>Ga0070714_100001228_pt1 | contig 18489 bp, 13 predicted proteins | sample LARL83metaG_FD_65450 | JGI IMG/M metagenome (GOLD analysis project Ga0070714, IMG submission 65450) | Corn, switchgrass and miscanthus rhizosphere microbial communities from Kellogg Biological Station, Michigan, USA - LAR L8-3 metaG | ecosystem: Host-associated > Plants > Roots > Rhizosphere ... | reverse complement strand
GGAACAGCTCATCGTCGAGTACTACTCGAAGTGATCGACCCGGCTGGGTGTCCACATCGGACATCCCAGCCGGTGCGCCATCCCAGTCGGCGTCATATGGCGGGCGCCACTGCGAAAGGAAAAGTCAGTGCTCATTTCCCAGCGACCGACGTTGGCCGAAGAAGCAGTCGCGGAAACCCGCTCCCGGTTCGTCATCGAACCGTTGGAGCCCGGTTTCGGTTACACGCTCGGCAACTCGCTGCGCCGCACGCTGCTCTCGTCCATCCCGGGTGCGGCCGTCACCAGCATCCGCATCGACGGCGTGCTGCACGAGTTCACCACGGTGCCCGGCGTGAAGGAGGATGTCACCGACATCATCCTGAACCTCAAGGAGCTGGTGATCAGCTCCGAGGAGGACGAGCCGGTCACCATGTACCTGCGCAAGCAGGGCCCGGGTGTGGTGACCGCGGGCGACATCGTGCCGCCGGCCGGTGTCACCGTGCACAATCCCGACCTGCACATCGCGACCCTGAACAGCAAGGGCAAGCTGGAGATCGAGCTCGTCGTCGAGCGCGGTCGCGGCTACGTCCCGGCCGTGCAGAACAAGCAGGCCGGCGCCGAGATCGGCCGGATCCCGGTCGACTCGATCTACTCGCCGGTGCTCAAGGTGACGTACAAGGTCGAGGCCACCCGTGTCGAGCAGCGCACGGACTTCGACAAGCTGATCCTGGACGTGGAGACGAAGCCGTCGATCACGCCTCGGGACGCGGTCGCGTCGTCCGGCAAGACCCTGGTCGAGCTGTTCGGCCTGGCCCGTGAGCTCAACGTGGACGCGGAGGGCATCGAGATCGGCCCGTCGCCGGCCGAGGCCGACACCATCGCGGCGTTCGCGATGCCGATCGAGGACCTCGACCTGACGGTGCGCTCGTACAACTGCCTCAAGCGCGAGGGCATCCACACGGTCGGCGAGTTGGTGTCGCGCAGCGAGGCCGACCTGCTGGACATCCGCAACTTCGGCGCCAAGTCGATCGACGAGGTCAAGATGAAGCTCGTCGGTCTCGGCCTGTCGCTCAAGGACAGCCCGCCCGGGTTCGACCCGTCCGCGGCCGCGTCCGACTACCCGAGCGACGGCTGGGGTGTGGACACCCACCTCGACCACGGCCACGACGACGGCCAGGACTACGCAGAGACCGAGCAGCTCTAGTCCGTCCACATAGGACAACTGGCTGCGTCGTAACGAGGAGCAACAGATGCCGACCCCGACCAAGGGCGCCCGTCTGGGCGGGTCGCCCGCCCACGAGCGGCTGATGCTGGCCAACCTGGCCACGTCGCTGTTCGAGCACGGCCGGATCACCACGACAGAGGCGAAGGCGAAGCGGCTGCGGCCCTTCGCCGAGAAGCTGATCAGCAAGGCGAAGCGCGGCGACCTGCACAACCGCCGCGAGGTGATGCGCGTGATCCGTGACAAGGACATCGTGCACAAGCTGTTCGCCGAGATCGGGCCGTTCTTCGAGACCCGCGACGGTGGCTACACGCGGATCACGAAGACGATGCCGCGCAAGGGTGACAACGCCAAGATGGCCGTCATCGCCCTGGTGACCGAGCGGACCGCGACCGCAGAGGCCGAGGCCGCGCGCGGCACGAAGTTCGCCGACAGCAAGGCGACGGTGACCGAACCGGTCGAGACCCCGGCCGAGGACGAGGTCACGGCCGACATGGTGGAGCAGGCCGAGGCGGACGCCGAGGCCGAGGAAGCCGCCGAAGAAGAGGCCGAGGACAAGTCCTGACGCTGTTTTCAATGGCCGACGAGCCCGCCATGCCCGACCGGGATGGCGGGCTCGTCCGCATCCGGATCGATTTCGCCTACGACGGCACGGATTTCTCCGGCTGGGCCAAGCAACCCGGTCGCCGGACCGTCCAAGGTGTACTGACCGACGTGCTGGCGCTGCACGGACCGGGCGGGCGGCCGCCGGTGAAACTGGTGGTCGCCGGCCGTACCGATACGGGCGTGCACGCGGTGAATCAGGTGGCGCACCTGGAAGTCGTGGAGTTCCCGGACGACGCTGACGACCTGGATCGGTTGGTGGGCCGGTGGAACCGGATGCTGCCGCCGGACATCCGGGTGTTCGCCGCGCGCCGGGTACCGGTGGCGTTCGACGCGCGGTTCTCGGCGTTGCGCCGCCACTACGCCTACCGCGTCACTGATCATCCGTTCGGCGCGCTGCCGTTGCAGCGCCGTGACACGCTGGGCTGGTTCCGACCGCTGGACGATGGTCTGTTGAACGCGGCGTCGGCGTTGCTGGTGGGCGAGCACGACTTCGTGGCATTCTGCCGGCGCCGCGAGGGCGCCACGACGATCCGGGAACTGCAACGCCTGGACTGGACGCGCCTGCCCGACGGCGTGCTGGTGGCACGCGTGTCGGCGGACGCGTTCTGCCACTCGATGGTCCGCAGCCTCATCGGCGCCCTGCTGGCGGTCGGCGAGGGCCGGCAGCCGATCGAGTGGCCGGCATCCCTGCTGCGCGCGACCACCCGTCCCGGCACGGTCACCGTGGCCCCGCCGCACGGCCTGACCCTCCTCGGCGTCGACTACCCACCGGACGACGAGCTCGCGTCCCGCGCCGAGCGCACCCGGAACTTGCGTCAACTGCAGGTTGACGATTGAGCTCGCGTCAATCTACGATTGACGCATGAGCCCATTGAATATCAGCCTCGCCGACCTGATCGCCCGCCTCGACGAGGAACTGCCCGAAACCGACGACCTGGCCCGTATCAGCGAGGCGCACCTGCGCGCCCAGACCCTGACCGACCTCGGTGACCAGCTCGTCGGTCACTACGTCGGCAAGGCCAAACAGGCCGGCGCGTCGTGGAGCGAGATCGGCGACGCCATCGGGGTGTCGAAACAAGCCGCCCAGCAGCGCCACGCGCCCGCCGCGTTCGAGCGGTTCACCGACCTGAACCGGCACAGCATCGTGCTCGCCCAGGAGGCCGCCCGGACGCACAAGCACGACTTCATCGGCACCGAACACATGCTGCTCGGCCTGCTCGGCGAGCCGCGCGGCCTGGCGTACGAGGTGCTGATGGCGAAAACCGAGTCGGAGCAACGCATCCGTGACGCGATCGAGGAGGCGATGCAGCCGGGCGGGAAGAAGGCGCCGCGCGGTCACATCGCGTTCCGGCCGGAGAGCAAGGAAGCCATCGAGCAGGCGATCCGCGCGTCCGCCGACCTGGGGCACGACTTCGTCGGCACGGAACACTCGCTGCTGGGCCTGATCCGCGTCGAGACGAGCCCGGCGGCGGCGGTCCTGCGCAACCTCGGCTTCACGTCGGACGAGCTGCACGCGACCGTCAAGGCCGAGCTCGCCAAGCGGATGGCTTGAGTAACTCAGTCGCCGCGGCGGACCGGGCCGAGGATCGCCTTCTCGCGGGGGGTGGTGATCAACCGCAGCGGCCGCCACAGGTTGCGGCCCAACGCGACGACCTGGTCCTCCTTCAACGCCGTCAACTGCTGCACCAACGGTGGCGGCAGCCGCCAGATCCGGCCCGCGAGCTGGGCCTGACCGACCGGCTGCCGCTGCATCAGCACCAGATCGGCCGAGTTCGCCATCGCGGTGGCCTGCGGGTGCAGGTAGGGCAGCACGTACACCGTCGTCTGCCACGCCGATCGCGGCGGGAACAGTTCCTGCGGCGTGGAACCGCCGTCGTGCATCACGAGCAGCGGGCCGTCCTCGGTGGCCCTGGGCAGCTCCACCGGGTTGAGTCGCCGGATCTGCACCAGCGGCACCGGCCGCCCGTCCGGCCCGTCGCCCGCCGCTTTGGCCAGAACTTGCCACGCCGCCGGACGAGCCGTGGCCACCACGACCCACGCCCCGGTCGCCATCGCGCGCAACGCCAACTGCCGCGCCAGGTACAGCCCGCCGACGCACACGATGCGCGTGGGCGATGGCCGCAGTACCGACATCGCCAGCGGTTCGTTGTTCATGCCCGAGCCCAACACCATGCCGCCGCGGTCCCCGGACGGGCTCACCGCGTCCAGCATCTCCGGCGACACCAGGAACTCCGGCGCGATCCCGGCCTGGCCACGGGCGTCCAACGCCCGGCTGCTCATGCCGCACCGCCCAACGGCAGCGTGGCGGCCAGTCCGGCCACCTGGAGGCCGCGCAGCGGCGTCAGCGACACGTTCAGCCGGTGCGCCACGCTTTGCAGCCGCTGATGCGCCTCGGCCAGCTCACCGGGTGTCCGCGCGCTGACCCGGACCAGCCCGCGCAGCCCGACGTGGCCCGCCTCGCCGCCCGGCGTCACCGACATGGTCACCGTCGAGGACAGCGCCCTGATCCCGGTCAACGCGTTGATGCTGTTGACGTTGCGGCCCTTCGGCCAGTGCGTGATCGCGTAGCTCGCGTGCCCGATGCCGGCCGTCGTCACGCCGGTCCACCGCTCCCGCAGGCCTACCCGGACGTTCGCGCGGGCCGCGCCGACGAGTTCCGCGGCCGACATGCCGGCGCGCAGCAGTTCGTCCGCGTCCAGCGGCCGTGTCGGCACGCCACGGCCCTCCAGGGCGCTCCGCACCCGGGAGAGCGCGCCGATCAGCGCCCGGTGCGCCCCGACGACGCCACCGCCGCGCTCGCCGATCGCCGCCGGACACCGCCGTGGGTCCAGCCGGACCGCGATCCACGTGGTCCGGCGGGCCGCCGCCGGCAGTGGGCCGAGCACCTCGAGGTACGACGCGAGGGCGGGTGACGTGATCGGTAGCGCGGCGCTGCCCGGGTAGCAGTGCCAGATCACCTGGATCGCGTCGAGGATCACACCCCGGTCCTCCAGGCACGGCGCGAGCGCGCCGAGTGGCAGGTTCGGCGTGGCACCCACCTGGGTGATCAACGCCGGCATCGGCTCGACGAGTAGGACCGCGGTCCACGATCCGTCGTGCCACGCCAGCCCCACCTGCCGCCGCTCGTGGTCGGTGCCGTGCGCCACCACGAGATCCGGCACCACCAGGCGCAACAGGTTGACGCGGTTGTCCTCCGGCCCGATCACGGCCGCCTCCGGCGTGCCGTCCTCCTCGGTGGCCGGGACCGGGTCGACGGTCCGGACGTGCGTACGGAACGAGTAGCGCAACGTCAGGCCCACCCATTGGGTGAACCAGCGGCCACTCCACCGGAGGAACCCGATCAGCAGCGCGACCGCCACCACGCCGATCGCCACGTACAGCATCTTCTTGACGTCGATAGCCAGCAGGATCAGGCCGATGGCGAGACCGACCTCGATCACCACCACGTTCGCCACCGGCAGCGCGCCGAGGCTGGCGCCGATCGTGCGTCGCCGGGCGGTGATGGCTGCCCGCATCGCGGCCGCGGCCTGGGCCGCCTGCTGCGCCGCGGCACCCGCCGCCGCCCCCGGACGGGCCGGCGGCGGTGGTCCCGGTCGTGAGCTTGGACTGGTTACCGCCATCAGAAGCTCAGACATCCCCTCGTACCGGCGAACAGGTCCCGATCCCGCCCCGCGCATCCGCTGAGCGGACTATTCTGCCGAACGGTACCGCGACTCGGAGAGCAACAGGACGAGAATGCCGTCGACACCGACCACCAAGTCACAGGTCCAGGCGTATCGGTTCGTGCTACGCCGGATGGAATCAGCACTGGTCCGCCGCGACCCGGTGATGCTGCACGACCCGATGAGATCCCACAAACGGGCGACCGTCGTGGGCGCGATCATCGGCGTCGTGGGCCTCGTCGTGTTCGTGCTGATCGGCGTGCTCAACCCGGCGCCACCCGTCCCGGCCAGCGGCATCGTGATCGCCCAACCTTCTGGTCAGATGTACGTGGTCAGCCAGAACCCGCACGAGCTGATCCCCGTGTTCAACCTGGCGTCCGCCCGGCTGCTGCTCGCGGCCGGGTCGCAGAGCCAGTCGTCGGGCAGCGGTGCGGGTAGTAGCGCGCCGGCCGTGGTGAATCCCACTGTCGTGACCGACAGTCAGCTCGCGTCAATGCCGATGGGCCGGATGACCGGCATCCAGGACGGGCCGACCGTGCTGCCGAGCCCCGGCCAGAAGCCGACCGACTGGGCCGTGTGCGACCAGATCCAGCGGGACACCAGCGCACTGACCCAGACCGGCCACAACACGCCGGCGACGACCGTGCTCGTGGGCGACCCGAACATCGGCACGAACCTCGCGGTCGGCGAGGCGCTGCTGGTGTCCAACGACGGCGGCAAGACGCTCTACCTGGTGTACGGCCACCAGAGCAACGTGAACAACGCGGACGACAGCGCGGTCAAGGCGAAGATCGACACCACCGACCCGGCCGTGCTCGGCGGCCTGGAGATCACCGACCGGACGGCGTACCGGGTGGTCAGCACGGCCGTGCTGAACGCGATCCCGACCGTCGGCGAGCTCCAGAACCCGTCCGCCGGCCTGAACACGGCCGGACAGATCGCGCCGGCACTGGCGCGGTCCGGCCTGACGATCGGGCAGAGCTTCTCGGTGCCGGTGGTCGGCCAGGCGCCGCAGTACTACATCGCCGTCCCGGGCGGGAAGCAGGCCGTGACGCAGACCACGGCGCAGATCGCGCGGCACGAGAATTCCGCCGGCTCCAACGACATCCCGCAGATCGCGCCGCAGGCCGGTGACACGGTGACGACGGTCACCAACGGCTTGGCGGTCAACACGTCGGAATACCCGGACCAGGTGCCGCAGGTGATCACCGCCGACACCAAGCCCGTGATGTGCCTGGGCTGGCACGCGGACTATTCGGACCCGCAGAAGCCGCTGTCCAAGACGCGCGTCACCGTCGAGTTCAACCTGGACATGCCGGCCGACCCGCACAGCCCGACCGGCCAGATGCAGGCCGTGCAGATCGGCCAGGGCACGTCCGCCGGCCGGATCAACTACTTCTTCATGAGCCCGAACGTCGGCGGCGTGGCGATTCGATCGGCATCGGGTGCCAAGGCGTTCGCCAGCGGTCCGATCTACGTGATCGACCCGCGTGGCCTCGCGTTCAGCGTGCCGGACGTGCGCACGGCGCAGATACTCGGTGTCGCGGACGCCAGCGTGACCGGCGACGTGCCGCCGGCCCCCGCATCGATCGTGGGCCTGTTGCCGTTGGGCGGGGAATCGCTGGACATCCAGGCCGTGCAGCGGACGTACGACTCGATGCAGGTACCGGACAACGTGGGCCAGTTCATCACGCCGACCGCCCAACCCGGGCAGTAAGGGAACCGTTTCCGGTCACGTACCGTCGGATTGGCGCCAGGGAGCAGTGGGGAGGGTCGATGGCACACGCGATCAAGGTCGATCCGCAGTGGATCGCGCACTACGCGACCACAGCGGAACAGGCCGGTGACGATCTGGCCTCGGCCCTCCATGCCTTACAGGGCGCTCCCTTGACGTCGGCCGCGTTCGGCCAGGTGGGCCAGATGGTCGGTTCGGCCGGCGCGTACAACGGCGCCGCGGCCGCGTTGCAGGACCAGATCGGCCGGGCCGCGGACGCGCTGCACGCGGCGGCGGCGAACCTGCGCGGCGTCGCCGGGGAGCACTCGGCGGCGGACGAGGACCAGGCGGCGGCCATCAAGTCCGTGCACCAAGGCTGACGGGGGCGTACTCGTGCAACCCGGCCCCGCCGTGACATCCGACGCGTCCGCGTTGACCGCCCCGGTCAACGGACACCTGGACTACCTGTCCCAGTTGACGCAGCAGTTGGGCATGCCCGATCCCGTCGAGACGTATCTCGTGCCGGTGCTGGGCCGGTGGAGCGACCTGCACGACGAGGCCGGCCGGTGGCGCGTGGCCGCGCAGGCCGCGTCGTCGGTGACCAGCCGGTTGACGGCGCCGTTGGCCGGTCTTGATGCGGCGTGGCAGGGGGCGGACGCCGACTCGTTCCTGGCGTACATGCAGGACGTCGGCCTCGCCGGACACGACCTCGCGGACGCGCTCGGCGGGATGGCGGACGCGCTGGACCGGACCGCGGACGGGATTCGCCAGATCGCCCGGGAAATGATCGACATGCTGGTGGAGACGGCCGAACAGTCGTCGGAGGCGATGACCGTACCGGTCGCCGGGGCGACGCGGGCGGCACAGCACCTCGACGAGGTGGCCCGGCCGAGCAGCCAGATGTACGAGTCGGTCCGGGACGTGCTGGACGCGTTCGTGAAGCTGTGCAACGGAGTCCACGGTGGACAGTTGTTCGGCCAGATCACGATGACCCACGAGATGCCCACCCAGAACTGGTCCGCACCAGCGCCGCCAGCGCCCGTGGCTGTCACGCCGCCGCAGGCCACGACCGCTCCGCCACCCTTGGCTTCGCAGCCGGCCGCCGCAGCCCCCGCACATGCTGCCGCTGCCGCCGCACACGCCGGTGGGATGCCGGCACATGCCGCGTCCGGCGGTGGGGGCGGCGGCGGGGGAATGCCGGCCGGCGGCGGTGCGCCGGCCGGTGCCGGGATGGCCGCGCAGCAGGCCACGCCGGGTGCCCAGTCCAGCGCGGTAGCCACGCCGTCGGAGTCCACGCCACCGCCCGTCCCCGGCGCGACCCCACCGGCGACCGCCGGTTCGGCGAATCCCGCCGGGGCCGGGGGCAGCAGCGGCGGGATGCCGATGATGGGTGGCATGGGTGGCATGGGCGGACGCGGTGGCGGCGACACCGAGCACAAGAGCAAGATCGGCGTGAGCGGCGACCCGCGCGAGATCTTCGGCAAGCCGGAACGGACGGCACCACCGGTCATCGGCGAGGAATAGCCGTTATTCGGGTCGTGGTCGGTTTCGGCGTCGCATCGTGCGGACCACGAACAGTGTGCCCAGCAACAGGGTCACCGCCGCGACCGTGCCGATCAGCGCGACCCGCACGGGTGTCCAGTTCTTCTGTGCCGCCAACGGGATCTGCGCGCGAATCGTCGAGTTCGCCTGCGCCGGCACGCCGTTCTGCCCCGGGATCACGGCCGTCAGCGCGGCGACCGGGTCGATGATGCCGTAGCCGACCTGATTGTTGCGGCCGCCCTTGCCCGACGGGTGCTGCGCGGTCGCCTCGACGCGCGCGATGACCTGCCGCGCGGACAGGGTCGGGAAGTGCGACCGCACGAGGGCGACCACCCCGGCCACGTACGGCGCCGCGAAACTCGTGCCCTGGATCAGGGCCGGCTGTGTGTTGCTCCCCGGCTCCGCGTACAGGTTGGCCAGCCCGGTCCCGCCCTGGCCGGGATCCACCGAGATGATGCCCTCGCCGGGTGCCGCGATGTTCACCCACGGGCCCCACACCGAGAACGTCGACACCGCACCGGTGTACGGGCTCACCGACGCGACCGACAGCAGATCCTGCGAGTACACCGCCGGAATCTCGATCTCATAGGGATTGTTCGGGTTCGGATCGTTGTTGTTCTGCTGCACCTGGGAGCACGGGTTCGTCGAGCCCTGTTGCTGCTGCCCGTTGCCTTCCGGTTGCGCCGCCACGTTTCCGGCCGAGTTCACCACGACGACGTTGTGCTCGACCGCGTAGTGCACTGCCGCCTGCAACTGCTTCTCCTGCGAGCCGGGCGTGTTCATGTCGGTCACGGCCTTCGCCGTCAGTTCGCACGTGTCGACCGACGTCGTGATCACGTTCGCGCCCTGGTTCACGGCGTGCACGATGGCGCTGGCGAGCGAGCCCGGCGTGCCGGCGGTCTGGTTCGTGTCCTGGCCGTTGACGCTCGACGTGTAGAGCGTGCTGGTCTGCCGGATCGCCATGATCGTCGCGGCCGGCGCTACGCCGGTGAAGCCGAGGCCGGTGCCCACCGTGTTCGCGGCGACGATGCCGGCGGTGAGGGTGCCGTGGCCGTCGCAGTCCACGGCGCCGTTGCTCGCCGGGCCTGGCGCGATGTAGTCGCCGCCGCCCTGCAACCGGTTGTGGTCGGTCAGGAACGGATGCGGGTTCACGCCGGTGTCGATGATCGCCACCTTCACACCGGCACCAGTGGCGAACTGTTGCGCGGTCCGGATGTTCAGCATGGCCTGGGCGGCGGGCTCGTCCGGCAGCACGACGCCGTTGGTGTGCGACACGATGCACTGCGTCTTCTGCGTGTACGTCGTGCCGGCGGGTGGTCCGGGCGGACCGTCGGCCGGCAGCGCCGCCATGTCCACCCCAGGGGGCTGCCAGGTACTCGGTCCGGGCTGAGCCGGATAGGCAGGGCCGACCGCGGCGAGCGCCACGGCGGCGAGTGCTACCGGCAGTGCGGCCAGCCTTCGGTTCCGGTTGACCATGCCCAGCACCTTACGTGCCGGCGCGTCGTCCCGCCGTCAGACCCCGCGCCGCCTGCGCCGACTGCGCACCACGAACAGCGTGCCCAGCAGCAGAACCAGCCCGGCGGCGGTGCCGATCATCGCCACCCGCACGGGTGCCCAGTCCTTGACGGCCTCCATCGGCAGCACGGCACGGATCTGGGTGTTCTTCGCGACCGGGACGCCGTTCTGCCCGGGGATCACCGCGGTCAGCGCCGCGACCGGGTTGATGATGCCGTAGCCCACCTGGTTGTTCCGGCCGTTCGGGCCGGACGGGTGCTGCGCGGTCGCCTCGATGCGGTACATCACCTGGCGCGCGTTCAAGTTGGGGAACCGGGAACGGACCAGTGCGACGACACCGGCGACGTACGGCGCCGCGAAGCTGGTGCCCTGCATCTCGACCTGCTTGCCCTGGTCGAGCGTCACGTTGGACAGCCCGGTGCCGCCCTTGCCCGGGTCGACCGACGTGATCCCCTGGCCGGGCGCGGCGATCGTCACCCACGGGCCCCACACGGTGAACTGCGACGGCGCCCCCGTGGTCGGGTCGACCGACGCGACCGACACCACGTCATTCGCGTACACGGGCGGGACCTGGACCTGGTTGACGTCGTTGGGATTCGGGTTGTCGTTCTGCGGCACGTTCTGGCACGCCGAGGCGTTCTGGCCGTTCTGGTCGGTGTTCTGGCTGCTGGCCTGCAGGTTTCCGGCCGCTGCCACGACGACCTTGTCCTTGACGTCGACGGCGTAGTGGATCGCGGCCTGCAGCTGCCGGGCGGAGGGCGAGGTCAGCAGGAGCTGCGCGCCCTCCTTCGTCGTGCAATCGTCCACCGACATCGTGATCACCTTGACCGCCGGTTGGTCGGCGGCGTACCGGATGGCCTCGGCCAGGGTCTGGAGGTCGCCGGCCGGCCGGTTGTTCGCGTCCTGCGCGGTGTAGAGCGTGCTGGTGTGCTTGATCGCGAGGATCTTCGCGTCCGGCGCGACGCCGGTGAACGCGAGTCCCTTGCCGCGCGTGTCGGCGCCGATGATGCCGGCGACGATCGTGCCGTGGCCGTCGCAGTCCTGTAACGCGTTGCCGTCGGTCAGGATGTAGTCGCCGCCGTTCTGCAGGCGGCCGTTGGTCGCCAGGAACGGGTGCGGGTTCACGCCGGTGTCGATCTCGGCGACCGTCACGTTCGCGCCACGGGAGAACTGCTGCGCCTGGTCGATCGCCATCATGTCCTGCGCGGGCGGCCGGTCGACCAGCGGCACGTTGCCGACACCGGACGTGATGCAGCCGGTCTGGCCCAGCTGGTAGGTGTTGTCGTCGGGCGTGCCGGCGGCGCTCTCCGGTGGCAGCGAGGCGAGCGCGGCCATGTCGACCGGCGGCGGCTGCCACGACGACGGGCCGGGCTGGGCGGCGATGGCCGGTGGCGTGAGCAACGTGAGGGCGGCGGCGACGAACGCAGCGCCTCTGGTCACACGATTCATCAGCGGGAGTCCTCAGCCCTCAGCCGAAGTGCATGTGCCGGACGTTGCCGTAGAGGTTCATCACGGCCAGCGCGAGCGGCAGCACCGAGACGATCAGCAGCGCCTCCAGCACGTCCACGGACCGCCGCAGCACCGGCGAGAACCGCTGTTCCGGGAAGACGATGCCGATCACCAGCGTGGCCGCGGCCGCCACGATCAGCACGCCGAACACCAGCACGAGGCGGTTCAACGGCGTCGACTCGACCAGCCACCCGATCAGCAGGCCGGCCGCGGCGAGCATGCCGGTCAGCAGCAGTGCGACGGCCTGCGCGCCGTTGGCGTACGTGCGTCCGCGCAGCAGCAGCACGGCGGCCACCGCGCCGCCCTCCAGAACGCCCCAGTAGCCGGGGCCGCTCGCCGCGAGCACCGCGGACAGCGCCGCGACGAGGCCGCAACCGATGATCATGCCGGTCATGTACTCGTGCGCAAGCCCCGTGCGGCGCTCGATCACGCTGAAGTCCGGAAAGCCGCTGTCCTCGCGCAGGTCGTCGGCGTCCCGCGGCACGCTGGGCAGCGGCAGCTTGGCGAGCTGGATGGTGATCCGGGGCAGGATCGACAACGCCGCCAGCGACACGGCGGCCGCGCCGGCCGCGATGCCGGCCGTCGGCTCGGCGACGAGCGTGGCGATCAGGAACGCGATGGCGCCCAGGCCGCTCGTGGTGCCGGCGGCCACGAACACCGTGTGCCCGGTGCCGACGACCATGATCGAACCGGCAGCGACGATCAGCACGAAAACGCAGGCGAGCAGCAAGTTCGCCCGACCGGGTGACCCCGGGACGACGTACAGGCCGCAGACGAACGCCATCGGCAGCCCACCGGCGGCCGCGATCACCACACCCGTGGTGGGCGCGGCGTAGGCGTGCGCGACGGTGGCGCCGATCGTGACCGCGAGGATCGCCGTGACGCCGGCCGCGATGGCCGCGCCGAGTCCGTTCGTACCGCCAGCGAACGGCCCGGACAGCAGCACCGCGACCGCGGCCGTGAGCAGCGCGAGCACGGCGGCGGTGTGCCCGATCCGGTGTGCCGTCTCCTTGGTCCACGGCCGGAAGCTGGCCGGCTGCGACTCGGCGATCGCGTCGACGACGTCGTCGTAGAGCGGGGGCGGTGGGTTCTCCGAGCGGCGGCGCAGCTGGAGCAGGTCGCCGTCGACGACACCCAGCGACGCGAGCGTCCGGCTCGGGTCCAGCGGAGCCTCACCCAGTTTGGCGAGGCACCAGCCGCCGTGCCGGGCGCCACCGTCCGGTGTGGCCTCCTTGGCCATGTCCAGCAGCATCGGCTGGAGGTCGGCGATGGCCACGTCGGCCGGCAGTGCGACGTCGATGCGCGTCCGCGGCGCCACCACCGTCACCCGGCTGAACACCGTCGTTCCGGTCGCCACCAGCGACCCCTCCTCAATCCGACTTAAGTCCTGTACGCCGTGCTCTCTGGTCGGCCTCAGCCTTCGGCCTCCGGCCCCTAGTATGGCCTTACCGGCCGCGCCGCTTGGACGGAACGGGCGAACATGTCGGATCGGCCCCGACGGGCTGTCCATTCGTCCCGTTCGGGCCGCCTCGCGTGCGGCCAGCGGCTACGGTCGTGGGCGAGTCGCGATAGTACGGAGGGCCTCGGGGTGAGCACGCTCCAGTTCAAGCGGATGCCACGGTTGGCGGCGCCACGCCGTCCCGGCGGTGAGGTGCATCTGGAACCGCCGCGCGAGGTGCCGAGGACCATCCCGGGCAACATCCTGATGAAGCTGTTGCCGGGCGTGATGATCTTCATGTCCATCGGGATGATGGCCTTCATGTTCGTCATCAGCAAGAACAACCCGTCCACCCTGTTGATGGGCGGCATGATGATGATGGGCACCGTCGGCATGATGGCCGGCAGTGGCGGCCGCGGCAACAAGAAAGGCGAGATGAACGAGGACCGCAAGGACTACATGCGGTACCTCGGCCAGATGCGGGAACGCGCCCGTGAGGCCACGAACGAGCAGCGCGCCGAACGCGAGTGGGCGCACCCGGACCCGCAGACCCTGTGGTCGATCGCGACCAGCCGCCGGATGTGGGAACGCCGCTCCGCCGACTCCGACTTCATGCACCTGCGCGTGGGCCGCGGTTCCCAGCGACTGGACACCCGGCTCGTACCGCCGCAGACCGGTCCGGTCGAGGAACTGGAGCCGATCGCCACGCTGGCGCTGCGCCGGTTCGTGCGCGCGCACTCGATCGTGCCCGACCTGCCGGTGTCCATCGCGCTGCGCAGCTTCGCCGCCGTCGGCCTGCAGGGCGACAAGGAGCAGGTGCGCGGCCTGGCCCGCGCGATGATCGGCCAGATGGCCACCTTCCACACCCCGGACGACCTGCTGATCGCGATCGTCACGACCGGCCGCGCCAAGCAGCAGTGGGAATGGGCCAAGTGGCTCCCGCACGTGCAGAGCCCCACGCTGGTCGACGGCATCGGCCAGCTGCGACTGATGTCCGGCTCGCTGGCCCAGGTCGAGCAGTACCTGGACGAGGAACTGCGCGACCGCCAGCGGTTCACGCGCAACGCACCGCCGCTGGCCGACCAGCCGCACATCGTGATCGTGATCGACGACGGCGAGGTCACCCGCGAGGAGAACATCATCCTCGAGGAGGGCCTGATCGGCGTCACGCTGCTGGACCTGTCCGACTCCCTGGGCAGCCTCACGTCCCGGCGCGGCCTGCGGCTGATGGTCGACTCGGGCCGGCTCGGCGCGCGCAGCGCGAGCGGCGTGGAGTGGTTCGGCGCGCCCGACATCATGTCCGTGGTCGAGGCGGAGGCGCTGTCGCGTCGACTGTCCCCGTACCGGATGGGCGCGATCCAGGAGTCGATGGACGAGGACCCGTTGTCCGCCAACCCGGACCTGCTCGACCTGCTCGGCGTGCAGGGCGACCCGATGACGTTCGAGGTGCAGCAGGCATGGCGGCCGCGGCCGGTCCGGGACCGCTACCGGGTGCCGTTCGGTCTGGGCGAGAACGGCCAGATGGTCGAGCTGGACATCAAGGAAGCGGCCATGGAGGGCATGGGCCCGCACGGCCTGTGCGTCGGCGCGACCGGTTCCGGTAAGTCGGAGTTCCTGCGCACGCTCGTGCTCGCCATGCTGGCCACACACTCCAGCGCGTCGCTCAACATGATCCTGGTGGACTTCAAGGGTGGCGCCACGTTCCTCGGGTTCGACGCGGCGCCGCACGTGGCCGCCACGATCACGAACCTGGCCGGCGACCTCACGCTGGTCGACCGCATGAAGGACGCGATCGCGGGCGAGTGCGCCCGCCGGCAGGAGCTGCTGGCGAAAGCCAACGCGAAGAACGTCTGGGACTACGAGAAGATGCGCGAGAACGGCGCTGATCTCGACCCGCTGCCGGCGTTGTTCATCGTGATCGACGAGTTCTCCGAGATGCTGACGGCGAAGCCGGACTTCATCGACATCTTCCTCCAGATCGGCCGCGTCGGCCGGTCGCTGCAGATGCACATGCTCCTGGCGTCGCAGCGGCTGGAGGAGGGCAAGCTGCGCGGCCTGGACACGTACCTGTCCTACCGGATCGGTCTGAAGACGTTCTCCGCGGCCGAGTCCAGGGCCGCGATCGGCGTGCCGGACGCGTTCGAACTGCCGCCCATCCCGGGTTCCGGTTACCTGGCCATGCAGGGCGAACCGATGACCCGGTTCAAGGCAACGTACGTGTCGGGACCGTACCGGCCATCCGGCATGCAGGTCGCCGGCCCGTCCGCGCCGATCACCAGCGACCGCAGGCCGAAGCTGTTCGTGCCGGACTTCGTGGAGATCCCGAAGGAACCGGAGAAGCCGAAGGCGGTCCAGGAGGCGCGGCCGAAGGAAGAGGACAAGAACGAGCCGACGTACCTGGAGATCATCGTCAAGCGGTTGCAGGGCCAGGGCCCGCCCGCGCACGAGGTGTGGCTGCCGCCGCTGGCCGAGCCGCCGTCGATCGACCAGTTCCTCCCGCCGCTCGCCCCCACCGACGACCGCGGCCTGTCGGCACAGGGCTTCTTCGGCAACGGCCGGCTCCAGGTGCCGCTGGGCATGGTGGACAAGCCGTTCGAGCAGCGGCGTGACCTGCTGTGGGCGGACTTCTCCGGCGCGGCCGGCCATGGCGCCGTCGTCGGCGGTCCGCAGTCGGGCAAGTCGATGCTGCTGCGCACGCTCGTGATGTCGATGTCGGTCACGCACACCCCGGCCGAGGTGCAGTTCTACTGCCTGGACCTCGGTGGTGGCACCATGTCCACGCTCAATGGCCTGCCGCACGTCGGTGGTGTGGCCGGCCGGTTGGACCCGGACCGCGCCCGCCGGATGGTCGCCGAGATGACCACGCTCATCGCCGAGCGCGAGATGCGCTTCCGCGACAACGGCATCGACTCGATGACCGACTTCCGCAACCGCAAGCGGCGCGGTGAGCTCCAGGACGACCTGCACGGCGACGCGTTCCTGATCGTGGACGGCTGGCTGAACTTCCGGCAGGAGTTCGAGGAACTGGAACAGCAGGTCGTCGCGCTGGCCGCGCAGGGCCTCGCGTTCGGCGTGCACGTGATCGTGGGCGCGAACCGCTGGGCCGAGATCCGGCCGGCGCTCAAGGACCTGCTGGGCACCCGGTTCGAGTTGCGTCTGGGTGACCCGACGGAGTCCGATGTGGACCGTCGGGTCGCGGTGAACGTGCCGGCCGGCCGCCCCGGTCGCGGCATCACCCGCGAGAAGCTGCACTTCCTCACCGGCCTGCCCCGCATCGACGCGTCCAGCGACCCGGAGTCGGTCGCGGGCGGCGTGCAGGACGCGACGAACAAGATCCGGGGCGCGTGGCGCGGCCGCGTCGCGCCGCAGGTGCGGCTGCTGCCGGATCTGCTGGCGTACGAACAGATGCAGGTGCCGGCCCAACTGCCGAAGAAGGACATGGTCCCGATCGGCGTCAACGAGGACGAACTCGCCACCGTCTACCTGGACTTCGACTCGGAACCGCACTTCGTGGCGTTCGCCGACGGCGAGTCCGGCAAGACGAACATGTTGCGCTGCATCGTGCGCGGCATCGTGAACCACTACACGCCGAAGGAGGCGGTGATCCTGCTGGTGGACTACCGGCGCACCATGCTGGGGTTCATCAACACCGATCACCTGTTGTCCTACGCGGTGTCTGGCAACCAGTTGCAGGGCATGATCAAGGACGTCCAGAACTCGATGACCGGCCGACTGCCGGGACCGGACGTCACGCAGGAACAGTTGCGCAACCGGTCGTGGTGGAAGGGCCCCGAGCTGTTCGTCATCGTCGACGACTACGACCTGGTCGCCACGCAGGCCGGGAACCCGTTGCAGCCGCTGTCGGACTTCCTGCCGCAGGCCAAGGACGTCGGCCTGCACATGATCGTGGCACGACGTACCGGTGGCGCGAGCCGGTCCACGTACGACCCGGTGATCGGCAAGCTGAAGGAGATCTCCAGTCCCGGCTACATCGGCAGCGGCAGCAAGGACGAGGGTGTGTTGTGGGGCACGGTGAAACCGAGCGTGCAACCACCCGGCCGAGGCACGATCATCACCCGCAAGCTGGGCCAACAGCGCATGCAGGTCGCCTGGCTGCAAGCCGACTAGGTACCGCGCCGGGCGATTTCGCCGCCCGGATAAGGTAGGCCACCCGGGCCGCCCCCGCCGGGTGGCCTCCCTGCCGGCCGGAGCCTTTGAGAGGGCGCGGATGACGCTGCACGTCGCGGTCGACTTCGGTACGTCCAGTACCTGCGTCGCGGTGTCCGTGGACGGGCGTGAACCCCAGGTCGTCGTCGTGGACGGGCAGCCGTTGCTGTCCTCCGCCGTGTTCGCCGCCGTCGACGGCACGCTGTTCGTCGGGCAGGAGGCCGAACGTCAGGCCGCGATCGACCCGTCCCGGTTCGAGCCGAACCCCAAGCGCCGTATCGACGAGGGCGAACTGCTGCTGGGCAACACCGTGATCGGTGTGCTGGACGTGGTCCGGGCCGTGCTGTCCCGCGCCGTCAACGAGGCTCGTCGGCTCGCCGGGAACGCGCCGGTCGACCTGCTCGTGCTGACGCATCCGGCGGACTGGGGCGCGATCCGCACCCGTGTGCTCCGCCAGGCCGCCGCCGGCCTGGCGACCGAGATCACACTCGTCCCGGAGCCGGTCGCGGCCGCCGTGTTCCACGCGGCCAGCCACGCCCTCCCCGACGGCGCCGCACTCGCCGTGCTGGACCTGGGCGGCGGCACGGTCGACGTCAGCGTCGTCCGCCGGCTGCCATCCCCGAGCACCGAACCGGACCGCGGTCAGGTGGTGGCCGGGTTCCAGGTGCTGGCCACCCACGGCGACCCCAACTTCGGCGGCGCCGACATCGACCAGCTGCTGCTGGAACACCTCGGCTCACTCGTGTCCGACGCCGACCGGGACGACTGGCGGTCGCTGATGGAGGGCCGCGACCTGCCGGACCGGCGCCGTCGCCGCGTGCTGCGCCAGGACGTGCGCGGCGCCAAGGAGACCCTGTCGCGCCACACGTACACCGACATCCCGATGCCGCCGCCGATGCCCGACGCCCACGTCACCCGCGACGACCTGGAGAAACTCATCGCCGGCCCGCTGCGCAAGGCGGCCGCGCTGACCAGCCAGGCCATCGCCGAGGCCGGCCTGACCCCCGACCAGCTGTCCGCGGTCTTCCTGGTCGGCGGCTCGAGCCGGATCCCACTGGTGGCGCGCCTGGTGTACCAGCGGATCGGCATCATCCCGACCACGCTGGACCAGCCGGAGACGGTCGTGGCGCGGGGC
>Ga0070714_100001227_pt1 | contig 18494 bp, 12 predicted proteins | sample LARL83metaG_FD_65450 | JGI IMG/M metagenome (GOLD analysis project Ga0070714, IMG submission 65450) | Corn, switchgrass and miscanthus rhizosphere microbial communities from Kellogg Biological Station, Michigan, USA - LAR L8-3 metaG | ecosystem: Host-associated > Plants > Roots > Rhizosphere ... | reverse complement strand
CCCCGCCCCGCGCAGAGCGTGTGCAAACACTCTACACACAGGTATCTAGAGTGTCAAGACACAACTTTCTGGAAATCCGGGATCCCGACGAGCCGCGACGAGTAGGCGCTTGCACCTGGAGCCACCACTGTTTACAGTTTAGAGGTGTCTTATAGGACCGCTAAAAGGATCCTGATTGGGGGCGTGATCCTGTGGGGGATGGCGCTGCCGCCGTCGCGCGCCGGCGCGACCCCTCCCGACGCTCGCGGCTACGAGCTCGTCTCGCCCGCCGCCAAGCTCGGCAACGACGTCGTCTCCGACAGCTCCCGCACGCGCGCCAGCGCCGGCGCGGCGCCCGGCCTGCCGAGCGCGGTCACGTTCGCCTCGCTCGGCGGCTTCGCCGACGCGCGGGGCATGGGCATCTCGACCGAGTACATGGCGCAGCGCACCGCCCAGCCGGGCACGAGCGGATGGACCACGCACGCGATCACGCCGCCGCAGGACCCGCTCTCGATCCTCGCCGCCGCCCAGGTGCTCGACCCCCTCTACGAGGGCGAGATGTCGGCCGACCTCACGCGCGCGATCTTCCGCGCCTGGTCGCCGCTCACCCCCGACGCGAACGTCAGAGGCGTCGCGAACCTCTACCTGCGCGACGACCTGCGCCAGCCCGGCTTCGGCGCCTGGCAGCTCATGACCGCCGCCGCCGCGCCGCTGGCGCCGATCTCCGACGGGCTCCAGCGCCCGTTCCTCGCCGGCGCCTCGGCCGACCTGCGCCACGCGATCTTCGAGTCGCGGCTCGCGCTCACGCCCGACGCGGCGGTCGGCAACCCGATGCTCTACAAGGTCGACGACGGCGTCGTGCGGCTGCTCGCGCCGGCCGCCACCTGCCCCGGCGGCGCCGTGCCGGGCGCGCCCTGCTCGATCGCCGGCGCCGGCGCGAGCGCGCTCCGACAGACCGCGCGCGCGATCTCCGACGACGGCTCGCGCGTGGAGCTCTCCTCGCCGGTCTCGGGCCTGACGAGCAGCATCTCGACCGACCCCTCCGCGCCCACCGCGCTCTACCAGTTCGACGACCACGGCACGCCGAGCACCGCCGACGACACGCTCACGCAGGTCAACGCGTCGGAGAAGGCGCCGCCGGATCCGCCGCAGCCGGCGCGCTTCGAGACCGCCAGCCGCGACGGCGAACGCGTCTTCTTCACCAGCGGCGAGCAGCTCACGAGCACGCCCGGCAGCGGCCTCTACCTGTGGCGCCGCACGCCGCCGCCGGGTGCCGGGCACCTGACGCTGATCGGCGGGGGCGACGCCGCCACCGCCGTGGTCGGCGCCTCCGACGACGGCCGCCGCGTCTACTTCGTCGCGTTCGGCCAGCTCCTCCCCGGGGGCCCCGCGGTGAACGAAGAGGGCCTCTACCTGTGGCAGGACGACGGCTCCCCGTCGGGCGCGCTGTCGTTCGTCGGCGGGATCTCGTTCGGGGACGCCAACGCGAACGACAACACGAACTTCACCTGGAACGGGACGCCCGACGTCGCGCGCGTGACGCCGGACGGGAGCGAGCTGCTGTTCGAGGTCACCGACGGCAGCGGGCTGGCGCCGCAGGCCGACCACGGGAGCTGCACGACGCGCAACCCCAACAACACGAGCGACGGCAGGTGCTCGGAGCTCTACCTCTACCGCGCCGAGGGCTCCACGCCGCTCGCGCCCGACGTCACCTGCGTCTCCTGCGCCTCCGCGGGGACCCCGGCGAGCACGAGCGCGTACGTCAACGTGCACGAAGGCGCGGGCGCCTCGCAGGTCACCTGGCACCTCAGCCGCGCGCTCTCCGACGACGGCCGGCGCGTCTTCTTCTCCACCGCGCAGGCGCTCGTGCCGCAGGACGTCAACGGCAGAGTCGACGCCTACGAGTACGACGTGCCGAGCGGGACCGTGCACCTGCTCTCCAGCGGGCGCGACGCCGCCGACTCGTGGTTCCTCGACGCGAGCGCGAACGGCGAGGACGTCTTCTTCACCACGCGCGAGCAGCTCGTCGGCTGGGACGCGGACCAGGCCTACGACCTCTACGACGCACGCGTCGGCGGCGGGCTCCCCGACCCGCCGCCGCCGACGCCGCCGTGCACCGGGGACGGGTGCCGCGGCGTGCCGCAGGCGCCGCCGCCCCTCGTCCCCCTCGCGAGCCCCGGCTACGCGGGCGTCGGCGACTGGCCGGCGCCGCCCCCCGGGCCGGCGCGCCGACGGGCGGCGGCGCCGCGCTGCAGACGCGGGACGGTGCTGCGCAGAGTGCACGGCAGACGGCGCTGCGTGAAGAAGCCGAGAGCGCGCCGCGCGCAGCGGAGACGGCGGTGAGGCGCGCGACGCCGCTCCTGCTCGGGGCGCTCGCGCTCGCCGCGCTCCCGGCGGCGGCGGCGCGCGCGGCCGCTCCGGCGTCGGCCGCCTGGCGCATCGACGCGATCGCGAACACGACCGCGGCGCCCGGCGCGAGCACGACCTTCTACGTGCAGGTGACGAACAGCGGCGGGACGCCGGCCAGCGGCGCGGCCGAAGCGATCGTCGTGAGCGGCACGCTGCCGGCCGGGCTGACCGCGGTCGGCGGCAGCGGCCGCGGCGGCTGGGACTGCTCGGCGACCGTGCCGGGGTCGCAGTCGCTGAGCTGCCAGGACACGACCGACACGATCGGCGCGCAGGGCTTCACGACGCTCACGCTGCAGGCGCGCGTCGACCCCGGCGCACCGCCCGGCGCCGCGCTCACGAGCAGCTTCTCCGTGAGCGGCGGCGAAGCGGACGCGGGCCCCGCGGCGAGCACGGTCGCGCCGCTGACGGTCGCGACGGCCCCGCCCGGCTTCGGGCTCGCCGCGTTCGACGGGACCGTCAGCTCCGACCAGGCCGGCACGCCCTACACGCAGGCGGGCGGGCATCCGTACTCGGCGACCGTCTCGCTCGACTTCGACACGCTGAGCGACCCGGCGCCGCTGCGCGGCGACCTGTGGCCGGTCGAGCCGGTCAAGGACGTGCTCGCCGACCTGCCGCCCGGCCTCGTCGGCAACCCGACCGCGGCGGAGCGGTGCACGACCGCGCAGCTCGCCAGCGGCGGCGTGCTGGCGAGAACGCTGTGCCCGGCGGACTCCCAGGTCGGCACCGCGATCGTGCGGCTCAACGGCCATCTCGCGCGCGACGTGCTCGGCCCGCTGCCGATCTACAACCTCGTGCCGCCGCCGGACGTGCCGGCGCGCTTCGGCTTCAACGTCGCCGGGACGGTCGTCACGCTCGACGGCGAGCTGCGCAGCGGCGGCGACTACGGCCTCTCCGTGCGCGCGCGCGACGTCCCGCAGGGGCTCGCGATAGCGGGCACGACGCTGACGTTCTGGGGTGTGCCGGCCGATCCCGCGCACGATCCCCAGCGCGCCTGCCCGGGCCAGATCGCGCCGTGGGAGAACGGGCCGGCGTGCCCGGCCGGCAGCACGCCGCAGGCGTTCCTGCGCAACCCGACGTCGTGCACGGCGCCGGGGGTCGGGCTGCCGGTCGGCGTGCAGATCGACTCGTGGGCGCACCCGGGCGCGTGGAAGGCGGCGTCGTTCACGAGCCACCTGCCGCCCGGCTATCCGCTGGCGCCGGCGCAGTGGGGGCCGCAGCAGGGCACGACCGGCTGCGACGCGGTGCCGTTCGACCCGGGGCTGTCGGTGGCGCCCGACTCGAGCGTGGCGGGCGCGCCGTCGGGCTACGCGTTCTCGCTCTCGCTGCCGCAGAGCTCGGCGCCGGGGGCGGTGGGGGAGAGCGACCTGCGGCGCGCGGTCATCTCCCTGCCGGCGGGGCTGCGCGTGAACCCGAGCGCGGCGGACGGGCTCGCGGCCTGCGCGCCGGAGCAGATCGCGCTCGCCTCGGCGGCCGACCCGACGTGTCCGGACGCCTCGCGCGTGGGGTCGGTCACGGTCGCGACGCCGCTGCTGGCGACGCCGCTGACGGGATCGGTGTACCTGGCCTCGCCGCACGTGAACCCGTTCGGGACGTTGCTGGCGGTGTACCTGGTGGCGAGCGGGCCGGGGCTGATCGTGAAGCTGGCCGGGCGGGTCGACTCGGACCCGCTGAGCGGCCAGCTCACGGCGACGTTCGACGACGTGCCGCAGCTGCCGTTCTCCTCGGTGCGGGTGGTGTTCGACGGCGGGCCGCGGGCGGTGCTCGTGAACCCGTCGTGGTGCGGGGGGTATGCGGCGAGCGCGGAGCTGACGGGGTGGAGCGGGGCGGTGCGGACGGTGAGCGCTGGATTCAGCGTCGGCTCCGGCTTCGGCGGCCCGGGGACGGCGTGCCCGACGGTCGGCGCGCGGCCGTTCGCGCCGGGGTTCTCGGCGGGAGTCGAGAGCAACGGCGCGGGCAGAAGCTCGCCGTTTCATCTGCGGCTGACGCGGAGCGACGCGGACGAGGAGCTGGGCGGGCTGACGGTGCGGCTGCCGCGGGGGCTGCTGGGGCACCTGGCGGACGTGGTGCTGTGCTCGGCGGGCAACGCGGCGGCGGGGACGTGCCCGGCGGGTTCGCTGATCGGGAGCGTGGTGGCCGGGGCGGGCGCGGGGCCGCTGCCGTTCTACCTGGGCGGCGGGCGCGTGTACGTGACCGGGCCCTACGGCGGCGCCCCGTTCGGCCTGTCCGTGGTGGTGCCGGCCGTGGCGGGCCCGTTCGATCTCGGGACGGTCGTCGTGCGCGCGGCGGTGTTCGTCGACCGGCAGACGGCGGCGCTGCGGGTGGTGACGGATCCGCTCCCGCGGGTGCTGGACGGGATCCCGCTGCAGCTGCGCGACGTGCGCGTGGCGATCGACCGGCCGGGGTTCATGCTGAGCCCGACGAGCTGCGCGGCGAAGACGGTGCGCGCGGTCGTGACGTCGGTGCCGGGGCGCGTGGTGGGCGTTTCGCAGCGGTTCGCGGCGGCGGAGTGCCGCGAGCTGGCGTTCAGGCCGCGGCTGAGGCTGTACATCGGCGCGAGAGGGCACGTCGCCGCGCGCGCGGCGACGCCGCTGACGGCGGTGCTGACGCAGGCGGCGGGGGAAGCGGGGCTCGCGCGCGTGAGCGTGACGCTGCCCTCCTATGTGAGCGCGCGGCTGCCGGTGGTGGAGGCGGCGTGCACGCAGGCGCAGTTCGACGCGGGGAGGTGCGAGCAGGCGCGGATCGGGAGCGCCGTCGCGACGACCCCGCTGCTGCGCGACCCGCTGCAGGGCGGGATCTACCTGGTGAGAGCGGCGGGACGGCCTCTGCCGAACATCGTGATCGCCCTGCGCAGCCAGGTCGCGGTGGATCTCGTGGGGCGCGTGTCGATACCGGGCGGGAGGCGGCTGGCGGCGACATTCCCCTCGGTGCCGGACGTGCCGATCAGACGCGTGGTGCTGCGGTTCTCAGGCGGCCGGGAGGGCGTAGTCGGTCTCGGCACCACGCCCTGTCGTGCTTCCCTCCGCCACGCCCCCGCCTCGAGTACCTGGATCGCCCAGAACGGGGCTCGGCTCGCGGTGAGGAACCTGCCGGTGGTTCGGGGGTGCGGGCGCGGGCCGTAGCCCGCGCCCGTTCCGAGCTATCGTTTGGAACTTCGTCACTATATTAGCGTGATCGCGATCTTTGTCGTGCTGCCTAGCACCGTGATCGCGCCGTCGCCGGCGGGTGCCGCGAGATGGCCCGTGGACGACGGGCATTCGAAGAGCGGTATGCCGGTGACTTCGTCCGGTCTGAGGTTGGTCGCGGTTCCACCGGCTTCGACCAGCGCTTCGGCATTGGCAGGGTTGGTGACAGTCGTCCTCACTCGACAGAAGAATTCAAACACTTGCCTTATATGTATGAGGGCCGCGACCCCTATGAGTGACAAGCGGACAGAACTTATCCGAGGTAGTGTCCCGCTGAAACTCTGGTATGCAATATGCCACGGAAGCGTTTCGGATAGCACCGTCGCGTCGCCGCCAGTGCAGCTGCTCGCGGCTCCGATGGATGCTCTGCTGAGGTGTCCGATTAGCGCGCCCCTGACCTTCGCGATGGTGCCGGAGTGGAAGCTGCCCTCAAGGGTCACTGGGCACCTGACGGTGCCAAGCGCGGCTTCTTCTTCGGTGAATTCGAGTGACCTATAGACTATTCTGAGGTTCTTGCCGCTAACGCTGAGTCTGTTGGCACTCGCGTTGGTTACGGCGAGTGCCAGCAGCAGTGTGGCGGCGCTCACCGCGAGCCCTGTTGTGACCGGTCTCATCCTGGTGCCTCCCTGGGTGATGCAAGGGAGGCCACCCGACGTCGGTGGCCTCCGTGTCGAGCGTTTGGTACGTACCCGCTCCTATATTAGGGTGATCTTGATGGACTGCGTGTTGCCTAGTAGCGTGATCACACCGTCGCCAGCCGGAGCTTCGAAGTGGCCGGTTGTGGATGGGCAGCCTGAGCCGCCGGCGCTGGTGAGCGGTATGCTGGCGTTCGGTTCCGGTGTGAGGTTGGTCGTGTTGCCGCTGGCTTCGACGTTGACTTCTCCGTTCATCGGCTGGCCAGCTTCGCTCCTCAGTAGGCAGAAGAATTCGAAGAGGATCCTTATGTGGAGGCGGACTGCGACGCCGACGTCTGAGTAACGAACCGACTGTATTATTGGTAGCGTCCCGGTGAAACCCTCGTAGAGGATATGCCAGGGAAGGGTTTCGGCTAGGACGGTCACGCTGCCGCCGGTGCAGGCGCTTGCGGCGCCTACGGAGGCCCTCGTGATGTGGCCGATTAGGGCGTTTGTGGCCTTCCTAATGGTTCCCGAGTGGAAGCTGCCTTCGAGCGTGACGGGGCACCTGACGGTGCCGAAGCTACTTTCGGCTTCTGTGAATTCGAGTGACCTGTAGACGACTCTGGCGTTGCGGTTGCTCACGCTCAGTCTGTTGGCGCTCGCGGTTATTGTCACAAGTCCCATGAGCAATGTTGCGATGAGCGTTGCGAGCATGGCTCTAAGCAGGTGCATCTGGCTTTTCCCCCCGCGGTGGTTAATGCGACGGAGGCCACCCACAGTGGGTGACCTCCGCATTAGAGCGTTCGTGAACCGCTCGAGCCTATATTAGGGTGATCCTGATCTTGGTGGTGTTGCCTAGTAGCGTGATCACGCCGTCGCCACCCGGTGCCTGGAAGTGGCCGGATGTGGATGGGCAGCCTGAGCCGCCGGCGCTGGTGAGCGGTATGCTGGCGTTTGGATCAGGTGTGAGGTTGGTGAGGTTTCCGCCTCCTTCGACCAAGGCTTCGCCGCCGGCTGGTTGATTGGTTTCAGTCCTCGCTAGGCAGAAGAATTCGAAGAGGAGCCTTATGTGGAGCTTGAAGGCGGCGCCGGCGAGTAAGAGACGGACAGACTGTATTATGGGTAGTGTGCCGGTGAAGCCCATGTACTGGATGTGCCAGGGGAGGGTTTCCTGTAGGACTGTTGCGGAGCCGCCGGTGCAGCTGCTTGCGGCCGCTACGGATGCCCTTGTGACGTGGCCGATTAGGGCGTGTTCGACCTTCCTGATGGTGCCGGAGTGGAAGCTGCCTTCGAGTGTTACGGGACATTTGACGGTGCCTATTTCGCCGTTCGCTTCGGTGAATTCGAGTGACCTGTAGGTGACTCTGAAGTTCGGGTTGCTTATGCTGAGTCTGTTGGCTGAGGCGGAGCCGACGGCCACCGCCATCAGGAACGTCGCTGCGAGGCTCGCGACGATGATCTTGGTGTGACGCATTGAGATCCTTTGATTGTGGTGCAAGGACTGGCAGGTGGAGAGCGCCGTCCGTGGCGACGTGATGAGTGTGTGGTGATCCTCGGTCGCTCGCGCGAAGGTGAGACGGCGCGAGCGTGCGGGATGGCCCCCTTTCCCCCAGGTTCTCGGTGGCGGCCGCCGCGTCGTGTGGTCGTCATGCCCACTCGGGCGGGCGGAGCACCGCGTATGTGCAAGGATAACAGACCGGAAAAAGGTGTGCAAAGGCTGGCTGGGACGGCTCGGGTGGCCTTGGCCCGGCAGGCGCTTGCGCCCCAGAGCCAACCTTGTTTACCATAAGAAGGACCAACAACGGCCAGGAAAGAGGAAAGCTGTGCTGAGGAGATTGCGATCGCACCGGCGAGTGATCTGGCGCGGCGTCGCCGCTGCCGCTGCCGGCCTTGCGGCAATGGGAGCGCTGACGACCGCCGAGGCGTTCGGCGGGCTCCCCGATGGCCGGGGGTATGAGTTGGTCTCGCCGGCGGACAAGGGCGGCTCGGACGTGATCGGCGACACGTCGCGCACGCGCGTTGCCGCGCAGGAGAGCCCGGCGCTGCCTGCCGCGGTCGCGTTCGCGTCGCTTGGCGCCTTCGCGGACGCCCGGGGCACGGGCATCGCGACGGAGTACATGGCACAGCGCGATGGGAGGCCCGGCACGAGCGGCTGGGCGACGCATGCGATCACGCCGTACCAGGAGCCGCTCTCATTCCTGGCGGCGACGCAATCTAGCGAGCCGGCATACGAGGGCGACATGTCGGCCGATCTCACAACGGGAGTGTTTCGTGCGTGGTCGCCGTTGACCGACGCGCCGAACGTGGCAGGCGTCATCAACCTGTACACACGCAATGACCTCCGCTCAGCCGGAGCCGGCGCGTACCAGCTTCTCAGCGATGCCGTAACGCCACTCCCGCCTCTTGCCCCGAGCAACCAGCCGATGCGACCGGTCCTTGCCGGGATGTCAACAGACTCCCGTCACGTCGTGTTCGAGGACCGGGAGAACCTGACGGCCGACGCGAGCGGCGGCAACGTGAAGCTCTACAAGGCCGACGACGGCGTCGTGCGGCTGGTCAGTGACGGCAGCGGGATCTGCCCCGGCGGCAGAACCGCCACCGCGCCGTGCAGCGCGGCTGGGTTCGGCGCGACGAGCCAGCACATCACGCCGCACGTCATCTCGGCGGACGGGTCGCGCGTCACCTTCACGGCACCCGTGAACGGCCAAGGACTTGCCACGGCGAGCAGTCTTCTCTACCAGCTCGATGATCGCGGCACGGCGGATCCTGCGGACGATGCGGTTGTGCAGCTCGCGCCGCAGGCTGCGACGTATCAGACCGCGAGCACGGACGGGTCGCGTGTGTTCTTCACGAGCACGGCGCAGCTGACGAGCGCGCCCGGTGGGGGCCTGTACATGTGGGAGCGTCAGCCGTCGAATGAGTCGCAGAGCGTGACGCTCGACGCGACCGGGGGGACGTTCACGCTCACCGCGACGACCGGGCCGCTGAGCGCGACGACCACGCCGTTGGCGGTGGACGCCAGCGCGGCGCAGGTGCAGGCGGCGCTTGAGGCGCTGCGGCCGATCGGGACCGGGAACGTGCTCGTGAGCGGGGGTCCGGGCACTGCTGCGCCGTACACGGTGACGTTCGTCGGTGCGCTGGCGGGTGTGGATGTCGCGCCGCTCACCGCCGACGGCAGCGGCCTCACCGGCGGCGCGGGAACGGCGGACGTTGCGGTCACGGTGCCGGTCAACAACCTGACGCTGATCGGCCCGGGCGCCGCCGGGGTGCTCGGCGCGTCTGACGACGGGCATCGCGTGTACTTCAGCGAGTTCGCGACGCAGCTCGTCCCCGGCGCTCCCGCCCTCAGCCAGTACGGCATCTTCCTCTGGCAGGACGCGAACGGCACGCCGAGCCTCTCGTTCGTGGGCGCGGTTACGTCGACGGATGCCGTGGTTCCGCTCAATCCGAATCAGCTGTGGACGCTCACGCGGCTTCGCGCGCGCGTCACCCCGGATGGGCGTCATCTGGCGTTCATGACGACAACTGGCGACGGACTCGCTCCTGGCTACCAGCACTGCTCCGGAATCAACTGCACGGAGCTGTACGTGTACTCGGCCGATGACTCGACGCCGACGAGCCCTGACGTCGTTTGCGCCTCGTGTGACTTGTCGACCCCGGGGGCGCCGTATCAGACGTTGATGGACGTGAGCGTCGGTCTTGGCGTGAGTCAGCTCACCTCCCATCAGAATCGTGTCATCACGGATGACGGTCGGCATGTCTTCTTCAGCTCGAGTCAGCCGCTTGTGCCGGAAGATGTGAACGGGAGATTCGATGCGTATGAGTGGGCGGCTGACGGTACGCCGGGTTGTGAGCAGGCGAACGGGTGCGTGTCGTTGCTTTCGAGTGGTACAGATGCGTCTGATTCGTATTACATGGACGCGAGCGCCGATGGCGATGATGCGTACATTTACACCCGCCAGCGATTGGTCGGCTGGGATGTCGATAGCGCGTATGACATCTATGACGTGCGCGTGAACGGTGGTTTCCCGGATCCGCCGGCGCCGCCGAGACAGTGCGCGGCCGGCGAATGCCAGGGTGGTGCGCCCGCTGCGCCGCCGTTGGCGCCAATCGGCAGTGACGCGTTCACGGGGCTGGGCAACTTCCCGGTGGCGGCGCCCGCGCCGAAGCCGAGAGGCAAGCCGAAGCCGAAGCCGTTGCGCTGCAAGCGCGGGCAGGTCAAGAAGCGCGTGCACGGCCGCGTGCGTTGCGTGAGAAAGCCTGCGCCGAGAGCGAAGCGCGCCAGGCGCGCGGGCGTGAGGGGTGGGCACCGATGAGCGCGGCGAGCAAGCGCGGTCAGGCGGTCTGGATGACGAGAATGAGAGGATGGACGATGCACCCTCACGCGACGCCTCGCCGCGGTCGGGCGGGCACCGCTCGCGCCGTCGTCGGCGCTGTCCTGTTGGCGGCGGTCTTGGTCGCTGTGCTTGCGTCGGCGGCGAGCGCGGCGGTGGTGTGGCGCGTCGACCCGATCGCGAGCACGACGGTGGCCCAGGGCGGGACGTTGTCTTATGTCGTTCAGGTCACCAACGACGGCGATACCACCGCTGACGCGAGTCAGGTGCCGATGACGTTCACCGGCACGCTCCCGGCCGGTCTGACGGTCTCCTCGGTGACTGACGTGCTCGGGACGGGGTGGGATTGCTCGTCGGTTGTGCCCGGCGCGTCCAGCTTTAGCTGCACGAGCACGACGGCGTCGCTGCCGTCCAACGCGAACAGCACGCTCGCGATCGATCTCGCGGTCGCGAACGACGCGAGCGGTGTGTTGGTGAGCACGTTCAGTGTCTCTGGGGGTGATCCGACGACTGGCGATCCGTCGAATCCGTCGGCGACGACGCCGGATCCGACGACGATCGCGGCAAGTCCGCCGCCGTTCGGCGTCGATGCGTTTGATGGCGAGGCGGTCGACGCGTCGGGTGCGCCGTATACGCAGGCCGGTGGTCACCCGTACGCGATCTCGACCTCGATCGATTTCAACACCTATACGAACGCGGCGCCGTACAAGGGCGCGGCGTGGCCGGTGGAGCCGGTCAAGGATGTGCTGGTCGACTTGCCGCCGGGCCTCGTCGGCGATCCGACGAACGTTGCGCAGTGCACGCTCGAGCAGCTCGCGCACAGCGCGAGCATCTCGAGCCTGCCCGAGTGCCCGGCGAGCTCGCAGGTCGGCGTGACGTTCGTCCGTTCGCTCGTCAGCATCGTCTTCGCGCACGGCATCGGCGCAGTGATCGGCCCGCTGCCCGTCTATAACATGGTGCCGCCGCCGGGCGTTCCGGCGCGGTTCGCGTTCGACGCCGCCGGCTCGATCGTCTCGCTCGACGCGAGCGTGCGCAGCGATGGCGACTATGGGTTCTCCGTCGACGTGAAAGACGTGCCGGAGGGCCTCGCGTTCGGTGGCACGTCGCTGACATTCTGGGGCGTGCCGTCCGACCCCTCGCACGACGGCCAGCGCGCCTGTCCTGGTGCCGGACCGCCGGCCATCGGCGCGACGGGTTGCCCCTCCAGCGATCCGCCGACGGCGTTCCTGCGCAACCCGACGTCGTGCACGCCGGACGGGGTCGGCCTGACGACCACCCTCCACGTCGACTCGTGGACGAACCCGGGCGACTTCAGAGAGGCGTCGTTCGTCAGCCACCTCTCGCCCGGCTTCCCGCTGCCGTCGAGCGAGTGGGGCGCGCCGCAGGGGCCGACGGGCTGCGAAGCGGTGCCGTTCACCCCGTCGATCTCGACGAGAGCGAGCAACCCGGCGGTCGGGCAGCCGTCGGCGTTCAATGTCGACCTCTCGCTGCCGCAGAGCGACGATCCGAGAACCATCGGGGAGTCCGACCTCAGAACGGCGGTCGTGAGACTGCCCGCCGGGGTGCGTATCAACCCGTCCTCCGCGATCGGGCTCGCCGGCTGCACGCCTGAGCAGATCGGGCTGCACAGCCTGGCCGACCCGACCTGTCCGGACGGCTCGAAGATCGGCACCGTCACGGTCACCACGCCGCTGCTGAGAGATCCGCTCAACGGCACCGTGTACCTCGCCAGCCCCCACGACAACCCGTTCGGCACGCTGATCGGGATCTACATCGTCGCCAAGGGCTCCGGCGTGATCATCAAGCAGGCTGGCCGAGTCGAGGCCGACCCGGTCACGGGCCAGCTCACGACGACCGTCGACGGCATCCCGCAGACGCCGTTCAACGACGTCAGACTCTCGTTCAACGGCGGGGAGCGCTCGCCGCTCGTGAACCCCACGACGTGCGGGACGTTCACCACGCACGCCGACCTCACCGGCTGGAGCGGCAGACTCGCGACGAGCGACAGCTCGTACACGGTCAGCCAGGACGGCAACGGCACCGCCTGCTCGGCGCCGCAGTTCTCGCCCGGCTTCAACGCGGGCACCGAGAGCCCGTCCGCCGGGAGCAGCTCGCCGTTCCACGTGCGGATCACCCGCACCGACGCCGACCAGGAGCTCGGCGGCCTGACGGTGAACATGCCGCCCGGGCTGACGGCGAAGATCGCGAACGCGGTGCTGTGCAGCGACGCGGACGCGGCGAACGGCACGTGCCCGGACGGCACGAAGATCGGCGACGTCACCGTCGGCGCTGGCGCGGGCGCGAACCCGTTCTTTATCACGAACGGGCGCGCGTACCTGACCGGCCCGTACAAGGGAGCGCCGTTCGGGCTCTCGATCGTGGTGCCGGCGGTGGCCGGGCCGTTCGACCTCGGCAACGTGGTCGTGCGCTCGGCGATCTACATCGACAAGCACGACGCGTCCGTGAGAGTCGTCAGCGACCCGTTGCCGACGATCCTGCAGGGCATCCCGCTCGAGGTGCGCGACGTGCGCGTCGACGTGAACAAGCCGGGCTTCATCGTGAACCCGACGAGCTGCGCGGCGACGCAGGTGCGCGGCACGATCACCTCGACGGGCGGTGCGAGCGCGAGCGTCTGGGATCGCTTCCAAGCGGCCGAATGCCGTGGTCTTGGATTCGCTCCCAGAATGGCGATGTCGGTCGGCGGCAGGGGACACCTGCGCACCGGCCAGCCGACGCCGTTCACGACGCGGGTCACGATGCCGGCCGGCGACGCGAACCTCAGATACGTGCGCGTCAGCCTGCCGACGACGATCGACGCGCGCCTCACGGTGATCAACGACGCGTGCACGCGGGCGGAGTTCGAGACGGACATCGCCAAGTGCGCTCACGCGCGGGCCGGCTCCGCGGTGGCGGTGACGCCGCTGCTGCGCGACCCGTTGCGCGGGAGCGTGTACTTCGTCAAGAACGGGCATCCGATCCCGGACCTGTTCGTGGCGCTGCGCGGCCAGGTCGACTTCGACCTGATCGGCCGCATCACGATCCCGGGCGGCAAGCACCTGGCGACGACGTTCGACGCCGCGCCCGACGTGCCGATCAAGTCGTTCACGCTGCGCCTGCTGGGCGACAGCAAGAACGGGTCGGTCGGCGCCGCCACGAACCTCTGCACCGCCAAGAGCAAGAAGGCGACCGCGGCGCTCACGTACATCGGCCAGAACGGCCAGGTGCTGAAGGTCAACCAGCGCCTCGCGATCCACGGGTGCCCCAAGCCCAAGGCGAGGAGGGCCTCCGGGCGCAGGCGCTGATCGAGCTGGGGGAAAGGGGACGGCACCTGGGGGGCCGGGGCGGGCGCTGTGCACAGCGCCCGCCCCCGCGTGCCCCGCGCCGGCGCGCGGTCCTTCCAGCTAGCATCGCCGCCCATGTCCGCGCCGGCCACGCCGCTCGAGCGCCTGCAGGCGCAGGCCGGGCGCGCGTTCCCGGCGCTCGCCGCGGCGCGGGAGCGGACGGCGCGGCGGCTCGCGGAGCGCGCCGCGCTGCTCGACGGGATCGCGCTGGAGGCGAACGCGGCGGTCGTGCTGATGGGCTCGTGGGGGCGCCATGAGCTGACCGGCGGCTCCGACGACGACTACCTCGTGCTCGTGCGCGGGTTCTCGCCGCCGGGCGGCTGGGGCGCCGAGCAGGAGACCGCGGCGCGGATCGCGGAGCGCTTCGCGCGCGACCCCGGCGGCTTCAGCGCGCCCGGGCGCCAGGGCGTCTTCGCCGAGGTCGTCTACTCCGCGGACCTGCTGCGCGTCGGCCTCGACGACGACACGAACACGAACCTCACGCGCCGCATGCTGCTCGTGCTCGAGTCGGTCGCGGCGCTGCATCCGGACGTGCTCGCCGGCGTGCGGCTCGACGTGATCCAGGACTACCTCTCAGACGCCTTGCGCGACAACCGCCCGCCGCGCTTCCTGCTCAACGACCTCGTGCGCTACTGGCGCACGATCGGCGTCGACTTCGTCGCGAAGGACCGCGAGCGCGGCGGCGTCGGCTGGGGGCTGCGCAACGCGAAGCTGCGCACCTCGCGCAAGCTGCTGTTCGCCAGCGGCCTCTTGCCGGTGCTGCGCTGCCACGAGCTGGCGGCCGAGGCGATCGCGCCGTTCCTCGCCGCGCAGTTCGCGCTGGCGCCGACCGACCGCGTCGCCGACGCGTTCCTACGCTACGGCGCGCCGGCGGCCGGCGCGGAGGCGCTCGCCGCCTACGACCGCTTCCTCGCGCTGCTCGACGACGAGGCGGTGCGCGCCGAGCTGGCCGCGCTGCCCGGCCGCGCCGCCGCCGACGCCTCCCCGCGCTGGCGCGAGGTCGCCGAGCTGGGCGCGAGCATCGAGCGGCGCCTGCTGGAGCTGCTGTTCGAGACCGAGCTGGGGCCGGTCACGCAGCGCTATGCGGTGCTGTGAGCGGCGGCGGTACGCTCGTGCGCGCGCGAAGCCTGCGTCTCGGACCGCAGCTCGACCAGCAGGTCCGCCGCGCCGCGGCGGCCGAGCGACGTCCGTCTCCAGTTTCGGGCCCGCTTCAGCCCGCCGGCGCCTCGAGCACCCACGGCACGCCGGCGCAGCGCTCGAGCACGGGCAGGAACGCCTCCGCGTCGGCGGAGCGCAGCGGGACGTGCTCGCCGTCGGGCTCGATCGAGGAGAGGTGGACCTCGGCGAGGCGGTCGGCGAACGCGTCGAGCAGCGCGTGGGCGAGGCCCATGCTCGGGTCGTGCAGCTGGGCGTGGGCGACGTCGAAGCAGAAGCGCGCCTCGGGCAGCGCGTCGAAGTAGCGCTGCAGCTCGGCGACCGTGCGCGCGTCGGGCTTGCGCGTGTCCATGTTCTCCAGCCGCAGGCGCGCGCCGAGCTCGGCGAACGCGGCCGGGTCGCCGAGCGTCTCGGGGTGCACGACGATCCCGTCGACCTGCGCGGGGATCGCGGCGAGCGCGGTCGCCAGCGCGGCCGGCGTCCCGTCCCAGCCCTTCGACGGGGCGTGCACCGAGATGTGGCCGAACGGCAGCTCGCCCGCCTCGGCGAGGAAGCGGAGCAGGCCCGGCAGCTCGCGCGCCGAGAGCGCCGAGAGCTCGACGACGTCGAGCGAGCAGCTCTCCGCCGCCGCCACCAGCCGCGGCCAGTCCCCGCGGGCGCCGACCATGTAGCCGGTCGACGGCCCGACGAGGCCGTCGTTGAGCGCCAGCAGCTCGCCGGCGGCGCTCATCGCGGGGATCGCTTCGACGGTGACGGACACGCGAACGACCCTACCCTGAGGGGCGGATCGACCGGCGCCCTTTCGGCGGTATTGCCGCCGGCTATACTCGCTGCGATGGCCAAGGTGATGATCTCCTTCCCCGACGACCTCCTCGACCGCATCGACGAGGAGGCCGAGCGGCGCCACAGCAGTCGCAGCGCGCTGCTGCAGGAGGCGGCGCGCAGAGAGCTGGGCTGGCCCGACCCCGCCGTCGTCGACGCCGCGGTCGCGCGCGCGCGGCAGGCCCTCGCGGGCGCGGGCGGGTTCGAGTCCGCCGCGCTCATCCGCGCCGAGCGGGACGCGCGCGATGCCGGCGCGTGACGTCCTCGCCGACGCGAACGTCGTCCTCAAGTGGTTCCACGAGCAGGACGAGGAGGACGTCGATGCCGCGCGAGCGCTGCTCGACCAGCACCGCGGTCGCGCGATCCGCGTGCGGATGCTCGACCTCACTCCCTACGAGGTAGGCAACGCGCTGATGCGCTGCCGCGCCCGCCTCGCCGCCGCGCAGGTCGCGATCGTGCTGCAGGCCGCGCGCGAGATCTGCGCCGCCGTCACGCCAGACGACGACGAGCTCGCGCACAGCACGCGACTCGCGGCCGAGCACGATCTCACGCTTTACGACGCGACCTACGCCGCCGTCGCGCAGCGCCGAGGCGCCGCGCTCGCGACTCACGATGCGAAGTTGCTCGCATGCGGGCTCGGCAGGCGCCCGAGTGAGCTGCTCGCGCGCGACTGAGTCATCCCCGCTCGTCCGGCCAGCGGCCCCGTCCGGTCGAGCCCGCGCCGCGCCGCGAATGGCTGCTCGGCGCCGCCGCGCGCCTCACGCCGGGTCGCCGCGCGGCACGATCACGACCGGGCACGGCGCGTCGCGCAGCAGGTGCGTCGAGATCGAGCCGACGAGCACGCGGCGGAACGGGCCCTGCGCGCGCGAGCCGGTGAACAGCAGGTCGTCGGACTTCGCGTCCTCCAGCAGCGAGCCGACGATGTCGCCGTCGAGCACCGCGCCCTCGACCGCGAGCCCCTCGCCGTCGTCGAGCGTCGCGATCGCCTCGTCGAGCCGCTCGCGCGCCGTTCCGCGCGCGATCTCGCCCAGCTCGTCGTAGGCCGCCACGTCCAGCGGCGGCGGCGGATAGACGCCCGCCGCCGCGCTGTTGACCGCCGTCACGAGCCGCAGCCGCGCGCCCGCGCGCCGCGCGTAGTCGGCCGCGAGCGGCAGCGCGTGCCGCGCCTCCGGCGAGCCGTCGAACGCGATCGCGACCTGCCGCACGCTGCGCGCGTGCGCGTCGCGGAAGCCGTCGGGCGCGACCGCGACCGCGCACGGGGCGTGGTCGAGCACCGCCTCCGGCGTCGAGCCCGTCAGCAGCCGCAGCGCACGCCCGTGGTGGGTGGCGCCGACGACGATCGCCTCCGCGCCCAGCTCGTGCGCCAGGTCCTGCAGCACGTGTCTCGGCGAGGCGCCCGCGACCGCGCGCAGCTGCGCGCCGGCCGCCGCCGCGCCGGGCTCGTCGCCCAGCCAGCCGCGCGCGCGCTCGAGTCTGGCCTCGGCGTCGGCGTGGATCCCCTGCGCGACCTCGACGCCCGCGGCGCTCTCGCCGAGCGGGTCGTCCGGGTAGGCGCACGCGACGATCAGGCTCGCGCCGGCGACCTCCGCCAGCAGGCATCCGAGCGCCAGGGCGTCGTCGCCGTGGTCGGTGCCGTCGTAGCCGACGAGGATCGTGCGGGTCATGCGGAGCGGCCTCCCGGGGCGGAGCGGAGCGGACGCGCACACGATACGCGCGCATGCGCACGCGGGTGTCCAGGCGCGGCGGCACGATCCTCCCATCGATGCACGGCTTTCGCGGCAATCCTCCGTGCAACCCTCATGCAATCGGGCGCATCTGACGATGACCCGGATACCGTCGTGACTCCGCCCGGCCTGACCGGGGACCGTCCTTGCGCGCGCTCGTCGTCCACCGAGATCCCGAAGCTGCATCTGCGCTCGTCGCCGTGCTCGGCACGACGAACGGCAGGGCGGACGCCGTCGCCGCCTCCGCGCTGCTCGACCCGGGGGCGCTCGACGGGGCGCTCGCGCGCGGCGAGGCCGACGCGGTCGTCTGCGCGCTGCCGTCCTCCGACGCCGCGCTCGAGGCGGTCCGCCGCGCCTGCGAGGCCGCCGGCGTCGCGCTCGTCCTGACCGACCCCGCCGTCGGCGAGCTGGCCGGCGCCGCCCACGAGCCCGATCCTGACCGCCTGCGCGCCGCGCTGCTGCGCGAGCGCGCCTGGACGCAGGACCGCGCCGCCGTCGCGACCGCGCAGCGGCTGCTCGGCGCCCAGCAGACGATCGCCGACCACCTCGCCGCCGACCTGCCGCCCGAGCGCCTGCTGGCCGAGGCGCTCGGCATGCTCGCCGCGCTGTTCGACGCCGCCGGCGGGATCGCCTGGGAGAGACCGGCCGACCGGACCGACGGCGAGCTGATCCCGCGCGCCGCGCACGGCGACGCCGAGCCGCCGTCCTCGGTCCCGGATCCCGGCGAGCACCTCGCCGGCCGCGCCGCGCTCGCGCGCGAGGCGATCGCCGACGGCTCGCATGTCGCCGTCCCGCTCGTCGCCGGCGGCGCCTGCGAGGGCGTGCTCGAGCTGCACCTCGCGCCCGGCGCCCGCCCCGACCCGCACCTGATGGCCGACGTCGCCGCGCTCGCCAGCCAGGTCGCGCTGCACCTGCGCTACCGCCGCGGCGC
>Ga0070714_100001226_pt1 | contig 18495 bp, 20 predicted proteins | sample LARL83metaG_FD_65450 | JGI IMG/M metagenome (GOLD analysis project Ga0070714, IMG submission 65450) | Corn, switchgrass and miscanthus rhizosphere microbial communities from Kellogg Biological Station, Michigan, USA - LAR L8-3 metaG | ecosystem: Host-associated > Plants > Roots > Rhizosphere ... | reverse complement strand
GGTGCAGCAGATCGAAGACGCCGTTCGTGAAGACGACTCGTCCCCAGAAGCCCGCGCGCCATTCGCGGAGCATCTCCCACGACATCACCTTGTCCGCGGGGGAGCGCGGTATCGTCACTACGAACTCACTTGCCAGGGGTCAGAGCAGCGGCGCGGACTCGTCGAGCGTGAAATGTACAGCACGGCGGTAGCCAGGGACTGCCCACCAGTCGTCGTACGCCGCCGAGATGTGCACGCGATTCGTACCGCGCGTGATGCTGAGGTGGTAGGCGTCGTCGGGGAGACCGAGGGAATCCGCGGTGGCCCAGAGCGCGAGGCGCATGGCGCTATCGGTGCGGATCGTGGCGTAGCGCGCCTCCTGGGAGGCCGCGTCGTCGTAGCGGTAATAGCGGTAATACGGCGCGCCGATCTCGGAGGCGGTGTAGGCACCGGCGACGAGCAGCACCGCCCAGACCAGACACCCAGCCAGTGCACCACCGCGGCGCATCACCACTGTGACTGCACCCCGTCGACGATCGCATGGACGAGCTTGTCGAGCGCCTGGGCGCGTCCGGCCGCCTCCTGCGTCTCCTGGTACTCGCCGTCGACCATGAAGCTCTTGCGGGACCAGAGCGTCTTCCCCGTCACCTGATCGACGACGTCGATATCGACGGTCATCTGCAGCTGGCGCTGGACGTTGGTGGCCGCGCGCGTGTTCGCCTGCAGGCCGACGGGGATGTCGGCCTCGTAGCGGCGAATGACGCCGCGCACGACGGCGTTGGCGCGCGTCTCGGACGCGGGGCGCAGCCCGAGCCGGCTGGCGAGGCGCGAGCGCAGCGAGTCGGAGAGCTCGCGCTGCAGATCCGCGACCGGCGTCTGATTCTCGAACGGAATGACGGCGATCGTGCGGATATGCCCGGGGAGTCCGCCGCCGTGGAAGCTGTAGAGACAGCCGCTCAAGGCGAGCAGAAGCACGGGAAGGAGGCGAGCGACCGAGCGCGCCAAGCCGCGCGGGCGCTCAGAATTGCCAGACTGATGCATCGAAGGGGGCCGAAGGTTGCTCAGCATCCACATGTAGGACGAGCGAGCGGCGTCCTGACAACTCGTAGCGTACCTCGCGTCCGGGCGTTCGTTCGACCCACTCGACGATTCGGTCGCCGGAGATGCGCTCGAGCCGGCGGAGCTCGCCGTTCACGGCGACCAGCCGCCAGCGCGCCGGGTGGCCGAGCTCCGCACGGAGCGTGTCACCCGAGACGCGCACCACCGTGTCGGCGAGCGCGGGAACCGCGAGGCGGCCGAAAGCGGCCCACATGAGTGGCGGCGGCGGCAGGAGTCGGGCCTCCTCCTCGCCTCCGGGCGGGACGCGCACCGAATCGCCGACCAGGATTGCCGCAGCCGCGCGTCCGAAGCCGCCGCCGAGGAAGAGATCGACGCGCGCGCTGTCCGGGGGCGCGATGCGGGCGACGCCATCGCCGCGCGCGACCATCTCCTGCTCGTTCAGCTCCCATCGGAACGTCACCCGATGCGGGACCGGCGCGAGCGCGAGCGGCGGCAGCGCGACCGTCGCGGGAGCGACGCCGGGCATGGGTTGGATGCGCGCGGCGCACCCGGCTGCGAACACGGCGATCGCCGCACAGAAGATGAGCTGTCGACGCGGCGTCACTGAGTGAAGTTGCGAATGGTGATGCGACGAATGAGATCGCCCTCGCGGAGCGCGTCCATCGCGTGAGCGCCGCCCGTGACCATACCGAACACGGTGTAGTGACCGTCGAGATGCGGCTGCGGGGTGAGCGTCAGGAAGTACTGGCTGCCGCCGGTGTCGGGTCCGGAGAGCGCCATACCGACGGCGCCGCGAGCGTACGGCAGCGGCGTGAGCTCATCGCGGATCGTGTACGGCGGACCGCCCTCACCGTCGCCGCGGGGGTCACCGTCCTGCGCGACGAAAGCGGGAACGACGCGATGGAATCGGAGTCCGTCGTAGAAACCACGCCGAGCGAGGGACGCGAAGTTCCACACCGTGAGCGGGGTGTCGGCGCCGTACAGCGAGACCGCGATCGGTCCGCGCTCGGTCACGATCGTGGCGGCCGCAGGGCGGCCCGCGAGCGCCGGCTCGACGACAGTGCGAACGACATGCTCGTACCAGTCCAGGTCGCGCGGAGCGGGCGGCCGCGCGGTGACGGTATCGCGCAGCGACGGCACCGCGTTGCGCGCGATGGTATCACGCTCAGTGCGCGCAGCAGCGAACGCAACACGCACGCGCGGATCGTGCGCTGCGGAATCGAGCGCGGCCAACACGCCGTATGCGGCGCCGCGCACACGGGGATCACCGTCGGCCGCGGACGCGAGCGCAACGTCCAGCGCGGCTGCCGTATCGCGCGCCGTCGCGAGCGCGCCAAGCGCTGCGGCGCGCAGCCGCCAGTCGCGCGAGTGCAGCCATTCCGCAGCCGCTGGAAGCGTCACGCCCGCAGCGCTGGCGCTCTCGAGAAGGGAGCGACGGAAGCGGTACGCGGTGTCCGCGCGCCACGCCCACTTCCACGCCACGGAGTCGCGCGCGAAGACGTGCGTGGCGCTCTGCGCGGCCGCGACGCGAACCTGCGCATCGCGGTCGTTCAGCGCCAGGCGAATCGGGGCAGATGCGACGTCGCCGAACGTTCCGAGCGCGCGCACGGCCATGATGCGCACGAACGGATCGGCATCGTGCACGAGCACCTCGAGCCGCGCGAGTGCGCCCGCGCGAAGCGAATCACCCACGGCGGCCGCCGTGAGCTCGCGCGCGATCTCCGCGCGCACGCCGCCCGGCTCCGAGCGGAGCGCCAGTAGTGGCGATGCACCGCCGGGACGATGCGGACGCGCGATCGCGTACGCGGCGGCCCAGCGTACCACCGTGTCGCGTGAAGCGAGGAACGGAGCGATGCGCGACGTCGGAATCGCGCGAAGGCGCGACGCGGCGAGCAGTACGTAGCGGGCGCTACCGGGCGGAAGCGATCGCGTCGCCAGGAGCGAATCGACGACTGGCGCAGCTGGTGCGCCGATCTCGCCGAGACTCCAGGCAGCCGCACGCGCTACCGTCGAATCGTGCGCGCCGCGCACGACTGACGCGAGCGTCGCGACCGCATTCGAATCGTGCGCGAGGCCGAGCCCGAACGCGGCATAGGCGACGACGGGCGCCTCGGCAGAAGACGTCAGTGAGCGAAGACGGGGAATCGTGCCGGCACGATGCGTCGGTGCGAGCTGCGCGAGCGCACGCGCCGCCGCAATGCGCACCTGCAGCGACGGCGATCGCAGTCCCGCATCGATGGCGGCCGTGTCGAGCGTGCGCGCGTCGGCGGTACGGAGCACCGCGGCGTATGCGGCGACATCGGTGTTCGTGAGCGCGTGCTGCGCGCCTGCGGAAGGCGCGGCGATCAGCATCGCCGCGCATGCCAGTCGCTTGGCGCGTGTCATTCCGATGCTGCCCGCTGGAGCGCGTCGCGCAGCTCGCGCGGTAGAGAGGTGCTGCGACCGTCGGCCGCCATACCTGCGAGCGTCGTGTGCGCGGTCGCGAGGAGCACACCGCCCACGGAGATGTCGTAGTCGAAGCGCACGGTGCGCGACCGCACGTCCGCGACGCGCGTCGTCACGCGCACCGTATCCTCGTACCGTGCAGGGCGCATGAAGCGGAGGTGCGCTTCGACGACCGCGAGCGCGGTGCCGGCGCGCTCCACGTCGGCGTACGATGCGCCGAGGTGGCGCATGAGGTCGGTGCGACCGATCTCGCACCAGACGAGATAGTTGGCGTGATAGACCACGCCCATCTGGTCCGTCTCACCATAGCGGACACGAAACTCGCTGACATGCGGCATGTGTTAAGATACCGCCGCCACCCTGCTCTCTCACCGCCATCCCGTGCTCGCGACTCCCTGCCACCTCGTCTCGGATCTGCATCTCGGCGTCGCCAAGCCTGAAGTCGAACGCTCGTTCGAGCGCTACCTCGCGTCGCTGCACGGGCGCGTTCCGTCGCTGATCATCAACGGCGATCTGTTCGAGTTCTGGTTCGAGTGGAAGCGCGTGATTCCTCGGCAGGGATTCCGCGCCCTGGCGGCGCTGGCCGCGCTGCGCGATGCAGGAACGCAGATCGTCTACGTCGCGGGGAACCACGATTGCTGGGGCGGCGAGGTGCTGCGCGAAGACGTGGGCGCCGAGTACCAGCTCGGGCCGTGGGAGGGCGACATCGGGCCGTGGCGCACGCGCGTGGAGCATGGCGACGGACTGCGCGAGCGCGAGGATCGCGGCTATCGACTGGTTCGCCCGATCATGCGCTCGCCCGTCGCCATCCGGTTGTTTCGCGCACTGCATCCGGACCTCGCGACGCGACTCGCGCTCGGGAGCTCGCACGCGAGCCGAACGTACAGCGCGCGTGACGGTGGGCGCGGCCTGCGCGCGATCGCGCATGCGCGGCTCGAGCGCGAGCCGGAGCTCGACCTGCTGGTGATGGGGCACTCGCACGTGGCAGCGCTCGAGCGGCTCCCCGAGGGCTCGGTGTTCGCGAACGCCGGGTCGTGGCTGGACGCGCCGACGTATCTGGCGATCGAGGACGAGCGCGTGTCGCTCCGAACGTGGCGCGACGGCGCCACGCACGCATCACCCGAGGGTGATGCGCTCCACGTGATCGATCGCTGAGCCGAGGAATCGCTGACCGACGCGGAGGAACTGCTCCGGCGCGTCGGAGGCGATGAAGCGGTGGCGACGGGCGCGTCCCCCTTCCGGGTTACGCAGCCCACGCTCGGTGAGCATGCGTGCGAGCTCCGCCGCCGTCTCCTGCGCGCTGTCGATGAGCGCGACATCCGGCCCCATCGTCCTCGCAATCACGGGCTTGAGCAGCGGATAGTGCGTGCAGCCGAGAACGAGCGTGTCGATCCCCGCACGTGCCATGGGCGCGAGATACTCGTTCGCGACGAGCGCGGTGGCGGGGTGCTCGAGCCACCCTTCCTCCACGAAGGGAACGAAGAGCGGGCACGCGAATGCCTCGACGTCGACGCCCTGATTCGCCTCGCGAATCGCGCGCTGGTACGCGCCCGAGGCGATCGTCCCCTGCGTCCCAATGACGCCGACGTGGCCCGTGCGCGTCGCGCGCACCGCGGCGCGCGAGCCCGGCTGGATGACGCCGATGATGGGGAGATCGAAGTCGGCGCGGATCGTATCGAGCGCGTGGGCCGTCGCCGTGTTGCACGCGACGACGACGCTCTTCACGCCCTGGTCCTCGAGAAACGACGTGATCTCGCGGCTGTAGCGCTGAACCGTCTTGGGACTCTTGGGGCCGTACGGAACGCGCGCCGTGTCGCCGAAGTAGACGACGTCCTCGTCTGGAAGCTGGCGCATGATCTCGCTCACGACCGTGAGGCCGCCGATGCCGGAATCGAAGACGCCGATGGGTGCGGACGCGCTCGGAGCGCTCGATGCAGCGGTCATGCCTGTGAGACCCCGAACGAGGTCAGAAGGTCACGGACGCCGCGAGCATCGCGCCACGCTCGCGCGGAGTGACCGCGACGTTCGCCTTGAAATCCCAGAGATTCGCGGCGACGTAGGCGTCGGCGGCGGAGATGAGGTGATTGAACACGAGCGCCGCGATCCAGTCCTCGTAGTGCGTGCGGCGCGCGCCGACGCGCGCGGCGAGACGATTCTTCGTCCAGCCGGTCGCGGTGACGGCGCCGGTGACGGGATCGACCGTGTAGCCCGTCGCGACGCTATCGTGCCGTGCGGCCTTCGCCGCGCGGAGATCGAGCGCGGACTTGCGCGCCATGCCGAGGCCGATGATCTCGCCCGTCGCGAAGATGATGGACGACGTGGGACGGCCGAGCCGGGACTGCGCGTAGCCCGGGAGGACGAGCGAGAGGAGCATCGCGCGGCGCGGCGCGATGGGCGGCTTGCGCAACGAGTCGGGAATCGTGTCGGTGATCGAGACACGCGACGCGGCGGTGCGCTGCGCGAGCGCGGGCGTCGCGACCGCCGCGAGCAACACGAGCGCGAGCGACGCGCTGGCGAGAGCGTGTGGGAGTCGAACCCACCGAACCGCGCGGCGCGCGGTCACGACGGTTTTGAAGACCGTGAGGGCCACCGGGCCCCATCCGCCCCCGTTACGCGACGACGACGGGCGCATCGCCGGGCTGAATGACGTCACCAATGGATACCGCGCCATCGACGCGAGCGAGGAATCGTTCGAGCCGGCTGGGAGGAACCGCGAGGAGCAGCCCGCCCGACGTCTGCGGGTCGGTGAGCCACGCGCGCTGGTCGTCGGTCGCATTGCCCCAATCGACGCTGCCTTCGAGGAAGCGCGCGTTGCGCGACGCACCCGCGGTGTGCACGCCCGCGTCGAGCGCGCGCTTCACGGCCGCAAAGAGCGGAACGTCGGCGCCATGAATTCGGAGCGTCACGGCGCTCGCGCGCGCGACGTGCAGCGCGTGCCCGAGCAGCCCGAAGCCCGTGATGTCCGTCGCGCACGTCAGGCCGGAGGCGAGCGCCGCGCGACTCGCTGCCCCATTGAGCGCTCGCATCGCGGCGATCGCGTCCGCGGCATCGTCGGCCGCGATGACCTCGTCGCGGAGCGCGGTGGTCACCAGGCCGGTGCCGATGGGCTTCGTGAGAACGAGCCGATCGCCCACCTGCGCGGTGGCGTTGGTGAGCAGATGCGCCGGATGCGCGCGGCCCGTGACCGAGAGGCCGTACTTCATCTCGCGATCGATGATCGTGTGGCCACCGACTACGAGCGCTCCCGCTTCGCGCACCTTGTCCTCGCCGCCGCGCAACACCTCGGCCAGGACCTCAGGCCCGAGCTCGTCCGCGGGAAACGCGGCGATGTTGAGCGCGGTGAGCGGCTGCCCGCCCATCGCGTAGACGTCGGAGAGCGCGTTGGCGGCGGCGATCTGACCGAAGAGATACGGATCGTCGACGATCGGCGGGAAGAAGTCGACCGTCTGGACGAGCGCGAGATCCTCGGAGAGCGCGAACACCGCCGCGTCGTCGAGCGTGTCGCGCCCCACGAGCAGCCGCGGATCGTCAGTGCGGAGCGTGTCCGAGCGCGCGAGCGACTCGAGCACGGCGGAGAGCTCCGTCGCGCCGAGCTTCGCGGCGCACCCGGCGCAGCTCGCGAAGCGCGTGAGCCTCGTCGGCGCGCCGGTCACGACCTCAGGAGCGAACGGCCACGACCGCGTCGATCTCGACGAGACCGCCTCGCGGGAGCGCCGCTACCTGGATGGTCGAGCGCGCGGGGCGCGCGTCGCCGAGCCAGCGGCCGTAGACCTCGTTGACCGTCGGGAAGGCGGCCATGTCGGTGAGGTAGACCGTCGTCTTCACGACGTCGCCCCACGAGGCGCCCGCCTCCTCGAGGACGGCGGAGAGATTCCGCATGACGATCTCCGTCTGCTCGCGGACATCGCCGGTGGACATGGTGCCGGCCTTGGGATCGAGCGCGATCTGGCCGGCCGTGTAGAGAAACCCGTTCGCGACGACGCCCTGCGAGTACGGCCCGATGGCGGCCGGCGCGGCGTCGGTGTGGACGTGCTTGAGCGTCATGCGAGAGAAAATAACGCCTTCGCGTTGCGTGTGGTCGTGGCGCGGATGGTCTCCTCGTCGCTGCCGCGGACGGCAGCGACCCGCGCCGCCGTGAGCGCGACCCACGCGGGCTCGTTGCGCTTCCCACGATTCGGCACCGGCGCGAGGTACGGCGAGTCGGACTCGACGAGGAGCCGATCGTCGGGAACGAGGCGGACGACGTCGTCACGCTCCCACTTCTTGAAGGTCACGATGCCGCTGAACGAGACGTACCACCCGGCATCGAGCGCGGTCTCGGCGAGCCATGCGGGGCCAGTGTAGCAGTGCAGAACGCCGCGCACGCCGGCGCTCCCCGCCTCGCGGATCATCGCGCCGGTATCGTCGTCGGCCTCGCGCGTGTGCACGACGACGGGGCGATTCGTCTCGCGCGCGAGCTCGAGCTGCGTCGCGAAGGCGCGTCGCTGCAACTCGCGAGGCGAATGGTCGTAGTGGTAGTCCAGCCCGCACTCGCCCACCGCCACGGCGCCCTCCGCGACGAGCTGCGCGAGGGCGTCACGATCGGCGACGGGATCGAACTGGGCCGCGTCGTGCGGGTGCACGCCGGCCGTGAAGACGACGAAGCCCGGATGCGCTGTCGCGATCCGGGCCGCCGCTCGTGCCTGCTCGACGGATTCGCCGATGCAGACGATTCCAACCGCGCCCGCACTGCGGGCGCGGTCGATCACCTCGTCGCGGTCGCCGGCGAACGCCGGGTCTGCGAGGTGGGCGTGGCTGTCGAGGAAGCCGTCCACTCGGATTTGGTTACCTTCGCCTCGCGCGGATACTTGTGCTCGATCCAGAGCAGCACCGGGCCGGCGATGTAGATGGAGCTGAACGTTCCGGTCACGATACCGAAGAGCATGACCCACGAGAACGGCCGGATCACCTCACCCGCGAAGATGAGGAGCGCGATCGTCGCGAGGGCCGCGGTCGTGTGCGTCAGGATCGAGCGCGGGAGCGTCTCGTTGATCGCGCGGTTCAGCGTGTCGTACAGCGACTCCTTCCGTCCCTTGCGCAGATCCTCGCGCACGCGGTCGAAGATGATGATCGTGTCGTTGAGCGAGTAGCCAAGCACGGTCAGGAGACCGGCGACGACGGTCAGCGAGATCTCGAGATGCAGCAGCTTCACGAACGCGAGCGTCGTGAGGACGTCGTGGCCAGTCGCGATGACGGCCGCGAGACCGAAGCGCCACTCGAAGCGGAACGCGAGATAGAGAAGCGTCATCACGAACGACAGCAGAACGGCGATAATCGCGTTCCGAGTCAGCTCGCTGCCGACTCGTGGGCCAATGGCCTCCGTGCGCAACACGCTGACGTTGTTGGGGAACCGGGCCGCGAGCACGCTGTCCACCTGCTTGGACACGAGTTCCGCGCCCTTGGCCTGCTCCGCCACCGACTGTTGGCCGCTCACCCGGAGCGTGAAGTCACGCGGCGAGCCGAACTGCTGGATCTCCGCATCGCGGAAGCCAGCGTTGTCCATGGTCGATCGAATGACGGACGCGTCCACTGGCGTCTTGAACTGGAGCTGCTTCAGCGTACCACCAGTGAATTCAATGCTCTTGTTGACTCCGGTCAGCGCGAGGTCACCAAGGCCGAGCACGATGAAGACCACCGTCAGTCCAACGGCGACCTTCCACCAGCGGATGAAGTCGTAGTGCGTGTCGTGGAAGATTCGAAGCATTTAGATGCTCAGCGCCTGCTGATCCGTCGTGCGGGTCAGCCAGATCATGTAGAAGGTGCGCACGACGAAGATCGCGGTCACCATGGAAGCAGCGATACCGGCGAGCAGCGTCACGGCGAATCCGCGCACGGGGCCAGTACCGAACTGATACAGGACGGCCGCAGTCAGCGCGGCTGAGACGTTCGAGTCGATGATCGCGGGGAGCGCGTGCCGGAAGCCCTCGTCGATCGCGAGGCGCGCCGACTTGCCGCGATCCAGCTCCTCACGAATGCGCTCGAAGATGAGGACGTTCGCGTCCACCGCGATACCGATCGACAGCACGAAGCCCGCGAGTCCAGGCAACGTGAGCGTCGCGTCGAATCCGGCGAGCGCGGCGAGCGTGTACAGGACGTACAACGCGAGGCCGATGACCGCGAGGAATCCGGAGAAGCGGTAGTAGATCACCATGATCAATACGACGAGCACCATCGCGATGATGCCGGCGCGGACGCTCGCGTGAATCGAATCGGCGCCGAGGCTCGGACCGATGTTGCGCACTTCGGCGATCTTGAGCGGGACTGGCAGCGCGCCGGCGCGCAGCACGAGCGCGAGATCCTGCGCCGCCTGCAGGTCGCGGCCGCCGAGCGTGATCTGCCCGTGCGTGCCGATGGCGCTCTGGATGACGGGCGGGCGGCCCATGACGAGCGAGTCGAGCACGATCGCCATGAAGTCGCCGACGTGCTTGGCGGTCTCGTTGCGGAAGCGGCGACCGCCTTCGTTGTTGAGCGTGAACTCGACGACGGTGCCCTCGGTGGCGTCCTGATTCGGCCGCGCGTCGGTCAGGTACTCACCCGTGATGATCGGGCGCGCATCGACGACGTAGAAGGCGCGATAGGCCGAGGTGCCGGCCGCCGTCGTATCGGACGCCCAGCGGAGAACCTTTCCGGGCGGGAGCGCGGCCTGCACGGCGGGCTGCGACAGATACCGCTGCACCGTCGGGACGTCTGCGGCCGCGACGTAGTACTCGCCCGGCATCTGACCCTGCTGGATCAGCTTGGAGAAGGCACCGTTCGTCGGCGGCGTGGAGTCGTTGTTCGTCGAATCCGTCGCGGCCACCGCGGCCTTCTTCGACGTGTCGCTCTTCGCCGCCTTCGCCGTGTCCTTGGTGAAGAGACCCTGCAGCGCGCCGCGCGCGCTGTCGGTCGGCGTGACCGGCGCGCCCTTCGCGGCGGGAGCCGCGGCGAGGCTGCCGAGCGACTTCACGGCGGCGTCGATACGCGGGAGCGCCTTGGCGAGTGCACCGGTCTTGTCCGTGATCTGGAACTGCAGGAACGCGGACTTCTGCACGACGTCCATGGCGCGCTGCGGATCGTCGATGCCCGGAAGCTCGACGATGATCCGGTTGCTTCCCGCCTTCTGCACCACCGGCTCGGACACGCCGAACTGGTCGATGCGGGTGCGGACGACCTTCAGCGCGCGATCGATGGCCTCGCCCTTGTTGGCGACGGCGCCCTTGGATTCATCGACCTCGAGCGCCAGGTGCATGCCGCCCTGGAGATCGAGCCCGCGCTTGAGCGGGACACGCTTGACGGTGTCGAGGACGAAGGCACCGTTGCGCTTGACGCGCTCGACGGTGGTGCGGGGGAAGAGCGCCCAGAACGACGCGGCCACGAGGGCCACGATGAGGGCGATGCGGTATTTGAGTGACATGAAGAATCGAGATTAGCCCCTAAGGTTACGCTGGGCGGCGTCCGCGGTCAACGAAATTCGTGCAGCGACCTCGTCCTCGCGGATCTGAGCGACGAGCGCCTCGGCGTTCGGGAAACGCCGGATCTCGCGCAGACGCTTGATCACGTCCACGCGTACGTACTGTCCGTAGAAGTCACCGGACACGTCGAACAGGTACGCTTCGATGGTGCGTCCGTCGTCGCCGAAGGTCGGGCGGCCACCGAGACTCATCATCCCGCCGAAAGCTCCGCGGGGCGTCTGCACTCGCACCGCATAGACGCCGTCCGGCGGAAGGAGCTTCTTCTCGGGCGGCGCCGAGAGGTTCAGCGTCGGAAAGCCGAGCGCTCGGCCGCGCTGCTCACCCGGAACGACCGTTCCAGAAATCGAATACGGCCGACCGAGAAAATCAGCAGCGTGCGCGAGATCGCCGCCGGCGACCGCGCGGCGAATCACCGTGGACGAGATCCAGCGGCCGTCCGCCGCGGCAACAGGCTCGACGACGCCGACGGCGTAGCCGTGCGAGGCGCCGAGCGCGGTGAGCACATCGGCGGTCCCGGCGCGTTCGCGCCCGAGGCCGTGGTCGTGGCCGATGAGCAGGTCGCGCATCCGAAAGCGCGCGCAGAGAACACGCGTCACGAACTCTTCGGCACTGAGCGCGGCGAGCGCGGGCGTGAACGTCACCACCGCGAGATAGTCGAGCCCCGTCTCCGCGAGCACTTCGAGCTTCTCGTCGCCGACGGTGAGCAGCGGCGGAGCAGCGGCCGCGTTCACGACGGCGAGCGGATGCGGGTCGAACGTCACCGCGAGACTCGGCAACGCGAGCTCGCGTGCCCGGCGCACGAGTCGTCCGATGAGATCGAGATGTCCGCGATGCACGCCGTCGAAGGTGCCGACCGTGACCGCAGTCCCGGCGACGTTCGGCGGGAGCGACGATTCGTCGTCCAGCCCGGCTCGGATGACCGTCGCGCTCACTCGACGACGATGCGGAGACGACGGAGCGGAGGCGGCGAGACGCGCAGCGCGTCCAACGGGACGGCGTCGGCGACGTCGAATTCCCCGCTCCGCGTGCGTCGAAGCGCGGTGAGATGCGCAGCGCTTCCGGACAGCCGCCCGAGGTCGCGAGCGAGCGCGCGGATGTACGTTCCGCCGCCGCAGGTGATCGTCGCGTCGAGCGTCGCATCGCCGAGCGCGCGGACGTCCCATCGCTCGACAGTGACGCGCACGGGCGCGAGCGTGAGCGGCGCACCTTCCCTCGCGGCATCGTACGCGACGCGCCCCGCAACCTTCTTCGCGGAATACGCGGGGGGGATCTGCTCGATCTCGCCCGTGAGCTGCGCGATCGCTTCGAGAACGCGCTCGCGCTCGGGGAGCGGTGCCGTGCTGGTCGTCTCGCCAGTCACGTCGTCGGTGTCAGTCTCGCTGCCGAACGCGAAGGTCGCCTCGTACTGCTTCGGCTCATTCTCGATGAACGTCGCGAGACGCGTCGAGCGACCGAAGAGCAGCACGAGCAGCCCGGTCGCGAACGGGTCGAGCGTGCCGAGGTGGCCGATGCTGCGCTCGCCATACGCGCGGCGCGCGACGTCGACCACGTCGTGCGAGGTCATCCCCGCGGGCTTGTCGACGAGGAGGAGCCCGGAGGTACCAGCGCGGTCGCCCACCGCATCACTCCGACTCGGGCGCGCCGCCCTGGCGCAACTGCGCGAGGAGCGACTCGATGCGCGAGGCGCGCGCAGCTGTGTCGTCGCGCACGAACTCGAGCTCGGGGGCCAGACGAAGACGCAGCGCGCGGCCGATGGGGCCGCGCAGGTGCACGCCCCACGCGTTGAGCGCCTCGAGCGTCGGCGCGACGTCGTCCTGCATGACGCTCACGAAGACGCGCGCGCGACGGAGATCGGGCGTCACGTCGACGCCCGTCACCGTGGTGAGCGGGGAGATGCGAGGATCCTTCGAGCCGCCCGCGAGGGCGGTCGCGATCTCCTCGCGGATCGCGGCGGCGACGCGCTCGGCGCGCCGATTGTCACGAGGCATGACGACGGCTCAGGAAGCCGCAGCGCTCGAGGCGAGCGTGCGGGCAACCTGCTCCTTCGTGTAGCACTCGATGACGTCGCCGACCTTGATGTCGTTGAAGTTCTCGACGCCGATACCGCATTCGAAGCCCTCGCGGACCTCGCGCACATCGTCCTTGAAGCGGCGCAGCGACGCGATGATGCCGTCGAAGATCTCGACGCCGTCGCGGATGACGCGTACACGCCCCTGCCGGTTGATGACGCCGCTGCGAACCGAGCACCCCGCGATGACGCCGACACGCGACACCTTGAACGTCTCGCGCACCTCCGCCTCGCCGAGCACGACCTCGCGCTCTTCCGGTCGCAGCATGCCCTCGAGCGCCGCCTTCACGTCCTCGACGGCCTCGTAGATGATCTTGTACAGCTTGATGTCGACGCCTTCACGCTCGGCCGACGCGCGCGCGTTGTTGTCCGGACGCACGTGGAAGCCGATGATGATCGCACCCGACGCGCGGGCGAGGAGGATGTCGCTCTCCGAGATCGCGCCGACGCCGCGGTGGATGACCTCGACCGTGACTTCGGGCGTGGTGAGCTGCGCCAGCGCGTCGGCGAGTGCTTCCGCCGGACCGCCCTGGTCCGCCTTGATGAGGATGCGGAGCGCGCGCGGCTGCCCGCTCCCCGTCTGCGACATGAAGTCCTCGAGCGACACCGAGCCCTTCATCGTGCGACGGCTGCGCGCCTCACGATCGAGGCGCTGACGACGCTGCGCGATCTCACGCGACGCCGCGGCATCCTCCACCGTGATGAACTGATCGCCCGCCATCGGCACGCCGCCGATACCGAGGATCTGCACCGGCGTCGCCGGACCGGCCGCCTTCACCTGACGCCCGCGCTCGTCGAGCAGCGCACGCACGCGGCCGGAGTACATGCCGCAGATGAAGTCGTCGCCGACGTGCAGCGTGCCGTTCTGCACGAGCACCGTCGCGACCGGACCTTTACCCGGATCGAGCTGTGCCTCGATCACCGAGCCGACGGCGCGACGATCGGGGTTCGCCTTGAGATCGAGGATCTCCGACTGCAGCACGATCTGCTCGAGGAGCGCCGGCACGCCGGTCCCCTGCTTCGCCGAGATCTCGGAGCCGAGCGTGGTGCCGCCGAACTCCTCGAGCACGACGCCGTGCTGCAGGAGATCCTGCTTCACCTTCATCGGGTTCGCACCCGGTAGATCGATCTTGTTGATCGCGACGATCATCGGCACGCCGGCGTTCTTGGCGTGCGAGATGGCCTCGATCGTCTGCGGCATCACCTGATCGTCCGCCGCGACGACGAGGATCACGATGTCCGTGACCTGCGCACCGCGAGCACGCATGGCCGTGAAGGCCTGGTGACCCGGCGTGTCGAGGAAGGTGATCTTGTGCCCATCCGCGAGCGACACGTTGTACGCGCCGATGTGCTGCGTGATGCCGCCCGACTCGCCCGCGACGACGTTCGCCTTGCGGATGTAGTCGAGGAGCGACGTCTTCCCATGGTCGACGTGACCCATGATCGTCACGACCGGCGGGCGCGACACGAGATCCTCGGCGTTGTCCTGCTCGAGGAGCGCCTCGGTATCCGCCGTGTACTCGTCCTCGCGCACGGCCTGGAAGCCGAACTCGCCCGCGATCAGCTCGATCTGGTCGAAGTCGAGACGCTGATTGATCGTGACCATGAGCCCGAGGTTCTTGAACGCGAACGCGACGATCTGCGTCGCGGGAACCTTGAGCTGCTGCGCGAGCTCGCTGACGGTGACGAACTCGTTGACGCGGACGGTCTTCCGCTCCTTCTCGACCGCGGCACGACGCTGCGCCTCCATCTCCTCGCGCGAGATTCCTTCGTCGCGGCGCGGGCCGCCCTTCCGGCCGCCGCCACCGCGCATCGAGGTCATCGTGCGGAAGATGTTCGCCGAGACCTGCTCCTGATCCACGCGACGGCCGCGACGCCCACCACGACCACCATCGTTCCCACCGCCACGAGCCGGTGCTGCAGGACGCTGCTGCTGGCGATTGTCACGCGGCGCAGCGGGCGCACCGCCCGGCGTCGCCGAAGCGACGGGGCGCGGCGGCATTCCACCGGCTGGGCGCGGTGCCCCAGGAGTGATCGGACGCGGACGCGGTGCGCCCGGCGTGATCGGCCGCGGCGGTGTCGCGCTCGCGCGCGGCTGCAGTGGCGGAAGCGGTGCCGGACGCTGCGGGGCTGCGGGTGTCGGCGTGGCTGGTGCCGGAGGTGCCGCAGCCACTGGCGGTGCCGGTGCGGCAGCGACTGGCGTCGGCGCGGCTTCGGCAGCCGGCGCTTCACGCTCGGCGGACGGTTGCGGGAGCGGCTCCGCGGGGATCGCGCCCTCGGGCGCGACCTGCTGCGCAGTCACCGGCGGAGTCTCGGGCGTCGCGACCACTTCGGGAGCCCGAGCGGGCGCGGGGCGACGAACGGGCGTGGGCGCGGGTGGGCGCACAGGCTCAGGAGCCGGCGCCTCGATCTCGACGGCTTCGGCCTCATGCTCGGCGGCCGCGGCCTCCGCGGCTTCCGCAGCCTCAGCCGCAGCCTCAGCTGCAGCCTCGGCTGCCGCTTCCGCAGCGGCTTCCGCTGCCGCTTCGGCTTCTGCCTGCACGTCGGCCGCGCGCCGACGACGAACTGCCGGCGCGGCCGGCTCGGCGGGCGCCGGTGCTTCCGGCTGCGCGGCGGCCGGACGACGGCGACGTCCGGTGCTCGCGGGCGCGGGCGCCGCGCTCCGCGCGCGCTTCTCACGCTCCCAGCGGGCACGCACACGCGCCACCTGATCGTCGGTCAGCGGACTCACGTGGCTCCGCACGGGAATATCCATCTGCCGCAGGAGGCTGATCACCTCGTCGGCAGAGATCCCGAACTCGCCCGCCATGTCCGTTACACGCAGCTTACTCACCCAATGTCTCCCGGTCCTCGTACGCGGCCCGAATGCCGCGTGCCAGCTTCTCATCAAGGACGCCGACGACCGCTGTCGCCTCGCGCCCGACGGCGCCGCCGAGTCCCCTCGCCGACGCCGTCTCAATCATACTAATACCCCGCCCTTGGAGCAGCGGTACGATCTTGTCCCTACTGTTCGCCGACGCATCGGCAGCGACGATGGCGAGCGCGAGCTCACCGCGCAACGCCGCCGCGCGCGTCTGCTCGACGCCGACGACCACGAGACGTCCACGCAGGCCGAGGCCAACGAGACGCAGCAGTCGCGGCGCCGCCGTCATGCCAGAGTCCTCAGGACTCCGTCGGTGCCTCTCCCTGCTCGGCACCGCCTTCCGACGCGCTCGCCTCGTCCTCGCCCGGCTCGGTCGTGAGCTCGTCGATGAACGCCATGAGCTGGTCCGCGTCCTGGATCATGATCCCCGGAAGCTTGAGGAAGTCCTCGCGATCGAGATCGAGAATGTCGTCGAGGCGACGGTACCCTGCGTTCTCGAGGATCGCGACCGTCGCCGGCGCGAGCCCTTCGATGTCGGAGAGGCGCGGATTCGTGACGTTCTCTTCTTCCTCGAGCGGCGCGAACGGAAGCTGGTCGGCCGCGCGCTCCATCCACTCGCGGCTGGAGTAGAGATCGATCTTCCACTCCGTGAGCTCGGAGGCGAGCCGCACGTTCTGGCCGTTCTTGCCGATGGCGAGCGAGAGCTGGTCCTCGTCGACGATCGCCTGGATCGTGCGCGTGGCAGGATCGCTGAAGACGCGTGCGACCTTGGCCGGCGCGAGCGCGAGGCGCGCGAAGCGCTCCGGATCTGCCGACCAGGGCACGATGTCGATGCGCTCGCCATTCAGCTCGTTGACGACCGCCTGAACGCGCGCGCCCTTCACGCCGACGCAGGCACCGACCGGATCGACGGCGTCGTCGCGCGAGAAGACGGCGATCTTGGTGCGGCTTCCGACCTCGCGAGCGACCGAGCGAATCTCGACCGTTCCGGCCTGGATCTCGGGGACCTCGAGCTTGAAGAGCGCCTTCACGAACAGACCGTCGGCGCGGCTCAGGATGAGGCGCGGGCCCTTGGGGGTCTCCTCGACCTTCTTGAGCACCGCGCGGATCGGCTCGCCCTGGTGGTAGTGCTCGCGATGGTTCTGCTCGCGGTACGGCATCACCGCCTCCGCTTCGCGGAACTTGTTCAGCATGATCACGAGCTTGCCGCGCTCGATCTGCTGCACCTCACCGCTCAGAAGCTCGCCCACGCGGCTCGTGAACTCGTCGCGGATCTTGGTCCGCTCGCCCTCACGCACGCGCTGGAGAATGCGCTGCTTGGCCGCCTGCACGGCCGCGCGCCCGAACTCCGCGAACTCGACGTTCTTCTCCATCACGTCCCCGACCTGGAACTCGGGATCGGCGAAGCGCGCCTCCTCGAGGGAGACCTCGCGGGCGGGATCGGTGACTTCCTCGACGACCGTCTTGAGGAGGACGATGTTGATCGTCCCGCGGTCCTCGTCGATGTCGACCTCGGCCTGCACGGGGCCACCCTCCTTCTTGGAGAGCGCCGCCACGATGCCGTCCTGGAGCAGATCACGGAACTCCGAGCGGTCCATCGACTTGGAGTTTGTGAGCTCGCGGATTGCCAGCAGGATGTCTGCGGAGCCGACTGCCATCGTTACCTCTTCTTCCAGTTGATCTCGGCGTCATCCCGGATCCCCGGCGACGACACCTCGAGCGTATAGAACTCACCCAGCGACTTGTCCGCGTCGAGCCGCTCCTCGATCGCTCGCGACGCACGCGCGCAATCGTCCACGGTCACCGGCGCACCATCCTGACGTGACATGCGAACCTCCAGCACGGGACGCGTGCGGGAGCCCCGCTGCCGCAGGGTGTGAACATCGAACCCGAGCGGCGCAATCGCTTGTGTCACAAGATCTTGCAGAGCCGGGTTCATGTGGTTTCTACGCTTCCTGTACGAATAAAAAAATGTGGGGGACTACCCCACATTCGACGCGCCCACGTCTACCGGGGCGTGGTATAAATGTAGCGCGCCGGTCGCGGAACGCAACTCGGAGCCCGCAGGAAACCCGTAAGTGCCGTTGGACGCGTCGTCGCCGCGGGGTCGACTCTGGTTCTACTCGGAGTCGACTCAGAGTAGGGGTGAGATCGACCACGGCGGTCGAAGAGTGATGCAGCCGATCAGAGGCGCCGCGCGAGGGCGACGATGCGCTGGACCTGCTCTTCCTGAGTCAGGTAGGTCGTGTCGATCAGCACGGCGTCGCGCGCCTGGACGGTGTTGGTCGCGTCGCGCGCATCACGCTCGACCAGGCGCCGTGTCTCCTCCGCGATCTCGGCGTCGGTCGCCGCGCGGCCGAGCCGCTGGTGCAGACGGCGGCGGGCACGCTCCCACGGGTCGGCGACCAGGAAGACCTTGAGCTGCGCGTCGGGGAAAACGACGCTCCCCATGTCCCGACCGTCGACGACGACGTTCTCATCGTCGGCGATCCGCCGGACCTCCGCGTTCACCTGCGCGCGGACGGCCGGGTCCTGCGCGACGGCGGAGACGTTCGCGGTGACCTCCGGCGAGCGGATGTCTTCGACACCCA
>Ga0070714_100001225_pt1 | contig 18503 bp, 13 predicted proteins | sample LARL83metaG_FD_65450 | JGI IMG/M metagenome (GOLD analysis project Ga0070714, IMG submission 65450) | Corn, switchgrass and miscanthus rhizosphere microbial communities from Kellogg Biological Station, Michigan, USA - LAR L8-3 metaG | ecosystem: Host-associated > Plants > Roots > Rhizosphere ... | reverse complement strand
CCTCGGACGAAGGGCGCGCGGGGGGCTCCGTCACGTTGCCCGCGACCTCGGAAGAAGGGCGCGCGGGGGGCGCCCGTCACGTTGCGCGGTGGGGCCGGGGCGGGGCGGTTTACGATGCAGGCATGAGGTTCGCGATCGCCATACCGCAGGACTGCGCCGACGGCTCGTTCGCCCCCCAGGACTTCCGGGCCTATTTCAAGCGGGCCGAGGAACTTGGCGTCTTCGAGAGCGCATGGGCGCAGGAGGCGGTGCTCGGCGGCTCGCCCCGGCTGCCTCCGCTCGAGGTGATGACGTACGCCGCCGCCTGCACCACGACGCTGCGACTCGGCTGCACGGTCTTCGTGACCACGTTGCACAGCCCGGTGCACTTCGCCAAGGCGATCGCCTCGCTTGACCAGATGTCCGGCGGGCGGATCGAGGTCGGGGTGGGCTCCGGCGGGCCCCGGCGCCCGTTCGCGGCGTTCGGCATGTCCGCCGACCGGTACATAACGCGGTTCACCGAGGGCCTGACGGTGATGAAGCAGCTGTGGACGTCGCCTTCGGTGACCTTCGACGGGGAGTTCCTCCAGCTTTCCGGCGCCATGATGGAGCCCAAGCCGTTCCAGAAGCCCTATCCGCGGCTGTGGTTCGGCGGGTCGGCGGAGACCGCGGTGCGGCGCGGCGTGCGGCTGTGCGACGGGTTCTTCGGCGCGGGGTCGTCGACCACGGAGGCGTTCGCCGGACAGGTGGCCGTGGTGCGGTCGGCGCTCGCCGACGCGGGCCGCAAGGAGGGGTTCGGCGACGGCGAGTTCCCGGTCGCGAAGCGGATCTACCTCGGGATCGACTCATCCGACGGGGCGCGGGCGAGGGACCGGATGAACGCGGCGCTCGCCGCCATGTACGGGCAGCGGGTGCCAGCCATCGAGGCGGCCGCGGTGACAGGCACGCTCGACGAGTGCCTCGCGGGCGTCCGGTCGGTCGCCGCCGCGGGAGCGGAGATGATCCTGTTCACGCCGCTGTTCGACCTGCCCGAGCAGATGGAGCTGATCGCGGCGGAGCTCATCCCCGCACTGTTACCTCCCGGAGACGACCTCCGGAGGTTATTGGCCGACCGGGTGCCAGATGGTCTTGGTCTCCAGGGTGGCGAACATGCGCTCAAGGCCTGGCTCGGCTTCCCAGTCCGGGGCCGGGAAGCGGACCACGCGCTTGAGGTTGCCCGCGGCGGCCACCGCGAGGTCGTCGGCCAGCGGGCCGGGAGCGCCGGCCAGGTCGATCGCGTTCACGTCCTGGTGCGCGGCCAGCCAGGGAGATATCTCGGCCACCTCGCCGGTCAGCACGTTCACCACCCCGGGCGGCAGCTCGGCGGCCGCCAGGGCCTCGGCGAACGCGACGGCGGGCAGCGGGTAGCGCTCGCTGGCCACGAGCACGGCGGTATTGCCGCTGACGATCACCGGGGCGAGCACGCTGGCCAGGCCGAGCAGGGCGCTCTCCGGCGGGGCGAGCACGGCGGTCACGCCGACCGGCTCGGGCAGCGACACGGTGCCGAACGCCCCGGCTACCGGGTTGACCGTCCCGCGCACCTGGGTGATCTTGTCCGCCCAGCCCGCGTACCAGGTCCACCGGTCCACCGCCGCGTCCACCTCGGCGGCGGCCGCCTCGGCGGGGCCGCCGCCGGCTTGGCAGAGCTGGGCGGCGAACGCTTCGCTGTGTGCCGCCATGATCTCGGCCACCCGGTAGAGCGCCTGGCCCCGCTGGTAACCGGACGCGCGCGACCACCCGGGGAACGCGCCGCGCGCGGCCACCACCGCATCGCGGGCATCACGGTCGGCCGCGAGCGCGGCATTGGCCAGGAAGGCGCCGTCCGCCCCGTGCACCGGGAACGTGCGGCCGCTGGCCGCGCGGGCGAAGGCACCGCCGATGTAGAGCCGGTAGGTGGTGCGCAGAACGGGGGTCGGGCGGGACAGCGGGCGGACATGCGGCTGCTCGTCGCCAAGCGGGGCGCCGGGCAGCTCCGCACCGGGCAGCGGGGCGCCCGGCAGCGGGGCGCCGGGTAGCGGGCCGTCAGACATCGGGCGTCCACGCGCCCGGCAGGTCGAGGTAGGCCTCAAGGCCGTGCCTGCCGCCCTCCCGGCCGAACCCGGACTCCTGGAAGCCGCCGAAGGGCACCGCGGGGTCGAGCCCGCCGAACGAGTTGACCCAGACCACCCCGGCCCGCAGCCGCGCGGCCAGCCACGCGCTCAGCTCGCCCTGCCGCGTCCAGACGCCGGCCGACAGCCCGTAGCGCGTGCTGTTGGTCCGGTCGACCACCTCGTCCGGGGTGGCGAACGACGAGACGGTGAGCACCGGCCAGCAGAGCTCCTCCCTGGCGATGCGCTGCTCCTGCTTTACGACGGCGAACATCGTGGGCGGGAACCAGAACCCGCGGTCTGGCGGCTCGTGCGGCGCCGACCAGTGCACCGCCCCGTCCGCCTCCGCCGAGCGGGCCAGCTCGGTGATCTTGTCGAGCTGGCCGCGCGAGTTGACCGGGCCGATGTCGGTCGCCTCGTCAAGCGGGTCGCCGGAGCGGAGCGCGGCCATCCGCCGCCTGACCGCGGCGACCAGGTCGTCGTGCACCTCCTCCGCGACGAACACCCGGGAACTCGCGCAGCAGGCATGGCCCTGGCGGATGAAGACCCCCTCGACGATCCCCTGGGCCGCCGCCTCGATGTCCGCGTCCGCGCACACGATGTTCGCGGACGTGCCGCCCAGCTCGAGGGTGAACCGCTTGCCCCACAACGCGGCGGACTTCGCGATCTCCTTGCCGACCTCGGGAGACCCGGTGAACGCCACCTTGTCGATTCCCGGGTGGCGCGCGACGAGCTGACCGGTCTGCCCGTCCCCGGTGACGATGTTGACCACACCGGGCGGCAGGCCGGCCTCGGCGCAGATCTCCGCGAACGCGAGCGCGGTCAGCGGCGTGCTCTCGGCCGGCTTGAGCACCACGGTGTTCCCGCACGCCAGGGCCGGGGCGATCTTCCAGGCGAGCATGAGCAGCGGCGAACTCCAGCCGATGACCTGGCCGACCACGCCGAGCGGCCGCGGCAGTGCCGGATTCGGCAGTGCCTGATTCGGCAGTGCCTGATTCGGCAGTGTCTGATTCGGCGGGGCCGCGGCGGTCCCGCCGAATCCCGCGTAGGCCAGCTTGTCCGCCCACCCGGCATGGTAGAAGAAGTGCGCCGTTACCAGCGGCAGGTCCACGTCGCGCGTCTGCCTGATCGGCTTGCCGCTGTCGAGTGACTCGATGACCGCCAGCTCCGGCGCCCGGTCCCGTAGCAGCCGCGCGATCCGCAGCAGGTACCGTGCCCGTTCCCGGCCGGGCAGCACCGACCAGACGCGTTCGTAGGCCTGCCGCGCGGCGGCCACCGCCCGGTCCACGTCCTCTGTCGTCCCGTGCGTCACCTCGGCGAGTACTTCCTCGGTGGCCGGCGAGACCGTCTTGAACACCCCGGATCCGGGCACGAAGGAGCCGCCGATGAACAGCCCGTAAGAGCCGCGCAGCTGTCCCCCGGGGGGACGACCCCCCGTACCCCCCGAGGTGCGCCCGATGGCTCCGCCATCGTATCGGGCGCGCAGCGTGGCCGGCGACCTGCCCGCGGCCGCACCGTACTCAAGCCCCATCACGACAAGCCCGTCCTACTGCGCGAGCAGGTCGCGGTCTTGCGCTGCCGCCAGTCTCACCGAAAAGACCCACCTTCTGGAGCGTGCGCCTGCCGTCCAGAACATGCCGAACAGGTCAACTTTCACAACCCCCGTATGCATGGCTAGCGTGACCGGAAGCGTAGCAGCGGCCGTGGCCTGGCAGACAGACTCTAGACGAAGTCCGTTCTGACCAGCGTCGACGTTTAACGAAAATCAGGTCCGGGCGGCGGCCTCGATCGCGCGGCCGAATGCGAGCACCCGCTCCTCCGTCATCCCGATCACCTGCATGGACGCGATCATCCCGCCGGCGGCGGGCACTGGTAGCGTCAGGGCGGGCAGCCCGGCCAGGCTGGCCGGCGCGGTCAGCGCGTTCAACTGGAAGCCGGGCCCGCCGAGCAGCGGGGGCGGGCCGAGCAGCGTCGGGAGCACGAGCACGGGGAAGTCGGCGAGCAGCGTGTCGAAGCTGGCGCGCACCGCCGTCCGGCCGCGCTCGGCGGACGCCCGGTCGGCGGGGGTGAGCCGGGCACCGCGCTCCAGGTTGCGCCGCACGTGCGGGCTGAGCTGCTTGAGGTACGGCATCAGGTAGGCGTTGGACCTGAACCCTTCGGCGTCGATGAGCACGGCGATGGCGCTGAGCGCCGCGTCAGCGTCCCACCCGGGGACGCGCGTCACCGCCACGCCCGCCGCCGCGAGCGCGCGGTCGACGGCCGCGTCGACCGCCGGGTCGGCGCCGCCGGTCGACGCGGGCACCGTGATCCGTCCCGCGGTGAGCTCACCGGTCGCGTCGGGCGCCAGGAACCCGGGTTCGAGCAGCTGCATGCCGACCTCGACCGCCGCGACGTCCGGCCCGATCGGTCCCACGGTGTCCAGGGACGGCGCGAGGGGGTAAACGCCCTTGACCGGGACACGGCCGTGCCTGGTCTTGAGGCCGACCACCGCGCAGCAGGCCGCGGGCACCCGGACCGAGCCGCCGGTGTCGGTGCCGAAGGCCACGTCTGCCTCGCCGGTGGCGACGGCCACCGCGGACCCGGTCGACGACCCGCCCGGCAGCCGCCTCGGGTCTCGCGGGTTGACCGGCGTGCCCGACCAGTGGTTGATGCCGCTCGCCGACCAGCACAGCTCGGTAAGCCCGGTCTTGCCGACGATCCGCGCGCCGGCCTCGCGGGCCGACGTAACCACTGCCGCGTCGGCCACGGCGGGATCGGCCATTTCCGCGACGACCGGGCAGCCCGCCGTCGTCGGCAGCCCCGCTATGTCGATGCAGTCTTTCACCGCGAGCCGAGGGCCGGCGCCGTTGCCGTCCGCATCGGCGGCGATGCGGATCACCCAGGTACCCATCCCCCCATGATCACCCGGCTCGCTGAAGATTGGATAAACGGACGCCCATGTGCGTTCCTGTAAAGCGCAAACGCCTGGGAGTAAACCGGCGCATAAGCGCGCGTCGCCCGCGCCGCGCGCGGGGTCGGGGTGTCGCGCGCGGGATCACGGGCGGGTCGCGCTCGGGCGGCGGCACTCTCCGCCGCCGATAGGGTGGGCGGCATGCGGTTGGCCAGGTACGCGCGGGTTGCGGTGCTCGTCGACGTCTGCTGCGTGCTCGTTTTCGTGATCATCGGGCGCGCCAGCCACACGAAGGGCGAGGCGCTCGCCGGGATCGCGTCGACCGCCTGGCCGTTCCTGTGCGGGCTCGCGGCCGGCTGGATCGCGGCCCGCGCCTGGCGGTCCCCCCTGGCGATCCTCCCCGCGGGGATCGTGATCTGGCTGTGCACGGTGACACTCGGCATGGTCTTGCGCGTCGTGTCGGGGCAGGGGACGGCCATCGCGTTCATCGTCGTGGCGCTGGCGTTCCTCGGCCTGTTCCTCCTCGGCTGGCGCCTGCTCGGGCGGCTGGCCGCCCGCTAGGCGGGCCTACGGGCGGCGCCGCCCAGCGGGGCCACGTGCTGCCGCTACGCCGTGGCGTGGGACGGGACGCGGCCGGTCAGGCCCCGCGGTTCACCCGCGTCGAAGCCGTCCGCCACGCTGACGATCTCGGCGAGCTCGTAACTGCTGAGCACCTCGACCGACAGGTCGTGCAAGCGGCGGGTCTTGGCCGCGCAGCAGTCCGCGAGCAGGGTGACGGGGTAGTCGCGCATGAAGGCGGAGCGGGCGGTCGTCTCGACGCAGATGTTGGTGACCACGCCGCAGATCATCAGGGCGGTGACGCCGAGCCCGCGCAGCAGCGGCTCGAGGGACGTCCACTGGAAGGCGTCGAAGCGGACCTTGTCCACCACCAGGTCCTCCGGGGTGCAGCCGAGCTCGTCGCACACCTCGGCGTCCCACGTGCCGACGGCCAGCCCGGACACCCCGGCCAGCTCGGGGCTGTTCCTGATCAGCGCCGCGCCCTCGTCCGGGCGACCCGGCCGGTAGACATGCCTGGTGAAGACGACGGGGATGCCTGCCGCCCGCGCCTGGCCGACCGCGACAGCCGCGTTCGCGACGGCCTCCATGGCGCCTTCAAGGCCGCGGCCGATCCGCGGGAACGAGCCGTCCGGGTGGCAGAACCCGTTCTGCATGTCCACCACGAGCAGCGCGTATCGGTCGTTGTCCATCAATCGGCTCCTTTCGTGCGTCGCCCTAACCTAACAAATGGGGCCGGCTGGAGCATGGGACGGCGATCGGGGGGCAGGCGAACCGGTGACCCTGTTGTCTAGCCGAAGGAGCCTTCTCCGATGGCAAGCGAACTCAAGGGCCTGCGGGTCGCCTTTCTTACCTCCAACGAGGGCGTGGAGCAGGTGGAACTCACCGCTCCCTGGCAGGCGGTCAGCGATGCCGGCGGCACGCCGGAACTGATCGCGCCGGAGGACGGCGACGTTCAGGCTTTCAACCACCTCGATAAGGCGGACCGGTTCCCGGTGCAGCACACGTTCAAGGACGTCGACCACACCGAGTACGACGCGGTCGTGGTGCCCGGCGGGGTGGCCAACGGCGACTTCCTGCGCACGGTCCCGGCCGCGGTGAGCTTCATCCAGCGGGCGTTCGATGCGGGCAAGCCGGCCGCGGTGATCTGCCACGGCCCGTGGCTCCTCGTCGAGGCCGGCCTAACGCGCGGCCGGACGCTGACGTCCTGGCCGAGCCTGCAGACCGACATCAGGAACGCCGGCGGTACCTGGGTGGACACGCAGGTGCAGGTCTGCCCGGCCGGCCCGAATACCCTCATCACCAGCCGCAAGCCGGACGACCTGCCCGCCTTCTGTGCGATGCTCACGCAGGTCTTCTCCGGCCAGGCGCAGGCTGCCTGAGCGACGGCTCAGCCGGCTTAAGCGACTCCGCCGGGACCACGCCAAGCGGCTGCCCGCGACTCCCTCCGCGCCTGTTGCTGTTATCAAGCCCGGCTGGGCATGGATGTGAGTTTGCTGCCGTCATCGCCGGCAGCAAACTCACATCCGTGACGGAGCCCTGGCACTACTCTCGGCCGGCGGGGTCCGCGTCCTCTTCCGCTGAGGCCGGCGGGAGGGCGGCGGGACCCGCTCCGGCGGAGACGGCGGCGCTGACCGAGGCCGGCAGTGCCCTTGGGGCACGCGTGCTTAGCTGCGGGCGCTCGCCCGGGCCGAGGGGAATCGCCCGGAGGGCCTGGACGGCGTCCCCGGGCAGCGGCCAGTACTCGTCCGCCTGCCTGGACGGCTCCGGCCAGGGCTGCTCAGGGGCCGCGGGCCCGGACGACTGGCGGAGCGACGACGGCCCGGGCCGCGATGGACCGGCCGCCCATGGTCCCCCGTCGCCTGGCCGCTCGGCACCCAGCCCCTCGGCAGCCATCCCCTCAGCATCCGGTCCCGCAGCCCCCGGCCGCTCGGCAGACAGCCCCTCAGCATCCGGTCCCGCAGCCCCCGGCCGCTCGGCACCCAGCCCCTCAGCACCCGTCCCCTCGGCACCGGACGGTGGCGGAGGAGCGGGCGGTGCGGCACGGACCGCGGTGTCGAAGGCCGTGCGGAGCTTAGCCAGCTCCCCGCCGGGGTCGGTGAACCAGGCGGTCGACCAGAGCCGGTGCACGTGCCAGCCGAGCCGCTCCAGGTGCTCCTTACGCAGCCGGTCGCGGTCGCGGACGCTCCCCGAGTCCCGGTAGCCCGCGCCGTCGGCCTCGATCGCCAGGATCATCCGCGCCGGGTCGTCGGGGTGCGCGGCCGCGAAGTCGACCCGGTAGCCGCCGACGCCGTACTGCGGCACCACCGTGATGCCGAGGGCCGCGAGCCTGGCCGCCACGTCCGAGTGGAACGCGCCGGCGTCGCCGCCCGCGCCGCCGGCGTCCGGCTGGCCGTCGGCGTCGGCGTAGCTACCTGAAGGCACCGGCACCGGCGCCACGGGAACGCCGCCGGCCCGTGCGTACTCCAGGTACTCGGCGAGCATCCGCGCGCCTGGCGCGGTCAGCCGGGACGGGTCGACGTCGTGGCTGGAGAACGAGCTGACCACGGTGAGCCGGCGGCGCGCCCTGGTCGCGGCGACGTTCAGCCTGCGCTCCCCGCCGTCGCGCAGCAGCGGCCCCCACTGGTAGCGCATCCGCCCGTCCGGGTGCTTGCCGTAGCCGACGGAGATGATGATCGCGTCCCGCTCGTCGCCCTGCACCCGCTCCAGGTTCTTGACGAAGAACGGCTCGGGCACGTCCTCCGCGAAGTAGGCCTCGAGTTCCCTGGCCGCGTCCCTGGCCGCCGCGGCCGCCGCCACCGCCGCGGTGCCAGAGGACCCGGCGGGCGGCGGCGGAACGGGCGGCGCGGCGACGGCCGCGGCGAGGGCGGCGCGCAGCGCGGTATCGACGCGCTCCGCGTGCTTGACGCCGAGGGCGATCACGCCGAGCGTCTCGCCGGGGCGGGTCCGCGCGTGCTCGAGTATCAGCCGGACCACCTCGGAGACCTCGGCGGCCACCGTGTCGCCCGCGCCGTCCTGCGCCCCTACCACCACGTGGCGCAGCACGTCGTCGCGGGCCACGCCGGGGAACGTGGTCAGCGCGCCACCGTAGATCCGGTCGTTGGAGAACGCCACGAGGCGCTCGTCACGGCTCCGGTAATGCCAGGTCAGCGGGCAGGTGGGGAGCAGCGGCCGCAGCGCGTCCAGCACGGACTCGAACCCGGCGCGCATCGAGACGAGCCCCTCGTCCGGGTCGTCGTCGTCCGGGTCGCCCGGGTCGATCTGATGGAAGAAGCTGGTCGGCGGGAGCTGCCGGTCGTCGCCCGCCACCACCACCTGGTGCGCCCTGATCATCGAGCCGATCGCGTCGGCGGGCACCACCTGGCTGGCCTCGTCGAAGATCACCAGGTCGAACAGCCGGGCGAGCGGCAGCACCTGGCTGACCATCAGCGGTGACATCGCCCAGCACGGCTTGAGCGCGAACAGCACGTCGCCCGCCTGGTCGAGCAGGCGCCGCAGCGGCAGGTGCCCGCGGCGCAGCGCCGCCTGCTTGCGGATCACCCGGGCCTGCAGCGGGTGCTGGTCGATGGTCTCGCGCAGCCGCCTGGCCCACACACCGCGGACGCGGGCCCGGTTGGCCGCCAGGTGCTCGGCGTCGTAGCGGCGGAAGTCGTTGGCCAGTTCGTCGAGGGCCTCGCCGAGGTCGTGCCCGGTCCCTTCGGCCCCGTAGTCGGTGTCGCGGACCCGGATCTGGTCCAGGATCGCCCGGTACCACGCCCAGTCGAAGGCGGCGGTCACCAGGTCGGGCGCGGTCAGCCCGGCCCGGTCCCGGTTGACCTGGCCGCCAAGGCCCCCGGAACCGGCCAGCGCCACGTCGTCGGCCAGCGGGGCGATCTCATCGAGCAGCGGCCCGAGGCTGAGCTTGGCGAAGTGCCCGGCCAGCTCGTACAGCCTGGGCAGCCGCCAGGGCGTCTCCTGGTCGGCGACGAGGGCCGCGAGCCCGGCGTCCGGGTCGACGTCCAGCCCTGCGAGCGGCGCGAGCGCGGCGAGCTGCGCCAGCTGGCTCTCGCACTCCTGCCAGGCCCGGACGAGCGCCGGGTAGTCAGCTGGCAGCCGCGGCTCGCCGTCCGGCGCCACGCCGGGCAGCTCCTGCCACCGCGCGCGGACCTCGCCCCGTCGCTTCCGGCGCTCGAGGAAGCTGTGCTTGCCCTGCTCGAGGTCGTTCAGCTGGGCAAGTACCTCGGTCAGCGCCACCCGCTGCCGGTGGCTGGCGAGCAGCTCACCGGACGGCAGGCCAAGGTCACGGCAGGCGGCGGCCAGCCGGGCCGTCGCCGCGGGCAGCGTCCTGCCGCCGATCGCCACCGCGAGGTCCACCGCGGTGCGGGCCTGCTCGCGGCTGCGCAGTGGCGCGCCGAACCAGGGGGTGCTTCCCGGGGTGAAGCCGAAGCCGCCCAGGCGGGTGAACTCGCGGAGCTCGTCGCGGACCCGCTCGGCGACCTCGGCGGTGATCCGCTCAGGAGCGCTGAGCCGGGTGGCGACGCGCGCCTGCTCCGGCACCCCAAGCAGGGCGGACTGCACCTGGTAGGCGGACAGCCGCCACGGCTCGTGCGCCCGGTGCAGCGCCGCCGCGTGCCTGGCGAGCCGGTGCTGCCGGTCGGCCAGCCGCCGGTGCAGCGCCGAGGTATCCGGGTCGGCCGCGCGGGCCGCCTGGTCGAGCGTCGCGCCGAGGCCCGCGGCGATCCGCTGCCGGTCGCGGGCGCCCTCATGGATGTCGAGCACGAGGTCGGCGAGTCCCGTGGCCGCCAGCCGGGAGAGCACCGCGTCGATCGCGGCGCGCTTTTCGGCGACGAACAGCACCTTCCGGCCGCGGGCCACCATCGCCGCGATCAGGTTGGCGATCGTCTGTGACTTGCCGGTGCCTGGCGGGCCGTGGATGACCAGGCTGCGCCCGGCGAGCACAGCGTCGATCGCGGCCCGCTGCGATGAGTCGGCGTCGAGCACGGAGTAGTCGGCCACCGGGTCGTCCCGCCCCGCCGAATCCAGCCCCGCTGAATCCAGCACGGCCGGATCGGGCCCAGCCGAATCGAACACGGGCGCGTCCGGCCCGGCCGGATCGAACCCTGCCGCGCCCGGTCCCGCCAGGTCAGGCACGATGACGTCCGGTCCCGCCCAGGCGGTGACCGGGTCGTCGGTGACGTCGGGGCTAGCGTCCGGCGCGGCGACCAGCTGCTGCGCGCGCGGGTCGCCGGCGATCGCCGCCACCAGGTCACTGTCCGCCAGCAGGTCCCCCGCCGCCTCGAGGTCGCGGACCATCGGCAGCTTTGCGTAGGTGAAGGTGCCGATGACCATGCGCTTGTCGATGCGGAAGCCGGGGACCTCGGCGTCGCGGGCGGCCTTGGCCAGCTGGCCCGCGATGCGGTCGGGCGCGGGCTTGTCGATCGCCGCGTCGAACACGGTGGCCAGCTTGTGCAGCAGGACCGGGTTCACCTCGGTCTCTTCGTCCAGGGTGAGGTCGAAGTCGTCGTACCGGGCGCGGGTCGGGCTGATGGTCAGCGGCCGCAGCAGTACGGGGGCGGCGGGCTCGAGGAAGAGCTCGTCCCACCGGGCCAGGCCGGTGGCGAGGTAGCCGGCCTTGATGCCGCGCTCCTCCTGCAGCTCGCGGGCCTTGCGGTAGATCGCCTGCATGCGGCGGATCGCGTCCGCCCGGATGTCTGGGTCCCCGGGGAACAGCTTGGTGAGCCGCGCGCGCCCTGTCTTCTCGAACCGCTCCACGGCGTCCGGGTCGGCGTCCGCCAGGTCGAGCGTTCCCGCCCTGCGGTCCTTGTAGTACAGCAGCGTGTTGCGGCCGCCGAGGTCGGTCAGCCCGTCGATCCACATCCGCTGCGCGGTGGCAACCAGTGCGGCGCGCCGGGCGTCGCCAGCGTCCCCCTGGTCGTTATCCCCCGGCGCCGTGTCGTCCTGGACCGCGTCCCGCACGGGGCGCTCGTCCTGCTCGGGGGGTTCGCTCGGCTGGGTCACGTGGCCCTCCGCAGTCCTGCGCTGGCGCGCTCCATGGGAGCCTTCGGCTACCCCCGTCAAGCCGGGGTAAACCGCGCATAACGCACGCCCCCCGGGGTGTTCACCGGGCGCGGGCGGCGAGCGGAGCGGGGCCACGCCCTCGTTATGGCATCGGCCTCCAGGGACCCGCCGCGACGGGCCAGCGGGCCCGGCTACCGCGGCGGCGGTGACCTTTCGGCCTTTTGCGCGCCTACCGGTTGCGGGCGGCCGCGGCCACCAGCTCGAAGGAGCGCAGCCGGTCGGCCGGGTCGTGCGTCTGGGTGGTGATCATCAGCTCGTTCACCTCGGTGCGCTTGACCAGGTCGGCGAGGCCGGCGAGCACCGTGTCCGGCGCGCCGATGTGCTGGGTGGCCTGGCGGTCCGCGATGAAGGCGCGCTCCAGGTCCGAGTACGGGTAGGCGGCGGCCTCCTCGGGGGTCGGCACCCGCCCCGGCCGGCCAGTCCGCAGCCTGAGGAAGGACAGGGCGGAGGCGCCCGCCAGGAACCTGGACCGCGAATCGGTGTCCGCGCAGACCACGCCCGCGGCGACCATGCTGTAGGGCTCGCTCAGGGCCTCGGACGGGCGGAACGAGCTGCGGTACAGGTCAAGGGCGGGCAGCGTGTTATGCGGCATGAAGTGGTGCGCGAACGCGAACGGCAGGCCGAGCGCGCCGGCCACCTGCGCGCTGTAGCCGCTCGAGCCGAGCAGCCACAGGCCGGGCCCGTTGCCTTCGCCGGGTACCGCGTGCACCTGCCGGTAGGGGTGGTTCTCCGGCCAGCTGCCGGAGAAGAAGCCGAGCAGGTCGGTGAGCTGGCGCGGGAAGTCGTCGGGGCCGCCGTGGTGCAGCGCCTGCGCGGTGGCCTGGTCGGTCCCTGGGGCGCGGCCGATGCCGAGGTCGATGCGGCCGGGGTGGAGCGCCTCGAGCATGCCGAACTGCTCGGCCACCACCAGCGAGGAGTGGTTCGGCAGCATCACGCCGCCCGAGCCCACCCGGATGGCCCGCGTCGCGCTGGCGATATGGCCGATAAGGACCGGCGGCGAGGAACTCGCGACGCCGGGCATGCCGTGGTGCTCGGCAACCCAGAACCTGGTGAAGCCGAGCTCTTCGACCCGCTTCGCGAGCGCGATGGTGGCACGCAGCGCGTCGCCGGCGGTCGAGCCCTCCGGGATCGGCGCCAGGTCAAGCACGCCGGCCGGCACGCCAGAAATGGTCAGCGGGGTGTTCGCGCCGGTATCGGCGGTAGCAATGTCGGCCACGACTAGCGCCAACACCCGCGCGACGGGAGATCTTCCAGCGTGGCCGGCGATTCTCCGGTGAGCCATCCGGCCGCTTGGAATGACGGGGCGAGGCAAGGGCACTGAGGCGGAATTTGCGCGAATTCGGAGGATTGCCGGGCTAATCATCAAGCTTCATCGATCGTTCGTTTGGGTGTAACGGCCTCGTAGGCGGATTCGAACGCCGTATGGCGATCTTGGGAGCATGAGGATCGCGATCATTACGGAGTCGTTCCCGCCCGACGTTAACGGCGTCGCGCACTGCGTAGTGCGCGTGGCGGAAAACCTCGTGCGCAAGGGCCACCAGCCCCTGGTCATCGCGCCGGAATCGGGGCGCTCCGCGGCCGACGACCAGCTCCCCTACCCCGTGGAGCGGGTGCCGTCCGTCCCGCTGCCCGGCTACCCGAGCTTCCGGCTCGGCCTGCCCTCGCCGGCCACCCGTAAGGCCATCGTCCGGCACCGGACCGAGGTCGTGCACCTGGCCAGCCCGGTCGCGCTCGGCGCGTGGGGCACCCGGGTCGCGCGGGCCGAGCGGCTGCCGACGATCGCCGTCTACCAGACCGACCTGCCGAGCTACGCGCGCGCCTACCACCTGGGCCGGGCGACCGAGGCGTTCGCCTGGCGCTGGCTGCGCGACATACACAACGCGGCGGGCCGCACCCTCGCCCCGTCCAGCATGACCGCCGCGGACCTGCACTCCCACGGCCTCGAGCGGGTCTGGCGGTGGGGCCGCGGCGTGGACACCGAGCGGTTCCGCCCGGCGCTGCGCGACGAGCGGCTGCGCGCCGAGATCGCGCCGGGCGGCGAGGTGATCGTCGGCTACGTGGGACGGCTGGCGATCGAGAAGCGGGTCGACCTGCTCGCCGCCGTCGCCGCGCTGCCGGGGGTGAAGCTGGCGGTCACCGGCGGCGGGCCGATGGAGGAAGACCTCCGCGCCGCGCTGCCGACCGCGGCCTTCCTCGGCATGCGCTACGGCGCGGACCTGGCGCGGATCTACGCGTCGCTCGACGTCTTCGTGCACACCGGCCCGTTCGAGACGTTCGGGCAGACGATCCAGGAGGCGTCCGCGAGCGGCCTGCCCGTGGTCGCCCCCGCCTCGGGCGGACCGCGAGACCTGGTGGACCACGGCGAGACCGGCTACCTGGTCCCGCCGGGCGACCCGGACGCGCTCGCCGCGGCGGTGCGGGCGCTGACCGCCGACCAGGCGCTGCGCGCCCGGCTTGGCGCGGCGGCGCGGCGGCGGGTGCTGTGCCGCACGTGGCCCGCCCTCACCGATGAGCTTCTCGGACACTACGCGGCCGTCATCGAGGCCGACGCGCCGCCCGCCCGGCTGGCGGCCTAACCGTGATCCCTCGCTCCCAGGCAGGTAACGCATGACGCGAATCGTGACGCTCGGCGACTCGATCACCCTCGGCATGGGCGACCCGTCGCCCGACGGGGGCTGGCGCGGCTGGACGCGCCACCTCGCCGCCGGGCTGCCCCAGCCGGAGCTGCACAACCTGGCGGCGAAGGGCGCGCAGGCCAAGCACGTCGAGCGGGACCAGCTCCCCGACGCGCTGCTGCTGCGGCCGCACGTCGCCAGCGTGGTCGTGGGCATCAACGACACGCTGCGGGCCGGGTTCGACCCGGTGCGGACCGGCCAGGCCACCGCGCGGACGGTCGCCGCACTGACCGCGAGCGGCGCGACCGTGCTCACCATGCGGCTGCCGGACCCGGCGCAGATGTTCGGTCTGCCGTCGGGGCTCGCCCGGCCGCTGTCACGGCGGATGCGAGCGGTGAACGCGGAGCTCGACCGGATCGCGGCGCACTACGGGACGTTGCACTGGGACGCCTCGACCGACCCGGAGACCTACGACCGGGGCAACTGGTCCGTAGACCGGCTGCACCCCAACGAGCGGGGTCACCGGCTCATCGCCTGCCGGATGTGGGACCGGCTCGCGGCGGCGGGCGTCCCGGTGACCGGCCGGCCAGGCGGCGAGCCGACCAGTCCCGCGGCGACCCGCGGCGACGACGTGCTGTGGATGGCGACCCAGGGAACCAAGTGGTTCCTGCGCCGCTCGGTCGACCTCATCCCCTACATGCTTTTCATGGCGGCGCGGGAGGCGCTGGTCCAGCCGCGGGAGTGGGCCGGCGCGGGCGTGCCCGACTGGCTCCCGCCGGTTCGCGATAGCCAGGCCGGCATCTCGCAGACCGCGGAGCCAGTGGCCGAATAGGTCACTACCGAGACCGTATTTCGGTGAAATGAAATGCCATCTGGCGCGTGCAATGTCCCGGTTAAGCACTTACGCTTTGATGGCGATGAAAGCAGGGGCGGGCAGCCGCGTTCTGGTACCGCCGCTGCTGCGGAACCAGGTGTTCCGGCGTTACTGGGGAGCATCGACGGTGTCGATGTTCGGCGACCAGGTCTCATCGGTCGCGATCCCGCTCACCGCTGTCCTCGTCTTGCACGCGCGGGCCTATGAGATGGGCGTGCTCACCGCGCTGCAGTGGCTGCCGAGCCTGCTGTTCGGACTGCACGCCGGGGCCTGGGTGGACCGGCGGGGCAAACGGCGCCACGCCATGATCCTCGCCGACATCGGCCGCGCCGTGGCGTTCGCGACGATACCGCTGTGCTACGCGCTGCACGTGCTGACCTTCGCGCAGATGTGCGTGGTCACGTTCGCGGCCGGCTCGCTGTCCGTGCTGTTTACGGTGTCCGACGGGACGCTGTTCGTGTCAATCGTCGAGAGCGGCGAGTACGTCAACGGGCAGTCGCTGATCTACGGGAGCCGGGCGCTTTCCTTTCTCGGCGGGCCGTCGGTCGGCGGGCTCCTGGTGCAGGCGCTGAGCGGGCCGTACGCCATCGTGGTGGACGCCCTGTCATTCCTCGGGTCGGCTTTCCAGCTCGGCATGATCCGGCCGAAGGAGCCGCCCGCCGCCGACGGCGAGGACGGCCTCACCGCCGGGCTGCGCTTCATCGCCGCCGAGCCGATCGTCCGGGCGTCGCTGACCGGCGTGGCGGTGGTCAACTTCTTCAACCTGATGTTCGAGGCGCTGTTCATGCTGTACGCGGTGCGCAACCTGGACGTGCACCCCGGCTTGCTCGGCGCGGTCATCGGGGCGGCCGCCGTCGGCGGGATCCTCGGCTCGCTGCTGTGCAAGCGGCTCACCGACCGGCTCGGCGCCGGGCTCGTCTACGTGGCCGGGTGCCTGGTGTTCACCGTCCCGCTCGCGCTCGTCCCGCTCGCCACGCCGGGGCCGGGCACGCTCACCCTGGTGATGCTGTTCGCCGCGTGCGCGTGCAGCGGCTTCGGCGTCATGGTGCTCGACATCAGCATCGCGGCGATCTTCGGCGTGGTGATACCCGACACGATGCGATCCCGGGTGTCGGGGGCGTTCCAGTCGATCAACTACGGCACCCGGCCGGCCGGGGCGCTGCTCGGCGGCTGGCTCGGCAGCATGCTCGGCCTGCGTCCGGCGCTGTGGATCGCCGTGGCCGGCGGCGTGTTCGGCTCGTTGCTGCTCGTGCCGTCGCCGCTGCCGCGGTTCCGCATGCCGGGGTTAACGGGCGAACGTCACTAACGGGTGTCAGGGTCACTCGCGGCTCTGGTGCCAGCCTGGGCGCCCGGTACGATGGCGCTTTTTTGCCATCGGGCGCCCGGGCTGGCACATCGGGGGCCCGGGGTCGTCCCCCGGGCTAGCACAAGGTCCGCAGCAGGCGGACCGGGGGCGAGCCGTGGGCGAGCATGCTGTCGTGCGCCGCGCGCTCGGGCAGGCCGCGGCCGAGCAGGTCGGCGGCGAGGTCGGCGACCTCGGTATAGCCCACGTAGTAGGTCGACAGCTGGGCCGAGGTGAGCTGGGCCCGGCGCCACTTGCCCGACGCCTCGCCGTCCTCCTGGAAGCCGCGCCCGGTCATCAGGGTCATCGCCTCGGCCTCGGTCATCCCGTGCGCGTGCACCCGGGCGTCGAGTATCGCGTTGATGACCATGCGCAGCTGCATCTTGAGCTGCTGCATGCGGACCGCCGCCGGGTCCCCCTCCCCCGGGTACCCGTGCGCTGCCATCAGCTCCTCCGCGTAGACCGCCCAGCCCTCGACGAACGGCCCCGACCACAGCGCGGCCCGCAGCCTGGTCGCCCCCTGGAACCGGCGCGAGTGCTGCAGTTGCAGGTAGTGGCCCGGCATCGCCTCGTGCACCATCAGGTTGTGCACCATGTGCCGGTTGTACTCGCGGTAGAAGGAGGCGACGCGCTCGGGCGTCCAGTCCTTGGGGGTGGGTGAGACCGCGATGAACGTCGCGCCGGGGACGGGCTCGAGCGGCCCGGGCGGGTCACAGTAGGCGACCGCGATCCCCCGGTTGATCTCCGGCATGTCGATGACCTCGACCGGGTCGTCATACAGCGTGACCAGGTCATGGTCGCGGACGAAGGCGATCTGGGCGGCGAGCGCGTCGGCGCAGAAGGCCAGGATCGTCGCCTCGTCGGGCGCCGCGGCGCTCAGCCGGGCGAGCACCTCGCGGGGCGTGCCGCCGAGTGCGGCGGCCACCTCGGTGATCTCGCCGGTGACCCGCTCCAGGTCGGCCTCGGCCCTGGCCAGGATGGCGCCGGAGTCGGACGCCGCGGACAGCGCAAGCGACAGCTTGCGGGAGAACAGCTCCCGGCCCAGGCGAGGGTCCTTGAACCCGTCGCCGCCGCTGGCCGGATCGCCGGCTTCCAGCCGGGCCGACAGCCAGTCCCGGTGCTCGGTAAGGGCGGCGAGCGCGGCGGGCCGTACCCGCTCGACCTCGGCGGTCACCGCGCGGGCGGCCGGGTCGCCGGCGTTGGCGGCGTTGGCGGCCTGGCCCAGCGCGGCGTTCACCTCCTCGGTGACCAAGGCGATCGTCCCGCCGAACTGGGCAATCGCGGTCTCCAGGTGAACCTTGGGCATCCGGCCGAGCGTGCCGCGCGCGGCTTGGAGGGTTTCCGGTACCGCGGCGAGACGGCCGGCCAGCGAGCGCAGCCGGTCCGCCAGCGGCGCGTAGTCCCTGGCGAGCAGCGTGTAGATCGCCTGGCCCGGGTTGGCGAGCAGCGGGTTCCACTCATGCTCGCGCAGGTCGGTGAGCTCGAACAGGCGCCGGGCCACGTCGTTGCCGAGCACGGCCGCGTCCACGAGCAGCTCCTGGTCAAGGCCCGCGTGGTCGATGGCGGCCAGCCGGGCCGCGAAATCATCGAGGCCGCGGCGCTCGTCGTCGAGCGCCGCCGTGCCGTGCTCAGGCAGCCGGTGGTCGTGGCGGTGATCGCCGAGCTCGGTCGCGATGTCGGGGTGGCGGTGCGCCAGGTCGTCGAGGTAGTCCTCGGTCAGCCGGCGGAACTGCGCTGCGGCAAGCCCGGCCGCACCGGGCTCCCGGCCAGCGGCGGCGGCGTCCCCGGCCGACCCGGCCGGTGAGGATTCTGCGCTCACGTGTGCTCCTGTCAAAGGACATGGGTCGTCATGCGGCCGCCGGGCACGCTGGGGCTAACTCTACGGAGTGGACCTGGGGTTGGCGCAACCGTGCCCTTACCGGTCATGACGCTAAAACTACAAACCATATCTTTTACCGCTCAGGCCGGCCGCCTCCGTCAATATGGACTGGGCGCAGCAGCCCCTCAAGCTCACGGTAAGAACTCCAGTCTCAGCGAAGGCTGATGTCAGTTCGAACGCGTTTGA
>Ga0070714_100001224_pt1 | contig 18505 bp, 14 predicted proteins | sample LARL83metaG_FD_65450 | JGI IMG/M metagenome (GOLD analysis project Ga0070714, IMG submission 65450) | Corn, switchgrass and miscanthus rhizosphere microbial communities from Kellogg Biological Station, Michigan, USA - LAR L8-3 metaG | ecosystem: Host-associated > Plants > Roots > Rhizosphere ... | reverse complement strand
CCTGCACCAGGCGGTCGAGGCGAAGGAAGGCGTGCCGATCCAGCGCGAGAACCAGACGCTGGCCACGGTGACGTTCCAGAACCTGTTCCGCATGTACAAGAAGCTGGCCGGCATGACCGGCACGGCCGACACCGAGGCGTTCGAGTTCCAGAGCATCTACGGCCTGGAGGTGGTGGTGATTCCCACCCACAAGCCGATGATCCGCAAGGACAACCCGGACATGATCTTCCTGTCGCAGGATCCGAAGTACCGTTCGGTGATCGAGGACATCAAGGATTGCCACAAGCGCGGCCAGCCGGTGCTTGTCGGTACCACGTCGATCGAAGTCTCCGAGCTGTTGTCCGGACTGCTGAACAAGGCCGGCGTTTCGCACGAAGTGCTCAACGCCAAGCAGCACGAGCGCGAGGCGCACATCGTGGCGCAGGCCGGCGCTCCCGGCCAGGTCACCATCGCCACCAACATGGCCGGCCGCGGCACCGACATCGTGCTTGGCGGCAGCCTGGAAGTGGCGATGGCGGCGTTGCCCGCGGACGCCAGCGAAATGGACCGCAAGCGCGTCAAGGCGGAATGGCAGAAGCTGCACGAGCAGGTGCTCGCTGCCGGCGGCCTGCACATCATCGGCACCGAGCGGCACGAATCGCGCCGCATCGACAACCAGCTGCGCGGTCGTTCCGGCCGCCAGGGCGATCCGGGTTCCTCGCGCTTCTACCTGTCGCTGGAAGACAATCTGCTGCGCATTTTCGGCGGAGAAGGTCTCGTCCGCTGGATGAAGCGCTTCGGCATGAAGGACGACGACGCGCTGGAAGATCGCATGATCAGCCGGCAGATCGAGAAGGCCCAACGCAAGGTCGAGCAGCACAACTTCGACATCCGCAAGCACCTGCTCGAATTCGACGACGTCGCCAACGACCAGCGCAAGGTGATCTATACCCAGCGCGATGAGCTGCTGGAAGGCGAGGACGTTTCGGCCACCGTCGCCGACATCCGCGAGGATGTCGTGCAGAACATGGTGCGTGCCTACGTTCCGGCGGAGAGCATCGACGAGCAATGGGACCTGGCAGGCCTCGACCGCGAGCTGGAAAGCGAGTTCGGCCTGTCGCTCGATCTGAAGCAGTGGATCGAACAGCAGCACGAGATCGACGCCGAGATGATCTTCGCGCATGTGCGCGACGCGGTGAACGAGCTGTTCCAGGCCAAGGAAGCCCAGATTGGCGCCGAGACCATGCGCCAGTTGGAAAAGCACATCATGCTGACCGTGGTCGACAACGCCTGGAAGGATCATCTGGCGAACATGGACTACCTGCGCCAGGGCATCTACCTGGTCGGTTACGCCCAGCAGGATCCGAAGCAGGCGTTCAAGCGCGAGTCGTTCAAGCTGTTCTCCGACATGCTCAGCCGGATCAAGACCGAAGTGGTGCAGATGCTGGCGCGGATCCGCATTCGCAGCGAGGAAGAAGTCGCCGCGATGGAAGCCGAGCAGCAGCGCCTGGCCGATCGCCTGCAGAAGCAGATGCTGGCGAGCGGCGGCGGCGCGCCACCGGCCGGCGCCTTCGGCGGCGAAGCCGAAGCAGCAGGTTCCGGCGGCATGCGCCTGGCGCCATCGCCGGCGCAGCAGGACGGTCCCAAGGTCGGTCGCAATGAGCCGTGTCCTTGCGGCTCGGGCAAGAAGTACAAGCACTGCCACGGCCAGCTCGCCTGAAGGTGTTGCCGTTCCACAAAAAACCCCGCCGCGGCGGGGTTTTTCATGTGCGGTGGATCAATCCTCGCCGCCCGGTGGCCGCTTGCGGTGGGGCTCGGCATCGACCGTGACGTACTGCGGCTCCTCGCCGTCGAGCCGCAGTGCGGTGAGCTTGCCGCCCCAGACACAGCCGGTGTCGATGGCATGCACACCGAGCCCGGCGAAGCGGCCCAGCGCCGACCAATGGCCACAGACGATGCGGGTGTCGCGCTGGCGCATGCCGGGCACCGAAAACCAGGGATACAGGCCGGGCTTCTGCGTGCCGGGAATGCCCTTGGCTTCGAAGTCGATGCGGCCGTTGACGTCGCAATAGCGCATCCGGGTCATCGTGTTGATGGTGGCGCGCTGCCGATCCAGTCCATGCAGCCGGCTCGACCACACCGCCGGCCGGTTGCCGAACAGATTGCGCAGCAGGCGCGGGTGGCGCGGGCTGGACAGTTCGCGCTCCACGTCCTCGGCTGCCCGCTGGGCCTGCCGCAGCGTCCACATCGGCGCGAGGCCGGCATGCACCATGGTCCAGTTGAGCTGCTCGTCGTGATGCAGCAGCTTTTGCGAACGCAGCCACTCGAACAGCACCGGTGCGTCGTCGGCGAACAGCACCTCGCGCAATTCGGGGTTCACGCGGGCCTGCGCATCGGGCCGGCGCTGCGCGATGGCGAGCAGGCTCAGGTCGTGATTGCCGAGCGTGATGATGCTCTGCTCGCGCAGGCCGTGGATCAGCCGCAGCGTCTCCAGCGACTGCCCGCCGCGGTTGACCAGGTCTCCGCAGAACCACAGTTGATCCTGCGCAGGATCGAAGCGCAGCTTGTCGAGCAGGCGTTGCAATTCGGGATAGCAGCCCTGCACGTCGCCGATCGCGTACGTAGCCATGTCAGCGCTGGGCCATCAGTGCAGCGTGCGCGGAATGGACAGGGTGAAGGTCGGAATGGGTGCCTCGAACTCCGTGCCGTCATCGGCCAGCATCTGATAGCTGCCGCCCATGGTGCCCACCGGTGTTTCCAGCACGGCGCCCGAGGTGTACTCGAAGTCGTCACCGGGCCGCATCCACGGTTGTTCGCCGACCACGCCATCGCCGGTCACCTCCTCCACCTTGCCATTGGCATCGGTGATCATCCAGCGGCGGGTGAGCAGGCGCGCGGGCATCTGCCCGGCATTGCGCAGGGTGACGGTGTAGGCGAAAACGTAGCGATTGTCACCGGGCTTCGATTGATCGGGGACGAAGCGGGTTTCGACCTGCACGTCGATCGTGTAGGAAGATTTTTCAGTCATGCCCGGATTGTAAGGCCTGCCGCCGCGAATGGGGCGGAGCCGCCGTGGTCGAAACGCATCTTCACGTCAAAGACCGGCGTAGACCTTGGCCAGCCGCACGAAGTCGGCGGGGGCGAGCGTTTCGGCGCGGGCCTTCGGATCGACGTCGGCGCGGCGGATGGCGTCGCTGTCGAGCAGTTGCTTCAGCGCGTTGGCCAGCGTCTTGCGCCGCTGCCCGAACGCCGCCTTGACCACCGCGTAGACGTGTTCGGGCCGCGCGTCGTGCAGTTCATGCGGCTGCAGCGGCACCAGCCGCACCACGGAAGACTCCACTTTCGGCGGCGGGCGGAACGCTTCCGGCGGCACGTCGAACAGCGGCTCCACCCGGCAGGCCAGCTGCAGCATCACGGATAGACGTCCATACACCTTGCTGCCGGGTTCGGCAGCCATGCGGTCGACCACCTCCTTTTGCAGCATGAAATGCATGTCCTGGATCGCCGCCGCGTGCTCGACGCAATGGAACAGGATCGGACTGGAGATGTAGTACGGCAGATTGCCGGCGATGCGCAGCCGCGGCACGCCATGGCTGTGCGCCATGGCACTGAAGTCCACCTTCAGCACGTCGGCATGGATGATGTGCAGTTCGCCCACGCTGGCAGCGCGCGCCTGCAAATCCGGGATCAGGTCGGTATCCAGCTCGATCGCGGTGAGCTTGCCGGCGGCCGTCAGCAGCGGCAGGGTCAGGGCGCCCTCGCCAGGGCCGATCTCCAGCATGAAATCATCCGCGTGCGGCGCGACGGCGCTGACGATCCAGTCGATGTAGCGGCGATCGTGCAGGAAATGCTGGCCGAAACTTTTCTTGGGGCGGGCGTTCATGGGTTCGCTTCCGGCGAGGTCGGCCTTTCACCCTGCTCATCCCCTGCGAGGGAAACTCGATGGTTGGCGCGGTGCGCCACCAGGTTCATCGCCATTTGCGCGGCGGCGATCAGGCTGGCCGGGTTCGCCTGGCCGGTGCCGGCCAGGTCCAGCGCCGTGCCGTGATCGACCGAGGTGCGGATGAAGGGCAGGCCGAGCGTGAGGTTCACGGTGCGGTCGAACGCCTCGCTCTTCAGCACCGGCAGCGCCTGGTCGTGATACATCGCCAGCACCGCATCGTAATGGCGGCGTTGGGCAGGCACGAAGGCGGTGTCGGCAGGCATCGGGCCGAGCAGTTGCATGCCTTCGCCACGCAGGGCGTCCAGCGCAGGGATCAATGTGTCGATTTCTTCGCGGCCCAGGTGGCCGCCTTCGCCAGCGTGGGGGTTCAGCCCCAGCACGGCGATGCGCGGCGCGGCGATACCGAATTTGCTTTGCAGCTCGGCATGCACGATGCGCAGGGAGCGGGTCAGCGTTGCGCCGGTGATGGCAGCCGGGACCGCCGCCAGCGGAAGGTGGGTGGTCGCCAGCGCCACGCGCAGTTCCGGGCTCGCCAGCATCATCACCACGTCGGCATGCGCGCGCTCGGCGAAAAATTCGGTGTGCCCGCTGAAGGGCAGGCCGGCATCGTTGATCGATGATTTTTGCAGCGGCGCGGTGACCACTGCGTCGTAGCGACCTTCGCCGCAGCCATCCGCCGCCTCGGTGAGGGTGCCGAGCACGTAGCGGGCGTTGCGCGGATCGGGCTGGCCAGCCACCTCGTCGACGGCCAGCGGCAGGTGCCGCAGGCGCAATGTTCCGGGCAGGCGTTCGAACTGCGCGCTGCCGTCATCGTCGATCAGTTCGATGTGCAGGCCACAGCGCAGTGCGGCCCGCTCCAGCATCCGGCGGTCGCCGACGGCGACGAGGCTGGCCGCCATCGAGGTGGCGGCCAGTCGGATCAGCAATTCGGGACCGATGCCCGCCGGCTCGCCGGCAGTGACCGCGAGCCGGGGCAGCGGCATGGTCTTCAACGGCTTACGGCGAGGTGCCGGCGGCAGCCTGGCTGTCGGTGCCGCGCAACTCGGGTACCAGGATGTCGACGTAGGCGTTGGAGCGCAGGTCGCGCAGGTAGTCGTCGTAAACCTGCTCGGACTTGCGTGTGCCGATCGCCTGCCGTGCCTGGTCGCGCTCGATTTGCACGGTCTGGTCGCTCTCGCGCGAGCCAAGCCGCTGCATGATGTGCCAACCCGCTTCGCTCTGGAACGGCTGCGATACTTCGTTGTCCTTCAGCTGAGCCAGCTGCTGGGCAATGGTGCTGCCCCACGCCTGCGGCGCAAACCAGCCCATGTCGCCGCCGAGGTTGGCGGTGGTGTCGTCCTTGGAATTTTCCTTCGCCAGCGTGGCGAAATCCTCGTGCTTGTTGACGATGCGGTTGTACAGGTCGCGCGCCTTCTGCTCGGCCTGCGCCGGCGTCACCAGCTCGCTGGGCTTGATCAGGATCTGCCGGGCGTGCAGCTCGGTGACCATCTTGCGGCTGCTCTGGCGCTGGTCGATCAGCTTGAGGATGTGGAAGCCGGTCGGGCCGCGCAGGGCCGGGCTGACTTCGCCGGGTTTCATCGAGGCGATGGTGTCGGCGAACGCCGGCGGAATCTCGTCCATCCGGCGCCAGCCGAGGTCGCCGCCTTCGAGCGCGTCGGACGCGTCCGAAAAACGTATGGCCGCGGCGTTGAAATCCATGCCGCCCTTGATGGCCGCGATCGCCTGGTCGGCCTTGGCCTGGCTGGCCTGGATCGTGGCGGCATCGGCACCGCTGGGAATGCTCACCTGGATATGCGCCAGATGCACTTCGCCGGCCTTGTAGGTCGGGCTGCTGAGCAGGTTGTCGATCTCGCTGTCGGTCACCGACACGGAGTCCTGCACCACGCTCTGGTGCAGCCGCTGCACGGTGATCTGGTCGCCCAGCTGCCGGCGGAACGAGGCGAAGCTGGCGCCGCTGCGCTCCACCTCGGCGCGCAGCTGATCGGGCGTGAGCTTGTTCTGCTCGGCCACGCCCGCGATCGCCTGGTCGATGTCGGCATCGGACACGCGGATGTTCTGGTCCTGCGCCTTCTGCACCTGCAGCCGCATCAGCACCAGCCGATTGAGCACCTGCTGCTGCAGCACGTTCATCGGCGGCAATTGGTCGGTGTGGCCGGCGTATTGTTGCTGCACCGACGCCACGGCGTCATTCAACTCGCTCTGCAGGATCACGTCTTCGTTGACCACCGCCACGATGCGGTCCAGCGGCTGGTTTGCCGGTGTGGAAGCCGACAGCATCTGGGCCTGGGCGGGAAGCATGATCGCCAGCGCGGCGAGCAGGAGCGGTGCAAGGAATAGCTTCATCGATGAAAAGCCTGAATCGCCGGAGCGAATGCGTTTATTGATAGCCGAGAATATCACGGCGCAATAGCGGATCTATTTGGCCGCCCGACGAGCCGAGCCCCTTGAACACCACTTCGAACATGATGGCGTTGTCGCGCTGCCCGATGTTGCTGCCCACGGGAACCGGACCGAACCCGTAGTAGGACTGATTGACGTAGTTGCGATCGACCAGCCGCAGCGACACGCAGCAGCTGTCGTACTCCACGCCCGCCAGCGCCTCCACGGTTTCGCGATCCTTGACCGAATACGTCCACGATCCCACCAGGCGCCAGCGTTCGGACAACGGATAGACCGCCGAGGCGCTGTATTGTTCCAGCAGGCCGCGACGGAAGCGGTACGAGAAGTTGAAGACGCCGTCGGTGCCCAGTCGGCGTTGCAGTTCCAGCGCCGCCATGTCGGTGAGGCGCGTGTTCGGGCTCCACTGATAGGAGCTGGCCAGCCGCCAGCGATCGCTGAGCTGCACATCCAGCTGCGCCACATAGGCCGAGCGCACCCAGTCCGTGCCGATCACGCGCTGCGGGCTGAAGTAGTGGATCTGGCCGATGCTGGCCGAGACGCGTTCCACACCTTCGTCGTCGAGCAGGCGGGTGGTCAGCGCCGCAGTGGCGTTGTTCGCGTCCATCTGGCGATCGGCGCCGGAGAACTGGTTCGGCGAGAACAATTGCCAGTAGTCGAACGACATCAGGCTGGTATCGAAAAGCGGAAGGTTGTTCTGGTTGCGGTACGGCACGTACAGGTAGTACAGCCGCGGCTCCAGTGTCTGCGTGTAGCTGTTGCCGAACAGCGAGATGCTGCGGTCGAAGACCAGCCCGCTGTCGATGCTGACGATCGGCAGCGAGCGGCTGGGCGATTGCTGCGTGAATGGCGATACACCGCCGGTGCCCAGCCGACCGGAGTAGCCGTACAGGTCGTAACCGCTGTCCAGCTGATAAGCGGTGTAGCGATAGGCGAGCTTCGGCCGCACGAACCAGGAGGAACTGCCGAAGTCGGCGGCCAGATAGGGATAGAGATCTTCCCGTTCGCCTTCGACGAAGCCGGTCTTGCGGAAGGCCACCGCCGAGCTGTCCATGCCGAATTCCAGCCAGCGCGACAGCGGCACGTCCATGCTGAATCTGGCGTACGGCATCTGGTCGTACGGCAGCACGCGATCGGTCACGAACGGGTTGACGTTCTGATAGACGGTGCCGCCGAACGAGGCGTTCCACCATTTGCCGCCGCCCATGATCGCGGCATTGGAAGCCAGCGTGTATATGGCTGCATGCGACAGCGCGTTGCCGTAGTCGTACAGGTAGCTGCTGTCCGAGGCATGGTTGTACGAACCCACGAACTGCCAGCCTTTCCAGAGCTGGGTGCGGTCGGAGAGGTTGACCAGATAGCGCGAGTCGCCCTTGGTGTCGGCCAGCCCATCGCTGTCGCCGTGGTCGTGCGGCACGTATTCCACGTTGACCTGGCCGTTGCTGCCGGGAACCAGATAGCGGAATTCGCCGGCCAGCATGGCGCCGCGGTCGCTGTAGATGCGTGGATCCAGCGTGGCGTCGTAGTTCGGCGCCAGGTTCAGGTAATACGGCGTGCTCACTTCGAAGCCGGAGCGGCTGGTATTGCCGATGGTCGGATACAGGAATCCGCTCTTGCGCCGGTCGTCGGTGGGGAAGCTGAAGTACGGCAGGTACAGGAAGGGCACGTTGCCCATCCGCATGGTGGCGCCGCGGGCCACGCCCACGCCGGTGTCCTTGTTGATCGTGATCGACTTGGCGCGAAACTCCCACAGGTGGTGGCCGACGTCGCAGGTGGAATAGGTCGCCATCGAGTAGCGCGAATGCTGCGCGTCGATCATGTGGCCCTGTTTGGCGACGCCGTTGCCGCGCGCATCGAGCATCTGGTAACGCACATCGTCGGCGATGCCACGGCTGGCCTCGGTGTTGCCCTGCATGTGCGAGGCCGCCAGCAGCTGGCCGGCTTCCTGATAGCGCACATTGCCGCGGGCGTCGTAGTCGGTGCTGACATTGTTGTAGTCGACGCTGTCGGCCTGCAGTTGCTGGTCGGCACGCTGCAGCTTCACGTCGCCGGACAGGTGATAGACCGACTGGTTGGAACTGTCCACGTGCCGCGCGTCGACCTTGGTGAGGCTGGTTTCGCGCAGGCTGACATCCTTGCCGAGGCTGGGGTCGTAGAAATCCAGCAAGGCGTTTGGCCGGCACATCGCGTAGTTGTATGGCCGCGGTGCACAGTGGAACGAACCCAGCGGGCAGGCGTCCTGTTCGGCCCGGCCCGGCGAACTCGCGGGCGTGCTCCGGCCACTGCTGGCGTCGGCCTGGCCACCGATCAGGGCAAGTGCTGCGGCAACCGCCAACAGGCGGCGTGGGGGTAGCTTGGGCATCGCGGGGAATCTGCCGACTTTGAAGGCTCGTTAAGCTAGCAGAAACGCCTCTTCTACGGCAGGCAAACCTTTGCGTGCCACCTGTGCGGATTCAGCCGATGCGGGTGCGAAACCGGTCCTGGCCGCATTGCACAGGGACATGGCCACGTAATTTCGTTCGTCGGCCCTCGTTGGCCGCCAGCTATTCCATCAACGCGCTGACGTGCGCGCTGGCGCAAGCCGCCAGGGCAGCAAGGTCGTAGCCGCCTTCCAGCGTGGAGACCAGCCTGCCGCCAGCGTGCTTGCGGGCCAGCGCCACCAGGCGCTCGGTGATCCAGGCGTAATCCTCCTGGCCCAGCCGGATGTCCGCCAGAGGGTCATCGCGGTGGGCGTCGAAGCCGGCGGAGACCAGCACCAGCTGAGGCCTGAATGCGGCCAGGCGCGGCAGCAGCGCACCGTTCCACAGCTCGCGGAACTCCTGCGACCCCGACCCCGGCGACAACGGCGCATTGACGATGTTGCCGGCACCGCGCTCGTTCTCATGGCCGCTGCCGGGATACAGCGGCGACTGGTGGCTGGAGACGAACAACACGCGCGGGTCGTGCTCGAAAATCGCCTGCGTGCCGTTGCCGTGGTGCACGTCGAAGTCGGCGATCGCGACCCGCTTCAGGCCATGCACCGCGAGTGCGTGGGCGGCAGCGACCGCCACGTTGTTGAACAGGCAGAAGCCCATCGCCTGGTCGCGGGTGGCGTGATGGCCGGGCGGGCGCACGGCGCAGAACGCACGCTGGCCGTCGCCGTTCATCACCGCGTCCACCGCCGCCACGTTGGCACCCGCCGCACGCAGCGCTGCCTCCACCGAGCCGGGCGACATCAGGGTGTCTTCGTCGAGTGCATGCTGGCCGGACTCCGGCGCGCCCGCAAGGATCCGTTCGATATGGTCGGCGCCGTGCACCTGCAGCAGCTGTTCGCGCGTGGCCAACGGTGCCTCGACGCGATCGAGCGCCGCGTAGCGATCCTGATCGAGTGCCTGCAGCACTGCGCGCAGCCGCGCAGGACGCTCGGCGTGCCCCGGGCCGGGATCGTGCTGCAGGCAGGACGCATGGGTATACAGCCGCAGCATGCGGCGGCCTATTCGGCAGGTGGAGGTTTGCGCCGGCGCTCGTGCTGCCACAGCACCTCGCCGTGGCCGCTGGCGCGGGCAAGCACGCGCGAGATCACGAACAGCAAGTCGGACAATCGGTTGAGGTAGCGCTGCGGCTGGCTGCGGATGTCCTCCACCCGCGCCAGCGCGACCACTTCGCGTTCGGCGCGGCGGCAAACCGTGCGGGCCAGATGACCGCAGGCGGCGGCCATGCCGCCGCCGGGCAGGATGAATTCCTTCAGTGGCGGCAGCGGTTCGTTGAGGCTGTCGAGAAGGCTTTCCAGGCGCTGGATGTCGCTGTCCTCGACCATCGCCATGCCCGGAATGCACAACTCGCCGCCGAGATCGAACAGGTCATGCTGCACCTGGGTCAGCGCCTCGCGCACCTCGGCCGTGACGCCGTCGGCGGCCAGCAGCATGCCGATGGTGCTGTTGAGTTCATCCACGGTGCCATAGGCGTTGACCCGCAACGAGTCCTTGCCCACCCGCGAGCCGTCGCCCAGCCCGGTGCTGCCGTCATCGCCGGTGCGCGTGTAGATTTTTGAAAGCCGGTTGCCCACGCGGGATTAGCGCGGCAGCTTGGCTTGGTTGCCCTGCACGGCGCGGCCGATCTGCACCGCCAGCACGTGCAGCACCGCGCCGACACCGACATACAGCGCCGTGGTCTGCAGGAACGGCAGATACCAGTCGCCCAGGTTGGCGAACCATGCGGCCGAGCTGCGCGGCAACGGCACGCTGTCGCTGAGCCAGTAGAAGCTGCCGTTGGACAGCAGGTAGCAGGCAGTCCAGCTGACCGCCAGCGCCACCGCTGCCGTGCCCAGCGTCTGCAGGCGCAGGCCGGACTGATGTTTCGCCAGCCAGCTGCCGCCCAGCCACAGGCTGAAGTACGACGGAATCAGGAACCAGTAGGCCACCGATACGCAGTAGTGGCTCCAGAAATCGAGGCCCTGGCCGCTGATCACCAGGTAGTCGATCAGCACCGCCTCGGCCATCAGCAGCGGGAACACCCAGTTGAAGCCGGCCCAGCGGCCTGCGCCACGCAGCCAGAATCCGGCCAGGAAAAAGATCGCCCACGACGCATCGTCCACGTTGTGATGGAGCAGCGACAGGTGGATGCGGGTAACGGCCATCACTGCGGCGAGTGCCAGCAGGACGCCGAGGCGTTGGGCCAGTGTCTTGACCATGAGGGGCTCCATAGGGGCGTCTGAACAGACCGGTAGTCTAGCCCAACGCTGCAACGCGGGCGGCCCCGGCGCGTATCATCGGCGCATGAATGTCCACGAATCTTCCGCCATGAGCGAGGCCGGCGTACTGATCATCGGTGGTGGCCTGGTCGGCGCCAGCCTGGCCATCGCGCTGGATGCGGCGGGCGTCGCCGCTACCCTCGTCGAAACCGCTGCCCCGCGCGCGGACGCCCAGCCGAGCTACGACGAACGCAACCTTGCGCTGGCCCGGGCCACCGTCAACGGCCTCGAAGCCATCGGCGTCTGGCGGCACGCCGCGGCGCGCGCTACCGCGATCCGGCATATCCACGTCAGCCGCGCCGGCGAGTTCGGCAGCGCCCGCATCGATGCGGAAAAGCAGGGCGTCGACGCGCTGGGCTGGACCCTGCCCGCGCGCGAACTGGGAAGCGCCTTGCTGCGCCGGCTGGACGAATGCACGCGGCTGACCCGGCTCGCCCCCGCGACCCTGTCGGCGCTGCAGCCGCTCGAGGGCGGCTGGCGCGCGCAGATCAGTCACGCCGATGGCGCGCGCCGCATCGACACGCCCTTGCTGGTGGGCGCCGATGGCACTGCGTCCTTCGTGCGCGCTCAGCTCGGCATCGACGCCGAGCGCCATGATTACCGGCAGACACTGTTCGTGTGCACGGTCACGCCTGAACGCGACCACGCCAACCGTGCGTATGAGCGCTTCGCCGACGACGGCCCGATCGCGCTGCTGCCGCTGGCCGAGCGCCGCTGCGGGCTGGTGCTCACCGTGGCGGCCGACGAGGCCGACGCGGTCGCCGCGCTGGACGATGCCGGTTTCGTCGAACTGGCGCAGCGGCGCTTCGGCTGGCGGCTTGGTCGATTGAGCCGGCCCGGCAAGCGTCATCCTTATGCGATCCATCGCGTGGCGGCGACGCAGTTGATCGGGCTGCGTGCGGTACTGGTAGGCAATGCCGCGCAGACGGTCCATCCGATCGGCGCGCAGGGTTTCAACCTGGGCCTGCGCGATGCGTTGACCCTGGCCGAACTGGTCGCCGCGGCAGCCGACCCGGGCGCGGCCGCATTGCTGGAGCGCTATGCGGCGCGCCGCACACCGGATCGCGAAGGGACCATGACGATGAGCCACGGCCTGGTGCGGCTGGCGTGTCTGCCGCAACCGCTGCTGGGTCCGCTGCGCTCGCTGGCTTTGCTCGCCTGCGACCGGCTGCCTCCGCTGCAGCGGGCGCTGGCGCGGCGCGGCATGGGCTTTCGCGGCGAGCCGCCGCAGGCCGTGCTGGAGCGGCTGCCATGAGCGCTTCGCCGCCTGAACTGTCGAGCCGCCGCCGCGCGCCGGCACTGGATGTGGCCGTGGTCGGCGGCGGCATGGTCGGCGCCGCCGCGGCGCTGGCGCTGGCGCGCGCCGGCTTCAGCACGGCGCTGCTGGAAGCGCATGCGCCGGCGCCGTGGGACTCCGGCGCGGAGGTGGACCTGCGCGTGGTGGGCCTGGCGCCGTCGTCGATCGCATTGCTCGACGATATGGACGTCTGGGCGTCCATTCGCCTGGCGCGCTGCGGTGCGTACGCGCACATGCACGTATGGGACGCCGAGAACGGCGCGGCGATCGATTTCGATGCGGCCGCCGAAGGCCGCGACAAGCTCGGCTACATCGTCGAGAACCCGCTGGTGCAATGGACCCTGTGGCAGGCGCTGGAAGCGGCCGGCGTGCGCCGGTTGTGTCCGGCCCAGGTGCGCGGATTCGAGGCGCGCGACGACCGCGTCCAGCTCGAACTGGCCGACGGCGGGACGCTGGCGGCCGCACTGCTGGTCGCGGCCGACGGTGCGGCCTCGCCGTTGCGCCAGCTGGCCGGCATCGGTACACGCGGCCGCGACTACGCGCAGCGCGCCGTGGTGGCGCACGTGACCACCGAGCGGCCGCATGAAGACACCGCGTGGCAGCGATTCATGCGCAGCGGGCCGCTGGCCCTGCTGCCGCTGGGCGATGGACGCAGCTCGCTGGTGTGGTCGCTGCCCGAGGCCGAGGCGCAGCGCGTGCTGGCACTGGACGACCAGGCGTTCCTCGACGAACTCGGCGTCGCCAGCGATTTCCGGCTGGGCCGCATCACCGCCACCACGCGGCGCGCGGGGTTCCCGCTGAAGCTGCAACTGGCCGAGCGCTACCAGGCCGATCGTTTCGTGCTGCTGGGGGACGCCGCGCATGCCGTGCACCCGCTGGCCGGGCAGGGCGTCAATCTCGGCTTGCGCGATGTGGTCGAGTTGCGCGACACGCTGCTGGCCGCGCGAAGTGCGGGGCGCGACATCGGCGCCGCGCATGTCTTGCGCCGCTACGCGCGCCGCCGACGCAGCGCCGATACGCTGGACGCGCTGGGCTTCGATGCGCTGGCGCGCATCTATGCCTGGCAGTCGCCGCCGCTGGTCGCCGCCCGCGGCGTCGGCGTACGCCTGCTCGATCGCCTGGCGCCGCTGAAGCGGCGCATTTCCGAACACGCCGCGGGACTTTGAACTTTGCCGCCCTCCCGCCGCCGGGCGGGCGTAGACACCAACGGAGGATCGACCATGCGCCTTGCCCGACTCTGCTGTCTGTTCCTGCTCGCCGGTTCAAGTCTCGCCGCTCACGCGAAGATGGTGCATCGAAGCGTCGAGTGGTCGCAGGACGGCACCCGTTTCCACAGCATCCTGGTCTACGACGACGCGAGCGCGGCCAAGCGGCCGGGCCTGGTGATGGTGCCGAACTGGTACGGCGTCAACGAGGCGGCGGTGAAGAAGGCCGACATGATCGCCGGCAGCGACTACGTGATCCTGCTCACCGACATGTACGGCGCCAGCGTGCGCCCGCAGCAAGGCCATGCCGACCAGGCGTAGGCGGCGGTGAAGCCGTTGTACGGCGACCGCGCGCTGATGCGCAAACGCGTGGACGAAGCGCTGGCCCAGCTGAGGGCGCAGGCCGCCAGCGCGCCGATCGACACCGCCAAGCTTGCTGCGATCGGCTTCTGCTTCGGCGGCTCGGCGGTGCTGGATCTGGCGCGCAGCGGTGCCGATGTCGCCGCGGTGGTGTCGTTCCACGGCGGACTGGATACCGACAACCCCGCGCTGGCGAAAAACATCAAGGCGCGCGTGCTGGCGATGAACGGCGCCGACGACAAGGGCACCATGCCCGACGCGGACAAGTTCATGGACGAGATGCGCCTGAGCCCGGCCGACTGGCAGTTCGTGGTGATCGGTCACGCGGTGCACTGCTTCACCGAGGTCGGCGAAAACTCGCCCGGCTGCCGCTACGACGAACGCGCTGCCACCCGCAGCTATCGCCTGATGCACGACTGGCTGCGCGCGGCATTTGCGGGAACGCCGTAGTTTTTTTTAAGAGCGTGTGTCTTCGTAGCTGATTTCGGTGATTGATGTTCTTTGAACACGTGAGCAGAGCGGTCGATCGCGCGAAGGCGCACGACCGCTCTGCACCTGATCTCAGCCCGGAAGCGCGGCGCACTGTCCGTCGCCTGAAGCGATCGCGTTTCAATCCGCGCGTTCGCGCACGGCCTCCATGGTCAGCGTAGCCAACTGGCGCAATCGCGCACCGCCGGAATCGGCGAGGAGTTCCTTGAGGCGGGCACCGGCGTCGTCCTGATCCAGGCTGTGGCGTTCGGCCAGCGAGGCGGCCAGTGCGCGTCCCATCGAGTCGAAGATCAGCGCATAGGCGAACGCATGCAGTACGCCGCCGCCCAGCGTGCCCAGCCCGGGAAACGCCTTCAGTGCATTGCCGGCGATGGCGAGCACGATCGAGCTGCCGGTGCGCAGGGTGAGTCGCGCCTGTTGCACGAAATCCTCGATCTGCACTTCGCTGACCTTGACCTCGTACAACCCGGCGAGCGCGCGGGTGAGCCCGGTGGCGAGCACGCCCTGGATCACCAGGTCGCTGCCCGGCGCCACTGCGGCGAGCGCCCCGACGATCGCGCGCCGCGCGTACTTGCGCACAATGCGTTCGGCTTCCTCGGCGCGCGTCTGCGCTTCCAGCGTGCCGGTGCGTTGATGCAGCCCGGCCAGCACGGCGTTCTCGCGCAGAGGTTCGAGTGCCTCGGCACCTGGCGCGGTGAGCCGTGCAAGCGCCTGCAGCAGCGGCTCGATGACCGGTTTGCGCTGGCGCTCGACCGACTCCACTTGGCCGCCGGGCAGCTCGCGCCGAAAGCGCTCGCTGCCGCCGGCGCTGATCGCCAGCACGGCGCTGGCGATGTCGCGCGATTGCCGGTTCAGTCGGGCGAGCAGTTGTTCCAGTTCGGCGGCGGTCCACTGGTCCGCCTTGTTCAGCACCAGCAGCAGCGGCTTGCCGAAGCCGGCCAGCCAGCGCAGTTCATCGGCCTGGCTGCGGTTGAGGTCGCCGGCGCACAGATAGATGACCGCGTGCGCGCGCAGCGCCTCGGCGCGCGCGAGCGATTCGTGCGCCTCGCCGCCTGCCTCGCGGCTGCCGGGCACGTCGGCCAGCACCAGCGTGCGGCCATCGGGCAGGGCGCCGTCGTGATGGCTGACCTCGCGCGTGGTACCGCCGCGCACATCGCTGGCGTTCCTGCTGTGCGGCGCCAGCGCGCGGATCAGGCTGGATTTGCCGGTGGAAATTTCGCCGAACAGTGCGACGTAGACGCGCGCACTGGCGCGGCGACGATCGAGTTCGCCGAGTTCGGCCGACAGTGCGCCGGTGTCGGCGCCGCGTTCGCTCAGCTGGTCGATGCGACGCTCCAGGCTGCCGCGATCCGGCGCCGGCAGCGGACGGCGTTTGCGTCGCGGCCGCAGCAGCCACCACAGCACGCTCAGGCCGGCTGCCGCAAACAGCAGCAGGATCCCGCCCAGCGTCCACTGCAACCATGCCGGCAAGGCGAGGAAGCGCTGCGCCAGCGCCAGCGCGCGTTCGGCCGCCGCAAACAGCAGCCACAGCAACGCGGCCATGGCTAGCGCGGAGAACAGCAATCGCAGGCGTCGGGACATCGGCACATTCTAGCGAGCTTCATCGATGCGGCTTGGGTCGCCATAGCGGGCACGTTGCGCTCGCGCCGCCGGCGCGGTTTTGGCACTATCGAGGCTTCGCGCAACGCGGCTGGCGAAATGGAGCGGCTTGCGCCGCAGCGGCGCATGGGGAAGCTGATGGGGAGCAGGTCGAGGTTGTCGGCACGATGTCTGGGCGTGGCGCTGGCCGTGCTCGTGTCGGTGCCCGCCGCAGCGACGGCTTCCGGCACGCAGGGTGCGGGCCCGCTGCCGACGCCGCAGTTCCGTCGCTACGAGACCACCGACGGTTTGCCCAGCGGCGCGATCTATGCCGTGGCGCAGGACCGCAACGGGTTCATGTGGTTCGGTTCGTCTGGGGGCCTGATACGGTTCGACGGGGTCGGCTTCAAGGTATTCCGGCATGCGCTGGATGCGCCGGAATCGTTGCCCGCCAACTCGACCTATGCGCTGCTGATCGATCGCGACAATGGCGTCTGGACCGGCGGCATTTCGACCGGCCTGATCCTGTACGACCAGCGCAGCGGCCGCTTCCGGCATTGGGTACATGACGACGCCCAGCCGGCCAGCCTGGCCGCCGACGAGGTCTGGAGCATCGCCCAGACCGCCGACGGCAGCCTGTGGGTGGCCACCGAAAACGGGCTCGATCGCATGCGGCCCGATCGAAGCGGCTTCGACCACGTGCCGCGCACGGTCGCCGGCAAACCGCCTGCTTCCTTCGGGCAGACCCGCGCCCTGCTGGCTGAGAGCGATGGCCGGCTGTGGATCGGCGCGGAGAGCGGCATCTATCTGCGCGAACCGGACGGCACGATGCGGCAGGTCGTGGTGGACGCTTCGTTCCATGGCGACATCGGCAAGAGCTGGCGCATCGATGGAGGTCACGGTGAAGTCAGGGTAGCGTTGACTGGCGGCCTGTTGATCATCGGCGCCGATGGCGTGGCGCGGCCGCTGGAGAACCGGCGGCTGGCATCGAAACGCATCATGAGCAGCAGCCGCGATGCGCAGGGACGGCTATGGATAGGCACCGCCGACGGCGTGCTGCTGGATGCCGGCGACGGGCGGTTGCAGAACATCGCCGGCCAGCCGCTGCTGCCGGGCGGGCTGCCCGGCAACAAGACATGGCAGACGACGCTCGATGGCGAGGGCGGGTTGTGGATCACCTTCGAGCAATCCAGCATCGCCTACCTGCCGCCGGGCTGGAACGGTTTTACCCGCTTCACGCACCTGCCCGACGATCCCGGCAGCCTCACGGACATCGCGCCGTCGACGATACTCATGGGCCGCGCCGGCGGGCTATGGCTAGGCGGCAACAACGGCTGGATCGACAAGCTCGATGCAACCACCGGCCGCGTGCAGCACGTGCTGAAAGGTCTGCGTGGGCAGGTGGTTTCGCTGGCGGAAGACACGCGCGGCCGCCTGTGGATCGACAACCCGCCCGAGCTCAACCTGCTCGATCGCGGCAAGCTGACTCCGCTCGCCCTCGACGCCGCCGGGGTGACCCGGCCGGTGTTGCTGTGTGCCGCCGACGATGGACGTCTATACGGCGCCTCGTGGAACGAGGGCGTTTTCGTGGTCGACCCCGATAGCCTGGTGGTGGCGAAGGTCGAGATGGAGCAGGGCGGCGACAGCATCCTTCGGCCCGATCAGCTCAGCTGGCACGCGGGCGCCCTGTGGTATGCCAGCGAAGGCGGCCTGCTGCGCCAAGCCGACAAAAGCGCGAAGTTGCTGTTCGTGCCCGGCGTGCCGCGGCAGGAAATCATGGCCTTCGCGTTCGACTCGACCGGTTTCTGGCTGGCCACCGGCTCGGCGCTGGAGCACTACCTCTATGCCGATGGGCGCGCGCAACGCGATGACCGCATCGTGCTCGGTTCCGGCCAGCCGATCAGCGACCTGCGCGATCTGCGGATCGACCGGCAGAACCGGCTGTGGGTGTTCGCCAACCCGGGCCTGTGGCAGTTCGATCGAACTGCGCGGCGCTTCCAGTCGTTCGGACCTTCGCACGGCCTGCTCAACGCGAACTTCGATGGCGGCGGCACCGCCATGGCGCCGGATGGAACGCTGTTCGCGGCCAACAGCAGCGGCGTCGCCGCGTTCCTGCCCGAGCGTCTGCTGCAGCCGTCGAGCGCGCGCCCGCCGCCGGCCTTGACGCTGGCTTATCTCAACGTGCAGCGTGGCGGCGAGGTGCACGCCATCTCCATCGATAGCACGATCATCCAACTGGACTGGCGCGATCGCGACCTGCGCGTGGGCGTACGCCTGGCGTCGTTCATCAATCCCGCGGCCAACCGCTATCGGTTCCGCCTGAAGGGGTTCGACAACGGCTGGGTCGACGCCGACAACCGCGGCGAACGCGACTTCGCCGGGCTTTCCGCGGGCGACTACACGCTGGACGTGAAGGCCGCCGGCGCGGACGGCCAGTGGACGCTGCTGCGCACGCCGCTGCACATCCACGTGCAGGCGCCGCCGTGGGTACGCTGGTGGGCATGGCTGCTTTACGCCTTGGCGCTGGC
>Ga0070714_100001223_pt1 | contig 18509 bp, 17 predicted proteins | sample LARL83metaG_FD_65450 | JGI IMG/M metagenome (GOLD analysis project Ga0070714, IMG submission 65450) | Corn, switchgrass and miscanthus rhizosphere microbial communities from Kellogg Biological Station, Michigan, USA - LAR L8-3 metaG | ecosystem: Host-associated > Plants > Roots > Rhizosphere ... | reverse complement strand
CGCGCACAGCGGCGCGCGGCGGCCATTCGAATGAATGGATGTATTACAAGCATCGCATCGCCCGCGGCGAGAAATGGACGCGCGGCTGGAGCTGAGCCACGAACAACTCCGACGCAGCGGGCGCACCGAAACGACGACGAAATGCGGCTTCTGAAGTTCTTCCCGTCCTACACCGATGTCGGGCGATCGTTTCTTGCTCCGCCGAAACTGTCCCGCGAGCGGACGCAGGTTCTTCGCACGGCGTTCAACAAGATGGGCGCCGACGCCGAGTTTCGGGCCGAGGCGAAGAGCAGAAGATCGACCTCGATCCTTTGACGGTCCAAGATCTGCGGGAGCTCATCGCCGACGTTACGAATTTGTCCGGGCCGCTTCTGAGCTAGGCCAAAGCTGTTAGCTGCGGCAAGGATGCCGGTGGGAACTGATAGTCCGCCAATCTGAAAATGCTATTCCTGCGGCAGCAGCACGACGCGGCCGATGGCGCGGCGGCTGCGTACGTCGGCCATGGCGGCGCGGAACTCCGCCAGCGGATAGCGGGCGTGGACCGTGGGTGCGATCTTGCCTTCCTGCCACCACTGTATGAGTCGGGTCCACAGCGCGCGGACGCGCGCCGCGTGAACGTGGCGGCCATCGCCCGGCGACCAGCCGATGTAAGTGCCCCAGTTGAGGCCGGCGACGGCGATGTTCTTCAGCATGAGGATGTTGGCGCCGACCTGGGGGATAGCTCCCGTGACATAGCCGACGGTGACCAGCGTGCCGCCGTCGCCGAGGCAGCGCAGGCTCTCGTCGAAAATCATCCCGCCGAGCGGATCGAGAACCGCCTGAACGCCGCCGCCGGAAATCCGCAGCACCTCGTCCCGAAATGACGGCACTGAGCTGTCGAGCACCACATCCACTCCGCGCGATTTCAGCGTCGCATGCTTGGCAGCGCCGGCACGGGCAATGACGCGCGCTCCGAGCGCGCGGGCAATCTCGACGGCGGCGAGGCCGACGCCACCGGCGGCGCCGTGGACGAGGACCCAGTCCCCCTTTGCGAGATGCGCGCGCCACATCAGCGCGGCCGCCGCGGTCGAATAACTCACCGGCAGCGCCGCCGCGGCCGCGAGGTCGAGCGGCTCCGGCAAAGGCATGGCATGGATGGCGTCGGCCACCACCTGCTGGGCCGATCCGCCCCAATCGACCGGAGCGAATACGCGCATGCCGGGCTTCAGTCCGGCGACGTCACTCGCCGCTTCAAGCACTGTGCCTGCTACATCGGTGCCGGGCGCGAACGGCAATGGCGGCTTCCGCTGGTATTTGCCGGCAACGACGATTTGGGTGGAGTAGCTCACGCCGGCTGCCTCGACCCGGATGCGCACCATCCCCGGACGGAGTGTCGGCTCCGGGATGTCCTTCACCGTCAGCTCGTCGTAGTCACACCAATGATCGCAAATAAGCGCACGCATATCGAATTGTCTCCCCAATGCGACCTTAGAAAGTTAAGGATTTTCAGCCGGATCGGCAGGGGCTGGCTCCGCCGGCAGCTTCATGATTTTCAGTCGCGGACGTCCTGCAGGAACCAGTCGGTCGGAATCTCGGTTCCCAGTCCCTGCGCGCGGGCCTCATTGTAGACCGCCGCTGCCACGCCTTCGAATTGGGCGCCGATCGCGCCGACGTTGAGGAAGAACGTCGTCTGCGAGTCGTCGATCCGGCCCTTGGCGTTGCCCGATATCAGATCGACGAGACGCGGCATGTCGATGATGTCGGCCGGCAGCGCGAGGCGAGGCACAAGAGCGCGCTCCTTCGGCTGGCCGGCAATGTAGCCGAGAAAGCCCGCGCGGGCGTACGCCGCCTCGGGGGGAAGGGGCTCAACCTTCGGGGTCGCTTCGCCGGCGCGAACGGCGACATCGACGATCCGTGGCAAATTCGCTTCGATCTCGCTCGATGTGAGATTGGTGACGTGCATGCCGGGCTCGAGCCAGTCGTTGAAGAACACCGGCTCGTTGGTCGACGTGCAGCAGGAGACGATGTCGACGCCCTTCACTGCCTCGCGGGCGGATACGGCCGGCTCGACTTCGATGCCATGGCGTTCGCTCATCTCGCGGGCATAGAGGCGGACATTATCCGCATTGGGGCTGTAGACCTTGACCTTGGCGATCGTGCGCACTTGGCAGAAGGCGTCGAGATAGGTCCGTGCCATGCCGCCCGAACCGATCATGCCGACGACGCGGCTGTCCTTGCGGGAGAGATACTTGACCCCCAAGCCGGCGCCGCCGCCGACGCGCATGTGTTGGAGAATGCCATCGTTGATCATCGCCACCGGCGTCGCATCCCCGGCGCTGAACAGAAACAAGAGTCCGCAGAAGGTGCCAGGGGCACGCGCGTGCTTGTTCTCGCGGATCCGACCGTACTCGCGCGGCCATGCCACCATGTCGGACAGCATGCGGGCGCAGACGTAGCCATCCTTCTTGCTGCCGCCCGTCATCACCCCCCAACGATAGTAAGGGGCCGCTGTCTGGCCCGACGGCACGTAGAGATCGATGCGCCCCATGCCGACAGCGTCACCCACCGCCATCTCCTGGAACACATTGTCGAGTGCCGTGAGACACATCGGCATGTCGAGGACCTTGGCGACGTCGGCGTTGTTGAGCAACAGCATGGAGCCTCCTGTGTTTTGTTCGTGCCGATCCGACTTACGGCGTTCTAGTCGCGGATGTCCTGCAGGAACCAATCGGTCGGAATCTCGGTTCCCAGCCCCTGCGCTCGGACCTCGTTGTAGACGGCCGCCGCTACGCATTCGAACTGGGCGCCGATCGCGCCTAGGTTGAAGAAGTATGTCGTCTGCGAATCGCTCGTGCGGCCTTTCGCGTTGCCCATGATCAGATCGACGAGACGCGGCATGCCGATGATGTCGGGCGGCGGCACGACTCGAGGAACGATGGCGCGTTCCTTCGGCTGGCCGGCGATGTAGCCGAGAAAACTGCCGTGCGCATAGTCCGCCTCCGGTGGAAGCGGTTGCACCTGCGCAGTCGCCTCGCCCGCGCGCACCGCGACGTCCACCACCCGCAGAAAATCGTGCGGTATCTCGCTTGCTTGAACATTGGTGACATGCATTCCAGGTTCGAGCCAGTCGTTCGAGAACACCGGCATGCTGGTCGATGTGCAGCAGGAGACGATGTCGACGCCCTTCACCGCCTCGCGGGCCGACGTCGCTGGCTCGACCTCGATGCCGTGGCGCGCGCTCATCTCGCGGGCGTAGGTGCGGACGTTCTCGGCGTTGGGGCTGTAGACCTTCACTTTGGTGATCTTGCGCACCAGGCAGAAGGCGTCAAGGTAGGTGCGGGCCATGCCGCCGGAGCCGATCATGCCGACGACATGGCTGTCCTGGCGCGACAGGTACTTCACGCCGAGGCCGGCGCCACCGCCGACCCGTATGTGCTGGAGGATGCCATCGTTGATCATCGCCACCGGCGTCGCATCCCTGGCGCTGAACAGGAACAGCATTCCGCAGTAGGTTCCAGGCGCCCGCGCGTACTTGTTCCCCCGCTGATGGCCATGTTCGCGCGGCCAGGAAACCATGTCGGACAGCATGCGGGCGCAGACGTAGCCGTCCTTTTTGCTGCCGCCGGCCATGATCGCCCAGCGATAGTACGGCGCAGCGCTCTCGCCGGACGGTACGTAGAGATCGATGCGCCCCATGCCGGCGGCGTCGCCCACCGCCATTTCCTGAAACACATTGTCGAGTGCCGTGAGACACATCGGCATGTCGAGGACCTTGGCGACGTCGGCGTTGTTGATCAGCAGCATGGGGCCTCCTCGTTCTCCGGTGCGGGGCGCTATTCTATGGTCCTGCCGGCGTGTCGGGTGCCGTAAATATAGACGCCCGCGACGAGGGCCAGCAGGGTGCTCGTCGAAACTGTCCAGACCATCGGGTACGGCGTCCCATCGGCGAAGAGACCGTAAATCTGCGAGAACATCGCGCCGCAGAACATCTGCAGGAAGACGCCGATGCCGGCGGCGGTGCCGGCAAGACTTGGCGCGATGCGAATCGCCCCGGCCTGAGCGTTGGGAAGCGACAGCCCCTGGGCGGCGCTGATCAGGAAGCCGGGAATGAAGATCATCGCCGGCGTCAGCGGCAGGAGCAGGACGAAGGCTGCCTGGCCGACGATTGTGACTGTGAACAGCAGCGTTCCAGCCATCACCATGACTTCGATCGAGACGCGGCCACTCAAGCGGCTCGAGATCCAGTTGCCGAGACAATAGCCGATCGGGAACAGCAGGAAGTAAATGCCGAACTCGGTCGGGGTGTGGCCGAGATACTCCGTCATCAGGAACGGGGCGGCCGCCGCCATCGAGAAAAAGCCGCCCGACTGGAAGCCGGACTGGAACACGAAGGCCGCGAAGCGCGGCTGCGAGAGCAGCGCCGCGTAGCTCCTGAGTGGGTTGGTGATCGGTCCGGCGGTCCGGCGATGATGGGTTTCGAAGAGGATCGTATAGGCAGCGATCAGGATGGCTACGCCGGAGAGGACGGCGAAAAAGAATGTGCTACGCCAGCCCAAGGTGTCCATCAGGAAGCCGCCGAACGGCGGCGCGATCATCGGACCCAGAGCATAGGCCATGGTGAGATAGGCGATCGCCTTGACGAGGCGCTCGGGTCCGTAGGCGTCGCGGGCGATGGCGCGTGCCAGGGTCACGCCGCAGCCGGCGCCGAGCGCCTGGACGAGACGGCCGGCGATCAGCGTCGGCGCCGAAGTGGCGAACGCCGTCGCGGCGCTGCCGGCAACGAACAGCGCGAGGCCGATCAGCAGGATCGGCCTGCGTCCGTAGCGATCGGAGATGTTGCCGTAGACCAGGGTCATGAACGCCATCGTTGCCAGCGTCACGCTGAACGTCACCTCGGTGAGCGCCGGGGACATGTCGAACGCCGATTTGACCGCCGGCATGACGGGGAGGAACAGATGGATCGACAACGGGCCGATCAGGCTGATGGCACCGAGGGCAGCCGCAAATCGCGAATCGGGAGATCGGTTCATGAATGGTGGGAGTTGGGATGGCAGAGAATATAATGTGTTGGCAGAACGGGACGCGTCGCATTGCGCGCGGCCGATCATAGCGCGACTTTGCCGTCACCGAAGAAGAAGTATTTGCCGGGGGAGAGCTGCGGTTCGGCTCAGCGCTGTTCCGTTTCGATCAGCCCCATGCTCGACAGGACATCGTCGAGCTCTTTCTGGCCGAACGGCTTTTGAAGATAGCGGACCAGTGGATCCTTCAGTGCGTCGCCGACCTTCTTCTGATCGTAGCCCGTGGCGAAAATGATTCTCAACCCCGGCAGAAGACTCCGCGCCTGCTGGGCAAGCTCGTGACCACTCATCGCCGGGAGCTTGACGTCGGTCAGCAGCACGTCCACCGGTCGCCCGCCCGAGAGGTGCTCCAGGGCGGCGCTGGCGTGCGGTGCCTCGACCGTCGTGTGGCCCATGTCCTGGATGAGATCGTTAAGCGACATGAGGATGAGCGGATCGTCATCCACGAGCAGAAATTGCAGAGGCCGGAGATGCGGCGTCATTGGTGCCGTCCGTCAGTCGAGGTGCGTTGGAACGAAGCATAACGACACGCCCGGAGGTATATACAATGACACGACAGGGCATGCCGTGTCATTTACCGCTGTTTCGCCTTAAAGTTGTCGCGGATTGAATATTGTCGTGCCCTCAATCCAACGGCCAAAAACGGTCGGTGGCGTTGCGGCTCGGCGCGAACCCCGCTCAGACTCGGTGGCCGGGGTCGATGCCGAGCAGCGCCTTGCCCGCAAACTCGAAATTGGCGAGGTGCGCCTGGCCCTGCTGCGATACCGTGTGAATATCGCGGAAGCGACGCTCGAGCGGCCCCTTCTCGAAGATGGCATTGGTACCCGCCGCCTGATAGGCGAAATCGGCGACCGCAAGAGCCTGGTTCATCGCGCCGGTGATGGCGATGCGGAGGAGCGCCCGCTGTTTCAGCGGGTACGGTTCGCCGCGCTGCGCGCTGTCCCACGTCGCCTCGATCATCTCGACGAGAAACGCACGGGACGAACGGAGCTTGCCTTCCGCCTGGGCGACGCCGGATTGGATGACCGCATTCTCGCGCAACGGCGCCGACGAGCCGCCGGCGACCTTCTTCTCGGCGAGAACCACAAAGGCGTCGAGCATGGCGCGGGCAAGCCCGAGCGAGATGCCGGAGAAGCCCATTCCATAGGCAGTGAGGAGCGGGATGTTGTAAAGCGGGCCGCGCTCGCGCCGATCGGGCTCCGAGTCGCGCCACGACGTGTAGGCGTCGGGCACGAAGAGGTCGTTGACTTCGTAATCGTCGCTGCCGGTGCCCTTGAGGCCGATCACCTGCCAGACGTCGGTCAGCTTGACCTTGCCGACGGGGAACAGAAGCGTCCGGCTCACGGGCTTGCCGTGGCGGTTCAGGACCGGCTTGCCGTCGGCGTCGACGACATTGCAGTGGCCGCCGACCCAGGTGGCGCGGCGGCTGCCGCTCGCGAACCGCCACTTGCCGGTCGCGCGATAACCGCCGTCGACCTTGATCGCCTTGGCGGTGGCGTTGGTCGGCCCCCAGGCGACGACGGCCTTGGGATCATCGAAAATCTCGTGAGCGATCTTGGGGTCGAGGAAGGCGGCGACGAGCGAGCAGCCCAGCCCCTGGCCGAGACACCACGCGGTGCTGCCGTCGGCGGCGGCGATCGCCTCGAGTACCTCCATGAACGCGAGCGGGCTGGCCTCGCCGCCACCGAGGGAGCGCGGTACCAGCATGCGAAAGAGTCCGGCCCCATGCAGCCGGTCCATGATGTCGGTGGGCACCGCCCGTTCCTGCTCGGTCCGCGCAGCCGCCGCCTCGATCGTCGGCGCCAATGCGCGAGCCTGGGCGACCCAGTCGACGGAACCTGCTTCATCCCGGGCTTGCGGCTTTTCCTTCACGCCTTGATCCATGAAATACCCCACTCTCCGTAGGCCGAAACGGGTCGGCCGCTGTCGTTCCTTCGCGAGGGCGACAGAATAGCGCACTCGACGGCTTCGCAGCATACCGTAAAGCCAAATTCGAATCGGCAGGAGAAGATTAAGGGACCGCTTAGGGTGCGGGCTCGGACCCGTGTCGAGCTCATCCAGTCTCTAGCGGGCCTTCGGGCACGACTTCCGACGAGCTGACGCCGCCGGGCACCGCCGCGCTCGATGTCAGCGTGCGCCTTCGGTCATGACCTCGCCTTTCGGCGAGACGACCACATAAGCGGGGTTGCCGTCCTTCGTCGCTGTCCCGTGCCAGAAGTTGTCGCAACCTTTCTTCAGATCGCGGACCTGGCTATAGCCGGCTGCCTCGATGGCCTTGCGCGCATCGGCGACGGTCGTGCGGTCGATCCTGTCGCCGGCGTCGCAGGCAGCGCGTGCGCTGCCTGACGCACCGACCGACCCGGCGACGATCGCCGCGAAAACGAATGCGGTTGTCTTTTTGCTCAGCATGACGCCCTCGCTTTCAGTCTCCGAAAGAGTTGACGAAATCCGCTCACCGCGGGCCGCATTGAAAGGTGACGGTCTTGGTCCCGTTCGGGTTGGTGGCGATGTTGGAGGTCATCGGCGACCCGTACCGCATGCAGTAGGCTTCGGCGTTGCGGGATGCGTCAAGCAGTTCCTGGTCGGTTCGGTACGTGTAGGTCATGCCGGGATTGACCGGTGCCGCCGGCACCGGCGCCGGGGCTACCGCGGCTGTCGTCTTCACGCAATCGAAGATGACGGTGTTGGTGCCATCGGAGTTGTTGGTTATGCGCGACGTGCGCTCGACGCTCTGATACTGGGCGCAGTAGCTCGCGGCTTTCTGCCCCGCCTGCAGCAGGTCCTGATCGGTCCTGTAGGTGTAGGTGATGCTCGGATTCTCCGCCTGGACCTGCCGGGGTCCGGAGGAGGCGACGCAGGCGGCGAGGGTGCCGGCGGCGAGCGCGGTAAGCGCCCGCAATGCGGCTTTTAGGCAGGTCGGGGTCGTGGCCATTGGATATCTCCCTCGTTTGCCGGGCAGCCGCCGGAAAAACGCTTTGCTTCCAAGGCCGGTTCCCGGGAAACGGCAAAGAACTGCTGGAGATGAGCAAAAAAACCGTGAAACCGCGGCATTGGATGAATTAAACAAATAAAGACAGTCTGTTAACGAATGACTGGTCAAATGCGGCACAAATGCTTATCGATGGAAAGCAGGGCACTTCACGTGAATGTTAATCGTTCGTGATCGAATTATTTGCCACAAACAGGCCTCTGCGTTGGGCCTTGCGCACCGGGCGCCGCGCGGCACCGGTCCGCGCGCACTTTACCTTGTGAATGAATCGGCTCTTGGCGGATTCGATGACGGACATCGCATCGCACGCGCACCCGCCTGAGGCCGGAGACTCTTCCTCCCGGCTCATGCGGCTGAGGCCACGGTACACCATCATGGCGATCGGCGGCCTGCTGATCGTGGCGTTGGTCGTCACCGCCGCCGTCACCATCGTGCGTTCGCGATATCAGCAGCTCGACGCCGCCGGGCGCGAGCTGTCGCAGCTCAGCCTGACGCTCTCCGAGGAGACGGCCCGCACCATGCAGTCGGTCGGCCTCATGCTGACCGATGTCCAGTCGCGGCTCGATGTCGCCGGGGTCGTCACCCCCGAGGATCTCCAACGCCACGCCGGCTCGAAGGCGTTTCACCAGTACCTGCGCGACAAGATCCGCGATGCCGGCCACGTCGATGCTCTCGTCATTCTCGATCGAGATGGACACCTGGTGAACTTCTCGCGGTCGTGGCCGGCTCCCGCGCTCGACTTTTCCGATCGCGGGTATTTCCGGGTTCCGCACGACAAAACCAGTGGCGTCGCGTTCATCGACACGCCGATTCGCAGCCGCGTTACCGGCGATTGGGTCTTCAACATTTCCCGCCGCATCAACAGCCCGGGCGGAACCTTTCTCGGTGTCATCGTCGGAACCATGCAGACCGAATACCTGCAGGATTTCTTCCGCGCCGTCTCTCAGGGCAGCGACGACCGCACGGTATCGCTGTTTCGGCGTGATGGAGTCCTGCTCGCGCGCAACCCGTCGACGGAAGCGCAGATCGGCGCCTTTTTCGGCAATCGCCCGATGTTCGCTACGACACTGGCGAAAGCCGATTCCGGCATCGTGTTCACGCAGGCGAGCGCGTTCGACGGCCTCGCGCGCGTGATGTCGCCTCATGTCGTCCCGAATTTTCCGCTGGTCATAAACGTCACTGATTCCGAGCGCGCCATCCTGGCGGCATGGCGCCGGTTCACGATCGTCATCGTCTGTGTCACCGGCGCGGCGATCGCCCTGATCGTCTTTCTCGGCGTGCTGCTCGACCGTCAGATTCGTCTCCAGTCCCGCATCGCCCAAACGCAGGCCGGGCGGATCCACGCCGACCACGCGCGCCAGGCGGCGGAGGTGGCGAACAAGGCCAAGGGGGATTTTCTGGCCAACATGAGCCATGAGCTGCGAACGCCGCTCAACGCAATCATGGGCTTCGCCGAAATGCTGCAAAGCGGCACCTTCGGGCCGCTCAATCTCAAGCAATCGGAGTACGTGCGCGACATCCGCATGTCCGGACGCCATCTCCTCGGCCTCATCAACACCGTGCTCGATATGTCCAAGATCGAAGCGGGTCGTTTTGATCTCCACGAGGAATTGATCGAGCCGGCCTCGATCTTTGCCGACGCGATGACGTTCCTCGGTCTCCAGGCAAAGGCCCGTGGGATCGATCTCCGAGAAACCGCGTCGCGGGATTTGCCGCTCCTGCTGGCCGACCGTCGCGCGGTCCTGCAGGTCGTGCTCAACCTCCTCACCAACGCGGTGAACTTCACGCCGGCCGGGGGCCGTGTGACGCTGACCGCCGCGTTGTCCGAAGACGGGGTGCTCGAGATTTCCGTCGCCGACACCGGGGTCGGAATCAACGCGCTCTCGATCGATCGCATCTTCGAGCCGTTCCAGAGCTCCGACGCATCGCTCAGCCGCAAGCTCGGCGGCGCCGGTCTCGGCCTAGCCGTGAGCAAGATGCTGATCGAGCGGCACGGCGGCACGCTTCAGCTCGAGAGCGCCATCGGCAAAGGCACGACGGTCGTCGTTCGTCTTCCCGCTGAGCGGGTGGTCGGTCACAAGAGCTTGTTTGCCCAGGCTCCCGCCACGCCGCGCATTCGCATCGTCGGTTAACGGACGGCGCTTCGGCTCCATCCGGGCGTATTGCCAAATCCCGGTGGCTGGCTTCTTATGTCGTTCAAGAACAACGAACGATGTAGGAAAGCTCGGCCGACCGATGGATCTTCCATCCCGCGCATTGCCGCCCCCGCGTTTGCCGGACCGACTCCGGCCGCTTCTCGACGCGGAGTTCCCCGTCTTTTCCGACGTCGAAATGCAGCGCCGTCGCAAGGCGCTCGCGGAGACCATGGCGGAGGCGGGAGCTGCCCATGCCCTCCTGTCGGGAGGCGACCGCAAGGGGTCGGCGATCCAATGGCTGACCGGCTGGCCGCCGGGCGGCGGCCATTTTGTCGTCTTCACGCCCGGCCAAGCCGATGCGCTGTTCGTCAAGAATCCGAACAATGCCCCGCTGGCGCGCATCATGGCTCCCCGCACGACTGTGGGCTGGAGCGCCGAAGGCAGCCAGGCCCTGATGATCGACGAACTGCTCAAGCGCGGCGCTAAGGGCAAGACAGTCGGCGTGATCGGCTCCTACGGCCATTCGCTCCACGAAAAGCTGGTGGCTGCGGGCATCGCGCCGATCGACATGAACCGCGCCTATACCAGGCTCCGCCTCGTCAAATCATCTGAGGAGCTCGATTGGCTTCGCATCGGATGCGCCCTCACCGATCTTGCCGTCGAGGCGCTGGAGCGGGATGTGGCTCCCGGCCAGACCGAGCATGAAATCGCCGACATCATCGAGCGTGCGTACGTGCCGTGGGGCGGGATGACGCAGATCCACTACACCGGCGTCACCTCGATGGCGGACCCGAACTGCTGCGTTCCATCGCAGCTTTCGCGCAACCGTGTGGTGAAAGCGGGCGACGTGGTGTTCACGGAGATCGCGGTGTCGTTCTGGTCGTATCCCGGCCAGCTTCAGCGCACGATTGCGGTGGCGTCGGAGCCGACGCCGCTTTACCGCGACCTCCACGCCGCCGCCGAGGAGGCATATCAGGCCATCCTTAAGGTGCTGCGTCCGGGCGCCCGGCCCGACGATATTCTCGATGCGGCATCCTGCATTGCCCGCACCGGGTTCACGATCTGCGACGATCTCGTTCACGGCTACGGCGGCGGCGGTTATCTGCCGCCGGTGCTTGGAACCCGCGAGCGGCCGTCGCAATCGGTACCCGACATGACATTGCAGCAGAACATGACGGTTGTGGTTCAGCCGTCGATCATGACCAAGGACGGCAAAGCCGGCGTGCAGACCGGCGAACTCGTCCTCATCGGCGCCAGCGGTGCCGAGCGGCTGCACCACGCGCCGTGGGGCTTTCGTCGCGCCGGCTAAGAAAAATAATGGATCAGGGAGAGCGAGATGCGGAGCACGGGTAGGGGGGCGGTCGCAACGGTGCTGACAGCAATGCTGGCATCGGCCGCGGCGGGCGCATCGGCCGCGGATTTCACGCTGCAAGGAAAGACGGTGACGGTGATCGTCTCCGGCGGCGTGGGCGGCGGCCTTGACGCCTACACGCGGACGTTCCTGCCGTATTTCGCCAAGCATCTTCCCGGTGTTCCGACGATGGTGGTCCAGAACCTGCCGGGCGGCGGCGGCGTGCAGGGAGTCCAGCGTCTCTATAACGTGGCGGCGAAGGACGGCACCGCCATCGCCACGACCCCGGCCGGTCCCATCAAGGAGCCGCTGATGGGCAGCGGCAACGTCAACTACGATCTGCGCAAGTTCGGCTGGATCGGCAGCCTGACCAAGGAAGACACCATGTGCCTCGTCTGGCACAACTCGCCGATCATGAACCTGGATGACGCCAGGAAGCACGAAGTCACCCTGTCGGCGACCGGCACAGCGTCCAATTCGACCCTCGGGCCGTATCTGCTCAACGATCTTCTCGGAACGAAGTTCAAGCCGATCTCGGGCTATGACGGCGGCACCTCGATGCTCGCGGTCGAGCGCGGCGAGGTCGACGGCCGCTGCACGACGCTTTCGAGCGTGCGCACGTCGCAGCCGCGCTGGATCAGCGAGAAGCTGGTGCGAGGACTCGTCGCGATATCCAACATCCGTGACGTCGCGTTTCCCGATACGCCGCGTGCCATCGATCTCCTGAAGAGCGATTCCGATCGTCGTGCACTGACGTTCTTCCAAGCGCCGGACGAGATACAGAATCCGGTCTTCCTGCCGCCGGACGTACCGGAGGAGATCCTGTCCGTCTATCGCGGGGCGTTCGTGGAGACGATGAAGGACCGTGGCTATCTCGCCGATGCCGAGAAGCGTCAGCAGTCGCTGGCGCCGCGGCCGGGCCAGGAGGTCCAGGCCACCATCGAATCGATGTATGAGACGCCGCCCGAGGTGATTGCGCGGGTCAAGCGTGCCACCACCATCACCGGTCGCGCGGGCGGGAACGGTAAGAAATAACCGGATGCGGAGCGATGTGAGCCCCACGTAACGGCCGCCGCATGGCCGGCATCTCGGAAGCGCGGGCGTTCGCCCGCGCTTTTCTTTTATTCCCGTCCCGAGCGGAAATCATATCGGCCATGCCCTCCGGCTCGCTACGGAGCGCGGCGAATAATCGATGGCGGCGGCCGGTCTAGTGGGCAGAAGCGCTTCCACGGATTCTCGTGCTCGACGCGAGCCGGCGAGGAGGCGTAGCACCCAAAGAGGTCGATCATGAAAGCCCATCACTTGTCCATTCCCGTCCTGGCGTTTGCGATCGCTACCGCGGCGACGTCCGCCGCAATGGCCGACGATGCCGGAGCGCGGTTACCACAGACGGCGTCGTCCTACGGCCAGGACGCCGTGCCGGTGCCGCCGAAGGCAGATACCGTTCCAATGAAAGCCGCCGATAAGGCTGCGACGTTCTCGAGCAACAACGGTTTCGGCGCATCGATCTTTCCGGCCGTCGATAATTACGCGTGGTGGAAGGATCGCTGAGCGTCTGCGCGATTCACATGCGTGGCGTGACGCTCCGGCGCGCGTCCGTTCACCAGAGCGCCATCTGAAGATGAATGCTTCTCGGTAAAAGGGCCAGCGGCGCTCCGTCGAAGTGGAGCGCCGTACGCCTACCACAAATTGGTCTGGAGGCACTTTTCCTGGGTGTAGCTCAGGAGATCGCTGAGATCGCCTTCTTTGCCCATGCCGCTTTCCTTGTAGCCGCCGAACGGCGATCCCGGTACGCGGCCGCCCTGACCGTTGATCCACACCAGCCCGGCCTGCACCGCCTTGGCGGTCCTGTTCGCCAGCGAGATGTCGTTGGTCCAGATGTTGGCGGTGAGGCCGAACTTGACCGAGTTGGCGCGGCCCATCATCTCGTCCCAGTCGTTCCATTTGAAGACGCTGACGACCGGCCCGAAGATTTCCTCGCAGGCGATCCGCATATCCATCTTGACGTCGGCGAACACGGTCGGCTCGACGAAGAAGCCCTTGTTGAACTTCATCGGCCGCCGTCCGCCGGTCAGGAGCTTGGCGCCCTGGTCCTTGCCCGATTCGATGAACGTCATCACCCGCTTGTAATGACCTTCGTAAGCGAGGGCACCCATGTCGGTGTCTTCCGCCATCGGATCGCCCACTTTGAGCGCCTCGACGCGCTTCACGAGTTCCTCGAGGAATTTGTCGTAGATCGCCTCGTGGACGAACACCCGCGAGTTGGACTGGCATGACTGGCCCATCGAGCGGGCGAGGTTCATGCCCTTGACGCAGCCGACGGCGGCCTTGGCGACGTCGACGTCGGGGAACACGATCATCGGGTTCTTGCCGCCGAGCTCGAGCGAGACGCGCTTCAGGTTCTCGGCGCCCTCGCGCATGATCGCCTTGCCGGTGGCGACGCCTCCGGTGAAGGCGACGCGCGGCACATCGGGATGGCGGACGATGGCGGCGCCGGTTGTGGCGCCGAGGCCGGTCACGACGTTGATGACGCCGGGCGGAAACAGGCCTTCGGTCAGCTCGGCGAACTCGAGCGCCGACAGAGAGGTCGACTCGGCGGGCTTCAGGATGACCGCGTTGCCCGCGGCGATGGCCGGCGAGATTTTGGCCGAGAAGCGGTAGGGATGGTTGAACGGGATGATGCGGCCGACGACGCCGAACGGTTCGCGATAGGTGGCGCAAACGACGTTGTCGGGTGACTCGTAGGTTGTCCCTTTGAGCTCCGACGCGATGCCGGCGAAATAAATCACCTCGCTCGGCGCCGACTGCGCGTCGCCCCGCATGCCGGCGATCGGGCTGCCGCAGTCCATTACGTCGAGCTTGGCGAAGTGCTCGGATTTCTCCGTCATCCGTGCCGCGAGCTCGCGCATGATCTTGGCGCGCTTGACCCAACTGAACCGCCGCCATTCCTGAAAGCCTTGCTTTCCGGCCTCCACGGCCGCGTCGACGTCGGCATCCTTGGCATGCGGGAACGTGGCGATGATCTCCTCGGTCGCCGGATTGATGCTGTCGACGACCTCGCCGGCCTTGGCGTCGCGCCATTCGCCGCCAATGAACATCTTGTAGGCTCTGACTTTGCTTTTGGTCTCGGGAACGGTGGCCATGGTGATTCTCCCGTGGTGCGGCGTCCGGCGGCGCCGCTCGCGGGCGTCTTTGGCGGACTGTGCTTGTGAAACCGTTGCGACTCTAACGCCGGGCTCCGGGAGGGGCCAGCGGCAAGGTGCCGCCCGGAACGGTGCTTTTCCGCAAAAAAGAAGGGGCCCCGCAGGGCCCCTGTCTTCCCGGGTGAGCGCAATCCAGCTACTTGGTCGACATCGACTTGACGAGTCGTTGCACGATCGCGGGCGGCGTAGCGTAGACCTTCCGGACCAGGTCCTGCACCTCCTCGCCGGTGCCGAAATCGGTATCGAGGCCAAGCTTCTTGGCTTCGGCGATATAACCCTGGTCTTTCATCGTCGCGGTGAATGCGGCGCGCAGGACCTTGAGGCGGTCGTCGGGTATGCCCGGAGGCGCGACATACGGACGGCCGAACACCTGTTGGGCGAGCAGCAGCTCGATGACTTTGCGGTCGTCGTCGTTCTTGACGAAGTCCCACACCATCGGCACGCCCATCGCGTTGAGCTCGGGATCTCCCTCGAACGCGGTTTGCAGGATGACGTTGATCTTCTTGTCGCGCACCCACTCGGCGTTTTGGGTCTTGAGGCTGGTCCAGGCGTAGCCGCACAGGCCATGAGCCTCACCGCGTTCGATCGCGAGTGTCATGTCGCGGGTGCCGGGATAGCCTTTGACGATCTTGAACTTGGTGCCGAGCACGGAATTGAGCACCGCGGCGTAATCCGATGTCGCACCGCCTTCGGCGCTGGCCGCGAGAATCGTCTCGGTGGTGAAGGTATCCTTGAACGTCTTCGCCGGCGCGGTGTGCCAGACGGCGCAGACGCGCACTTCCTTGTTGGCGGTGCCGAGGTAGTTGAACTTGTTAGGGTCGTGCTGGACCTTCGACTTATCGCCGATCAGCGGATCCATGATGGCGCCTGGGAACAGCGCGCCGAACGTCGAGCCGTCCTTGGGAGCGACATTGTAGAGGAATGCCGCCGCCTTGTTGCTGCCGGCGCCGGGCATGTTCTTCGGAACGACGGTGGGGGTGCCAGGAATATGACTGGCGATGTGCCGGGCGATGGCGCGGGCATAGATGTCGTGGCCGCCTCCCGGCGCCGCACCGATGATGAGATCGACGTTGCGTCCCTTGTAGAACGTGGCCGCGTCGGTCTGGGCCGCGGCGGGCGTGGCCACCAGCCCCGCCGCAACGGCGACGCCGGCCAGTTTCAGGAGATTCGAAGGATGAATGCGGATCATGGACGGTTTCCTTATGACAATGTCCCAACGATGTCGAGAGCTTGCGTTGCGCATTCACGGAGCGAGTGAATGCGGGCAAGTCTTTTGTGGCTCAGGCGGTGCGCACGGCTTTGATGATTCCTGTCGGTTTTTCGTGCACTGGGCATGCGACCTGCGCGTAGCCTGCTTCCCGCAGCAGCTTGAGGTGCAGATCGACGCCGCCCGCGCGATCGAAGTGGTCGCAATTGATGAAACAGCCCCCGGGCGCCAGCACCGTGTATATCGCACGGTAGCAATCGCCGATCGGTTTCGGATCGTGCAGGTTGTGGATGGCGATGCCCGAAACGACGAGATCGAACGGTCCGCCGACGCGCTTCGTCCAGGCGGGATCGGTCAAGTCGGCCTGAACGTAGGCGATGGGACCGGTGCCGCCCGCGAAGTGCTTGCGGGCGCGATCGAGCATCACCTCGGAATAGTCGTGAATCGTCACCCGCGCCTTCGGGAAGGCCTTGAGCGCCGCCTCGCTGACGGCGCCATAGCCGCCGGCGACGTCGAGGATGCGCACGGCATCGTTGCGCCCGAACGGCGCCTGGGCCATCGCCTTGGCGAGCAACGGCCGTCGCCGGTCATCCCTTTTGATGTCCTTGGCGATCCAGCCGTCGACATAGTCCGCCGAGTGCCAGTCGTGATGATCCCGTTCGTGTCTCGCTTCCATGTCGTGACGCTTGCTCCTGCGGCGGTTATTCGTAAAAGGCATCGGGGCGCGGACGGATCGGCTTCTCGCGATTGTTCTCCGCGGCGTGCGGCTCGATCTGCTGGCCGTGCATGCCGAGGCGGATGTTGGGGTCGCCGCCGTCCTTGGTGATCGATTCGATACGAAGGACGACGAGCGGCTCCGGCCCCGAGTTCTCGAAGCAATAATAGCATCCCGACGGCAGCATGATGCCCTGATTGCGGATGAGGTCGTGCACCTCGCCCTGGGGACCGTAAAAACGCGCCTGTCCTTGCAGGACGATGAAGCTGTGATCCTGGTTGTGGTGGGCGTGCATGGCGTTCTCGCCGCCGCCCGACGCGTAGCAGCGGATCTTGATCTTCATGTTTCCGGTGTCGGTCAGAAGATCGCTGCGGCTGCCCTCGTCGAGAAGCTGGATGCGCAGCTTGAAGATGTCGGGCGCGGGAGTCTTCGAGACGTCGACCAGGGCGCCGCCGGCGGCGGGATCGGCCATGCGGCCGCGCGTGCTCAGGCCCGTGTTCATCGTCAGCCTCCCATTGCCTGTTTGTTGTCCGACTATATAGGATGGGCGAAAAGGGCGCAAAAAGCCGAACCGTTCTCGACGCCGGCAATGCCTTCATCGCGCGTCGCGCCTTTTGAACCCGGCCGGATGGCATCATGGACGAGAGCCCGGAGATCGAAGCGTTCATCGCCGATGCGCTGCAAAGCGCCGGCATGAGCGGGCTGTGCCGGGAGGGATGCCTCGAGCTGGCGGTGGATCGTCTGCGGCGCGAGCATCCCGAGATCGATGCTGGGAGGGCGTGGGCGCTGGTGCGCTCGGTCGACGAAAAAACAAGCAAGGGCGGTCAGGGGGCACTCTGAAGCGAGGAGTGTTGGCGTCCGTCATTGCCGGCGCCGCCGGTCGCCAAGAAAGGAATGGACACGGAGGCGGTCCGCTGGCGATAATTCCAAAAATCGCAATGCGTTGCGGAAAATAAAATCGCGCGGCGTATGGGAATAGGGGATCCGTGATGGACGATACGACGCGCAGGACGGGCAATCTTCAGGATCTGCGCACGCATCTCGCCAACCTCGAAGCCCAGGGCAAGCTCCGTCGCATCACCCGCGTCATCAACAAGGACACGGAGCTGATGCCGCTGGTGCGCTGGCAGTTCCGGGGACTTCCCGAATCCGAGCGCACCGGCTTCCTGTTCGAGAACGTGGTCGACGCCAAGGGCAAGCGCGTGCCGGGCGGCGTCGCCGTCGGCATCTATGCGGCGTCGTCCGACGTCTACGCCATCGGCATGGGCTGCGCGGTGAGCGAGATCCGCGGCCGCTGGCAGAAGGCGCAGGCGAAGACGCTGCCGCCGACGATCGTCGAGCGCGGCGCGGTGCAGGAGGAGGTCCACATCGGCGCCTCGCTCCTGGAGCATGGCGGCATCGCCGAGTTTCCGATGCCGATCTCGACGCCGGGCTTCGACGTCGGCCCGTACACGACGGCGTCGAACTGGGTCACGAAAGATCCGGAGACGGGCTGGCTCAACGTCGGCAACTACCGCGGCCAGGCCAAGGCGCCCGATCGCATGGGCATGTTCATCAGCCCGCGCAACCAGGGCTTCAAGCACTGGGACATGGCGCGCAGGCAGGGCAAGGCGCTCGAGGCGGCGCTTGTCATCGGCGGCCCTCCGGCGTTGACCTACGCCTCCGGCACGCGCATTCCCTACGGCGTCGAGGAGTACGCGGTGGCCGGCAGCCTGATCGGCGAGCCGCTGGAGGTCGTCCGCTGCAAGACCGTCGATCTGGTCGTGCCGGCCCACGCCGAGCTCGTCATCGAGGGCCGCATCTCCAACGAGTACCTCGAGCCCGAGGCGCCGTTCGGCGAGTACACCGGCTA
>Ga0070714_100001222_pt1 | contig 18547 bp, 18 predicted proteins | sample LARL83metaG_FD_65450 | JGI IMG/M metagenome (GOLD analysis project Ga0070714, IMG submission 65450) | Corn, switchgrass and miscanthus rhizosphere microbial communities from Kellogg Biological Station, Michigan, USA - LAR L8-3 metaG | ecosystem: Host-associated > Plants > Roots > Rhizosphere ... | reverse complement strand
ACGCAGATCGGCGGCCGCAGGCGCGTGAATACGGGTTCGCTGCATAGCAGCGCAGAATTCAAACCCAGAAGGGTACCGGAATTGGGGGAACTTTTGATATTGTGGGGATTCTCTGTCTGCGCAAGAAAGGATGACCCACTCTCTTGTCCCAATTTAACAATAGCACGGCATTGGAAATAGCGTCAACTAGCGCGGCCGAGCTGGCCCACGAGCAGGCGTACCTGACGATGCTGTACGAGCGGCTGGACGCGCTGCGGGCCGTTACGGAGCAGCGGCTGGCCGCGGTGCGTCTGGGCCCGACGGCAGAGAACGACCAGGCGTGGTCGGAGCGCGAGTCGTTTGCCGAGGAGTACCAGAACCGGGCCGTGGAGCTTGACGCCGCGGAGCGGAACCTGTGCTTCGGCCGCCTGGACTTCGACGACGGTGACCGGTTCTATATCGGCCGGCTCGGCCTGCGCAGCGACGATCACGAGCTGCTGCTGGTCGACTGGCGTGCCCGTGCGGCGGAGCCCTTCTATCGCGCCACGCCGCGCGAGCGGTACGGCGTGACCCGCCGCCGCCACCTGCATACCGCCAGCCGGCGGGTCGTGAGCCTGGACGACGACGTGCTCGACCTGGACGCCGTCGATGAGGCCCACCTGACCGGCGAGGCCGCCCTGCTGGCGTCGCTGCGCCGCGGCCGGACCGGGCGGATGAGCGACATCGTCGCCACCATCCAGTCCGACCAGGACCGCATCATTCGCGAAGACCCGGGCGGAATTCTCATTGTCGAGGGCGGGCCTGGCACCGGTAAAACCGTTGTCGCGCTGCACCGTGCCGCCTATCTCCTTTATACCCACAGAAAGCGATTCGAGCGTCGCGGAATTCTGGTCATCGGCCCGAGCTCTACATTTCTGCGTTATATCGATCAGGTGCTGCCCTCGCTCGGCGAGAACGACGTCGTGTTGGCCACCACCAGTTCGCTGTTCCCCGGGGTCCAGGCGGTCAGCTCAGAATCACCGCAGGCGGCCAGGGTCAAGGGCGACGCCAAGATGGCAGGTGCCCTGGCTAGGGCCGTCACCGAGCTGCGCCAGGCACCGGCGACGGCCCTGGAGATCAAGGTCGACGGCACCGCCTACCGGCTCACGCCCCGGCTGTGCGCCCAGGCCCGCGCGGAAGCAGAGCGGCGCCTCGACCCTGACACCGGTGCTCCCTTGCCGCACAACACGGCCCGGCGCGTGTTCCTCGACGCGGTGGTGCGGGGACTGGCCCGGCAGCGCCTGCGTGAGGCCGGCGGCCAGCGGAAGCGGAACTGGCAGCCGGGCGACGAGCAGGACCTGCGCGCCGAACTGGCCGCCGCCCCCGCCATCCGCAGCGTGGTCGACGTCTTGTGGCCCGAGGTCGCGCCGCAGCAGCTGCTCACGCAGCTCTACCAGCAGCCGCACCGGCTTGATCTCACCGAGGACGAACGCGCCGCGATCGCCCGCGACAGGCCAGGACCGTGGACAGCCGCCGACGTGCCCTTGCTGGACGAGCTGGCCGAGCTTCTCGGCCCTCTCGCCGCGGCCGAGCGGGCGGCCGGGCGCAGACGTGCCGCGGATGAGGCCGAGCGCGCCGAGGCGATCCAGTACGCGGCGCAGCTCGTGACGCAGCTGGCCGAAGACGAGGCCATCGTCTTGCCGCCCCTCGAGACCAGCACATTCGTGAGCTGGATCGCCGACAGGAACGCCGAGCCCGGAGCCAGCGGCGTGCTTGTCGAGCGGGCGCTGCAGGACCGGACCTGGGCCTACGCTCACGTGATCGTCGACGAAGCGCAGGAGCTGTCCGCGATGGCCTGGCGGATGGTGCTGCGCCGCTGCCCGGCCCGCTCCATGACCGTCGTCGGCGACCTGGCGCAGACCAGCACGCCCGGTGGCGCCGACTCGTGGGCGCGGGTGTTCGACCCGGTCGCCGCCGGGCGCTGGCGCACCGCGCGGCTGACCGTGAACTACCGCACCCCGAAGCCCGTCATGGCGCTGGCCGCCGCGCTCTTGCCACCGGCCACCGAGCCGCCGCTATCGGTGCGCGACTCCGACGAGAGTCCGTGGTACGCGGGCGCCGAGCGCCTAACTGAACTGGTCGGGCGGGAGAGAGAGCTGATCGGTACCGGACGCGTGGCCGTGATCGCGCCATCGGCGCGCGTCACCGAGACCGCCGCGGCCCTCAACCTGACCCCGGGGCCGGACCTCGACGCCCCGGTGGCGGTCCTCACCCCGGAGCAGGCCAAGGGGCTCGAGTTCGACTCGGTCATCATCGTCGACCCAGCGGAGATCGAGCAGGCATCTGCGCGCGGGCGGGCCGACCTGTACGTCGCACTCACCCGGACCACCCGCAGGCTCGGGCTCGTCAGTCACGGCGCGCTGCCTCGCGACCTCATGGCCGTACTCGATCAACCGGGGGTGCGCACCTCCGGCACGACGCGGTGATCAGGCGGGGCCGACACTGGCCAGGATCGCCTGGCCCAGCGGCACGGGCCGGGTGAACTGCGGCCAGTGACCGGTGGGCAGGTCGATGAAGTCGACGTCCCGGATCCTGCCGAGTTCCCGCACGAACGGGTGCCCCTGCTCCATCCACTCCCGGAGCGTCGCGCTCGGGAACTCGCACGCGATCACGCTGACCGGCACGTCGTACCGGCGTTCGTCGGACAGCCGCTGCGGGTCGATGGCGACGTGCTCGGGCGTCGGGATCGCGCGCTCACGGAACGCCGCGCGCAGGCCGTCATCGAGGTCGACGAGGTCCTCGTCACCAAAGACGGCCCAGTCCGGCAGCGGGATCTCGCCGTTCGCGGTCGGGAACTCGTCGTTGATGATCCCGCCCTCACCGAGCGGGCCGCTGTCCACGTAGACGACGCGGGCGACACGGTCGGGCCGGGCGTCGACGGCGGCGTGCGCGACCGCGCCGCCGCCGGAATGCCCGACGAGCGCCACCTTGCCGCGGCCCGGGTCCAGGGAGTCGATCACCCCGACGACCGCGTCAACATGATCACGCAGAGTGATCTTGGAGCGGTCGGCGTCCTTCGACTCCATGCCGGGCAGCGTGACCGCGTGCGTGCGGTGCCCAGCCTCCCTGAGCGCGGGCACGACCTCGTCCCACGACGAGCCGTCGAGCCAGAAACCCGGTATCAGGATGATGTCCATAGCCCGAGGCTAGGCCGCGGCACCGACAGAACGGGGCCGCGGCCACGACGCCGCGGCCCGGGTTGGGCGGCGAATGACACGGCTGTGGTTAGTGGTCGCGGGCGATAGCCTGCTAGAATTAGAACTGAGTTGCGGCAAGGCGCAGGAGCTGGGCTGCATATGACAACTACGTTTGAGACTGAGCGCACCGGGACCCGAGCGGTTACGCTGGTCGGTATGGCCACGGTGCGAGCCGCCATGCCCAGGACCGGGTACCAGTCCCGTCCCGGCCGCGGGGTGATGGTGGCTGCCCGCCTGACGGACTTGCACGGCCCCACCGAGGGCACGGTCAAATTGCCGCTGTGGCTGTTCTGGAGCAGCCCCGGTCACACATTTGACCTCGGCGACCGGGATATGCGGCTGTGGATGTACCAGACCGTGCTCCGGGAGGCGGGCCGCCCGGAGGATCTCACCGAATACCTGGATGGCGACACGCTGATCGCCCTGTGGCCTGATCTGTTCCTGCCTAAGGGAGTCCGGCAGGCCTGGGAGGACGCGCACCCGCTCCTGCGCGCCGCCGCTGCACCTGTGGCCTGATGCCCATCACCGGGCTCCACCGTGAGGTGGCCGTTATCGCGCTGCGTGCCGCCGCCCCGCACGGATTCGCCCTGGGCGGCGGCAATGCGCTGATCGCTCACGGAATCACAGAAAGACCCACCCAGGACGTCGACGTGTTCAGCGACCTGGAGGGAGGCGTGGAGGCAGCCGCCGATGCGGTGGAGACCGCGCTGCGCGACGTGGGCTTTGAGACTGACCGCCGGGATAAGACCGCCGGTCTCGCGGACGTTTTCTATGGCATGGGTGAAGGGCTGGCCGAGTGGATCGTCACCGCTCCCGCCGGGGAGCAGATGATGTTGCAGATGGCGTACTTCGACCGGTCCCGCAGCCCAGTGATCATGGATATCGGGCCTGTCCTGGATCTTGAGGATGTGGTCGGCGGCAAGGTGTGCGCGCTGGCCAGCCGGGCCGAGCCACGGGACTACATAGACACCGCGGCCGCCATGGACCACTACAGCATCGAGCAGATGATCGGTTTTGCCCGGCGGCTGGATGCTGGCCTCACCGACCGGGACTTCGGGGACGCTGGCCAGCGGCTGGACCGGTGGGGCGACGGGGTGTTCGCTCCCTTCGGGCTCAGCCCGCGGGACACCTCAGAACTGCGGGAGAGATTCGCGGCCTGGCCCCGGTCCTGACCCGGCCGAAATCCGTTTGGGGCCGGTGACCGCGGCGCGTAAGGTCTCTCCATGCCCACATCAGCCGTCACCCAAGTCCAGGCTGCCCTCAGCGCGGCCGGCGTCGACATCGAGCTCACGCCCTTCCCCGAGCCGGTCCCCACGGCCGTGGCCGCGGCCGCCGTGCTCGGCTGTGAGGTAGGGGCGATCGCCAACAGCCTGGTGTTCGAGGCGGCGGGCCAGCCGCTCCTGGTCCTGGCCAGTGGCGCTCACCGCGTCGACACGGCCAAGCTGGCGGAACGGCTGGGCACCGGCAAGATCCGACGGGCCACGCCGGACTTCGTCTTCGAGCACACCGGCCAGCGGATCGGCGGTGTGGCGCCGGTCGGGCACCCGAGGCGGGTGCGGACCGTCGTCGACCCCGACCTCGCGGCGTACCCGGTGCTGTGGGCCGGCGGTGGCGACGAGAACACGATGTTCGCCACCAGCTACGACCAGCTGCTGGCCATGACCGGCGGCACCGCGGTCCCCGTGGTCTGAGCGGACCGCCGCCACTCCCCTGTCCCCCGGTAACCGGGGCTGGACATTTCGGGCGCTAGCCCGCGCGGCGCTCGGCCTGGATCTTCGCGAACTCGTCGCTGAGCTTCTGCCTGGCCACCTCGACGGTGAGGCCGAGGCCGGCCAGGGTCTTCGCCGCGTCGCCGTCGGCGCCCAGGATCCCGAGCAGCAGGTGCTCGGTCCCGATGTAGTTGTGGCCCAGGCTGAGCGTGGCCTCGAGGGTGTACCGCAGCGCGCGGCGGCCGTCTTCGGTGAAGCGCAGCTGCCGGAGCGCGGCCGGGTCCGCGTCGCCGGGACCGGACGCGGCCGGGACGCCGAGCGCGGCCGTGACCTGCTCGTCGGTGAGCCCGGCCGCATGAATGACCCTGGCCGCCACGCCGTCAGGCTCGCTCAGCAGGCCGGCCGCCAGATGCCCGGCGTCGACCTGCTCCGCTCCCCCGAGCCCGGCGATCTGGCGGGCGGCGGCCAGCACGTTCCTGGCCCGCGCGGTGAACCGGGAGAACTCGGCGCTCTCCCACCGCGACACGAAGCGCTGCTGCGCGGCCTGCTTGGTCACGCCCAGGCTGACGCCGATCTGGCTCCAGGACGCACCCGAACGCCGCGCCTGGTCGACGAAATACCCGATCAGCGCGTCCGACTGCTCGTCGAGGCGGGCCGCGACGGTCATCGCGTCCGCGAGGTTCTCCAGCGGGCCTCCGCCCGGCTGCAGGGTCCGGACGAACGCGATCAGGTTGTCGAGCGATACGGGAAAATCGGTCATGCGTCAATCGTAAGTTGACGGCCTCCGAGTGTCAACTTCACATTGACGCCCGGCCACCCCTACCACGCGGACCGGCCTATACCGGCCGATTAGCCTCCGCCGAGTCACCGGTTCCTGCCCGATTGCGGGCAGGAACTTGGCAGTACACCCGCGAACACTGCACTATGAGGCGGGTGCGCGACCGCGATCTGATCGAGCAGGTAGCCAGCACCACCGGCCTGACGCCGGGCGAAGCGGCCCGGGTCGTCGAGGACGTCCTGTCCTACTACCGCCAGCCGGTCGAGGACTACGTCCGCCGCCGCCACGCGCATTACCAGCTCTACGGCAAGCACAACACAGAGATCTTCGCCCTCATCGCCGCGGAGCTGGCCGACCGTCTCGTCGCCGCGCCCACCCTGTCAGAACGTCAGCTGCGCCGGATCGTCTACGGCTGAGCAGGAGCAGAAGGAGCAGCAACCGCATGTGCGGAATCGTTGGTTACATCGGCAATCAGAACGCCGCGCCCATCCTGATCGAGGGCCTGTCCCGCCTGGAGTACCGGGGCTACGACTCGGCCGGGATCGCGATCCTGGGCAGCCGGGGCACCCAGGTGTACCGCAAGGTCGGCCGGGTCCGCGACCTGGAGGCGTCGCTGCCCAAGCGGCTGGCCGGGAAGGTCGGCATCGGGCACACCCGCTGGGCCACGCACGGCCCGGCCACCGAGGACAACGCCCACCCGCAGACCAGCGAGGACGGGCGGATCAGCGTCGTGCACAACGGCATCATCGACAACGCGGCCTCGCTGCGCGAGCGCCTGGACGCCAAGGGCGTCAAGTTCACCTCGGAGACGGACACCGAGGTCATCGCCCACCTCATCGCCCGCTCCGAGGCCAAGACGCTGGAGGACGCGGTCCTCGACGTGCTGTCCAGGATCACCGGCACGTACGCGATCGCGGTGCTGGACGATGAGCACCCGGACCGGATGGTGGTGGCCCGCAACGGCTCCCCGCTGATCCTCGGCGTCGGCGACCACGAGATGTTCATCGCCAGCGACCTCGCCGCGCTGGTCAGGCACACCACCTCCGTCGTGCACCTCGACGACGGCGAGCTGGCCACGGTGACCGCGTCCGGGTTCCGCACGTTCAGCCAGGAGCACGAGAACACCGAGAAGGTGCCGACCACCGTCGACCTCGACCTCCAGGACGTGGGGCTCGGCGGCTACAAGCACTACATGCGCAAGGAGATCATCGAGCAGCCCTCCACGATCGAGCGGATGATCCGCGGCCGCCTGGACGAGCGGTTCGGCACCGCGCGCCTGGACGGGCTGAACCTCAACCCGCGTGAGCTGCGCGGGTTCCGCCGGGTCAAGATCCTCGGCTGCGGTTCCGCGTACTACGTGGGGCAGATCGGCGCCTCGATGATCGAGGAGCTGGCCCGCGTCCCCGCCGACGCCGAGCCCGCCTCCGAGTTCCGGTACCGGAACCCGATCGTCGAGCCCGACACGCTGTACGTGGCGGTCAGCCAGTCCGGGGAGACCGCCGACACGGCGTTCGCCGTGCAGGAGGTCAAGCGCAAGGGCGGGCAGATCGTCGGGCTGGTCAACGTGGTGGGCTCCACCATCGCCCGGGAGTGTGACGGCGGCATCTACCTGCACGCCGGGCCCGAGGTGGCGGTCGCGTCGACCAAGGCTCTCACGCACATGTCCATCGGGTTCGCGCTGCTGGCGCTGTGCCTGGCCCGGGTCCGCGACCTGTCCATCGCCGACGGCCAGCGGATCATCGCCGGGCTGCGCAAGGTGCCGGCCCAGATCGAGGAGATCCTCGCCGACGAGGAGCACATCGCCGACGTCGCCCGCGGCCTGGCCGGCGCGGAGAGCCTGTTCTTCATCGGCCGGGTCCGCGGCTTCCCGGTCGCGCGCGAGGGCGCCCAGAAGTTCAAGGAGATCTCGTACCGGCACGCCGAGGCGTACCAGACCAGCGAGCTCAAGCACGGTCCCCTGGCCCTGATCTGCGAGGAGCTTCCCACCGTGGCGATCCTCCCGGCCGACGAGCTCACCGACCGCAACCTCGGCGCCATGCAGCAGATCGTGGCGCGCCGGGGGCCGCTGGTCGCGATCACCCATCCCGGCGTGGACGTCGGGGAGCTGAACGTGCCGAGCATCGTGGTGCCAAAGAACGAGCGCGAGCTTGACCCGATCCTGCTCACCGTCCCGCTGCAGCTGATGGCGTACCACGCCGCGCTCGCGCTCGGGCACGACATCGACAAGCCGCGCAACCTCGCGAAGTCGGTCACCGTGGAGTAGCCGCGGGCGGCCCGGCCGGCGCTGGGCGGGCACCTCGGGAGGATACAGACACCGCGTCATTGGCCCAGAATGGGCGGATGAGCGATGCCCCTGCCGAGGATGCCCTGCCCACGCGCACCTGGGACGGCCTGCCCGTCGCGCCGGACGACCCGCGCGGGGCCCAGATCGTGGTGCGCCGCCCCGCCGGGCCGGACGGGGCGGACGTCGAGTACCTGATGCTGCACCGCGCGGTGCACGGCCCGGGCTACGAAGGCGACTGGGCCTGGACCCCGCCGTCCGGCGCCCGGCTGCCGGGCGAGCCGATCCTGGCCGGGGCCGAGCGCGAGCTGGCCGAGGAGGCCGGCCTGCGCGGGGTCAGCCTGCACCCCGCGGACCTGTCCGGGCCGTGGGCCGTGTTCGCGGCGGACGTGCCGCCCGATACCCAGGTCACGCTCGACGCCGAACACGACAGGTTCGCCTGGCTGCGCCGCGACGAGGCCGCGCACCGCTGCTTACCAGCACCAGTGGCCGTCACGTTCCGGATCGCCGCGGCCCTGCCCGCTCCCCCGGTCACGTTCCGCCCGCTGGCCGCATCCGACCTGCCGGACCTGGTCGCCTGGATGCACGCCCCGCACGCCGTGCGCTGGTTCTATGAGGACCTGGACCTGGCCGCGGCCGAGCGCAAATACCAGCCGCGGATCGACGGCTCCTCCCCCGTCCACGTGCACGTCATTCTCATCGGCGGCCGGGCCTGCGGCTTCATCCAGCACTACCCGGTGCGCGAGATCCCCGGCTACCTGCCCGCGCCCGGCGAGCCTGACGGCGTCGGGATCGACTATCTCATCGGCGTCGAGGCGCTGGCCGGCCGCGGCCTCGGGCCCCAGCTGATCTGGAGCTACCTGACCGACGTGGTCTTCGCCGCCCGACCGGACGTGCGGCGCGTGGTCGCCAGCCCGGAGGTCGCGAACCGCCGGTCTATCCGGGCCCTGGAGAAGGCCGGATTCCGCCCGGACCGGGAGATCGCCGGGGCCGCACCCGGGCGGCCGGAACTGCTCTGCGTGCTCGACCGACGGCGGGTCTTCGGCTGACCCACTGTCATAACCAACGCTTATCGCTTGGAGAATAACTAGCTGTTGGACTTCTAATCAGGCCGCCCGAATACTGGAACCCGAAGACGCCTCGAGTACCGGGACGGGAGGTCATTTTCGATGCCAGAACGCAAAACTGCACAACAACCCGAGGACCTAGCGCTGATGTTCGTCGAGCGGGCTCAATCCAAGGACGCCGACGGGCTGACTGAGCTGTACGAGGCTGATGCCGTGCTGGCGTACCCGCCGGGGCGGCAGACGGTCGGCCGGGACGCGATTCATGCGGTGATGGAACAGCTGATCTCGGCGCCGGTCGAGTTCAAGCCGGAGGAGCCGCTGCCCACGCTGCGCTTCGGCGACCTCGCGCTCACCTCGACCCGGCCGGCCGACGGCACCGGCGGGCGGGTCCAGGTCGCGCGCAGGCAGGCGGACGGGTCATGGTTGCGGATCATCGACCGGCCCGAGCTGCCCAGCTAGCGAAGCTGTGCCAGCTGCGACGGCCGGCTTGCCGGCCCGAGCAGATGGCACGCGGGGGGGTCTGGGGGGGTTGCCCCCCCGAGGCCAGCACAGCGCCCTGGCCCACCCTGGTGGTGGTGACGGCCGGGCTGTTCCTGGCCGTCCTGTCCACCACGGTGGTCAGCGTGGCCCTGCCCACCATCGGGCGCGACCTGCACGCCAGCGCCACCGACCTGGAGTGGACCGTCGACGCGTACGTGCTGGTCTACGCCAGCCTGCTGGTGGCCGGCGGGGTGGCCGGGGACCGCCGGGGGCGCAAGGGGACGTTCATCCTCGGGGTGGCCCTGTTCGGGCTGGGCTCGCTGGCCGCCGGCCTCGCGCCCAGCACCGGGCTGCTGCTGGCCGGCCGGGTGCTGCAGGGCACCGGGCCCGCCCTGCTCATCCCCGGCAGCCTGGCCATCATCCGGGAAACGTTCACCGACGACCGGCAGCGGTCGTTCGCCGTCGGGCTGTGGTCCACCGGGTCCGGGGTGGCCATGGCCGTCGGCCCGGCCCTGGGCGGCGTCATCGTCGGCGCGCTGGGCTGGCGGTGGGTGTTCCTGCTCAACGTCCCGCTCACCGCGGCGCTGGCCATCCTGGCCGCCGTCGTGGTCCCGCGGCTGCCGCGGGCCGTGCCACCGGGGCGGTTCGACTGGGCCGGGACCGTGCTCTCGACCGCTGGCGTGGGCCTGCTGGCGTTCGCGGTCATCGACGGGCAGGACCGCGGCTGGGCCGCGCCGGAGGTGCTGGCCGCCTTCGCCGCCGGAGCAGGCATCCTGATCGCGTTCGTGCTCACCGAGCGCCGCCGCGAGCAGCCGCTCATCGACGTCTCGCTGTTCGGCCGCCCGGGCTTCGCCGCGGCCAACCTGGCCGCGCTGGTCGTGTTCTTCGCGTTCGTCGGGGCGATCGTCTACTTCAGCGCGTACTTCCAGGAGGTGCAGGGCCGCTCCCCTGCCGCGGCGGGCCTGGCCGTCTGCGCCATCGGCGCCGCCTACGCGCTGGCCGCGGCCTGGTCGGGCCGGCTGGTCGGCCGGTTCGGCGAGCGCTGGCCGCTGCTGGCCGGGCTCGTGCTTGGCGGCCTGGCCACCCTGGCCCTGCTCCGCCTCGGGCCGGGCACCGGGCTGGGCGCGATCTGGTGGAACTTCGCGCTGCTCGGCGCCGGCATCGGGCTGTGCGGCACACCCATGACCACGCTGGCCCTGGCGGCGGTCGACGTGTCCCGGGCCGGCATGGCCTCCGCGGTGCTCAACACCTTCCGTCAGCTCGGGCAGGTGTTCGGCGTGGCCGTGCTCGGTGCGCTGGTCTACGCTCAGCTGCCCGGCGGGAGCGGGGCCGGGACGCTGGACGCGGCCGGCCGCGAGCTGTTCGTGGCCGGGCTGCACCATGCGCTGCTGCTCGCCGGGCTCGCTCTCCTGGTCACGGCGGCCGTGATCGCGCCCGTGCTGCCGCGGGCCCGGACCAGCCGCCGAAGGTGATACTCGGAACGTATCGACATGTATCGGGCTCCGGGCTACTGTGTGCATGTTCCAGTGACAATTTCCCTGCAACCGGCGGTGTGTGGTGACGGAAGTTAGTGGCGGCTTACAGCAAACCCACTCCAGCATCTACGGCATGATCGGCGGCGAGGCGGCGTTAGCGCCCGTCGTCGATGACTTCTACGACCGGGTCCTGGCCGACCCGGAGCTCCGCGGGTTCTTCGCCGGAGCGAACATGACCAGGCTCAAGGGACGGCAGACCGAGTTCCTGGCGGCCGCGCTCGGCGGCCCGCTGCCCTACACCGGGCCAAGCCTGCGCGACGCGCACCGGGGCCGCGGCATCGCGCAGAAGCACTTCGATCTCGTCGCCGGGCACCTCGTCGCCGCGTTAAATGCGGCAGGCGTGCCTTATGGCATCATTGACCAGATTGCCGGACTGATCACCCCCCTGGCCAGCCAGATCGTGTCCTCTGGGCCACTCTGAACGGCCTGCCCGAGCTGAGCCGGCGCGAACGCACCGCCGGCCGCGGCGGTACCGCAAGAAAGCAGGGCCGCCATGCCCGGATCCGTGGATGTCGCGGTCATCGGCGCCGGGCTGGCCGGCCTGGTCGCGGCGCGGGATGTGGCGGCCGCCGGGCTCGGCGTGACCGTGCTCGAGGCCAGGGACCGGGTCGGCGGCCGCCTGCTCAACGCGGCGCTGCCCGGGGCCGACGGCGAGATCGTCGAGGCCGGCGGCCAGTGGGTCGGGCCCGGCCAGGACCTGGTCCTCGGGCTGATCAGGGATCTCGGCCTGGACACGTTCCCGACCTACGACACCGGGGACAAGATCGCCGAGCTGCGCGGGGGCAGAACCCAGTACTCCGGCCGCATCCCGCGGCTGAACCCGGCCGTGCTCGCGGACATCGGCCAGGGTCAGCTGCGGATGGACCGGGCGGCCCGGCGGGTGCCGCTGGACGCGCCCTGGAGCGCCCCGGGCGCGGCCCGGCTGGACGGCCAGACGTTCGCCACCTGGCTGCGGCGCCGGATGGGCACCGTGCGCGGGCTGGCGTTCACCCGCCTGGTGACCGAGGCCGTGTGGTGCGCCGAGCCCGAGGACATGTCAGCGCTGTGGGCCCTGTTTTACCTGCACTCCGGCGGCGGGGTCGACGCGCTGATCAACACCGCCGGCGGGGCTCAGCAGGATCGTGTCACCGGCGGATCACAGCGGATCGCGCTGGAGCTCGCCGCCGGGCTGGGCGACCAGGTGGTGACCGGGACGCCGGTGCGCGAGATCGAGTGGGACGGCGCCGCGGCCGAGGTCAGGGCGCCCGGGCACCAGGTCAGGGCGCGGCGCGTGGTGCTGGCCGTGCCGCCGCCGCTCGCCGCCCGGATCCGGTACGCGCCCGGCCTGCCGCCCGAGCGCGACCAGCTCACCCAGCGGATGCCCATGGGCTGGACGATCAAGGTCAACGTGGTCTACGAGGAGCCGTTCTGGCGGGCCGACGGCCTGTCCGGCCAGGCCAACAGCGACCTGCGGCCGCTGGGCACGGTCTTCGACAACACCCCGCCGTCCGGGCGCCCCGGTGTCCTGGTCGGGTTCCTCGAGGCCCGGCACGCCCAGGCCGCGGCCCGGCTTGACCAGGGGCAGCGCCGCGGCCTGGTCCTCGACGACCTGGCCGGCTACTTCGGGCCGCGGGCCAGGAACGCGGCCGCGTACCTGGAACTCGACTGGGCGGCCGAGGAGTACTCGCGCGGCTGCTACGGCGCGTTCGCCACCCCGGGCACGCTCACCCGCTACGGCCGGGCGCTGCGCACCCCGGTGGGGCCGCTGCACTGGGCCGGCACCGAGACCGCCACGCGCTGGGCCGGGTACATGGACGGCGCGGTGCAGTCCGGGCAGCGGGCCGCCCGCGAGGTCATCGCGGCCCTGGCCACGGTCGCGGGTTCCTGATCACCCGGTGGTGCGGCTCCGGCCGCGGAACTCGGCGATGACCTCGTCACCGCGGCGCACGGTGACGTCGTAGACGCCGCTGCGGCCGTACCTGACCCGCTCCTGGGCGGTGGCCACCAGCACGTCGCCCTCGCGGGCGGGCGCCACAAACGTGATGTCGGCCGCGGCGGCCACGGTGACCGGCCCGTGGCTGTTGCACGCGCACGCGAACGCGGTGTCGGCCAGCAGGAACACGATGCCGCCGTGCGCGCCGCCGTACCCGTTGAGCATGGCCGGGCCGATGGTCAGCCGGACCACGGCCGTGCCGGAACCGACGCTGAGCAGCTCCGCCCCGAGGCCCCGCGAGGCCGTGTCGGCCGCGAACATCGCCGCCGCCGGCCCGGACGGCAGCGGGCCAGACGGCGGCGAATCGGGCTCTGGGTGTCCGCTCCCGGTGGTCATGCCCCCATCCTGCCGGTCCGGGCCGCTCCAGTACGGTGCCGTGCATGACTTCGTACCGGCAGCCGGGAACCGTGCTCACCGACCACACCTTCACCGTCCCGCTTGATCACGCCAAGCCCGACGGCGAGCAGATCCAGGTCTTCGCGCGGGAGGTGGTCGCGGCCGGCAAGGCCTCGGCCGGCCTGCCGTGGCTGGTGTTCTTCCAGGGCGGCCCCGGGTTCGGGTCGCCGCGGCCGGCCGGGCGGGAGGCCTGGCTGGACCGGGCGCTGGACGACTACCGGGTGCTGCTGCTCGATCAGCGGGGCACCGACAGCTCCTCCCCGGTCAACCGGCGGACCCTCAGTCAGGCCGGGCTCGGCTCCGCCCAGGCCCAGGCCGACTACATCGCGCTGTTCCGGGCCGACTCGATCGTGGCCGACGCCGAGCTGATCCGCCAGGAGGTCACCGGCGGGCAGCCGTGGAGCATCCTGGGCCAGAGCTTCGGCGGCTTCTGCGCGGTCTGCTACCTGTCCCAGGCGCCCGAGGGGCTCCGCGAGGCGTTCATCACCGGCGGCCTGCCCGGGCTGGACGTCACGGCCGACGACGTGTACCGGGCCACGTACCCGAAGGTGGCCCGGCGGAACGCGGAGCATTACGAGCGCTACCCCATGGACGTGCAGCGGGCCAAGGACATCGCCAGGCGGCTGGCCGCCGGCGACGTGCGGCTGCCCAACGGCGCGCCGCTCACGGTGCAGACGTTCCAGACGTTCGGCCAGATGCTGGGGGCCAGCACCGGCAGCCACTCCCTGCACTACCTGCTGGAGGAGCCGTTCGCGGGCGGCGACCTGTCCGACGACTTCCTGCACCGGGTCGGGTCCCAGGTCTCGTTCTCGGCCGCGCCCCTGTACGCCCTGGTGCACGAGGCCTGCTACGGCCAGGGCGCCCCGACCAACTGGGCCGCCCAGCGGGTCAGGGCCGAGTTTCCCGAGTTCGACGCCGCGCTGGACAGCGACGCGCCGCTGCTGTTCACCGGCGAGATGATCTACCCGTGGATGTTCGAGAACGACCCGGTGCTCAGGCCGCTGGCCGAGGCCGGGGAGATCCTGGCCCAGCGCGAGTGGCCGCGGCTGTACGACCCAGAGCGGCTGCGGGCCAACGAGGTGCCCGCGGCGGCCGCTGTGTATTTCGAGGACATGTACGTGCCGGTGGAGTTCTCGGTGCCGACCGCGCGCACGATCCGGGGGCTGCGGCCCTGGGTCACCAACGAGTACGAGCACGACGGCCTGCGGGTCAGCAACGGCCAGGTGCTGGACCGCCTGATCGCCATGGTCCGCGGCAACGTCTGATCAGGAATTAGCGGGGACACTTTTCAGCGAATACGACTGAAAAGTGTCCCCGCTGATCTCTAGTCGAGCAGGGCGGTGACCGTGCCGGCGCCGACGGTCTTGCCGCCCTCGCGGATCGCGAAGCCCAGCCCGGCATCCAGCGCGACCGGGCGGCCCAGGGTCACGGTCAGCTCGACGGTGTCACCCGGGGCCGCGATGCCGGGCGCGCCCAGGCCGACCTCGCCCACCACGCTGGTGGTGCGGACGAAGAACTGCGGCCGGTAGCCGGAGCTCACCGGCGTGTGCCGGCCGCCTTCGGCCGCGCTCAGCAGGTGCACCGTGGCCGCGAACCTGGCGTGCGCGGTCACGCTGCCCGGGCGGGCCACGACCTGGCCGCGACGGACCTGGTTCCGGCGCACGCCGCGCAGCAGCAGCGCCGCGCTGTCCCCGGCCTCGCCGCGCTCCATCGGCTTGCCGAACGTCTCGACCCCGGTGACCACGGCGCTGAGCCCGGTGCCGAGCCCGACGGTCTCGACCGTGTCGCCGGCCCGCACGGTCCCGCGCTCCACCGCCCCGGTCACTACCGTCCCGCGGCCGCTGATGCTCAGCACGTTCTCGACCGGCATCAGGAACGGGGCCTCGGTATAACGCGCGGGCACGGGCACGTGCGCGTCCACCGCGTCGAGCAGCGCGCCCACGGCCGCGGCCCAGCCCGCGTCGCCGGCCAGCGCCCGCAGCGCCGACACCCGGACCACGGGCGTCCCGTTGCCGGGGTACCCGCAGCCGGCCAGCAGCTCGCGCACCTCCAGCTCGACCAGGTCGGCGATCTCCGGGTCCGCGGCGTCGGCCTTGTTGAGCGCGACCACGATGTGCCCGACCCCGACCTGGCGGGCGAGCAGGACGTGCTCACGGGTCTGCGGCATCACGCCGTCGAGCGCGGACACGACCAGGATCGCGCCGTCGATCTGGGCCGCGCCGGTGATCATGTTCTTCACGTAGTCGGCGTGGCCCGGCATGTCCACGTGGGCGTAGTGCCGGGTGGCGGTCTCGTACTCGACGTGGGTGATGTTGATGGTGATCCCGCGCACGGCCTCCTCGGGGGCCCGGTCGATCCGCTCGAACGGCACGTACGCGGCTGTCCCCCGGCCGGCCAGGAACTTGGTGATCGCGGCGGTCAGGGTGGTCTTGCCGTGGTCAACGTGCCCCATCGTGCCGATGTTGAGGTGGGGCTTGGTGCGCGCGAACGCCTGCTTGGGCATGTTCCTTCCTCCGGTGCGTCACAGCGGACTGGTGAGACCCGCAGGCCGAGCCGACCCTTCCCCGCGGGGCCTCCCGGCCGCCCGGGTTCGGGCGGTCCGGCGGGCCGGGGAAGGGTCAGCGTCGCTCGCCGCTCAGGGAGCGAGCCGCGGCCGCGCGCACCGGGGCAGCCGCCACCGCGCCCGCGACGGCGGGCGCGAGGAAGGCGGCGTGCCGGAACATACGTTCAATGATCGGTTCGGAGGCGGCGCCGGGCCAGCGATTTTCCGGCCGCGCCGCCCCGCGGGCCCGGTCAGGAGACCGGCGCGACCTGCTCGACCGGCCGCCAGCCCGCACCCACCTCGTGCATGCGCTTGAGCGAGGCCAGGAACTCCAGCCAGCCGAGCTGGTACCCGTCGGTCTTGCGCGCGTCGCCGCCGAACCCGCTGTGCACGATCGTCAGGTGGGTCCGCCCCTGCGACCCCTCCAGCTCCCAGCGGACCGCCGTGGCCTCCGGGCCCGCGCCGTCGTCCCAGGAGTGCCGCCAGGAATAGGCCAGCACCCGGCCCGGCTCGAGTTCGAGGATCTTGACCGGGCCGTGGTCCCAGCCGAAGTCGTAGCGCCCGCCGGCCTCGGGCTCGACCCGCGCCTGGGTGGCGATCCACCGGTTCAGCTGCGCGGGCTCGATCAGCGACGCGAACACCTCGGCCGCCGGGGCGTCGATGTCGGTGCTGCCGCGGGCCTCGGTGCCGCCGAGCGCGGTGAAGTCGCAGCGCGGGCCGATGCTCCGGCCCTCGCAGTAGCTGGCCAGGTTGGCCAGCGAGAGCATCAGCAGGTCACCGACCCAGTACGAGTCACCGGAGGGGCGCGGCGGCACGCCGGAGTGGGTGAGCGTGGCCAGGGTGCCGCCGTCCTCGGGCTCGAGCGTGATGTCGACCTCGGTCTCGGCGCCCTGCAGGGCCCAGGTGAAGGCCAGCCGCCGGCCCGGCTCGGCGCCGAGCAGCCGCTGGCGGCCCCGCTCGCCCTCGGGCGTGTACCGGCCCCAGAACTCGAATACCCCAGCGCCCTCTCCCCCGCTGGGCAGCGACACCTCGGCGTGCTCGGCCAGCCAGGCCCGCAGCGCGGCCGCGTCGGTCAGCGCGGCGTAGACGGCGCCGGGCCCGGCGCCGATGTGCACCCGGAACGTGCAGGTCTGCGCGGTCATCGGTCAGTCCTCCTTGGGGTAGCAGGCGAGCGCGATGCGGAACGCCGTGCCCTCGGCGCCGCCGTACCTGGTGAGCAGGCTCTCGATCGCCGAGCGCAGGTCGGCCAGGAACTCCTCCCGGCGGTCCGGCGGCAGCCGCACCTCGCCGGACATGCCCAGCGACGGCCGGTCCCCGGTCTGGCGGGCCAGCCCGGCCAGGTCGGACTGCAGCTGCTCGGACAGGTTCAGCAGGTAGCCCAGGCTCATCTCGTCCTGCGCGCGGCGCCGCCCGATCGCGCCGACCAGGGCGGGTGCGAGCCAGTACGACGCGCCGCTGGCCTGGTAGATGCCCTCGGTGATGCCCCGGACCTGCCGCTGCGCGACCCGGTCGACGAGCCCGGCCTGCTCCATCTTCTTCACGTGGTAGTAGATCTTCTGCGGTGCCTGCCCGAGCCGGCCGGCCACCTCGGTACAGGTGGTGGGCTCGGCCAGGTGGCGGAGGATCTCGATGCGCCCCGGGCGCAGCAGCGCCTCGGCCTGGTCGAGCCGCTCGAGATAGAAGATCTCCTTCATCACACAAGTATTCTTGTACGTAACGAATAATTTTGTCAATGCCGGGAGACACGGATCCTGGACTCCCTATTAGGTAGTTGCGGTCAAGCAACTGGTTCGCGATAGACTCAACCAAGTGCGGACGATCGCTGACCTAGCCCAGACCAGGACCATCGGATCCCGCGGCGGCAGCGATCGCTACCGGTGGGTAGCGCTCTCCAACACCACGCTCAGCATGACGATGGCGACCATCGACGCCTCCATCGTGATCATCGCGATGCCCGCCATCTTCCGCGGCATTCACCTGAACCCGCTCACGCCGGGCAACATCAGCTACCTGCTGTGGATGATCATGGGCTACCTGCTGGTCCAGTCGGTGGCGGTGGTCACGCTCGGCCGGCTCGGCGACATGTTCGGCCGGGTCAAGATCTACAACCTCGGCTTCGTGGTGTTCACGCTGGCCTCGATCGCGCTGTCGCTGGACCCGTTCCTGGGCGGCGCCGGCGCGCTGTGGCTGATCGGCTGGCGGGTGGTCCAGGCCTTCGGCGGGGCCATGCTGATGGCCAACTCGGCCGCGATCCTGACCGACGCGTTCCCCGCGAACAAGCGCGGCATGGCCCTGGGCGTGAACCAGATCGCCGGCATCTCCGGGCAGTTCGTCGGGCTGCTGCTCGGCGGGCTGCTGGCCGCGTGGGACTGGCGCGCGGTGTTCTGGATCAACGTGCCGATCGGGATCTTCGGCACCATCTGGGCCTACGTCAGCCTGCGCGAGATCGCCACCACCAGGCGGGCCAGCATCGACTGGGCCGGGAACGTGACGTTCTTCCTCGGCGCCGGCGTGCTGCTGGCCGCGATCACCTACGGCATCCAGCCCTACGGCGGCCACCCCACCGGGTGGA
>Ga0070714_100001221_pt1 | contig 18549 bp, 17 predicted proteins | sample LARL83metaG_FD_65450 | JGI IMG/M metagenome (GOLD analysis project Ga0070714, IMG submission 65450) | Corn, switchgrass and miscanthus rhizosphere microbial communities from Kellogg Biological Station, Michigan, USA - LAR L8-3 metaG | ecosystem: Host-associated > Plants > Roots > Rhizosphere ... | reverse complement strand
TTCGGCGAAGCGGGAGGGTTACTCCGATCAGACACAACCAAATCCCAAGATGCCGACCGTCTTCAGCTTGCGATCATCGAGTTGCTAGTCCGCGAAAACAGGAAAGACGCTAAAGCGAAGGTCGGAGCAAAGGAAGCGCCACGTGCTGATGGCGTAGGCGAAGAGGAATCTGACTACTACTCAGGCCTTATTGGTTTCGTAGCGGACTTGAACGACCCGCGCGCCATACCAGCCTTGCTAGGCGCCGCCAATACAGGAGGGATGGCCACGCGTGGTGTGGCTCGGTTTGGCAAGCGAGCCCTGGATCCAACCTTAATACAGGCCAAAAGCGACAACGCTGATCTTGCTGAAGGGGCAGTGTGGGTGATTCGAGACATGTTGGAGTATCGGTTGGTAACCGATCCAGAATCCGTTCGGAGGATCAAGGGTACCCTGCGATCAGCCCTCAGGTCGTCAGAATTTGGTGTACGGCTCAGCGCCATGGGGGCAATCGAGTATTTAGATGATCGTGAGGAGTTCGTGCCGCTGCTGAAGGGCGTCGCGGAACACGATCCCGTCAAGCTCGCTGGTCAGCGGCCTGATGATGGTGGCGATAATGGCGAGTTCTATCCCGGAAGATTCGACGCAAGGCGGTTACTTCGCAAAATCGCCAACCATGAGCAGCCCCCGATTGACCGGGGACTATCTCCATCGGAGTACGAACCCGTTAAGCGATGACTCTACGGACGGGACGGCTGGCGTTACATCGCGGTTTCAGTCATCTGGCCTTGCGCGCGGCACTTGAGTGAAATGGCTGATAGCGACAGTTGAGACTTCTCGCTTTCGCCAGAAATCGTGTTCGGCCTCTTCGGATTCTCAGTGGACGATCTGGAAACTGCGATTGCTGGTAAGCGTTCCGCTGGGAGTCGTTACCACCACAGGCCCGGTCGTCGCCCCTGTCGGGACAACGGCGGTCATGTAGGTATCAGAGACCACTTTGAAGGTGGCGGCGGGCACACCGTTGATGCTCACGCTCGTGGTTCCGGTGAGTCCTTGTCCGAGGACTTGCACCGGCTGGCCGATTCTGCCGGTGTAGCGGACTAGGGCGACGAAGGGGTCCAGGCCCATGTCGAGGCTGTACATCGCCCCTCCTGCATAGCGGCCGCCAGCCGCCGTTATGCCGAAGAACTTTCCGTTGGTGTGTTGCATCATCGCCCAATAAGGACTCCACCCTACTCTCGCGACAAAACTGTACAGCAGTTGATACTGAAAGGGGTCGGTTGTTATCTGGTAAAGAGTTCCGTAGTCCTTAGTACCATCGAGGTCGTCACCGCCGTACTCCGTTGTCCCATACAGTTTTCCGTCGGAGCCTTCGAGTAAAGCTGAGGTCGGAACGTCGCCGTCGATAGGATAGCCTTGGAAGCTGTAGACGAATGAAACCTCCTCATTCGCTAGCATGAAGATTGTTCCGCACCCAAAATAGAATGAGCAGTAGGTGTTGTTGCTACCGCCGCCAGCAGTTGTCCCGTATATGTTGCCGTCGGATGCCTGCGTGAGAGCTCCATCCGGTTGTACCGCAAAGGAAGCTCCAAAACTGTATTCCCAAAGCAATGTACCTGATGTCGTCAGACTGTAGATCGCCCCGTAGTCGTATGCTCCCCCGCTGACGGCCACGCCATACAGATTGCCGTTGGCAGCTTGCAGCAAAGGACCCGACAGCGTATTGCCCTGCGAGCCGTCTGGATTGAAGCTCAGTATCGTGCTGAAAATTCCGGTTAATGGTTCGTATCTATAGACTGTCCCCTGGTAGTTATTACCCGTCGCGTCGGTCACTCCGTATAGATTGCCATCTGAGGCTTCGACAAGTGGCGACACGGGAAAAACCCCACCCGCTCCACCGTTGAACTGGTAGAGCACAGTGAAAGTGCCACTTGGCGTGAGGCTGAACAGAATCCCATTCCCGCCGCTTCCAGCATAACCGGTTCCATAAAACTTGCCGTCGGTTGCCAGGATTAGAGACGCTGCGTTCCATCCTCCCGTGCCATTACCCGCATAAACGATCTCGGCATTCTTTCCTCCCGGAGACATCCGGAAGATCGACCCGTTGACCACCCCATAAAGTTTTCCGTCACGTCCTTGCACAGGTGTGCCTTCAGGGCCGGATGCAAGATGTGTCGCCGAAAAAGCGAAGACCTCGTTGACCCTCTGTGCGTGGGTAACAACAGTTAACGGGAGAAGGCATGCCAAGAGTGCAATTCGACAGGAATTCTTCATAGGACACTCGAAGAGACAGGTTTCCGGGCCGCTGGAGGAGGGTCTTGCTTTAAGCCCTGACGCGAGAGGAATCGTATCACACCTGAAGGTTCCACCATCTCATAAAAGTTTCGGTATATCTTTGATGTCTACATCGGTATATACTATAGATATCTTTTTCCCAGATAGAGGAAACCATGCCGACCGCGCAAATTGTGAAGTGGGGAAACAGCCTGGCAGTTCGCATCCCCAAACCAGTGGCCGAGGAGGCCGGAGTCCGCGAGGGTGATCCGATTGTGATCGAGGCGAAGGATGGGCGCATTCAGGTCCGTCGCCGGAGGCAGAAAGTGCCTGACCTGCGTGAGTTGGTGGCGCAGATCACAAAAGAAAATCGGTATGAGGAGGTCAAGACAGGGCACGCTCGCGGCAAGGAGCATGTCGAATGGTAGCCCGCTATGTTCCTCGGGCGGGCGACCTGATCTGGCTCGATTTCGATCCACAGGCGGGCCGCGAACAGGCGAAGAGACGACCCGCTCTGGTAGTTACGGACCAAACCTACAATCAGGCCAGCGGACTAGTAGTCGTCTGCCCACTCACCAGCCGCCGCAAGCCATATCCTTTTGCGCTGCCGGTAACTGTGGACAAAATCGAGGGCGCGGTGCTGGTGGACCATCTCAAATCCCTGGATTGGACCGTCCGCAATGCCAAGTATCATTCCACGGCCGACCCGTCGCTCCTCGCCAATGTACGCGCATATCTGGGCGTCTTGCTTGGGATTCGATAAGTGCCGAACGGCCATGACGCCGCGGAATGTGCCCTCTCCTTCCCTTCCGTAGTAAGCTAAAGAACGCATGCCTGCTGAGAAAATCCTTGTGGTCGATGACGAGCGCCTGGTGCGCTGGTCGCTGCGCCAGAAGTGCGAAGAGTGGGGATACCAGGTCGTCGAAGCTGCGGCCGGAGAGCCGGGGTTGCGGCTCGCCCAGCACGAGTCTCCGGACCTGATTCTGCTCGATGTCCGCCTGCCCGATCTGAATGGCCTTCAAGTTCTTGAGCAGCTCAAGAAGAACGGGGACGCGAAGGCGGTCATCATGATCACCGCCGATCCTCAACTGGACGACGTCAAGAGCGCCCTGAAGCTTGGAGCCTACGACTTTGTCGGCAAACCTCTTGATTTCGAAGAGCTCCACGTCACCATCCAAAATGCGCTTGAGGCCAATCACCTTCGCAACGAGGTGCAGTCTCTGCGCGGCGAAGTTCGCCGCCACACGGGCTATCACGAAGTGGTCGCGGTGTCGCCGAAAACGACGGAACTGATGAACTTCGTGCAAAAGGTCGCTGCCAGCGAGGCGACCACGATCTTGATTCAGGGCGAGAGCGGCACGGGCAAGGACCTGATCGCCAAGACCATCCACTACGAAAGTTCGCGCCAAGACGGTCCTTTCGTCGCCATCAACTGCTCAGCCATTCCCGAAACCCTGATGGAGGCCGAGCTCTTCGGCCACGAAAAAGGCGCCTTCACCGACGCCAAGGCGCTGAAGAAAGGCCTCTTCGAAACAGCCAACGGCGGCAGCCTGTTCCTCGACGAGATCGGGGAACTCTCGCCCCTTCTGCAGGCCAAGCTTCTGCGGGTGCTCGAAGACCAAGTCATTCGCCGGGTCGGCGGTGTGCGTGACATGCAGGTGGATGTGCGCGTGATCGCTGCCTCGAACCGTGACCTGGAGAAGGCGGTGCGCGAGGGCCACTTCCGCCAGGATCTTTACTATCGCCTCGCCATCATCGCCATTTTCATTCCGCCACTGCGCGAGCGCACGGAAGACATCCTTCCCCTGGTGGATTTCTTCATCGGCTGGTACAACAAGAAATTCAAGAAGGCGGTGCGCGGGATTACCCAGGAAACGCGCCGCCTGCTACTGGCCCACAACTGGCCGGGGAACGTGCGCGAGCTAAAGAATTCCATTGAGCGCGCGATGATTCTCGAAGACGAATCGATCCTGCGCCCCGTCTACATGCCGTTCGCCGTCGGAGAAGCAGCCCGCAGCGGCCTGACCGCCTTCGAACACAGCAGCGCCACCGGAGACGACGGAGGCAAGCAACTGCCGAACGGCCGCGTCCTGCCGCGTCTCTACATTCCGGAAGAGGGCACGTCTCTCGAAGAAGTCGAGCGCGCGATGGTGGAACTCGCCATGCGCCAGGCCAATGGCAACCAGACCCACGCCGCTCGCCTGCTCGACATCAGCCGAGACGCACTTCGCTACAAGCTGAAGAAATTCGAACTAGTACCGGCGGGCGAAGACGAAGCGGCAGACTCCGTTCCGTCCGAAAATTCCTCCAGCTAGAAGCCGATCCAGCGTTCTTCCTTGCCGGCTAGTGGCCAGAAGTTGCATCCTCACAGAAAAAACAGGGCTTCCTATTCGGAAGCCCCTGGCGCTCGTATAAGTGGGATATGAAGGAGCGCGGTATCTCGAATCGTGGAACCGACTTATCCGCGCGAAGCGTGCTCCCTCGCCTTGGCGATGTATTGCTCCACTTGCTGCTTTTGCGGATAGTCGGGATTCGCCTTCAACAACTCCTGCCAAGCTTCAATGGCTCCCTTAGGATCGGCCTTCCCCTGCCACCGCACCCATCCCAGATTGAATAGCGTCTGGGGATGTCCAGGCCGGTATTTCAACGAAGTCTCCATGGCCTCGACGGCTCGATCCGCATTCCCGGCATACCAGTAGGCGGTGCCCATGTCGGTGCGGACGTCGGCGTTCTCAGGGTGCTGCGCAAGTGCCCGCTCGTAATATTGAATTGCACTCGAGAACTGCTGGCCGTCGTAGAACATGTTGCCCAGCTTCACCAACGAGTCGTAATCGGTGGGATTCTTGTTGATTGCCTCGAGCAGTGGCGCCGCGGCCTGTGCCAGTGCGGCTTGCACCTCAGCCGATTGCTGCTGGCGAGGATCGCTCGCCGGTTGCGCAGTGGTCGTCGGGGCCGATGCCTGCGCCGAAACCGGCGACGCCGATCCGCGAAACAGGTAGCCCAGGGCCACACCCAGAATCAGGCAGAATGCTGCCAGTACGTAGGCCTGCGTTCCGGTCCACACTGCGGCGGCATCAGTAGTTGATTGCGACTGCGTGCTCTTTGGGTCGTTCATTTTTTCGTCTCTCCAATCTGGTGCCGGCAAGCGCCCCTTCGGGCGATTCCAGGTGGAACAGGCGAGTGACCGCTGCGGTCATCTTTTCCTGCTCCTCCTTCTCTGGAAGTTCCTTGAGTTCGCGTGCCAGGGAGCTGGCAATCTTCTGTATAACCTGCGCTGTGATTGCATGAAGTGACTGATCCTGCTCCCGGGTAAAAGGCCCGCGCTCTTCGATAAAAGACTCCAGTTCTTGCCGGCAAATTTGATCGAGCCGGTGCCGCAGCGCCACAATCGTGGGCACCACGCCCTGTGCCTGTATGCGTCCGCGGAAGCCCTGCACTTCCGCAGCTACAATTCTCTCTGCCTCTGCGGCCGCGGCTGCGCGATCAGCGGGATTACTCTTCACCGCGCGCTCCAGTCCGTCCAGGTCGTAGAGCAGAATTCCATCCACCCGCCGTACGTCGGGATCCACGTCTCGCGGCATCCCGATGTCCATGATCACCAGCGCGACGCGGTTTCGCTCTGTCGCGATTCGTTCTGCTTCTTCGCGGGTCAGCACCACATGCGGGCATCCGGTCGAACTGATGACGATATCGGCCCGCAGCATGCATCGCCAGCGATCGGCCAGCGTGGCCGCCGTGCCTCCGAGCTTTTGTGCGATTTCCCGGGCGCGCGTCGGAGATTGATCGATCACGACCACCGAACCTGCCCCGCTCTCCACCATGGTGCGCGCCGAGAGTTCGCTCATCTTCCCTGTTCCGAGCAGCAATACTCTCCGGCCCTCGAGCGATCCGAAGATTTGGCGAGAGACATCGAGTGCAACTGTGGGGATCGAGACCGCAAGTGTGTCGATCGCGGTGTCGTAGCGCACCTGTTTCGAAACGGCCAGAGCTTTTTCCAGCACTGTGTTCAGAAAGTGTCCAGCCGAACCCACGGTCTGCGCCCGTTCCCATGCGTCTTTCACCTGCGTGACGATTTGCGGCTCGCCTAATACCAGGGAATCCAGTCCGCAAGTGACGCGGAAAATGTGAGACAGGGCGCCTTCGTCGAGCAGGCGGTAGAAATGCTCCCACTCGCTCAGCTTCAACCCATATTCGGTTCCTAGAAAGTGAAGCAGCGAATTGGCCGCCGCCGTGGGCTCGCTGGCCCATAACAGGAACTCGGTCCGGCAGCAGGTCGAAAGAACGACCGCTTCTTCAATTCCGTCGGCCTTTCGCAGCTCTCGCAAAACCTCATAACGCCGGTTCTCGCTGATCCAAAATCGCTCCCTCATGGCCAGCGGAGCGGTCCGGTGGTTCAATCCGATCACCATGAGTGTTGGTTCCACGACGAACACCTCGGGCGCAAGTTGCAATTAGGGGATGGCAAGACCATTGCCAAAGAGCGGCAAGATGACCACATGGTCAATTACTGTGTTTTCAGAGACTTGAACGGTGTAATAAAAGTCACCAGCTGTTCAAAACTCAACCGCTGCGGCATATCACGCGGATCGCGAGTCTTTTGACGCGATGTGCTTCCACTGCACCAACTTAAAGGCAGACCTCAATCACGAACGCGCGTGACGGCAATCACTGACCGGCACGCTCCGAACGTAGAAACTGCATGACGAGTTAGCAAGTTCTCATTCCGCCCCGACACTTTGTCTGCGAGATTCTCCTGCTTCACCTCAGGCCGAGCCGGGACACTAAAAGTTGTGAAAGGAAAAGCAATCATGAAGATAACGAAGCTCGTAATCCTGATCGTGATGATCGCCCTGGCGCTATTCCTCGTTTTGCCCAACCTGTCCTGGGCCGCCGATGATGGCGCAGCTGTCTACAAAGCAAAGTGCGCGATGTGTCATGGCGCCGACCTCGCCGGCAAACCGGCAGCCAAGATTCCCAGCCTGGTTACCGACGAAGCCAAGAAGGCCTCTGACGCCGATCTGACCGAGATGATCGCCAACGGTGGCAAAGACAAGAAAGCCAGCCATGCGTTCGCAGCCAAAGGCGTGACCCCAGATCAAGTGAAGATGGTCATCTCCTACGTGCGCGAAGCACAGAAGAAGTAGCCGTAGATGTTGTTTTGGAAATAGGATCGCTGTTCCAATCGGCGAACCCGCGCTGCTCAAGCAGGCAGCGCGACACACACGCGAGGGTGAGTGATCCGCTCGCCGGCACCTCTGGCCTCACCGCCGGACAGCCGGAGTCCCCTCCACGGTTCGCGACCTCGTGGAACAGCCCCGCCCGGGTCTAGGTGCTCACCCCCAGACCCGGGCATTTGTTTGTGTGTGAACTCCCCCATTACAACGGACGGGGGCGGTGCGATCATCAGCGATCGGCGAACGAGAGCGTTACAAGGCACTGCGCAGATTGCGCGAGGAAGCCGCCGAGGGCTCCCTATTGCCGCTCAAACACGAAGATGTTCGGCTCATGTTGGCCGACAGGGTGCACGGTCCTGGTCAACCTTTTGCCGTCGGAGGAAAGTTCGATCTGCTCGGTCTTCGTGATCTTGTCCTTAACCTTGTCGGTCACTTCCAAAGTGCGCTCGTCCACCCGGCGCGCTGATGACGTCGAGCCTTCGGCAACGTGGCGGCCGACATTCGGATAATCCTTGCCGTCGAACTTCACGTTTCGGGTCACATCGTCCGAGGATTGGATGAACGAAAGCCCGTTTTCTTCATAGGGGCGGATCTGAAGCACAGACGCCGAGTTCCCCGCCTCCATCGGGCCTTCCCAAGTCCCCGCAAAACCCGGCCCGGCAGCCGTTCGTTTGTACATGTAGTTCGTCGTGGACGGAGATCCATTCGACCCGAATTCCGTATAGTTATCACTGAGGGTGTTGCCGTCCTGGGAAAGCTTCCATGTCGCAGTGAGCAGCATGCGGCCTTCTTTCTTGCGCACCACCTTCCAGGCATTAGGCCCCTCAACCGTCACAGACAGTACTGTGCCGTAGACTCCGCTCTGGTCTGTACCATCGACTACAATCCTCTCCGGGCCGCCGCCAAAATCAAAATCGTACTTATTGCCGCCGAGGCTCTCAACCTTCATCATGTCGATAAGTTTGCTATTGGACGGATTCAGCTTCCAATCACCGACGAAAGCGTTGGTCGCTGCCCACAACGTACCCGTGACCAGGCACGCAACCAGTAGCAATTGAAAAGTACGCTTGACCATGGCTGTTCACCTCATACTCCGACAGAATGGGATACGAGTGATAGACGATGCTGTCAGGGTTTGGGAATCAGCCTGTCAATGCATTTGGCGTACACCTGAAGGCAACGCTACTCGCCCTTAGGGATGCGCTGGCTTTGGAGGCGGCAGAGGGAATCGTTCCAGGCACTTCTCTTTCATGGAGGTCATGTGGAAATCCTCTTGCATCATGAGATCGGCCTCTAGACATCCATAGTGAAACTGTAGAGCGATGTTTTCAGCATCAACTTCGAAACTCTCCGCGTAGACTTTCTCGGGCGCCACCACGACCGCATCGTACGGTAATGACGGGCCGCCATCCGGCGACTCATTGTAGGAATGCAGTGGAAAGCTCTGGTTGATCTCGGCAAACTTCGGATCAAACGTAGCTCGCTGCTCAGGCGTCAAGGTTGCAGTCACCGCGTCATAGGTCCGTTTGCGCCACGCCAATAAGGCATTCGATTCCAACATTAGGGTCAGATCTTCTCGAAAGTCAGTCTCCAGGATCAAGTCGACCGTGCGTAAAAGGATTTTCCTCCCGTCGGTGACTTGCTTGGATCCGTGGTCAACCAGTTTCGATTCCGTCGGGTAACGATCTACATTCTTCGTGTAGGGCGAGGTAACGACCACGAACAGTTGCTGCAGATTTTGCGGAGGCGGCGTGCCGGGCCGCAGCCAGGAAAGACAGGCGGGCTCAGCCGCACCTTGTTCCTGAATGACCTGTGGCTGGCACTTGCGGAAATAGTTGAAGATCGGAGTGTTATTCAGAATGCCTCCGTCTCCGTATTGGATCCACTGTTTGGCGTCGGTATCTTGCGCTGATTGCTGGATACGCGGCAGCTTTCCAACGATGGGGATCAGCGCACTCGCATACACGTACTGAAGGAAAATCTTCCGGTCATTGTTGGGAAATGTGGCGCTCGGGCCGACCTCCCGATAAGTACCATCCCACAGAGAGACCGAGCCGACCCTCACCGGACGCCCCCGGTCCAAAGCATCCATATCCACGTTGGTCTGGATCAAATGCATGAGTGGGTCGAAAGTGTTCATGCTCTCGGTTCCGAAAAGGCCATAGCGGAGGGCGAGCGCCCACGTCCATCCCGGCCAACGCGGCTTCAAGATCTGCTTGGGACTCCGGATGCTCTGCCAGACCTCGACAAGTTTCTCGGCCCGCACCGCCATATTCTTGAGCGACCCTTCCGGATTATCGTCACGCTGTGCCTGCGCCAGGATCACTGCGTTCAGGGAGCCGACGGACACGCCGGCAATCTCGTTGAAATCGCACGAGCGGTGAACGATGAAGTGGTAGACGGCACCCGCCTCGAACGCTCCTTTGAGGCCACCCCCACTGAGTACCAAAGCGCGTTTCTTTCCCGGATCGCAGTGGTCAAGGGTTTGCGCCGTGACTGAGTTCCCCATCGCTACGGCCGCCCCGGGATCTATCGGGTGGGAATCCGCCTCCTGCGCAAGCCCTGGAACGTTAACCACTGCCAAAACCAATAACAGCAGAAAACGGCTGCCCTTAATCATCGTCGATTGTCTCCGCACGTTCGACTTCCCTGGCATGCCAGCCACGAGTCGACTGGAGGGATTGTATGGAGGAGGTCTGATTACGGATACTGTGAAACCTTCCAGCCCACGGAGGGAAGCTTCGGCAGGAATTGTTGGCGAAAGATCGCGAATCACTCACCCGACGCACTATTCCATTGGCGGTGTCATCCGCTCGCTGGTACGATGAGACCCCGGCAAGACCCTCGATTCGCGACGGAGACGCCAATGGCAACTCAAACTATGCAAGCGTTGTCCGTTGACGACTCTCCCCGATTCGTACGATTGGCAGAAAAGTACTTTTACTTTGCGATGTCGCTGCTGATCGCGGCAGTCGTGATTTATGGATTCAGCAACACCATTGATCATCGCCTGATCCACGCGAACCCCCGTCCTCCGATGCTGCTTTGGGTACACGCTGCCCTGTTCTCTAGCTGGGTCGCTTTTTACATCTTGCAGTCCACGTTGGTGCGAATCAGGAAAGTGAAGATTCACCGGACTCTCGGTTGGGTAGGCGCGGCGCTTGGTACGTCAATGGTCGCCGTTGGTCCCTGGGTAGCAGTGGTCATGGCGTGGTTTGACACCATCCAACTGCATCGACCGAACAGAGATGCCTTCCTGCTCGTTCCGCTCACAGACATTCTCGCGTTTGCTATTTTTTTCGGGCTTGCGATCGTATGGAGGAAAAATCCAGAACGCCACCGCCGCCTGATGCTCATCGGAACCTGCGTACTTACCGGAGCGGCATTCGGCAGGATGCCGCTCATGCATTCGGCCCTGCACTTCTACGGCGGCATCGACGGACTCATTCTGCTCGGCGCGTCCCGCGACCTACTCGTGAGCCGCCGCATTCACACGGTGTACCTGATCGCAATTCCGTTGCTCGTGGCCGCGCAGACCGCCGTCGCACAAATCTTTATACACAGAGCAGCCTTCTGGATACGAATCTCCCACGCGCTGCTCGGCTAACCTAGCTTTTGGTGGAATGAAATCGCGTGAAAGAGGTTCTACACGACTTCCTGGAAAGCCACAATCGTTGACAAGGGGCCGCTAGTACTCATGGGCCCACGTTGAGTACTCTCGAGATTTAACGTCAAGACCCGATCGAGTATGTCAGCACCCAACCTCATTCCTTCTCGCGAAGGTCTTCCAATAGCGGCATCAAGAAGCGCACGAGTACCAACGCACATACTACGATCCCAATCACTCCGGCGGTTTCGTTGACGCTACGAATCACCGGCACGCACGTCGCCATGGCAAAAATACAAATTACGATCACGGCGATGCTTTTGACGCGATTGACAGCCATTCCCCGGCTACTCCAGCCAGCAGAGATGTTAGCACCTTTCGTTCCGACAATCGCTTAGCACCATTAAGTAGCCACGCGAAAGCGCGGGAACCGCGACTGGGCCAATGAGTCCAATAGGGAAATTACGCCAACAGCCAATGCTCAATACAACGTGGGATATTCACTTGCACAGAGGCATCGCGATTCCTTCTGGCTCCGACTGGCGAGGCTCTTCCATAATGTCAATTGGCTGAGATATTTGCCGTCGATACATCATTGTTGCGAGCTTGACTCTCTTGATTCCGTCGTTTAATCCAAAACGGAGAAATAGTCGATTGAAGTGTGCCTTGACGGTTCTACCTGCGATTTTTAATTCGCGCGCAATTTCGGCGTTGCCACACCCTAACAAAAGCAGTTCAATAATTTGCTGTTCGCGCGGACTCAACTGAACGGACTGATCCTTCAAAAACTCCTCCTTTTCCTTTTCTAGCGGCTCGGCCCTAATGCTCCAGCCAGGAATATGAGCGTATGTTGAGCACGCTCCCACTCAGCAGGCGAATGGAGATCGGACTGAGCCAAGTAGAGGATAATTTCTGCGAAGGTCACCGTCGTTGCTCCGAAGCAATAACAGTTGGCGCGTAGGTCAGCAAGTGCAACGGCGATGTTACGACAGCCAAGGACGCGGGAACGACGCTCGCCCATTTTCACTGCCCCGAACGGAACAAGAGAAGACAAAATCTTTACACCTCTTTGACAAGATCGCTCGCCAGGTCAGCGCATACTGCCGCCTACCGCGACGCAAGGGACGGCGTCATAAAGCGTAATGAGGGGGAATCGTGAGAAATCAACTCAGGGCAAATCCTGCCGCGTTGCATCCGACCAAATGCGTGGCCTTGACGATAGTCTTGGCCGGGCTCCTGGCAATCTCTCTCTGGCTGGCGCGGCCCCAGACGCACGCTGCGGCACAGACTTCGCAAGCGCCGTCGCAGTCACGGCCTCCGATCGGCGTAAACACGTCATCGCAGAACCCGCTGCAAATCGCGCTTCTGCACTGGTACAACGCGAACCTGACAACACAATTCACGACAGCGACCGCTCCTTCCGGCGTGGCCTTCGACGGTTCGAGCATCTGGGTATGCAACAACGGCACGAAGAATGTAACCAAGTTGCGGGCCAGCGACGGCACGGTTCTCGGCACGTTCACGGTGGGAACCAACCCGATCGCCGTGATCTATGACGGGGCCAATGTGTGGGTGGCGAATATCAACAGCAATAACGTGACCAAGCTGAGCGGGAGTAGCGGCAAGTTGCTGGGCACGTTTACGGTGGGAACGCAGCCCAACGCGCTGGCCTTTGACGGAACCAACATCTGGGTGGCTAACGGCGGCAGCAACAACGTGACCAAACTACTGGCGAGCACGGGCGCGACCCTGGGCACGTTTACAGCGGGAACTTTCCCGGCGGGCATCATGTTTGACGGGACCAACATTTGGATCACCAACAACCAGAGCAACAATGTCACCAAGATGTCGACGAGTGGAACGGTTCTGGGCACATTCACCGTGGGAACCAATCCCCACGGAATTGCTTTTGATGGAACCAATATCTGGGTGGCTAATTTCTTAACCAACAACATCTCCAAGTTGTCGTCGAGCGGCACGGTCCTGGGTACATTCGCCGCGGGCAGCGGGCCCGATGGCGTGGCCTATGACGGGGTCAATATCTGGGTGACCGATTTTAACGGCAACACCGTGACCAAGCTAAAGGCGAGCACTGGGGCCACCATTGCGACCTTTACCGTGGGATCGGAACCGCAGGGCGTGGCCTTCGACGGGGCCAGCATTTGGGTGGCGAATTTCGGCGGAACTACGGTTTCGAAGTTATAGCCATGTAGGCCCAGTCGAATCCGTTCATGGACTGTTCGAGCGCTTTCGAAATGCGTGGTAGAGATTTGCGATCGAGTAGGTCGCTCCTACAAAAGCGTGCCGATGCGGCCCGCCGGAAGTAAGACCCGCCTCAAAACCGCCATCGATGACAAGCCTGGGAACCACTGTATACGTGAGCGCCCAGAGGGAGGAGGCGAAGCCCGGTGTCGTTTGGTTGAGTTGGGTCTCACCATAAAACTCCCCAGTGAACTGAAGCCCACCGTGGATGACGTGTGAAAACGCAAGGGCCATTTGCTGATTCTGATCAAAGCCCGATGCAGCCGGCCGTCCGATCAGGAACTGGGTGAAATTAAAATCGAAATTGAAATGCGCGATACTCTCGCTCGCCCCGAAAGTAAATGAGTGATCCACGCGTCCCGTGCCCAACCCATTTTCCGTATTAGCGGAAGGAATCTTGAAGGCATAACTGAAGGCCATGGTGGGCAACCGTCGCGTCTGCCGATGAAACCTGATCTCCGTGCCGAGCCAGTTGTCACCGAACGTTTGGTGTGTACCGCCCGCATCAGTCTGGGAAAGGAATGACGTTGTACTCCAACGTAACTCAATGTCACAAAGCATTCCAAATTTCAACAGACCACCAAGAGAAGTCTGGCGAACGCCCTCTTCGGGCCAGAAGCGATCCCAGCCGTACTCCAGCTCCAGCACGCCATATTGCGTGACATTGGCCGGATTACTGACCGTCGGCCGGTTCGGATTTGCGGCGATCGAATCGGCGTAGCAGCCGGTCTGCTTTCCCATCCATTGCCCGACGGCCGAACCTCTCGCTGCAAAAAACCCTACCAGCATCACAACTGTGAATCGCCATTTGATGGAAGCGGTCAAGTAATTTGGTGATGCCGTGGCAAATGTATCATGCTCCTTCAAGTCCCGCCCCGATGCTAGTCAGCCTGTGTCGAGCCGAAAACTGGTAGGAGTGACGGCCCGAATCTTTGGCGTTCACAACTTCGAGGACGGCCTGACCGTGGCGATGGCTTACGTGATCAGGCCATTCCACGCTTTGACCCAGATGAGTGCCATGGCGATTTATCAGCAATCATCGGGTCGATTCAGTTCTTTTCCGCAAGGTAAATTAGGTGTTATTTCCGCTATCCGCGTGGACGTCGATTAACTTGAAGCCATGATCGCGCAGGATGCACTGGTAACTGTCGAGGCTGTAAGAAAAGTACGTGAATGCCACGCCGTTCATCTCTCCCTCTTTGCCTCTCGAACCCATCGATATCGCCAGAGGTGAACAGAAACGGGGCAATGGATTCCACTATTCCTCCAATGTAGGAAAAGTGGGAGATGCCTACTGGGAAGACAAAGCCAACTCTCAGAGGGAATGAGGCGCAACACGCCCAAACCGAAAAGGCATCCAAGAACGCATGAAAGGGTTCGGGTTACTACAAGTACTTGTTATTGCCGGGACTCTCGCGACTGCGGTAAGCGCACAAGAAGACTTGTCCTCAGCTCCACTGGCTGCCAGTCAAGCACTTCGCGCAGGAATTGAAACAGTCGCAGCGGACGCGAGAAATGATGAGCCAGACAGCCAGCCATCGTCGAGCTTGGATCGTCCGAGCTTGGATCGCCGTGACCGCATCTTTTATCCCGGAGACACGGAGCGACCCAAACCGCTGTTACGAAAATTGTTTTTGAACATTGTGCTCGATCAGAAAGATATTTTCACCAGCCCCTTCCATGCAAATCGGCACAATGCTTTGGAATGGCTCGTGCCTATGGCGGCAACGGGAGCGTTGATTGCCGGCGATACGCACATCGCAAATGCTTTTGAAAACAGCCGTGGCCAGGTTCGTTGGGGTGGCCGCATTTCCGATATCGGCGCGTCGTACACGTTGATCCCTCTGGTCGCTGGCTCCTACGTCTATGGAGTATGGCGGGACAATCCGAAGGGGCGAGAAATCGGCGTTCTCGGAACGGAGACGTTGCTCGACAGCTTGATCACAGTCGGCGTATTGAAAGAAGTCTTTCGACGGAATCGTCCCGACGAGAAAAACCCTGGCGATTTTTGGGGCGGAGGTACTTCATTCCCGTCCGGCCATGCGATTCAAGTATGGTCGATTGCGTCGTTGCTCGATCACGAATACAAGCACAAGAAAATCGTCGGCATCACTGCGTACAGCCTGGCCGCCATCGTGAGCGCGGCGCGAATCGCAGCGCAGAAACACTTTGCTTCCGACGTTGTCGCGGGAGGTACGATGGGCTGGTTCATCGGGCGCTACGTCTATGACACGCACATGAGCCATCTCGCCCATACTCACGCGTCTTTGATACCGATGATCGTGCCGGAAGTAGGTCCGCAGAGGCGCTATGCGGTGAGCTTGGTTTTTTCCAGTTCAAGCGCTGGAAGATGAGAACGAGAGGATTCCCGCAGTTGTAGCCGAGGCGATCGCGCTCAGTGACGTGTTGGGTCCGGAATGTTACCGCAACTACGCAGCCCGGGGATGTGACCATCCACCGATAGACAGAACTCAAAGAGAACATCCCAGGATTTCGAGCGCTAGAAGAACGAAGACACTTGCGTCAGACCCGATAGTCCAACTACCGGCCACCATGAAAATGCTGTTCGGAGACGGGTGCAAGAAGTATTCATAGAGATCGGCACTTATGGCCGCAAAAAAGACTTCTTACAGCGCAGCTCAATTGTTTTTGGGGAGCGAGGGTGAGCGATCCCCTCGCCGGCACCTCTGGCCTCACGTCGACAGCCGGATCGATTGACGCTGGACAGCATTCTGTTTCACTTGGTCCCACAGAGGTTTTACGGCAAGCGTCTTGATTCCGTCAGCTATCGTTGTCCGAGTATCTCCAGCGCCTTTGCCATGCCGGGATCTCTTCGCGCCGCAACGTCATCGTCGGAGAACACGGGCACGGCAATATCAGGCGGAATTCCCGAGCCATCGAAAGTTGTGCCTTGTGCCGTGCGAAACACTTCGTTGGGCAGGCCAAAGCTCCATCCGTTGGGCAGATCCCGCCCAAGCACATCGGAAAATACACCCTGCGTGTTCTCGCCTATCCGCAACACACGTGGCGTGCGCCCCATCAAAGCCTGCGTAAATGTCTCGCCCGCGCTTATGGTGAGCGGGCCCGTCAGCTCCACAACCGGGCCGTGAAAGCTTGGTCTCGCACTTGGACGAACCTCGCTCGGGTCGCCGGGCGACCACTTGTTGCGGTCCACCGGATCGGTTCGCGCTACCTTCGTGTAGGCGACATAGGGGCGAGTAGCCAGGCGGGAGGCTATGGCCAGGCCATAAGGATCCTCACCACCAAAGTTGATACGCACATCAATCACCAGTGCCTTCAGATTCGGATCGGAAAAAATCTCGTCCAGCGCGCTCTCGATCGCTGTCAATCCTACCGCGAAGCCCGGGGTGTCGGAATAGTGGGAAAAAGAGACGATCCGAAGATATCCAGTCGTCTCATTGACGTGACCATACTGCACTTTGTCCCGGCACCATTTGCGCATCGGTGTTTTCAGATAGGCGTTCTCAGTGATCTCTGCTAGAGCGGGCATGGTTTTGCTGAAGAACTCTTTTGTATTGTTTTTCATGATGCGATCAGTGCCCGGCCGGTACGTCGAGAAGTCGCGCTTGAGATCCGACGCTTCGATATACGTATGCCGATCGTGCAGCGGTTCGATCATCCCCACGAAGATGTCATACAGTTCGGTCGGCGTCGTCTCGGGCCGGACCTTGCTCTGATTGGCGCGAACCACCTCGGGCCAATCAACTCTTTTCTGATCGAAGAGGATGTAATTCTCCGCCCAGGTGCGTGTAAACACCTCAAAGTTGCCCGCAGGAGTGTTAGTCGTGGGATGGTCGCACACCGCTGGCAGTCGCGGCAGTCGATCGAGCCTGACGTCGGATGCGGACCCTTCGTTGTGAAGCAGCTTGTGGTCTTTCTTACCGCCCGCGCGAATAAAAAATACGTCGCTCTTGTCGTGGGTAAACGTCGCTTCCCTGCCGGCAATGGTCGCGGGATCACGCTGCGCAGTGAATCCAGGAACGCACGTCGTGGATGTCACCTCGTACGATTTAACGGTTGTCCCGCGAATCTCGAAAACATCCCCATAGCCTTGCGATCTCCATATGCCGTCCACGGACTGAGCCTGCAGCGGCAGGACAGCGAGCAAAATCCCGGGCAGTAAGAAATCAATAGAGCGTGTCAGCATGGCGGCGTGCTCCTCTCGATTCGGTGCCCCTTAGTGTACAGATAAGGCGGATGTCGGCCGTCGTTTCAAGTCACTCCAGCGCCTCCGGTCTTTTTCAGAGCTGAAATAACGCCACGCAAAGCATCATGCAGCAGGTGTATTTCGAGTCATATCAGTGGCATTCAATCAGCTTTGGTGATGGTGCTTGTCACGCTGGATCGAAGTTCCCGCGGCATTATGTTTACTTGCCGCGCGGTATGTGGGAAACCGGCCGAATCCGCTCTGCTGGAACGACCCCTTCCCCTTCCAGCAGGGCATAGAAGCGATCGGCTGCGAGGTTCTTGAACGTCTCAACTTTCCCGGAAGGCCAGCGGACCTCCAGCGACTCAATCTTCTCTGCCAACCCTAGCCCAAAGTGCAAACGGAAATCGCTCTGCGAGATGTAACTACCGCCACTGCGGACCTCGTCGGTCTGCGTCATCCCTCCGGCCACGATCTTAACGCGCGCCCCGATTGCCATGCGATTGCTTCTGGTACCCGCCAATTCCAGACTCACCCAGTGGCGGCCGGAAACACCGTGGTTCTGTAGGATCATCGGCGCGCCATCGAGATCCTCGACCACGACGTCCACGTTGCCGTCGTTGAACAGGTCCCCGACCGCCAGGCCACGTGACACGCGTCTTTCTTCCAGAGCCGGTCCGGCCAGATGGCCGGCATCACAGAAGGTGCCATCTTTCTGGTTCATGTGGAGCAGCTTGGTCTGCGCGTAACCACCGCTGGCAGGCACCCTTTCCATTTGCGGATAGACATGACCGCTCACCGCCACCAGATCCAACCAGCCATCGTTGTCGAGGTCCACGAATGCATCGCCCCACTTCACAAGGGGAAAGGAGGGCAAGGCTACCCCTGATGCATAAGAGACATCCGTAAACATCCAGTTCCCGTCATTGCGATACAGGTCGCTATAGTCGTCGCCGAAATTTGTCACGTAGATGGAAGGACGTCCATTGTGCAGGTAGTCGCCGAGGGCAACTCCCATGGAGGCTTGCTCAGAGCCCGTCTCGCTCAACGCGGTGCCGGATTCGAGGCCAATCTCGGTGAACTTG
>Ga0070714_100001220_pt1 | contig 18560 bp, 17 predicted proteins | sample LARL83metaG_FD_65450 | JGI IMG/M metagenome (GOLD analysis project Ga0070714, IMG submission 65450) | Corn, switchgrass and miscanthus rhizosphere microbial communities from Kellogg Biological Station, Michigan, USA - LAR L8-3 metaG | ecosystem: Host-associated > Plants > Roots > Rhizosphere ... | reverse complement strand
TGTACGACGCGAGGCCGACGCCGCCCCAGCCGACGAGCAGCCACAAGAACCCGTCCGCCATGACGAGCAAGAGCATCGAGAACACGAACAGGTTCATGTGCGCGAAGAACGTGCGGTAGTTCGCGTCATGCCCCATGTACCCGACGGAGTAGAGATGGATGAGGAAGCCGACGCCCGTGATGATGAGCATCCACACTAGCGCGAGCGGGTCGATCCATAGACCGAAGCCGATGTGCGCGGAACCGACGAGCGCCCAGGTGCCGAGCGGGATGTCGGTTCGCTGCGCGACGACCGCCGTGCCCCAGACATGGAATGCGAGGCCGATCGTCGCGAGGAACGCGACGAAGACGCTCAGGCAGCCGATGATCGCGGAGGCGGTACGCGGCAGCCGCGGTCCGACGAACGCGATGAGCACGCAGCCGGCGAGCGGTGCGAACAGGACGAACGGCGCGAGCGACCGGACGAACTGGTCCATCGCGTCAGCCCCTCAGCACCGAGATGTCGTCGACGTCGACGTCGGGCCGTCGCCTGAACACCATGACGACGATCGCGAGCGCGATCGCGGCTTCGGCCGCGGCGACCGTGATGACGACGAAGACGAACACCTGGCCCGACATGTCGGAAAAATTGCGCGCGAACGCCGCGAGCACGAGGTTGCCCGCGTTCCACATGAGCTCGATCGCCATGAGCATCGTCAGCGGATTGCGGCGCACGAGAAAACCGATGAGCCCGATGACGAACATCGCGGCCGACAGCGCGAGGTAGTCGGCGAGCGGGAGCTGCGGCATCACGAACGCGATCCCGTCTCGCGCCGTCCGGCCATCATGACGACGCCGATGATCGCGACGAGCAGCACGAAGCCGGTCGCCTCGAAAGCGAACACGTGCGTCGTCAGCAGCTGCGCGCCGAAGGTGCCGACCGTGCCGAGATCCGGCGCCGGTCTTGCGGCGGCCGAAGTCCAATCGGTGCGGATGCCCCAGCCGATGAATCCGAGCGCGACGAGGCCCGCGATGACCGCTTGACCCGCCTGCTCCGGCAGCTTGTTCTCGGTGCGTTCGATCGGATCGCTGCCGACCGTGAGCAGCGCGATGACGAACAGGAAGAGCACGAGGATCGCGCCTGCGTAGATGATTATCTGGATCATCGCCAAGAACTCGGCCGAGAGCGTCAAGAACAGCACGGCGAGCGCCGCAAAATTGACGATGAGCCCGACGACCGAGTGGACGGGATGCCGGCTGATGACGACGCCGATCGCCGACATCACGAGGACGACCGCGCACGCGGCGAAGAGCGCCGTCACGCGGCCCCGCCCTCGACGCCGGGCTCGGTCTCGACGGCTGATTCGGTGTTCGCGAGGTGCTGCGTGTACGCGTCGTTGACGAGCAGCTTGTCCTTGCCGAACACGAGCCGGTCGCGCGTGAAATCGGCGATGTCGAAGCGCGGCGTCAGCACGATAGCGTCGGTCGGGCACGCTTCTTCGCACCAGCCGCAGAAGATGCAGCGCAGCATGTCGATCTCGTAGCGATAGCCGAAGCGCTCGCCGGGCGAGGTCGGGTTTTGCGGATCGTTCTCGGCGCCGATGACCGTGATCGCGTTCGCCGGACACGCGACGGCGCACAGCTCGCAGCCGATGCAGCGCTCGAGGCCGTCGTCGTACTTACGGAGCTCGTGGACGCCGCGGAAGCGCTCCGGATGCGGATACGGCTGGCGCGGATAGTCGATCGTCACTTTCTTGCGGAAGAGGTACTTGAGCGTCGTCAGCATGCCGACGACAAGACCTCTGACGGCGCGGATCATATCAGCGCCACCACGGCGGCGGTGACGATGAGGTTCGCGACCGCGACCGGCAGCAAGACTTTCCAGCCGAATGCCATGAGGCGATCGTAACGCAGCCGCGGCAACGTGGCGCGCACCCAGAAGAACATGAAGATGAAGAAGCAGATCTTCAGGACGAACCAGAGCACCGAGACGAGCGGGAACTGCGCGACGAACGGTCCGTCGCCGCCGCCGAGGAAAAGCACGGCCGCGATCGCTGAGACGGTGATCATGTTGATGTACTCGGCGACGAAGAACGTGCCGAAGCGCAGGCTCGAATACTCCGTGTGGAAGCCGGCGACGAGCTCGGTCTCGGCTTCGGGCAGATCGAACGGCGCTCGGTTCGTCTCGGCGGTCGCCGTGATGCCGTAGATGACGAATGCGACGAACTCCGGGATGACGTACCAGAAGTGATGAGCGCTCTGCGCGGCGGCGATGCCGGCGAGATTCGTCGTGCCGGCGAGCAGCAGCACGCTGACGACCGCTAAGCCCATCGAAAGCTCGTAGGAGATCATCTGTGCGGTCGAGCGGATCGCGCCGAGCAGCGGCCACTTGCTCTGAGACGCCCAGCCGCCGAGCGAGACGCCGTAGACACCGATCGCGGCTGCGGCGAGCACGAACAAGATGCCCGGCCCCGGGTTCGCGATCGCGATCGGATCGCCGTTCGCCTGTACGCCGATCGGGATCACCGCCCACGCCAGCAAGGCCGTGAGCACCGCGAGCGCCGGGGCGAACTTGTAGATGACCTTGTCGGCGGTCGAGGGCGTCAGATCTTCCTTCAAAACGAGCTTCACCGCGTCGGCCGCCGGCTGCAGCAGACCCCACGGTCCGCACCACGTCGGTCCGAGGCGCATCTGGAACCAGCCGAGCACCTTGCGTTCGGCGAGCATGGTGTACGCGAACGCCGTCATGACGACGAAGACCATGACGAGCGACTCGATGACGACGATGAGCGTCTCTTTCGCGCTCGGGTTCGCGAGCAGCGCGTTCATGCCGAAGCCTCCCGCGCTTGCGCGGCCTTCTCGACCTCGGCCCAGCCGAAGCCGGACTCCTCGAGCAACCTGTTCTCAGGCGCTTCGGGCATGTCGGCGAGGACGAGTGCGACCCCGACGGGCGCCTGGTCGCCGACACGCGCTTCGACTTCGATCGTGCCGCCAGGTCCGGTGAGACTGACGCGCTCGCCCGTGACGATACCGATGCGCGAAGCATCGGTCGCGTTGAACACCGCGTACGGCTTCGGGCGCATCTCGGATAAGCCCGGATCATGAGCGGCGGCGCCGCCGCCCGCGTAGAGATGCGGTATCGGACAGATCGTCAAGCGGCGATGCGTCGCGTCGACTTGGTCGGCGGTCGATGAAGGCGCTTCGGCGACGCTCGGTCGCGGCAACGGCGCGCCTTTCGGTCGGCTCGCTGCCGCCTTCGCTTCGGCGGCTATGAGGTCGACGAACAGCTCGTCCGCATCGGCGCGTACCGCGTTCGGCTTTCCGAGCGCGCCGGCGAGGCTCGCGAGGATCTGCGAATCGGTGTAGACGCCGATGGGAGGCTCTACCGCCTGGCCGAAGGCTTGGCGCCGGCCTTCGAGGTTGGTCGTGTGGCCTTGTTTCTCGGCAAAGGCCGCGGCGGGGAAGACGACGTCGGCATGCGATGCCGTCTCCGTCATGACGAGATCGACGGCCATGAGGAACGGCACGCGTTCGAACGCGGCGCGCGCGAGCGTGCCGTCTGCGCCCGTCAATGCGGGATTCGCGCCGACGATGACAAGCGCGTCGAGCTCGCCTTTCGCGGCGGCTGCCAGCATCTGCGTCGTCGTCAATCCCGGCGCGCCTTGCGCCGCGGCGTAGCCCGGCCCGAGATTCGGCACACATCCCGCGGCCTCGGCGCCGCGCGCGTTCCCCATCGCGCCGACGACGAGGATGCCGACCGGGTGATCGTAGCCCGAAAGCGCCTCCATGAGCTTTTCGAGCGAGGCCGCGCCCGCGACGTTGCGTCCGTTGTGGATCGCGATGATCTTCTCGGCGTCGACGAGCTGTTGCGCGATGTCGGCGACGAAACCGTCGCCCGACTTCTCACGGCCGTGGTGGACGGTGTCGGCGAGCTGGTCCATGAGCTCGGCGATCGCGCCGGGCGGATATTCGACGTGCTGCACCGGCACCGGATAGTCGGGCTTGTACGGACCGATGTGCATGAGCTTCGCGCCGCAGCGAGCGACCGCGCGCCGCAGCCGCAGGTCGAGCACCGGCGCCTGCTCCGGCGTGAACGTGCCGAAGACGAGCACGAGATCGGCGTCGTCGAGATCGGTGAGGCTCGCCCCGAAGCGCGCCGGCGAGGCGAAACGCTGGATGTGCGTCCGGTAGTCGATGTTGTTCGTGCCGAGCACGTCACGCGCGAACGTCTGAAGCGCGAACGCCTCTTCGTCCGAGAGCCGGCCGCCGCCGATCACGCCGACCTTCTTCGCCGCAGCCGCGGCGCTCAGCCGTTCTGCCGCGTACGAGAGCGCCTCGTCGAACGAGACTGGACGATGTTCGCCGTCGCGGCGCACGAGCGGCTGGCGCAAGCGCGCCGGCGAGTACATATAATTGAAGGTATAGCGTCCGCGGTCGCACAGCCAGCCGTCGTCGACCGCGGGATTCTCGCGCGCAAAGGTCCGCATGACGTGGCCAAAGCGCGTGTCGATGCGGAAGTTGCAGCCGACCGAGCATTGCGTGCAGACCGAGTCGGTGCGGCCGAGATCCCAGGGGCGCGACCGGAAGCGATAGCTCTTGCTCGTCAGCGCGCCGACCGGACAGATCTCGGTCGTGTTGCCCGAGAAGTACGAGCGGTAGCCCCGGCCGTCGCGCGTCGAGATGAGCGATTTGTGTCCGCGCTCGGCGACGATGAGGTTGCGTTCCTGGGCGATCTCGTCGTCGAACCGGGTGCAGCGCCGGCACAAGATGCAGCGCTCTTCGTCGAGCACGATCGTCGGTCCGAGGTCGACACGTTTAGGCTTATGGAGTTTCGGCTCGGTGAGCCGGCTCGCGCCGGCGCCGTACGACATCGAGTAATCTTGGAGATCGCACTCACCGCCCTTGTCGCAGATCGGGCAGTCGAGCGGGTGATTGAGGAGCAAGAACTCGAGGACGCCGCGGCGCGCTTCGGCGACGCGCGCGGTCGACGTATGGACGACCATGCCTTCGGTCACGCGCGTCGCGCACGCGATCTGGAGCTTCGGCATCTTCTCGATCTCGACGAGGCAGATGCGGCACAGACCGGCCGGGTCGAGCTTCGGGTGCGAGCAGTAGACGGGTATCTGCGTGCCGATGAGCTTCGCGGCGTCGACGACGAGCATCCCCTCGGGCACCGAGATCTCGTTGCCGTCGATGACGACCTTGACGTTCGGACGTGACTGCGCTTTCTTGGCCATCAAGCGGCGCTCTCGCTGGAACCGGAGCGAAGCGGGCACCGTGCGAGCTTCACGTGCGCGGCGAACTCATCGGGAAAACGCTTGAGCACCGACGACAAGAACGGCATGATCGAATCGCCGAGCGGACAGAGGTTCGTGCCGGTGATCGTCGTGTTGATGGTGTTCAAGACGCGCAGGTCTGCGTCGGTGCCTTCGCCCGCCTCAAGGCGAGCGACAAGACGGTGCACCCACTGGCCGCCTTCGCGGCACGGCGTGCACTGGCCGCAGCTCTCTTTTTCGAAGAACCGGACGAGCGTCATGCTCGAGCGGACCAGGCACGCGGTGTCGTCCATGACGACGACCGCTCCGGAGCCGAGCATCGTGCGTTTCGCCGCGAGCGATTCGTAGTCGTAGCCGGTGTCGAGGTCTTCCTCGAAGATGGCGGCCGACGATCCGCCGCCCGGCTGGATCGCCTTGACGCGGCGCCCCGGAAGCAGGCCGCCCGCGTATTCGTCGATGAGCTCGCGTACGGAGATGCCGAGCGGGATCTCGTAGTTGCCAGGTTTTTGGACGTGGCCGCTGACCGAGACGATCTTCGGGCCCGGCGACTTCTCGGGGCCGATGGACGCGAACCACTTCGCGCCGCGCGTCACGATGTGCGGCACGAACGCGACCGTCTCGACGTTGTTGACGACGGTCGGCATGCCGTAGAGTCCGGCGTTCGCGGGGAACGGTGGTTTCAAACGAGGCTCGCCGCGCTTGCCTTCGCACGAATTGAGAAGCGCCGTCTCTTCGCCGCAGATGTACGCGCCCGCTCCACGATGCAGCAGGATATCGATGGAGAAGTCGCTGCCGGCGATCTTGTTCCCGACGTACCCGCGAGCGCGCGACGCGTCGAGCGCCCTCTTGAAGATGCGGTATCCTTCGAGGAACTCGCCGCGGATGTACATGATGATCTCTTTCGCCTGGATGGCGTAGGCGGAGATCAGCAAGCCCTCGATGATCTGCAGCGGCGTCTTTTCGAGCAGCATCCGGTCTTTGAACGTCCCCGGTTCGGCCTCGTCGCAATTGCAGACGAGATAGCGCGGACGGCCATCCTTCGGCAGGAAGCTCCATTTCTTGCCGGTCGGGAAGCCGGCGCCGCCGCGGCCGCGTAGGTTCGACGCGCTCACCTCGTTGACGAGCGCATCGGGGGGCATGTCACGCAGCGCCTTGCGTAGCGCGGCAAAGCCGCCGCGGCTCTCGTACACGTCGATGTCGGCGAGATCGAACTCGCCGAGGCCTTTGGTGAGGACCGGTTCGAAAGGCGTCATGGCATCATTCCGCCGGCAGCGCGACGTCGGGGCGCTCGCGCTTCCACTGCTCGAGCAGCCGGTCGAACTCGTCCGGGGTCACATTGTAATGGTACTGCAGGTTGTGCTGCAGACACGGCGCCTTATCGCACGCGGCGAGGCACTCGACTTCTTCGTACGTGAACAACCCGTCGGAGGTCGTGCCGCCTTCGGTGACGCCAAGACGAGCTCGCGCATGCGCGCGCAGTTCGTCGGCGCCCCCGAGCATGCACGCGAGCGTGCGGCAGACCTGGATCACGTGCGTGCCGATCGGGCGCTGGAAGAGCAGCGAGTAGAACGACGCGATCGATTCGGCCTCGCCGCGCGTTAGGCCGGTGAGCGTCGCTGCGTCGTCGAGTGCGGCCGGCGTCACGTAGCCATCCTCCTCCTGGCAATACTGCAGGAACGGGATGAGCGCGCTCTGCGCGTCGTGGTGTGCGGCGACGAGCGCTTTGCCCTTTTGCTCGCGAGCCGGCGTCATCGGTCGACCTCGCCGAAGACCGGGTCGAGGCTGCCTATGATCGCGACGACGTCGGCGATGAGGTTGCCGGGCGCCAGCCGCCTGAGCGCTTGTAGGTTATAAAAGGAAGGCGGACGCCAACGCACGCGCCACGGCTTGTTGCCGCCGGCGCTCGTCACGTACATGCCGAGCTCGCCACGCGGGCTCTCGACGCAGGCGTACACATGGCCCTCGGGCACGTTGAAGCCGGACGAAACGAGCTTGAAGTGATGGATGAGCGCTTCCATCGAGTGCTGGATCTCGGTCTTGGGCGGGGGGACGATCTTGCGGTCGTCGATGGTCACGGGGCCGCCCGGGAATCGCTCGCGCGCTTGCTTGATGATGCGCCACGCTTCGTGCATTTCGCGCACGCGCACGAGGAACCGGCTGTAGCAGTCGCCGCCGTCGTGGGTCGGCACGTCGAAATCGTACTCGTCGTAGCCGCTGTACGGGAACGCCTTGCGGACGTCGTACGCGACGCCGGTCGCACGTAAGCTCGGTCCGGTGAGGCCCCAGGCGATCGCTGCGGCGGCGTCGATCTTGCCGACCCCGACGAGCCGATCCATCATGATGATGTTGCCTTCGAGGATCGCGCGCAGATCGGCCAAGCGCGGCGGGAACGCGTCGATGAACTCGTCGAGCTGCGCGAGGAAGCCCTTCGGCACGTCGAGCGCGACGCCGCCGATGCGGAACCACGACTGGTGCATGCGCGCGCCGGTGACGAACTCCATGATGCGCAGGATGCGTTCGCGCATCTCGAACGCGTAGAAAAAGTTCGACATCGCGCCGAGATCGATCGCGTGTGTTCCGAGCCACACGAGGTGGCTCGCGATGCGCGTCAGCTCGGTGAAGATGACGCGCAGCACTTGCGCTCGCTTCGGCACGTTTTCGATGCCGAGCAGCTGTTCCGCCGCGAGCACGTAGCACAAGCTGTTCGAAAGCGGCGCGAGGTAGTCGGCGCGATCGACGACAGTCACCGCCTGCTGCCAGAAGAGGTTCTCGGCCTGCTTCTCGATGCCGGTGTGGAGGAAGCCGAGCTCGGGCTCGGCTTCGACGACCGTTTCGCCGTCGAGCCGCAGCATGACACGCAGCACACCGTGCGTCGACGGATGCTGCGGCCCCATCGACAGCACGAGCGTGTCCGACGCCCCCCCTGGGCTGATGTTGATATCGGGATTGTCCGTGTAGACGGAGAGATCGATCACGGTGTCAATCTCGAGTCGGCGGGATCGGGCCGACCCGGCCGCCGGGGACGAAGTTGCGCCGCGTGCCGCGCAGCGGGTAATCCTTGCGAAGCGGGTAGCCTTCCCAATCGTCGGGCATTAGGATGCGCGTGAGGTGGGGATGGCCATCGAAGCGGATGCCGAAGAGGTCGTAGACCTCGCGCTCGGCCCAATTCGCGCTGGGCCAATACTTCGTGAGCGACGGCACGACGGGATCTTGGTCCTGCGGGAAGACGCGCAGTCTGAATCGGCGTACGGGCGCCTTGGGATCGCGCCGGCCCGGATCGATCGACGCGAAGTGGTAGCTGACCTCGAAGCGCGGCGTCAGGGGGAGGTGGTCTGTTCCGCCGACATCGAGCAGATGTATGAAACCGAAGCTTTGAAGCGTCTCGGCCGCCGCATAGAGCGCGCCCGGCAAGATCGCCGCTTCGTCCATGTCGTCGAGCGATGCCGCTTCGAGCAAGCCTTCGCCGGCGGCTTTTTCCAGCGCCGGCATGAGGTCGGCGGATGTCGCGCGATCGGGATGCGGGTGAACCCTCTCAGGCACGCGCGACGAGTACCTCGCGTTTGCCGCCGGCTTCGATCTGCTTGCGGATCTGCATGATGCCGTAGATGAGCGCGTCGGGGCTCGGCGGGCAACCCGGCACGTAGACGTCGACCGGCAGGAACGTGTCGCACGGCACGACCGCGTAGTTGTCGAACACGCCGCCGCTCGACGCGCAGGCGCCCATCGAGATGACCCATTTCGGATCGGGCATCTGTTCGAACAGCTGCTTGATGACGGGCACCATCTTGTTCGCGACGCGGCCGGAGACGATCATGAGGTCGCTCTGGCGCGGCGATGACGAGAACTTTTCCGCGCCGAAGCGCGCTACGTCGTAACGCGGCGAGACGATGCTCATCATCTCGATGGCGCAGCACGCGAGGCCCATCGTCATCGGCCAGATCGACGACGTCTGCGCCCAGCGCACGAACTCGTCGAGCTTCGTCGTGATGAAAGGATGGTGGGGGCTCACTTCCATGTGAAGCCGCCTTTCTTCCAGACGTACGCGTAACCGATACCGAGCACGACTATGAACGTGAGCATCTCGAGCAATCCGAACGCGCCAAGCTGCTTCAGTTTGACTGCCCACGGGTAGAACGAAGCCGCCTCGACGTCGAAGACGACGAAGAGCATGGCGACGAGATAGAAGTGGACCGGCATGCGCCCGCCGATCGCCGACGTCGGCGGCACGCCGCACTCATAGGGGTCGAGCTTCTGCTTCGTCGGCCGCTTGGCGGTGAAGATGCCGGGCACGACGGCAACGGCTCCCGCCACGACGAGTGCGACGATGAAGTAGATGAGGACGGTCGTCCAAGGCGATGCGAACACGCGCGTCATTTTCCGGGCCCGAGGCCTGCGAGACTTTGTGAAATTTTTCCCAAGCGCGGCCTTCGGTGCGGCCCCCCGAAAACCTACGCCCAAATCGTAGCGGTCGAGCTACAGCTCGACCGTCAATCGAGAAATCCCAGGTCGCTCGCGTGCGGTGTCAAGTCGTTTTCGGCAAGCCACGCAGGGTTGAACAAGCGCGACATATAGCGCGTGCCGCCGTCGCAGAGGATCGTGACGACGGTCGAGCCTGCAGGCAGCGTCATCGCGGCGCGCGCGGCGGCCGCGACGTTGAGGCCGGCGGATCCGCCGAGCAGAAGTCCTTCCTCTTTCAAGAGGTAGTGCACCATCTCGACCATCGTGCGATCGTCGACGCGCACGGCGTCATCGGCGAGCGCGTGCTTGAAGTTGTCGGTGACGCGCTTGATGCCGATGCCTTCGCTCACCGAATCGCCTTCGAAATCAAGCGTGCCGCTCTTGACGTAGGAATACAACGCAGATCCCATCGGGTCGGCGACGATCGTCCGCAGCTTTGGTTTGCGCTGCTTGAGAAAGGTCGAGATGCCCGCGAACGTGCCGCCGGTGCCGCAGGCGCAGATGAAGAGGTCGATGTTCCCGCCGGTCTGTTCCCATATCTCGGGCCCCGTCGAATCGGCATGGCCGAGATAGTTCGCCGTGTTGTTGAACTGATCGGCCCAGATCGCGTTCGGCGTTTCTTGCGCGAGCCGGCGCGCGACGTGATAGTAGTTGTTCTCGTTCGTGAACGGCGCAGAGGGAACGATGCGGACGTCCGCGCCGAACGCGCGCAACAAGTCGATCTTCTCCTGCGACTGATCGTCGGGGATGACGATGATCGCCTTGTAGTCGCGCTCGTTGCCGAGCAGCGCGAGCGCTATGCCGGTGTTCCCCGCGGTGCCTTCGACGATTGTGCCGCCCGGACGGAGGCGTCCTTGGTGCTCGGCGCCGAGGATGATGTATTTCGCCGCGCGATCCTTCACCGATCCGCCGGGGTTGAGGAACTCCGCTTTGCCGAGGATCGTCCTTCCGATGATCTTTGAGAGCTTCGCCAGCTTGAGCAGCGGCGTGTTGCCGATCGCTTCGAACAGGTCGCCCTTGATGCCTGACTTCACGAGTGGAGACCTCGAGCTGCGCGCACACCACGCGACAGCGCTGACTGGACGATGACCGCGATGCCGGCGATCAGCCAGAAGAACATGAAGGCATGACCGCGGCCTTGCGACGGCAATACGATCACGACGTAGTAGATCATAGAGCCGACAAAGCCGAGGACGAACAACTCGGTCACGAAACCGTAGGCGACATCGGCCCGGCGTGGATCGGACGGCCACGGCGCAGGCGTCAGCCGTGGCAGCAAACGCGGCACGGCCGCGCAGTACCGCATGTAGACGTCGCCGTTCGCCGCTTTCAAGAAGCGCTCTTCGATCGCGATAAGCCGATAGACGACGATGAGGTTGAACGCGATGACGAGCACGGTAGCGGGCGGCGAGCCGAGCGCGCCGATGCCGATCGCGAGCAATGCGTTGCCGAGATACAGCGGGTTGCGAACGTACCGATAAGGCCCGGCCGCCGTGAACGTGTCGGTCACGACGTCGCCGCTCATGACGACGCCCGGAGAATGATACGACGATCCCCACCAGCGCACGAGCCACGCAGCGACGACGAACGCGACCGCGAGCCACGCGAAGAACTCGATGCCGGCTTGACCGAAGCGCGAGCCGAGGATGACGATCGTCGGCTCGGGTCCGTCGTGAAGCACGGCTTGTTGGATCAGCGCGCCAAAGAAGAACCCGGCGGCGTACGCGATGCCGATCCATAGGACCCGTAGCCGGAACTCCATCGGTGTTTTCGTCGCGCCGTCGACCATAGCCACCGATGCTACATGGTCGCTTCGCGGGATACCTTGAAGAGGCAAGCCTGGCAGCGCAAAGAAATGCAAGGTTCATGGCACGTCTCATCATCATCGGATCCGGACCGGCGGGACTCACCGCAGCGCTCTACGCGGCGCGCGCGGAACTCGCGCCGGTCGTCTTCGCCGGCGGGCTCTCCGGCGGCCAGCTCATGCTCACGACCGAAGTCGAGAACTATCCCGGCTTTCCGAGCGGCATCATGGGTCCGGAGTTGATGGACAAATTCCGCGCGCAAGCAGAGCGCTTCGGGGCAGAGATCCATAACGTCGACGTGACGCGCGTCGATTTCGACAGGCGGCCGCTCCGCGTGTGGGTCGACGACGTCGAACATCGCGCGGAGGCGATCATCGTCTCGACAGGCGCGTCGGCGCTGTGGCTTGGCGTAGAAGGCGAAACGCGCTTGCGCGGCCGCGGTGTGTCGAGCTGCGCGACGTGCGACGGCGCGTTCTTCAAGAACCGCGATCTGATCGTCGTCGGTGGCGGCGACACCGCGATGGAAGAAGCGATCTTCTTGACGCGCTTCGCGAAGACGGTGACGATAGTCCACCGGCGCGACACGCTGCGCGCGTCGAAGATCATGCAGCAGCGAGCGATGGAGAACCCCCGCATCTCGTTCATCTGGAACGCGGTGGTCGAAGAGATCATCGGCGACAACAAGGTCACCGGCGCGCGCTTGCGTGACGCGCTGACCGGCAAGGTGACCGAGCGGCCCTGCGACGCGGTCTTCGTCGCCATCGGCCATCAGCCGAACACGGAGCTTTTCGGGGGTCAACTCGAGCTCGACGCCAAAGGATACATCGTTTCGCCCGACGGCACGAGGACGAATACCGAGGGCGTTTTCGTCGCCGGCGACGTGCAGGATAGCCGTTACAGGCAAGCTGTGACGGCGGCCGGTCTAGGCTGTAGGGCGGCTATGGACGCCGAGCGCTACCTCGAGGCGCTTGACTCTGCGACGGTAGGGGCTCACTAGGGAGCGTCTACACCGGCGTCGGGTTCGGCCGATATTTAATGTACCAAGAACCGCGCGTTTGTGTCCCGCAGAACGTGCGTAGGTCCATTACTCTCCTTTCCATCTAGAACGTGAAGTACCGGCATGTCGAGCGTTAAGGAATACCAAGCAGAGTCACAGCCCGGCTTTGATCCGGAGCAAGCGAAGGCGGCCATCGAGCAGGCGCGGACGTCGCTGAAGTCAGGCGACGTCGACGGCACGGCTGCCGCGCTTCGAAAGGTCGCGACGCGTCTGGACGCGACTGCGGCGCAACTGGCCGAAGCTGCAAAGTTGATGGCGGATGCGGGATCACCTGGCGACGCGCTTTCGCGCTACCTCGAAGCGGGGCGCGGCTTTCTCGAAACCGGCGACGTCGAGCACGCGCGCCAGAGTTTCGTATCCGCGTACGAGATCGACGGCAAGAACATGGACGCGCTCTTCGAGCTCGGCCGCGTCGACGTCGCCGAGGGCCGCAAGCACGAGGCGCTCGACAAGTTCGTAGAAGTGCTTCGCAAGGCGAACCTCAAGCATTTGCCGGCGCTCTTCGAAGCCGGTTGTTTGTACGAGCTCGATGGTCAGCACAATCAGGCGATTCTCGCGTTCAACCGAGTGGTCGAGCGCGACAAGACGAATTTCGCCGCGTATGAGCATCTCGGCGGGCTCTACAAGATCCGCAACCAGATGAGCGATGCGGTCGCGAATTTCGTGCGCGGCGCGGAAGCCGCTATCACCGTCTCGCGTTACGACGATGCGAAACGTCTCGCGCAAGCGGCGCTCGAAATCGACGCTTCGAACGGAGCCGCGCGTCGCGCGCTCGGTGCCGCCGAGGCGAGCGTGAACGCCGCTTCCGCGCAACCGGCTGCGCCCGCGCCGGCCAATTCCGCCGCCTCGCGCCCGTCCCCGGAGGCTGCGGCGGCGCACGTCGAGCGGTCCCAGCATGCTACGATCGGCGACGTCACGCCGGTCGCACCGCCGGTGGCCGAGGGCGCGGCTCCAATGCCGTCGCCGTCGCCGTCGCTAATGAACGTCAATCTGCCGCCGGACGTAGCGCTGCTCGAACAGCAATCGCACGCGATGGCGCAGCTCGCGCAAGTGCAAAGCGCGGTCGCGCAGACGTACCGGCAGCGACTCGCGCTCGAAGAAGAGATCAAAAAGGCGCAAGCGGCTCTCGAAGCGCTTCAACAGCAGCAGCAGTCGGTCGACGACGATCTTTCCGGCAAGCGCGACGAGCTCGCGAAGGTCGTCGCCGAACGCGAGGGCGAGGAAGCGTCGTTGGCGACGCTCGGCGACGCCATCGCGAAGTCGAAGGCGGAGCTCGACGACCTCGCGGCGCTGCCCGCGCTCATCGAGCAAGTGCGTGAGAAATGCGCGTCGACGTCCGAGCTCGCGACCAAGGTCGGCGCAGAGGTCGACGACGCCGCGGCCGACTCGAAGGATGTGACGGCGAAGGCGTCGAGCGCCGATGCGGCGATCGCTGAGTTGCGCTCGAGGCTCGCTTCGGTGCGTCAATCTGCGGATTCGATCGAGTCGCAGCTCGCTTCGCTCGAATCGAGCGCGCGCGATGCGCACGGCATCGCAGCGGAAGCGACTTCGGGAGCAGGACGCGCCAAGGCATCGCTTGACGGACTGCGAGAACGCCGAGCGTCGCTCGATAAATCGCATCTCGAGCTTTCCGACCTCGCGAACGCGGTCAATGCGAAGCGTGCCGAGGCCGACGCTGCGCTCGCGCGGCTCACGGCGCTCCAGGCGCAGCGCAAGTCCCAGTTCGATGAGATCGTCTTCAGACTGACGCCCCTCGTCGGCGACGTCGAAGCCAAAAAGCACGAAAGCGCACCCGTGAAGAGCGCTCCGGCTCAAGCAGCGGCTGCGGCCGTCGCTCCAGCGCCTGCGGCTGCCCCTCCAGCGCGTGCGGCTGGGGCTGCCGCCCCCGCGGCGGGGCCTGCCGCGGTCGTTCCGCCCGCAGCGCCGCGACAAACATCGGCGGTACCGCCGGCATCCGTCGAGTCGCTCATCGCATCCGGCAAGTTCGCCGAGGCCGTCCAGCGCGCGCAGACGGACGCCAATGCCAAGCCGAAGCCGGCGGACTATCTCGTCGACGTCGGAATGCAAGCGCGCGCTGCCGGTCGCTTGCAGGACGCGGCGACGTTGTTCTCATCGGCGCGCGATCGCGATCAACACAACTCGCGCGCGCGGTACGAACTCGGCCGCACGCTCGCAGAGATGGGCAAAGCAGACGACGCGGTCGTCACGCTTCAGACGATCGATGCAGACCCTGAGTACGCGGTGCTCAGCAATGTCGCGATAGGAAGGTGCCTGCGCGGCCGCGGCGACCTCGAAGCTGCCGAAGCTCGCTTCTCGAAAGCGCTCGAGATCGAGGGGCATCCGGATGGGCAGTACCATGAGGCGCTCTACCAGCTCGCGGATCTCCACGAAAGCAAGGGCGATCCCGAATCCCTCGGACTTGCGCTTTGGTCATGGGAAGAGCTGCAGACCGGCGACCCGAACTACGGCGATGTCAAGAAGCGAGTCGCGAAACTAAAGGCGCGGCTCGCGGACAACGGAACGCGGACGGAGCTGGCACATAATGGCGCGGTCAAACAGTAGAGCCGCCGACGAATTACTGACGTCTGCGCGCGATGCCGCGGCCCAAGACGGGCTGCGCTTGAGCGTACCGCAGTTCTTCGAGGCCATAGATGCGCTCATCGGCGAAGGACGCTCGCAAGACGCGCAAGAGGTCCTCGTCGAGATGCTCTCGGCAAGGGAGAAGGTCCGCGGTTTCTTTCTCGGCAAGCGCGAGCAGAGCGCGCTCGGCAAGGAGCGCCCGAGCGTCGCGAACAGATACGCGCGCATCGTGTTCGGCTCGACTCCGACCGAACAATCGCTCGACACACTCAATCAGCTCGCGCTCGAATTCACCGACGACTTCGACGTCCGGATCGCGAATGCGGAGGGGCTGCGCCAAGCCGGCTACCTGCTCGATTCGCTCGACGAGTTCCAGACGTGCAAGTCGATGCGCGGCGACGCGTCCGGAGTCGATCTCAAACTCGCCGACGTATATGCGCAGCTCGGCCGCTTCGACGAGTCGGCCGACGCCCTCTCGTCCGTCGACGTCGACGATCTCGCGCGACGCCGCGCGGTTTTCGACGGCATCGTCGCCGCGTTCACCGCGAGCGACTCGACCGACAACGCGGCGCGCAAGGTGACCGCCGACAAGTTCGCCGACAGCTTCGAGAGGCTCCTCAAGCGCGACGCATCCGACGCTTCGCTATGGAAAGCGCTTAGCGAGATGGATCCATCGGCCGCCGATGATGTCCGCGCTCGCTTGAACGGCCAGCCGATGCCGGTGCGCGATGGCGCAATGCTCGCGAACGTGCCGCTTGCGGCCGCCGCGCCGCAACAGCCTGAGATCAGGCCGGCGACGATCGTCGATGGCGCTGCAGCTGCACCGGTGCCCGCAGCGGCGAAGCGCCCGTCGGTTTCGGGCCTAGCCTCGTTCACTAAACGCAAGGCGCTCGATCTCTTCGCGAGCGGCGAGTTCGAAGCGGCAAGCCGCCAGCTCGAGCGCGTCGTCTCGATGTCGCCCGATCGCGACGCTCTCGAGATGCTTTTGGAGTGCTATTTGGCGCTCGAACGCCACGACGAGGCCGCGCGCATCGGCGTGCGCATCGCCGACGAAGACGTCGCTGCCGGCAACCGCCCGGCCGCGATCGCGACGCTGACCTCGCTCTCGAAGAAGATCGCCGATCCGACGGTCGAGCAGCGCCGCGTCGACCTGATGCAATCGAAATAACTCTGTTGAGGATGTAGTAGGCTGAACGAGGCCGCGGTCTTGCGATGTCATCTCGACCGCCGCGGTGTTTCAATCGCGCCGCGAGGTCGTCTCCGATCGAGCTAAAGCTCGACCGCTACAATCCGCCGCAGTGCCAGGTCGTCTGCGGTCGACCGTAAAGGTCGACCGCTCCGCCTCAAGGGAGAGCGGTGGACCGTTAAGCTCGACCGCTACAAGTCCAGGGCGAGGGGTCGACGTCGAATGCGAAAGGCTTACCCTTAGCCGTTAGGGTCGAAGGTGTAGACGATCCGATACGTCTCGGTCGCCGGTTTGCCGTCGATTTCCGGCGGCTCGAAGCGGCTCGAATGCGCGGCCGCGATCGCTGCGCTGTCGAGCTGACGATTGCCGGTCGACTGATCGACCGAAACGCTGAGCACACGCCCGTCGGGGCCGATCGTCGCGAGCACGATCGCCGTGCCGCCAACGCCTTGTTCTTTTGCGATGTCGGGGTAGACGGGCGTCACGCGATCGACGAAGCGCGCGTCGACGACGATCGTCGGCGCGTACACCGGCGTGGGTTGGGCGTTCGGCGTCGCGGTCGATTGCACCGGCGGTTGAGTGCTCACAGGAACGGCAGCGGGAGCGGAGTTGCGCTGAACGGATGCCAGCGACGACTTCGGCAGCGAACTGACCTGTGATGACGCGAGCGCTTGCGCAGCGCGGCGCGCTGCCGCGAGGCGAGCCGCGGCAGATTCGTGTTTAGCGCTCGGGCCGGAAGCGCTCGACGTGAGCGTGGCAGCCGGCGTCAAAACGGGGGCAGGCGTCGGAGTCGGTTGCGGCGTTTGCGTCGCGCTCGGCGACGGCGATGCTTCGAGCGAAGCCGCGTTGTGAGGCTTGTGTTTGGCAGGCGCGGGCGCGACGACCGGCGGCACGTAGCTTTGATTGACCGCGATCGATTCGGATTGCGTCGTTGCCGGCGGTGCGGGCGGCGGCGACGATTCGCTGGTCTTGCCGCGACCGAATGCCGTAAAGCCGGCGATCCCGCCACCGGTGATGATGACGACGATCCCCGCGATCACGGGGATGCGCCAGCTGAAGTTCTTCGGTTGCGGTCTTTTCGGACGGCGCAACAGATGTTGTGGATTCGCAGGCGTGCTCACGGAGATGCTCCCCGGCAAAAATCAGTTGGTGTGACGGCCATCACAGGAGCGATGGCTATTGTCGTAACCTTACTATCGTCGGCCGGGCGGAGGCAGTTTAGGTGAGGCGCAGCGCGAGCGCGCGAAGCAGTGCGACACCGGAGGCAAGCGCACGCTCGTCGAGATGGAAGTCCGGAGAGTGGAGCGAGGCAGCCTGCGGATCATCGGGCGACGCGCAGCCTAGGCGGATCATGCAGCCCGGAACGACTTGGGCGAAATAGGCGAAATCTTCGGCGCCCATCGTCGGGACTTCGAGTTCGACGACCGAATCGATCTGCGGCACGGCGCGCGCGATCTCCATGACCTTCGCGCTCAGAGCCGCGTCGTTGTGGACGCTCGGATAGCCGTAGACGAACTCTACTTCGTGTTTCGCTCGATGCGCCGCGCAGATGCCCGCGACGATGCGCTCGATGCGCTCGGGTATCGACTGGCGCAGCGACTCGTCGAGACAGCGGAACGTGCCTTGCAAGGTGGCAGCGTCGGCGACGACATTGCGTCGATAGCCGCCCTCGATCCGGCCGATCGCGATGACGAGCGCTTTCAGCGGATCGATCTCACGGCTCGCGATCGTCTGCAGGGCGCCGACGATCTCCGCAGCGATCGGGATCGTATCGACCGCATTGTGCGGATAACCGGCGTGGCCGCCCCGGCCGCCGATGCGGATGTCGAAGTCGTCGCACGACGCCGTCATCGCGCCGTCGCGCAGACCGATCGATCCGGCGGGCAGCGTCGGCCAGACGTGGAGCATCGCGACCATATCGACATCCGGCGATCGAAGCGCGCCGGCTTCGATCATCGGTCGCGCACCGCCCGGCCCTTCCTCAGCCGGCTGGAACAGAAAGCGGACGTTGCCGCGCAACTCGGAGCGTTCGCGTGCGAGCGAGATGGCCGCGCCGAGCAGCATCGCGGTGTGAGCGTCGTGACCGCAGGCGTGCATCGCGCCGGGGATCTCCGACGCGAAGTCGAGTCCTGGATGCTCTTGGATAGGAAGCCCATCCATGTCGGCGCGCAACGCGATCGTCTTGCCCGGCTTGGAACCCGTCAGCGTCGCGACGATACC
>Ga0070714_100001219_pt1 | contig 18564 bp, 13 predicted proteins | sample LARL83metaG_FD_65450 | JGI IMG/M metagenome (GOLD analysis project Ga0070714, IMG submission 65450) | Corn, switchgrass and miscanthus rhizosphere microbial communities from Kellogg Biological Station, Michigan, USA - LAR L8-3 metaG | ecosystem: Host-associated > Plants > Roots > Rhizosphere ... | reverse complement strand
GCCCACAGCGAGGAAGAACCGGACGTAATTGACCTGGGCGACGATGAAGAGCTGCCAACACCTAAGGCGCCAAAATCCAGCGCTCCTAAACAACCCAAGACACCGAAGATGAAAGTGCCTAATTTTGAACGTTTCCGACTGATGCTGTTCGGTGGCATAGCTTTGTTTATCGGACTTATAATTTTCTTATTCCTAGCCATTTTCGTTCTACCTAAGGCTAAGATAACCATCCAGACCAACAGCAGCCCGATTTCCGCCAATCTGACACTGAACGCATCAGATAAGTACACCGCTTTGAACGAGGCCGCCAACCAGCTACCGGCGGCTTTGAAAGCCACAAATCAGACTTCTCAGCAGCAAGTCTCGGCCACCGGCCAGCAGAACCAAGGTGAGAAGGCTACGGGGTCAGTAACTATGTCTGCCGGCACTTGTTCGGCTGACTTTCCGTCGGATATACCCGCTGGAACCGGAGTCAGCAGTGGCGGCCTTACCTTCATTACTCAACAGACTGCCAACTTCTCGGCGGCAAATTCAGGAGGAAAGTGTGTATTTAAGAGTAATTCCGTTAAGATTAGCGCCCAAAAAGGCGGCAGTAATTATAACCTTTCTTCTGGCTCTAACTTCAGCGTCGCCGGTTATTCGAGCGTTACAGCTACCAACGGCTCTGCCATCAGCGGCGGTACGGACAATAATGTGACCGTGGTATCGCAACAGGACATTGATAACGCCCGGTCTAAGCTAACCAGCCAAAGTACAGATGATTTTACTAACAAGTTTCTAAAACAGCTGGATGATAGCGGCAATTACGTTCTTAAATCTACCCTCAAGGTCGGCGACCCGGCCATCACGGCTACTCCGGCAGTAGGCCAACCCGCCAGCACCACCAACGTAACTATCCAGATCACCTACACGGTCTTAGTGGTTCAGAAGTCCGACCTGAAAAAGGTAATTACCGATACCTTGAACGAGCAGATAGATAAAACCCGGCAGAAGATAAGCTCCGACGATGTATTGAAGGATGCCAGCGTTACGGTCCAGAACCAGACCGCTCCGGGCGCCGCCACCTTGAATGTCAGCCAAACCACATCAGCCGTTCCGATAATTGATGCCGCCCAGGTCAAGAAAATTGCGGCCGGTGCCAAAGCCGGAAAGATAAAGGCCACTATTTCTAACTGGCCTGGAGTGAAAAACGTAGACGTAAAGACCAGTCCGTTCTGGGTTTCAAAGGTACCCAAGAAGCAGAATAAGATTACCGTCGTATTCCAGCAGGTAAAAGACTAGTGATGCAGCCTAGCGACTACATCGGTCTAGATATTGGAGAGAAACGGACCGGCATTGCCCGGGCATCAACTATCGCCAAGTTGGCCGAACCGCTAAAGATCGTACCGACCGAAGAACTTATGCCCGAACTGGCTAAAATTATCCAAGCCGGCCCTATAGCCGGCATCGTAGTAGGATTGCCGCGCAGCCTAAATGGTGACGATACCGCCCAGACCAAATGGGTCCTGGACTGGGCCAAGAGAGCCCAGGAAGATATTGATTTGCCGTTCTTTTTCCAAGACGAAGCCCTGACTACCAAGCAGGCCGAAGCCGAATCGCGGCAATCTTTACATCTTGATGATAGGGCAGCGAGTATAATCCTTCAGGACTTCCTGGACAGTAATGAGGCAGGAGAATAAATGGCCAAAAAAGTTACCAAATCAAGAACCAGTCAGTTGCGCTTAGCCCTGATTACCGTGCTTGTCGGCGCGGTTGTGATTTTCTGCGGCATCTGGCTTATAAAAGCCTGGTACGGTACCAGCCTGAAACCCGTATCGTCATCTAGTCAGGTCAGTAATTTTACGGTTGCCAGCGGTTCCAGCGTACATAACATCGGTGCTGATCTGCAAAAAGCCGGTCTGATACGCAGCTCCAAAGCCTTTGAAACCTATGTGCGGGCCAATCCTTTCGCCCGGAATCTGCAGGCCGGAACATATGCGCTGACCCCGTCTATGGGCATCAAGACTATAGTTCACAAGATGGCCACCGGTGATGTGATTAGACAGAATATAACGATTCTGCCCGACAAGCGCCTGGACCAGATAAAGCAGACATTCGCCAAGGCCGGCTACAGCCAATCGGAGATTGACCAGGCTTTCAACCCGGCGACTTACAGTGGTCACCCGGCACTTGCCAGTCTGCCTGCCGGGGCCTCACTAGAGGGCTATCTATACCCGGAAACCTTCCAGAAACTGGCATTCACCCCGGCCTCAGCTATCGTCAGCCAATCTTTAGACGAGATGAATAAGCGTCTGACCCCGGATCTGATCAATGCTTTCAAAGCTCAAAATCTTAATGTCTACCAGGCCATTACGCTGGCATCCATAGTCAACCAAGAGACCGACGACCCGGCTTACCAGCCGACGGTGGCTCAGGTATTCCTGAAACGCTTAAAGATGAATATGGCCTTAGGCTCTGATGTTACGGCTTTTTACGCTTCGGCGTTGGCCGGCCAACCGAAGACCGTGACCATCGAATCACCGTATAACACCAGATTGCACCCAGGACTGCCTCCGGGGCCGATAGGCAATGTTACGGGCAGCGCTTTGAATGCCGTAGCCCATCCCAGCAACACGGATTACCTCTTTTTCGTAGCCGGTGATGATAAGAAGATACACTTTTCGCATACTGCCGCCGAGCACGACCAAGCCATAGCCCAGTACTGCAAATTAAGCTGCGGCCACTAAACCCCTTGAATCACCCTCTAATTTGGTATAATGAAGGCTGGAAAAGGGCAGTTTTGCACATCCTGTCATCTGTTAGCCCATTTTCCAGGAGAATTTAAAGATTAGTAAACTCAACCTATCAGTACTAAATCCTCTCAGAAGCGTTGCAAAACTTCGTTTTGGCGCTTTTACTCCTATGGCTGATTTTAAGCAGATGGATAAAAAGACCCGCAAACGAAGGCTGCGCTACAGCCTGATAGCCGGTAATGTGGCCCTTTTGGTGCTTGTCAGCTCTTTTATCCTATTGAACCGTTCCGCCAGCCAGACGGTGCGCTCCAGCACCGTAAGAAGCTTGGACTCCACAGCCTCCAGCGCTATGAACCCCCTAGACCAGCTGTCATCGGCCCAGATAGCTCTAACGGCCGCTCAGGCCGCCCATATGCAGGAGCTCACCGCCGTTAGGAACCAGGCTGACTCTGACAGCTTAACTCTTAATATCGTGCCCAATGACACCATCGCCCTGGCTAAACCTCAGATCGTGGCTACCGCCCAGAAATCCAGACAAGCCATCCGGCACTATGTGGCAGTTTCCGGAGACACCGTTTCCGGCCTGGCGACCAAATTCGGCGTGAGCGCCGAGAGTATAAAGTGGTCAAATGGCATCACAGGGAATAATCTGACGATCGGAGCTAAATTAAACATTCCACCGGTAAACGGCATCGTTTACACCGTAAAAGCCGGTGATACCCCAGCTTCGTTAGCCGGTAAGTATTCGGCCGACGCTGACCAGATAATCGCTTATAACGACGCTGAAATCAGCGGATTAAAGCCCGGGGAACAGATTATCATTCCCAACGGCCGGGTAGCTGCACCTGTGGTCAGCTACGGTTATTATTCTGCATTGCATCTGGCTAATTTTATTCCAACTTACGGAGGTAATGGCTACGATTATGGTTACTGTACGTGGTACGTAGCCAACCGGGTAGCGGTACCGGCAAACTGGGGTAACGCCAATACGTGGGATAATTACGCCGCTCTTTCCGGTTGGACTGTCAGCGCCGTACCCGTTCAGGGTGCTATTGCCCAGACAGACCGTGGTTTCGAGGGCCACGTGGCTTATGTGGAAGCCGTCAGCCCTGATGGAACTCAGATCAAGTATTCAGATATGAACGGCTTAGCTGGCTGGGGCCGTGTGGGCTATAGCGATTGGACTCCGGCTTCACACTTCTCGCACTATATTTACCATTAAAAGAAAAGTGGGGCTGGTTCCGCGCGTGCGCGGTACCAGCCCCGAGGGGTCGATCGAGGATGTTGCTGTCGTGCCCGTGCCTGTTGTGTTGGCGGCGGTTGGGTAGAAGTCAGACTCCTACCCCTACACTAATAACTTCATCGTCACCTCCCCGGATGCACCGGGATTGTCGATTGACTGTGCTATAATACACCAATATTGATATAATGTCAATAGCATTTCTTCATATTTTAATTTATACTGTGTATATATGTTCGTTGATCAAGTGAGAATAAAACTAGCAGCCGGCAGCGGCGGCGACGGTGCCGTCAGTTTTCGCCATGAGATTTATGTAGATAAAGGTGGTCCAGACGGCGGCGACGGTGGTGATGGCGGCGACATCGTCTTAAAAGCCAGCCGCAACCAGAATACGCTGGCCAACTTCCGCTACAAGAAGCAGCTCAAAGCCCAGGACGGCCAAGCCGGCTCCAAAGCCCGGCGTCACGGCAAAAGCGCACCGGATCTGGAAGTCGATGTACCGGTAGGCACGGTGGTCAGCAACTTGGAAGGTCAAGTAATTGCCGACCTGGTAGAAGACGGCCAGACGGCCATAATCGCCCGCGGCGGTAAGGGCGGCTTCGGCAATGCCCACTTTGTGAGTTCTACCCGTCAAGCGCCACGCGTCGCTGAAAAAGGCGAAGCTGGTGAGGAGCTAGAAGCCCAGCTAGAGATCAAAATGATCGCCGATGTCGGGATAGTCGGGCTGCCAAATGCCGGCAAGTCGACGTTTCTGTCGATTGTCAGCAACGCCCGTCCGGAAATCGCCGATTATGCTTTCACTACCCTGACACCTAACCTTGGCGTGGTAGATATAGATGGTGCATCCAGCCTACTGCTAGCAGATATCCCTGGCTTGATTGAGGGTGCCAGCCAAGGGAAGGGATTGGGTGATGAGTTTCTGCGTCATGTGGAGCGCACCAAAGTGCTACTGCACCTGGTGGATATTTATAATGACGATGTTGGCAAAGCTTATCAGACGGTAATGGACGAGCTGGCCGCCTATAAGGTCAATTTATCCAAAAAACCTCAGGTAGTCGCCCTGACCAAGGTTGAAGGCGTAGATGATGAGATTATCAATGACGCTATTTCCTCTCTTAAAAAAGTAGTCAAGCGCGGCACCAGCGTGATGGCCATTTCCAGCCCCAGTAAAAGCGGTGTCAAGGAACTTCTTAGGGAGCTGAATAAGAAGGTAGAGAAAGCCAATGCTTCGGCTGGCAAGAGTAAGCTCAGAAGCAAATTACCGGTCATTACTCTGCGCGGTGAGGATAACGCCTGGTCGGTTAAGAAGAGGGAAGATGACTATCTGGTCACCGGCCGTAGGATAGAAAAGTTCGCCCGCCGCACCAAATTCGGGGATTATCACAGTGAACAGCGCCTTAAGGACATTATGCGCCGGATGGGCATTCTCCATCAGCTGAACCGGGAGGGCCTTGAAGCCGGCCAGACGGTCGTTATCGGCGAGCCAAAAATCGGCAAACTCATCTATTAAAACTTCTTGCTATGGTGCTATGAAAAGCGTAAAGTAGCTAGCATAAGCATCTTATAAACAAAAAATCAAAAAGGTATTAATAATGAACACTCATAATATTCACCTCAGTGAATGGAAGCCTATAGGAAGAAGCACTGATGGTCGCTCTATCTATATGTACGGCGATTCATCTAACCCGAACTCCTACCAGCTGTACTTAAATAACGACGGCAAAACAGGCACTCTCTACAGAGGAGGGCGTCAAATAGGCACAGGTACAATTGGTGCGTACGAGACTGGGAGCGACCCATCCAGCCCTACAGCTACCACTTCACCTTCCACGGGTGGAAATTATTCACGAGATGACCACGAGGCTCAAAGACAAAGAGCTGCTGCAATCGCCAAAGAGGATGCGATTAAGAGAAAGCAAGCAGAAGAAGCTGCAGCTGCCGAGCAAAGACGGAAAGATCAGGAAGCAGCCGCCAGAGCCGCGAGTTCAGGCAGTAGTAGTCAAGGAGGAAGTAATGGCGGTAGCGGTTCTTCCACTACCACAAGTAACACAAACACATCTACAACCTCTGCTTCACGGGGCACACACGCTGGCGACCACCACGGCGCCTTAGACACATCACTTAACTGGAAAACTGTTTCAGCTGATGGAAATACAATTGTATCTAGAAATGATGAAACTAATACCACTATGACCCATTACCGCGACGGACGTATTGTCGAGCAGGTAGATGGTAAAAATGCATACGTAGCGGTTAAAGGTTCTAATGACCATATGCCGGTGGCTTCATCGCCTAACTTAGTGACAGAAAACGGCCAGGGCGGTGGCTATATGCCAGGCACGAACATCCGGCCGGAAAGCTCCGCTCAGATTGCCGCCAAGGCTGAAGAAGCCAGAGGCGAAGCTCTTAATAAACAATACGGTCTGGGTAGTTACGCTAAACCTGCCATTAGTACTACGCCTGCCGCCCTGGCGGCCGACGCGCGCGGCGAAGCACTTAATAAACAATATGGCCTTGGGGAGTATGCCAAACCTACAGGCGACTCTTCTGCGGCTGCAGCTCAAGCCAGAGGAGACGCGCTAAATAAAGAGTATGGCCTAGGAAAATATGCGTCTAAAGATACGACCCCCACTCCAACCTGGGAAACATCGGTAGCTCCGGATCTTGGCGGCATCGGTGGCAGCGCCGTTACCGAACACGGCAATGCGCTAGCTGTACGCGATAGTAAAGACGGCAAGAAAATCATCGCCCAGATGGCTGATGGCTCTTATCAGTCCATAGATAAAGTAAGTGCCGAGGTGGCTAGTGCCGGAACCTGGGGCGATGGCACGGGCGGCGGAAAGGCCGTTAACGGCATAGGTGCTCCGGAATCAGTGTCTAATACCCCACCCCCTCCACATCCCGTCGATAACGGTCCATACATTGGCACTCTATCAACTCCGACTTCAGCTCCTGTTACGGATAACGGAGACGTGGTCCTAGGTAACCATCGCTTCCAAATCGCCGAGGCCAAAAACAATGAGCTATTTACTCTACCAGCCGGTGGTGGTGAGAGCCATATAGTTTCCGACTTCACGCCCGACGTCAGCAACGCCAGACCGATCGGCGGCCATCGATTGTCGATAGATTAGTGGTTAATAACCACCATTACGCCGTCCTGGTTAGAAGCTGCTTGGGAAGCATTATTCAGATTCTGCCGCGCCTGGACCTGAGCAGCTGATAGTTCAGCTAGGCGGTGCTGTTCCTGCACTTGGCGCTCAGCTTCGATTTGTCTGGCCAGTTCTTCCTGTTTAGGATTATCGGCTGCGGCGGCAGGCTCACCGGAAATCATAGCCATATATTTATCCAGGCCGCCAAATTCCTCAACCGGTTTCAGAAGTCCGTTGTCCATAACATAAATCTTATCCATAAGACTTAGCAATGCTCGCCTGTGGCTTACCAAAAGCACGGTTTTACCAGCTAGAATAGGCCCGACAGCATCGCGGATATAATTCTCGGATTTATTATCCAGAGCTGCGGTAGGCTCATCCATACAGAGTATAGGAGCGTTCTTGAGCAGCCCTCTGGCAATAGCGATGCGTTGCTTCTGCCCGCCGCTCAGACTGTTGCCGCCTTCACCGGCTGGTGTTTCCAGACCGCTCGGCATACGGTCCGTGAACTCTTTGACATTGGCAACCGTGGTCACGACTTCCAGCTCAGAAGTCGATAGCTGCCGCGTGACATCGGCGTCGACCAGATTATCCAGAATGGTGCCAGAGAATAATTGAGGAGCTTGGGCGATCCAAGAAACTTTCTGGCGGAGTTCGGAGAGTGAAACAGTCTGGATATCAATGCCGTCAACCAGTATCCGGCCCTGGGTCGGTTCTATAAATAGCGGTAACATCTTCAGAAGCGTAGTCTTCCCGCTGCCGCTAGGGCCGATAATGGCGACTTTCTGGCCTGGTTCAATGGTTAGGTTTACCCCTTTAAGAACGGGGGTGTCATTGTAGATATAGGTGATATTTTGGAATTCTATCTGGCCGTGACTCATTGGGAAGTGATTTCCAGCCCGGACGCTTTCAATACCTTCGTGGTCGCTCAGTACTTCGTAAACTCGGCTGACATCTATCAGTTTCTGGTTGCGAGCGGCTATCTCGGTGGCGATACCTTCGACCGGTCCCAGCAAGTAACCCATATAAGTCATAAATATAAGCAGCTGACCCAAAGTCATATGCCCATTCATGGCCGCCGACCCGCCCAAATACATTACCGCCGAAGTAGCAACGATTATCAAGAGGCTGTTGGTGAAGCGATAAGCCCGGCCGATGAAAAGGGCCTTCATAGTCAACTTGTAGTTATCGTGCCACAGACCATAGGCTTTTTGGACCTGCTTCTCCTCCAGGTTGTATGACTGGACGGTTTCGGCGTTATCTATGGTTTCGGTAATCATGGCCGAAACCCGGCTGCTGATCTGCGTCAAAGCTTGGGATATGCGGCCCAACCGCGGACCGAAAACCCGGATCAGTATGAATAGAAAAGGAATCAGCACGACGCTGATGAGAGTCAGCCTGACGTCAAAGTTAAGCATAATTATCAGGATGCCGATTATCATAATCGCCGATTCGGCAATCTGGGCGGTAGTATCTAAAACCAGATCCGAAAGACTACTGGTCAGGATATTCTGGCGGTAAACGTAGTCCCCTTTGGCTAAGCGCTCCTTATGATAAAGCGGTAAGTGCAAAATATGGCGCAGCGATTCGGTCTTTATTTGTGAGTTCAGCCAGAAGCCAAGCCGTAGCACCAGATAATCCTTCACGGTTCCGACTACGGCGCCAACTATGAAAATGGCGATAGTCAGCACCGAGGTTAGTAAAATCAGCGTGGCGGTGTGCGTATAAGGAGCCAGTGGTCCTGGAGCCGGAATGTTACCGAACGCCGAGTCGACCATAATCTTGGTCGGCCACGGACGGAGCAGGGCAACAGATGAGCTCATCACGCTGATGACCACTATGATTACCGTGGCCGGAACGGCCTTTGACTTGTACTTTTTAAGCCATTGCTTGAATTCGGTCTTCTTTTGCATACGGCCGTGAGCACTTAGCCACGCCTCAACGGCCTGATGGACCATTGCCGCCGGAAATCCCTGTTGAACTAGGGTCGGCGCTATGGCTTGCTGGGGAACACCCTTAGCAATAGCCTCTTCTATGGCGGCGTAGATTTGGGGCATCATGGCCTTAAAATACCACCCTAAACATTAGCATCAATTATAGCTGAAAATTACCTAAAGACCGCCATAGTTATACAATGGTAATTGAATGACTTTTTATTTCTATGATTTAGAAACCACCGGCATAACGCCTCGCCGCGACCGGGTTATGCAATTCGCCGGGCAGCGCACCGACAAAGATCTGAACCCTATCGGCGAACCTGACAATATTCTTATCAAGCTGACGCCGGATGTGCTGCCGGAACCGGAGGCCATACTGATTACCGGTATCACGCCGCAAAAAACTTTGTCAGACGGCATCACCGAGGCTCAGTTCCTGGAATATTTCGCTGAGCATATAGCCGTAGCTGACACTATGATTATCGGTTTTAATAATGTCCGTTTCGACGATGAATTCATACGTTTTATGCTGTGGCGCAATTTCTATGATGCCTATGAGTGGCAATGGAAAGATGGCTGCAGCCGCTGGGACCTGCTTGATTTGGTGCGGATGACCAGGGCTCTGCGGCCTGAAGGCATTAATTGGCCGTTCGACCTTGAGGGTAAGCCCACCAACCGTTTAGAGCTGCTAAGTAAACAGAACGAACTCGAACATGTAAACGCGCACGATGCCCTCAGCGATGTGGTGGCAGCCATCGACGTAGCCCGCCTGATCAAACAGAAACAGCCGAAGCTCTATGATTATTTGCTGAATATCCGCAGCAAACACAAAGTGTCGGCCTTGGTTAATTCCGAACAGCCCTTCATCTATACCAGCGGTCGCTACCCTGGAGCATGCCTGCACACTACAGCGGTAATTAAACTGGCCGATCATCCTGACCGCCAAGGCGCTCTGGTTTACGACCTGCGCGTAGATCCCACGGAGTTTCTCAATCTCAGCGCCGAGAAATTAGCCGACCTTTGGAGTCTGCGCGGCAGAGACGTGCCTTACTTCCCGGTAAAAGCTCTGTTTTATAACCGTTGCCCAGCTATCGCACCGTTCAATGTACTTGATACCGACAGCGCCCAGCGGCTGGACCTGGACAAGAAAAAGCTGACCAAGCACCTTCAGGTGCTAGGCACGGCAGGGGACTTCAGCGATAAATTGATCCGAGCCGTTGAGCTGATGAAGAAAAAAATGCCAGTAGCCGCGGCTGACCCGCTGAGAGTAGACGAGCAGCTATATGACGGCTTCTTGAACGATAGCGATAAGACTAAGACCGGCGTAGTCCGGGCGGCCGATGAGCAGCAGCTGGCCGACCTCAACTTGGATTTTTACGATGATCGTCTGAAAGCTCTGCTGCCGCTATATAAAGCCCGCAATTATCCCAAATCTTTAACACCGGAAGAGCAGGAGAAGTGGGAAGATTTTAGGCGCCAGAAGATGCTGGACGGTGGCAAAGATAGTATGATCGCCAACTTCTTCAATAAACTGAATGAGATAGCTGCCCGGCCGAAACTAAGCGACGAGCAGAAGTATCTGTTAGAAGAGCTTAACCTGTACGGCCAGTCGGTTACACCCGTTGACTGACGGTCTGTCTGACAGTATTCAGACTCTGAACGAACTTGGTCTTTTTGAAGCGGTTGATACGGCGTTGGAAGTTGCGGTTTAGCCGGCGCAGGCGCTTAGAGAAATAATTGAGAATATTGCGGCGCGTACGACGCAAGCGCAACTTTACCTGCCGCTTGAACTTTAATAGCCGATAATATGTCATCGCCAATAAGGCTCGGCGCGTACGACGGATTCTCATCTTTATTGTTCGGATCAGTCTGCGGTAGCGGGAGGTAATACTCCAGATCAAAGCTCGGCGAGCTCGGCGCATACGCGCTAGAGATTGACGCTTGAAACGTCTGATAGCCGTCACTAGATTGCGCTGTTGACGCTTGAACGCCCAGATCATCCGACGCTTGGCTTTGCGTATATTGATACGCATCCTCAAGTATTTGTAGCGTACGAAGCGTCGAATTTCTTTTCGATGCTTTTTTTCCCATCGATATAAAAAAAACGCCAGTAAAACCAACAGGATTTCTGTGAACGTGATTTCAAAATTTGTGCCGGGCACCTGGCCCAGAACCAGCAGGAAGTCTAGCATCCCAAGGCCTCCACCTCTTAATGATATTAACTTAGCTCGCATTGTACCACTAAGTTGCGTCTATGTCAAGTAACTTAGACTCTATATAAGCTTAAGGTGTTTGGGGGCCTTAGAATCTATACAACGGAGGAAAAAACCTGTATAATCATTTGGTTTTATGAGCAACAATATTAGCATTCGGGGGGCTCGCGAACACAATCTTAAAGACGTCAGTCTGGAGATACCGCGTGAGCAGTTCGTTGTCATCACCGGCCTTTCGGGTTCCGGTAAATCCAGCTTGGCTTTTGATACTATCTACGCCGAAGGCCAGCGCCGCTATGTTGAATCCTTGAGCGCCTATGCCAGGCAATTCTTGGGCCTGATGGAGAAGCCGGATGTCGACCAGATAGACGGCCTCAGCCCAGCCATCAGCATCGATCAGAAATCCACCAGCCGTAATCCGCGCAGTACGGTGGCTACCGTTACTGAAATTTATGATTATTTGCGTCTATTGTTTGCCAGAGTCGGCACACCGCATTGCCCGATAGATGGCCACCCGGTTACCCGCCAGACCATCACCGTAGTTGTCGACCAGATCGTCAAGCACGAACCCGGTGCCAGGCTTATGGTATTGGCGCCGATAGTCGTCGATAAGAAAGGCGCTTTCGAACATGTCCCGGAACAGTATATGCGCGCCGGTTTTGCCAGAGCCCGGGTAGATGGCGTGGTCTATGCCCTGGATGAATTCCCGGAGCTGGACAAAAATTATAAGCACAATATCGAGATAGTGGCCGACCGCGTAGTCAATGATGAGGATAATCGTAGCCGCCTGGTGCAGAGTATCGAGCAGGCTTTTGAAATCGGCGGCGGCATAATCATCATCAACAACGCCGATACCAACCAGGACAAGCAATACAGCCTGCGTTACGCTTGCCCGAACCATCCCGACGTAGCCATACCGGAACTGGAACCAAGAACCTTCAGTTTCAACAGCCCGCACGGCGCCTGCCCGGTCTGTACCGGCTTGGGTAGCCGCTTGGAGGTTGACCCTGACCTGGTCATACCGAACGGCCGCTTAACGATTGCCGAAGGTGCTATTCGTCCCTATAACCGCATTAACGTAGATAACTGGTATATGAAAAAACTGCAGGCCGTATCCGAGCGTTATGGGTTCAGCCTTAGCGTACCGACCAGTGAATTGAGCCAGGATCAACTGGATAAGATATTGTATGGCACCGGCAATGAGGCTTTCCGGGTCAGTCTGGGAATGGGCCGGGCTTTCAATACCACCTATGAAGGTGTGATTCCTAATCTGGAGCGCCGGCATAAAGAAACGGAAAGCGATTTTATCCGCCGCGACATCGAGAAATATATGCAGGAGCGGCCTTGCCATGCTTGTCGTGGCCTGCGTCTGAAGCCGGAAGTCTTGGCCGTAACAGTGGATGGCCATAGCATTATGGATATCTGCCAGTTAAGCATCGACGATGCTTTGGCCTACTTTAATTCCTTGAAACTAAATACTAACGAGACTTCCATTGCCAAGCAGATACTTAAGGAAATAAATGCCCGCCTGCAGTTTCTGCAGGATGTCGGCCTGAACTACCTGACCTTGCTGCGCAGTGCGGTCTCATTATCCGGTGGTGAAGCTCAGCGCATACGTCTGGCGACGCAGATCGGCTCCGGACTTCAGGGCGTACTTTATGTGCTGGACGAGCCAAGTATCGGCCTGCACCAACGCGACAATGAACGTTTGCTAAAAACCCTGGAGCGCTTACGCGACCTGGGCAATACCGTCCTGGTAGTAGAGCACGACGAAGAAACCATCCGCCGAGCCGATTACCTGGTAGATATCGGGCCGGGAGCCGGAATACACGGCGGTGAAATCGTGGCTCACGGTACGCCAACTCAAGTTATGAAGAACAAAAAAAGCATTACCGCCCAGTACCTCTGCGGCACTAAGCAGATTCCAGTCCCTAAGAAACGTCGACCGGGCAATGGCAATAAATTGGTAATCAAAGGCGCCCGCGAAAATAACCTGAAAGACCTGGACGTAGAAATTCCATTAGGCAAATTAGTTGTGGTCAGCGGCGTCAGCGGCTCCGGTAAATCCAGTCTGATAAATGATATCTTGGCCAAAGAACTTAGTGCCCGGTTGATGCGGGCCCAGACTGTCCCTGGCCGCCACCAGGACATCGAGGGCATCAAGCTGCTTGATAAGGCCATAGTTATCGACCAATCGCCGATCGGCCGCACACCAAGGAGCAATCCTGCCACTTACACCGGTGTTTTTACGCCTATCCGCGATCTGTTCGCCCAGATGCCAGAAGCCAAACTGCGCGGTTACGGTCCGGGCCGCTTCAGTTTCAACGTCAAGGGCGGACGCTGTGAGAACTGTGCTGGAGACGGCGTTATTAAGATTGAGATGCATTTTCTGCCGGACGTTTACGTACCCTGCGAGGTCTGCCAAGGCAAACGCTATAACCGTGAAGCGCTGGAGATACATTACAAAGGCAAGACCATTAGTGATGTGCTAGATATGACCTGCGAACAAGCTTTGGAATTCTTCGAGAGCATCCCGGCCATTTCCCGGAAGCTGCAGACTTTGGTAGATGTCGGCCTGGGCTATATAACATTGGGCCAGCCGGCTACGACGCTGTCCGGCGGTGAAGCCCAGCGCATTAAACTAGCTAGCGAATTATCCCGCCGCCCAACCGGACGAACCCTTTATATCTTGGATGAACCGACGACCGGTCTGCATATGGCCGACGTTGATAAACTGCTGCACGTACTCCATGCGCTTGTCGATGCTGGCAACTCAATGGTGGTTATCGAGCATAACCTGGATGTCATCAAAAGCGCCGACCACATCATAGATATGGGCCCGGAGGGCGGGGAAGCCGGCGGCCGGGTTATAGCCGAGGGCACACCTGAACAGGTCGCCAAGAACAAAGATAGCTATACCGGTCAGTTCCTAAGCTCCGCGCTTAAGAGCTAACCTTTTTTGAATAAGTAGCGGTACTCTTCCCTCAGAGCCGCCATTATCTCCCGGCGGCGGCCACGTTTCTTATAAAGTTCGTAAAGACCGACGCCCCACGTCAGGATTATGGCCAGCAAGATAATATCTTTGATGTAGACATCTAAGTTGGGCACCCGAGTGCCGATCCAGTAGCTGAGCAATATCAGACCAACGCTCCATATCACCCCACCGACGATGTTAAAAATCAGAAATATGCCTTGGTCCATCTTTCCCATACCGGCCACCAGCGGAACGATGGTCCGGACCACGGCGATAAAGCGGGCGATAAGTATGGTTTTCCAGCCGTGGCGGGCAAAAAAACTCTCGGTATGCGCCATATAATCTTTCCGGAATAAGATGCCATCTTTGCGCTTGAAGATATGCGGTCCGGCCCGGCGGCCGAGGATGTAGCCCATCTGATAACCGGCAACAGTGGCGATTATGCAAAGCAAAATCAAAGGGATCAGCGGCAGTTTATGCTCGCTGGCAAATATGCCACCGGCAATCAGTAGGGTGTCGCCGGGCAGGAATAATCCCAACAGCAAACCGCTCTCGGCAAAGATGACCAGAGTTATGGCTATCAGTCCGCCGGCTTGCACGAGATTGTTAACATCAAACATAGTTATTGCTTATTGTACAGCTAACACCTTAAATCTGATATAATAGTCTGATACGTAAAGAGGAAGACGAGAAGAAACGATGACCAGTATTGACGATGCCGTTAAATTGACAGAGCGAACCGTGGTTGGCAAGGGCCTGAATGCCCTGCGCCGCGAAGGGCAGATTCCTGCCGTAATCCATAACCACGGCCAAGAATCCATCCACGTGATGGCTCCTGAAAAGGAACTAGCAAGAGTTTATAAAGAAGCCGGTAAGCACCACCCGCTTAATCTTGAAGTCGGGTCTCAGAAATACCTGGCCTTGATCAAGGACGCTCATTTTAATCCTGTAAAACATCGCCTGCAACACATCGTATTCCAAGCTATCCGCCAGAACGAAAAAGTAGAAGCCGAAGTGCCTATCCGTATGGAAGGTGAGATACCTGCCGAGAAAGTCGGTCTGATGGTCTTAACTCAGCTGGACGCTGTCCAGGTAGAGGCATTCCCACGTCACTTGCCCGACGAGATGGTCGTTGATGCTACCAAATTAGTTGAGCTGCACGATAAGCTTACCGTCGAAGACCTGCAAATTCCAGAAGGCGTAACTGTCCTGACCGAACCCGAGCACCCTATCGCAACCGTGGTTGAAACCAAGGCCCAAATGAGCGAAGAAGCTGAGGAAGGCGTTGGCGGTGAAGAGGGCGAAGAAGGCCAGGCCGCTGAAGGTGCCGAAGGCGAAGCCGCCGGCCAAGAAGCCCCCAAAGAATAGCCCCAAGAATTTAATCTTCCAGGAAGCCGCCAGATTGGTGAGCCCAAAGCCCGGCATAAGTTCCGCCCATTTCTAGCAATTGTTTGTGAGAACCCTGTTCTATTATTTTGCCTTGGTCTAGAACGATAATCCTGTCCATTCTCTGAATGGTACTTAGACGGTGGGCTACGACTATGGCCGTCCGGCCTTCCATCAATTTCCATAGGGCGTCTTGGATCAGTTTTTCGCTTTCACTGTCTAGTGCGCTGGTGGCTTCGTCTAGCACCAGGACGGGAGCGTCCTTAAGCATAGCCCGCGCAATGGCGATTCGCTGGCGCTGGCCGCCGGACAATTTTACGCCGCGCTCTCCAACCAGAGTCTCGTATTTATGAGGTAGATTGTTTATGAACTCATCGGCGTGGGCCATCTTGGCTATTTCCCGCACCTTATGCTCATCGGCAGCTTGCTTGCCGTACCTGATATTCTCGGACAGGGAACGGTGAAACAGGGCCGGGTCCTGCGGCACGTAGGCGATAGTTGCCCGCAGGTCCTGCTGTTTTATCTCGGAGATGTCGTGTCCGTTTATCAGAATCTGACCGCTCTCAATATCCATAAATCGCAGCAACAGGGTGGTGATGGTAGTCTTGCCGCCGCCGGATCGGCCGACTAAGGCTACTTTTTCGCCTTCCTCGATCCGCAGATTTAGCTCATCGAACAGATGCTCACCGGTACTATCGGAGTATTGAAAGCGGACATTCTTGAACTCGATAGGTCCCTTATGCTGAGTGAATTCAACTGGGGAAGTTACGTCCTTGACCTTCGGTTCTTCTAACAGCAGTTCGGTGAACTGCGCCACGTCGGTGATAGCGCTCTCCAGGTTGCGATATATCTGGTTGAAGCGCCACATTACTGAACTGATAGTCGCGAAGTAACTGAAAGATACGAAGATGGCTCCTACGTTAATCGAGCCATTGGATGACAAGGTCAGAGCGATTATCAGCCCGATGGTATTAGTCAGGACATACAGCGGCGACAGAGCCATTTCGATGCGCAGAGTGTTATAGTTCCAAGCTTTCCTATATCCATCCATATAGTCATCAGCCCTCAGCTTGTGTCGCTTCGCCTCGTAATTCTCTTTGGCGAACGAGCGAACGGTGCTCATGTTGGTGATAGTATCGGCGATATTTCCGGCCATCAGGTTGCTGGCGGTTTCACGCTTGGCCACCAATTTTTGGCGCCGGCGGATAAGTGGAATAGCGATGGTCAAGGTCAGGCTTAGCATCGCTACCAACGCTACGACCAGCCACGGCGAGTAGCCCCACAGCACGAATCCCGCGAAAAACATCGGTATGAGATTGGAGGTGACGTTGAAGGCCATAGTATCCATCACATCTTCATAGCGGCGTCCGTAACCTATCACTTTCTTGGTTAGCGAGCCGGCAAAATTATCATTGAAGAATGACTGGTCCTTAGCGAATAGGAAATCCATAGCGTTGATATATAGCCGTCCCATTCCGTTAGTTTCAACTCGGGTCAGACACAACATAGCTATCCGCCACAGTGCTTCGCCTACCAACCACAAACCGGCAAACATCGCCACGTAGGGTATCAGTTGGTGAGCCGTCGGGTGCGGGTTGTTATTGAAGTTGGTCAATATCCGGGCAACGATAAGCGGCGGCACATAAAACACCAGAATGCTGCCGAGGCCGGGGAATAGCAAAGCCGGAACCGCGAAACGTATATCTTCACGGACCTGGTGCAAGTAATGTCTTACCGCAAGCCGTATGGCCTGCGAGTTGCGTTCCGGGGTCATTGCCCGAACCTCCTATCGGTCTATTTAAAGTTGCTTAAATTTTTATTTTAAACGCGACTGCAACGGGCAGCGGAGCAGCCCGCGCTGGTTTTTGATAAGTCGTTCTTCATTTTGGGCACTCCTCCTCGTCCGTTTAATGTTGTTAATTTATGATTATACCGCTTGTCGCTACACCTGACAAACCCCTGTAATTTTGATAGGCTATAAGGTGCTATGCAGAAGATAATCCTGTTTTATAAATTCGTTCCGGTAACCGATACCGAGACAGTTATGCATTGGCAGCGGGCTTTAAGCGAAAGCCTGGGATTGAAAGGCCGGATCATCATCAGCCAGCACGGCATCAATGGTACTTTGGGCGGGGAAGTCAGAAGCCTGAAGGACTACATCAAGGCAATGAACCTGCACAGCACGTTCAAAAAGATTGATTACAAATGGAGCGATGGCGGTGCCGATGACTTTCCCAAACTGCGCGTCAAAGTCCGGCCCGAAATCGTTACTTTCGGAGTACCTGACGAGATTGAGATTAACGAAACCGGTGTAGTCGGCGGCGGCCAGCACATCACGCCCGAGCAAGTTCATAAGCTAGCCCAAGAACACAAGGACCAGCTGGTATTTATCGATGGCCGGAATGCTTACGAGGCAGCGATCGGCAAGTTCAAGAATGCCGTAGTGCCCAATACCAGGACTACCAAAGATTTCATCAGCGAACTGGAAAAACCGGAGATGCAGACTTTGAAAGATAAGCCCATCGTGGCTTATTGTACCGGCGGCATACGCTGCGAAATCTTGACCAGTCTTATGAAAAAGCGTGGCTTCAAAGACGTCTATCAGATCAAAGGAGGCATTGCCAAATACGGAGAGAAATTCGGTGATGATGGTCTATGGGAAGGCAAGATGTATGTTTTTGATAAACGGATGAAAGTGGCCTTCAGCGATAAGAGCCAAGAGCTTGGCGACTGCATCAGATGCTCCGCCAAAACCAGCGACTACGTTAACTGCGCTAACGATTTCTGCAGCAAACTCATCCTGCTCTGCGAGATTTGCCAGCAGGGAACCATCGCTTGCGATGCCAGCTGCGAAGCTAAACTTCAAGCCGCCGCCGCTTAAAGGGGAAGCATATGAACGACCTCATCAAAGACAAGTTGACGCAGCTGCCTAC
>Ga0070714_100001218_pt1 | contig 18565 bp, 19 predicted proteins | sample LARL83metaG_FD_65450 | JGI IMG/M metagenome (GOLD analysis project Ga0070714, IMG submission 65450) | Corn, switchgrass and miscanthus rhizosphere microbial communities from Kellogg Biological Station, Michigan, USA - LAR L8-3 metaG | ecosystem: Host-associated > Plants > Roots > Rhizosphere ... | reverse complement strand
CCGAGAGTTTGGCGGTGGCGCCAACGGGTTCACCACTTTCCTCCACCTTTCGCCTTTGATCGCGCTGCATGATCACATGGACGGCCAATCCATCATCGGCGCCTGGATTTTTCTGATCCTGATGATAATCCCCGCCGTCGCACTTCGGCGGCGAAAACCTATTCCGTGATGCTCCGAAAATTATTTTTAAAGTTTCGTCTGATAATTTGTCTTGCAAAAGTGGGAAGGTGTGGTAAAAAATCCCACATCAGTTCAGCGAATGGAATGACTTCCCTTGCGACACGTCTTTTTTGGAGAATACGAGCTCACGATCGACGACAAAAATCGTCTTTTGGTCCCCAGTGAGGTGCGGAGGCAGGTCGATGCGGAGCGGGATGGGGAAGCGTTTTTTGCGATCATGGGAGTGAACCGCAAGCTGTGGTTGTATCCGGAAAAGTTCTATCAAGAGATGGTAACGCGGGATTTATCGGACGTGTCGCCTGGTGAGGAGTTGTTGGCGTTTGATCAGATGAATTTCGCCATGGCGGCAAAAATGGAGTGGGACAAGCAGGGACGGATCCTGCTGCCGGAGAAGACTTTAAAGCGGATCAATTTGGGCAAGGATGTCACGTTGATCGGTGTTCGGGATCATCTGGAATTATGGACTACCCCGGATTGGGAAGTCCGGCGCGAGGAGCTGATGTCCCAGTCAGCCGAGATCACGCTGAAAGCGAAACAGGCCCGCAAAGGAGTCGCGGGTTGACGACAGGCCATCCAGGGAAGGATGGGACCAAAGGTAACCAAAGGCGGAGCCATTGGTTAGACAATGTCGAGGCGAAGAGGTGATGGATCACCCCTTCGCCGGGACATGTGATGAAGAAAATCGGGTCGCGAGCACGGCTGCGAGCGACACGATGAGGCGCGGAGAATCAATTCTCCGCGAGCGATCCGGTGGAGTCGCCGCACGGATGGGGCCCGCGCTGTAACGCGGGGGCAGGAGGCCCGGCTTCACACTATCGCCCAAGTCACGGGTGCGGCTTGAGTTCTGCCGCACCAAACTTGGACCGTACAGATTATGCGCTGTGGGCACGTGGAAGGCAATAGAAATTTTGTGCGCGCGTTGAGAAAACACGTCGTTGTGGCGCTAAGCCGCAAGCGTCTTCGAGAACTGTCTAATAAGTAGTCGCGCGCTATCTCAACCTCGTTGTCAGTAAATAAATTGGAGTAAGATTCGCGCATGGAACTCCCCGCGAGCGGGCATGACCCGGTATTGCTTAATGAGGTCATGGATTACCTGCGACCGACGGCGGGGAATGTGGTGATCGATTGCACAACCGGGCGCGGGGGACATTCACTGGCGATGGCGCAAAAACTGGGGAGCGAGGGGCTGCTGATCGCGCTCGATGCGGATCCGCGTAATCTGGAATACGCACAGGAACGATTGAAAAATGCGCCATGCAAGGTGCGGCTGTTCCATGCCAATTTTTCGGAGCTGGATGAGGTGCTCGAGCAGGCGGGAGTTACCCAGGTCACCGCGATTCTGGCGGATTTGGGGATCAGCACGAACCAGTTGTTTCAGGATGAGTATGGGATGAGTTTTGCGCGACCGATGCCGCTGGATATGCGGATCGACCCGCGGACGAAAGAGTCCGCGGCGGACATTGTGAACCGGTGGCGCGAGGAAGATATCGCCAACACGTTGTATCAATTGGCACAGGAAAGATTCAGTCGCAAGATCGCCAGGAAAATTGTGGACGAGCGGCGAATTGCGCCGATCTTAACTACAGAGCGACTTGCCGATATAGTGCGCACAGCGATCGGACCCCGCGGTGGAGCCCCGGACAAGATCGACCCTGCAACGAGGACGTTCATGGCGCTACGGATGGCGGTCAACCAGGAGCTGGAAAACCTGGACGCCCTTCTCAAGTTAGCGCCGCGAAGACTCGCTCCTGGCGGTCGGCTCGGGATCATCAGTTTCCACTCGGGTGAAGATCGGCTGGTCAAGCAGGCGTTTCGTGCGCTGGACGCCGGCGCAGAATTTCGCGTGCTGACGAAGAAACCGGTTGAGCCGACGGACGATGAAGCGCGACGGAATCCGAGATCGCGGTCGGCGAAATTACGAGCGGTCGAACGGCTGTAGGGTCCGCACTGCGGACCTAGGAACTGGAGAAAGTTGCGAAAAGACGGTCCGCAATGCGGACCCTACGGATATGGAAAAGGATTTGCCATGACAAGAGAAACAAAAATCGGGCTGCTGGTTGGACTGGGCTTTATCATCGTGATCGGAATTTTGTTGTCCGATCATATTCAGTCTTCGACCGAGCCACCGCAGGCGGGGTTGAGTGTCGCGGCGGCGAATGTGCGCAGTGGAGTAAACGCGCCGAATTCGTCGAGCCCGGGCGCGGTGCAGGTGACAGCGCCGGAGAACGTCGTGCCAGTGTCGCCGGTGGTGACGAATGAGGAGCTAAAGAATAAACCCGAGCCGACGCAGGTGATTAGAATCACGCAGGCGTCGGCGGCGGATTCAGGGGCTCCGCTGGTGATTAAGGATTTGGGTGAGAAGACCGCCCCGTCGCTGCTTGCGAATGGGCCGGCGATCGAACTGGGGTCGACGAATGACAAACTGGCGATGATTCCGGAAACGGAAGTGGTGAAGAACGAAGCAACCCCCAAGCCGCATGCGCGGATTTACATCGCCAATTCCGGTGACAGCCTCGCGAAGATGGCGGCGAAGATGTATGGCACGGACACGCGGGCGAATCGCAGTCTGATCGTCTCGGCCAACAAGGAACTCAAGGCCAATCCGACGAAGATCATCGCGGGGCATGCTTACACAATTCCGGGAAATCCGAACGAGAAGGCGCCGGTGGCGCTGGCGGTGACCGCCAAGGGATCGACGACCGCGCCGAGCAGCGTGGCGACGTCGTGGTACACGGTGAAGGCCGGCGATAATCTCTGGAAGATCGCCAAGGAACAATTGGGGAATGCCAACGCAGTCGCGCAGATTCGTGAACTGAATAAAGAGAGCCTGAAAGGCGATGCGCTGAAGTTGAATATGAAATTGAAGTTGCCGTCGCGGATGATTGCGTCGGTTAACTAGAGAGTCAGATTCACCGCAGAGGCGCAGAGAACGCAGAGAAGAAATGGAACCACAGATTACGCAGATTTCGCAGATTGGGAAAAGACGAATTTAGGTAGGGCTTAGAAAACTCGTGGCACGGCCTACTAGGCCGTGATTCGAAATCAGAATCACACGGGCTGGTAGCCCGTGCCACAGTGAATCAAACGCCCATCCGCGAAATATGTAGCTAATTTCTCTGCGATCTCTGTGTCTCGGCGGTGAATAGGAATTTGAAATGTTGAAGCTGCTGCTGTGCATGATCGCTGCGTTTCTCACTGCTATCGCGGTGCTGGAGCTGCGTCAGCAGCGGTTGAATTTGAATTTTCAGACGAGCCGGTTGCACAGTGAGATTGAGAAACGGCAGGGGACGCTGTGGAACCAGCAGTTACAGATTGCGGCGTCGACGGCGCCAAATGCGATCAGTAAAACCATCGGCAGCGAGAATCTGGAGCTCACGCCCACCGGGCCGGCGGGGAATGATGCGCGGAAAATGATGAAGGAAGCGACGACTGGCGGGCACTAATTTCGAATGCAGAGACTCGGAGAACGCAGAGGAAGAGAGAGTTGATTTTCACGTGGCGTGGGGTTCCAGCCCACGAGCATGATGTACGTGGGCTGGAAGCCCACGCCACGATAAATGCAGGACGCGCGCCTGAATGTTCAATTTTTTGGCATGGTCGTCCAGCCCATATCCGCATGGGCAAGATGCCCATGCCACGTAAATGTAGGAAGCACCTTGATCCGTACTTTCTCTTCAATTCGCGCGGGCGTGATCTTTTCGATTGTCGTGCTGTTGTTTGCTGCGCTAATTTGTCGCGTGGCCTATTTGCAGACTTATGGGCGGGAGCAGACGGTCGCGCGGGCAGAGCGGCAGCAGCATTTGACGGCGCCGCTGCAGGCGCGGCGCGGGTGTATTTTCGATCGCAATGGGATGCTGATGGCGGGAACGCTGCAGACACAGACGCTGTTTGTCGATCCCAAATTCATGGCGGAATCGTTTGAGGACGATGGGCTGACACCGGAGGAAGTGAGCGAGAATATTGGCAAACTGGCGGGGGTTTTGGATCGGAAGCCGGAAGAATTGAAAAAGATTTTGGAAGATAAATCGCAGTCACGGTTCGTGAAGATCGCGACGCATCTGGATGACAATGTCAGCAAGGAAATCGCGAAGCTGGATATTCCGGGGGTGGGGTGTTTGCCGACGTCGATGCGGAATTATCCGATGGGTTCTTTGGGGGCGCACATTCTGGGCGGAGTGGGCGGTGACGGGACCGGGCTTGATGGGATGGAGATGAAATTCGACAAGCTGCTGTCGGGTCATAACGGATCGATCCGGATGACCAAGGACGCGCACCGTCGGCCGATCAATGTGGCGGCGGAGGATTATCTACCGCCGACGCATGGCAGTCATCTCGTGCTGACAATCGATGCGACGATTCAGATGATCGCGGAGGAAGAACTCGCGGCATCGTGCGAAGAGAGTCACGCCAAACGCGCCGAAGTGGTCGTGATGGATCCGAACACGGGGGAAGTTTACGCGCTGGCGAATTATCCGGCGTTTAACCCGCAGAATTTGAACGATTCCAAGCCGGAGATTCGGCGGAATAATTGTTTGGTTTCGCCTTACGAACCCGGATCGACGATCAAACCGTTCATCGCGGGGCCGGCGCTGATGTGGAACATCACGCACATGAGTGAGGTGTTTCACACGGGCGGGGCGACGCGGATCACGTCGTATGGCCGAAAGATCGGCGACGTGCATGGCGGATATCCGCAGCTTTGCATGTGGGATGTGCTGGTGAAGTCTTCCAATATCGGCATGTCGCTGCTCGGCGAGCGGATGGGGAATTCCAAGCTGCACGAGGCGCTGGATGAATTTAAATTCGGGCAGCGCACAGGGGTTGAATTGCCCGGCGAAGATCCGGGTTTGGTGAAAGCGCTCGGTCGGTGGAATAAGAGCTCGACGGATTCGATTCCACAGGGATATGAGTTGATGGTGACGCCGATGCAGTTGGCGCGCGGATTTTGCGCGTATGGCAATGGCGGGAAGCTGGTGACTCCGACGATTATCAAGGGGACACTGCAGCCGGATGGATCGGTGGAGTCGATTAAATCGCGCAGGGGCGCGAGCGAATTCCCGCAGGTGATCAACGAAGAAACCGCGGCGAACGTGCGCCGCATTCTGGCGGATGTCCCCGTGCGCGGAACGGCCAAGGGCAAGGGATCGAAGATCTACAACATCTTCGGGAAGACGGGGACAGCTCACATCTCGCTGGGAAAACAGGGGTATTCGCTGACACGATTCAATAGCTCATTCATGGGCGGCGCGCCGTTTGAGAATCCGCGGCTGATCATCGCGTTCGTGGTGCACGATTCCGATCCGGCGATCGCGCATTACGGCGGTGTGGTCGCGGGGCCTTATGCGTGCCGATTGCTGGAGAGAGCGCTGACGTATTTGCAGGTGCCGGCGTCGCCGGATCTGCCACTGCCTCCGCCGCAGATCGCGTCGCTGCTTTATAACTATCATGACACGGATTATCAGAAGGTGAGAACGGCGAGCGCGAGCGAGAAGGAATGATTCAAAAAATTCCCGCCGATGACATCGGCGGCTTTATTTGTATCGGGTTCCTATCTAAATTGGGCGCTGGAGGCCTATGGCACAACAGCAAATCCCTCTTGAATTGAATGTCGAACGGCGATCGTCCGCGGCCAAGTGGCTGGTTCTTCTGGCGGCGTTTCTTGGGTGGATGTTCGACGGGCTGGAAATGGGGATTTTTCCGCAGATCTCGCGGCCTGCGCTCACGCAGCTGTTGAGTAACAGTGCCGATATCGCCAGCGCGATGGGGTGGTGGAATCAATTTATCGCCGCGATGTTTCTCTGGGGGGCGGCGGTTGGTGGTTTGGTTTTTGGTTATCTCGGTGATCGCGTCGGCCGGGTAAAGGCGATGTCGATTTCGATTTTGATTTACTCGCTGTTCACGGGGATGTTGTATTTCGTGCGCTCGCCGGGCGAGCTCGCAACGCTGCGCTTCATTGCGGCGATCGGCATGGGCGGGGAATGGGCGCTCGGTGTGGCGCTGGTGATGGAAGTGTGGGATGCCAAATATCGGCCATTCCTCGCGGGAATGATCGGCGCGGCATCCAACGTTGGCTTTGTTCTCATCAGCACATTGGGATGGAGTATTCACGTCGATCAAAGCAACTGGCGAATTGTCGCGCTGACGGGAGCTGCGCCAGCGGTGCTCACACTGATCATTCAGATCTTCGTGCCCGAATCGCATAAGTGGAAAGAATCGCAGAAGGTCGCGAAATCGAAACCTATGAAGGAGTTGTTCGGCGATCGGCGGCTGATGATGCTGGCGCTGATGGCGATTTGTTTCGCGTCGGTGTCGCTGCTGGGCACGTGGGGCGCGGTGCAGAACGTCGCGCCTTGGGCGGCCGGAATGAAGAACCGAACACCGGGAGCCAGCGGCGCGACGGGCATCGTCCTGGGCCTCGGTGCGATCGTCGGCTGCTTTGCCGCGCCGGTGATCGCGGCGGCGCTGAATCGGCGGATGGCGTATTTTCTGATGTGTCTCGGCTCGCTGGTTTCCTGCCAGGTTCTGTTCCGCTACTTCGATGATTACTCGACTGGGTTCCTCGTGATGGTGTTCATCGTCGGCGGAATCACCGCCGCGTTTTACGGCTGGCTGCCCCTCTATCTGCCGGAACTTTTTCCGACGCGGGTGCGAGCGACAGCCCAGGGTGTCGCGTTCAATTTCGGGCGCATCCTCGCGGGGATCGGCGCGATCACCGGGGCACTGGGAAAAGATTTCGCCCAGATCGGCGTGTATCTCTCGATGATCTATGCGGTGGGGATGGTGTTGATCTGGTTTGCCCCGGAGACGAAGGGAAAACCGCTGCCGGATTAAGTTCCCCCGCGCACCGATCAAATTGCAATAAAGTCACGCTGCTGCTTGCCCTTCGCGGGCGCAATCGCCTTCGGTCGCGCAAAGAATTTTTTCGCGAGGAACATCACTCGTACTCGAACCAATCAAAATCCGCGGAAGCACCAGTTACGAATAATCCGACGATCGCCCCAGCCCAAGTGCCGACTACTTCGGTGGCGATGAGTTGGACGGGGGCTGCGCCGATTTCGTGGAACGGGCCGTCGGGGATGGCGAAGGAGAAATGGTATTGGCGCGCGTCGGCGGTGATGCGTAGGCGGAGGGGACCGGCGGGAGCGGGCGAGAGAGTTTCGTGGATTAAGTCACCCAACTGCCGGCGGAGGATTATCACGCGCTGGCCGTCTCGTCGCGCTCGCAGGAGATCGTATCGGAAATCATCGCGCTGATAGACGCAGATTCCCGCGGAATCCGAATCGTCGAGCAGAGTTGTCGCGGTGAATTCGATGTCGCGCTGACGCTGCCCGACGAGGGCGTTGCTGAGTCGCAGGAACCCGGGTCGAGATTTTAGATCCACCGCGTCGGGTTGCGGGAATTTTGGAAAGACCCAGGCGGGTTTCAATTCGGGGGCGTCGAAATCATCGCGCGATGGGGTCTCTGGCCAGGGATGTTGGGGCAACAGTGGCGCTTCGACTTCGAACTGACGCATCGCTTGTGGCAAAATAACCGGCCAGCCGTTTTCCCAGCGCACTGGGGCGAGGAAGGTTTCGCGGCCGATGGCGGAGAAGGCGTCGTAGTAGGCATGCCGGGTCCCGAGGAAGACGATCCACCAGTTGCCTTGGTGGTCTTCGATAAGATCGCCATGACCGATGCTGCGGATGGGATGCCACCACGCGTGGTGTTGCGCGAAGATCGGATTATGCGGGCAGGGTTCCCACGGACCCGCGGGAGTTTGGCTGCGCGCGATCGTCGCCATGTGCAGGAATCGCGAGCCACCTTCGGCGGCCAGCAGGTAATACCAGCCGTTGATCTTGTAAATATGTGGCGCTTCGGTGTCGTCGGAAACGAAGCCTTTGGCGATCGAGCGCATTGGCGAGATCAATCGCCCGGTGGCGATATCGATCTTCGCCTGCACGAGATCTTTCGATTCGAAGGATCCGCGGCGAGTGTAGTAAACAGCACCATCCTCATCGAAAAATAAATCGGGATCGAACATCTCGGGATCGACAAAGATCGGATCAGACCACGGACCGGCAGGATCGGTTGCGGTGACATAGAAATTTCCCGGGCCGTCGAAGTTGGTGGTGATGACGTAAAAAACACCGGCGTGATAACGCAGCGTGGCGGCGTACATCACGGGATTGGAACTGCGATCGAGTTGGTAATGCGCGGGCCGTGTAAGGCAATGTCCGATGAGTCGCCAATGAATGAGATCGCGGCTGTGGTAAACGGGTATGCCGGGGTAGAGCGTGAAGGAACTGGTGACAAGATAGTAATCGTGCCCGACCCGGCAGATGCTCGGATCAGGATTCAGACCGGTGAGAATGGGATTGCGAAAAGTGCCGATGGGACGCGGATTATACGGAAGCGCTCATGCAATTCATCATTTGCTAAGGCAGCGCGCGAGGAGTTCGGCGCGGGACGCGACGTCGAAGTGCTTGTGGAGACGCTTGACGTGAACGTGGACGGTGTGCACGGAGATTTTCATCTTGGTCGCGACTTCCTTTTCAGAATAACCTGCTAGAAGCAGCTCAAGGGTTTCCTTAAGCCGCGGGGAGAGGTTGTTCGGAACGGAGCGCCTCATATTTTTCTGGCCCAACTGCTGGCCAATGAGGCGGCAGAGTTGAGCAATCAAAACCCTTTTTACCGACACCGATGCCTGAGCGGGGATCGCCGAGGTGGAAATACGAACCATCGCGCTCAGGTCACCGAACCTTGAATTGTTGCCAGTGGCCATCACTAAACCGTTTCTGGCTCTGATCTTGGGTTGATATGTATGGGATTATTATGCATCTGTCGATATACCCTGTTTAGGGTAATCGCTTTCCAACGATTTTTGGCGAAAGTAAGGGCCGATGGGGCTGAGGTTCTTCGGCCGTTCCCCCAGGGGGGGGCGGCCGGGGAAACTTGGCTCGGGGAATGGGGCACGCTAAACCTCCTTGCCGATTCTGTAATTTAACAGGCGAGACTTCATCCACCGAATTGCAAGAAGATCATAGAAACTTTTGAACAGGCGGTTCCACACGCCGTATTTCGATTCACCATGGAGCCGGGGGTTGTTGGTGACGGGGATTTCGACGACGCGGTAACCTTCCATTTTCAGCAAGGTTGGGATGAAGCGGTGGAGGCCTCGAAAAAGTTTTAATTTATCGACGCACTCGCGTTTGAAGCAGCGATAGGTGCAACCGGCGTCGGAGATACTTTCGTCTGAAAGTTTATTGCGGACATAGTTCGCGGTGCGCGAAGAGGCGACGCGGATGAAGGAATCACCCTGGCCGCGGGTCGCGACGCGCGTGCCGCAGACGCAGTCGACATTCGGTTGTTGGATCGCGGCAAGGAACGCGGGGATGTCTTTCGGGTCGTTCTGGAGATCGGCGTCCATGGTCATGACATAGGTGCCGCGCGCGGCGCGGAGGCCGGCGTCGGAGGCGGCGGTTTCGCCGCAGTTGTATTGGAATTTCACACCACGCACGCGCCGATCTTTGGCAACAAGCGATTCGATCGTGCGCCACGAATCATCTTTCGAACCGTCATCGACGAGAATAATTTCGGTATCGATGTTGGCGGGACCGACTACGTCGATGATGGCTTGGTGAAGCAGAGGGAGATTTTCCGCTTCGTTGTAAACCGGGACGCAGATGGAGAGGAGGGGCATGAGTAGTTGTTAGTTAGTAGTTGTTAGTTGGTAGTTGAAGCGGCTGCGATCTGGCGGCGCTTCTTGTACACGAGCATGAGGTTGCGGACGTACGCCAGACCACCGGCGCAACCGAGGATGCCAACGGAGTCTTGTTGGCGCATGAAGTAGGCAAGTTCCATCAATGAGCCGGTGAGAGAAAGCCACCAGAAGATGACGGGAATTTTGGATTCTTTGTGAGCTTCGGAATAGAGCCATTGGACGACCCAGCGCGCCTGGAAGACGGCGAGGCCACCGAAACCGATGGCTTTCCAGAGAAGATAGTTTTCCTGGAAGGGCATGAAGCCATTGGCGTCCACCGGGAGCGTGGTCGCGGTGGCGAGGGAGTAGAGGAGATAAGCGGAGAGGAAGTCGCCCATAAGTGTCACGGGCTACCGGCCCGTTCTTTTTTATCTGAAGTCACGGGCTGGTAGCCCGTGTCACGAAAGATTTGATTGAATCAGTAACGGTTTTTACCTCCGCATCCGTCAGCGCGGGGAACATCGGCAACGAGAGAATGCGTTTCACATAATCTTCGGTCTTGGGCAGCGTTGGGAGCGTGCCGTACATTTCGGTGATTGCGGGTTGCTGGTGGTTGGGGACGGGATAGTGCACACCGGTTTCGATGCCTTGGTCTTTTAGATGGCGGCCGAGGGCCTCGCGCTGGTCGTTGGTCTCCAGGCGGATGACGAACATGTGATAGACGGATTCGTTCGGCGTATTCGTGTCGCTTGGGGGAAGGGTGATCTGCTTGATGCCGGCGAGTTCACGGCGATATGCATCCGCGGCGCGACGACGGCCGGCGTTGAGATCGTCGAGCACTTTCAATTGCTCGCGACCGATGGCGGCGTTGATCTCGTTGAAGCGGAGGTTGAAGCCAACCTTCTCATGCAGGTATTTATCCTTCCGGCCATGGTTGCGGAGCATCGCGACGCGTCGCGCGAGCTCGGGATCTTTCGTGGCGATGGCGCCACCGTCGCCATAAACCGTGAGGTTTTTCGATGGGTAAAAACTGAAGGCGGCGTGATCGCCATAGGACCCGGCCCGCTTGCCCTTGTAGCGCGAGCCATGGGATTGGGCACAATCTTCGAGCAGGAAGAGGTTGTGGTCTTTGGCGAGTTTGAGATACGCGTCGATATTGGCGGGCCGGCCGTAGAGGTGCACGGGGATGATGCCGCGGGTTTTTTTGGTGATGCGCTTGGCGGCATCAATGGGGCACATGGTATACGTATCGTCGATATCACAGAAAACGGGAACCGCGCCGGCGTGAATCAATGGCTCAATGGTGGGAAAAGCAGTGAGCGACGGCACGAGAATTTCGTCGCCGGGTTTTAATTGGCCGAGATCGATCTGCGCCAGATGCAGCAGATGAACCGCAGCCGTCCAGGAACTGGACAGCACGACATGCGGGACATCGAAGTAGGCGGCGAGTTCCTGCTCGAATGCTTTGCATTCGGGACCGAGAATGTAGTTGCCACCCTTGACGACTTCCAGAATACGGCGGTCGATGAGATCAGAGTGATAAGAACGTGACAGCGGAATCTTGGCAGCCATGGCGGTGAATGATGCAGATGGAATTGAAAATTGAAAGTGGGAAGAACGTGCAGATTCTTCAGAGCGCGACTTCCTGTTGGGCGATGATGTCGAAGACTTCCTGCCCGGTCGTCGCGGCGGCGAGCGCCTGGCGGAATTTGTCGATGGTCATCAGACGGCTGATGCGCGCGAGGGCGTGGATGTGCGGGCCGGTTTTGTCCGGCGGAGAACTGAGTAGCCAGATGAGATTAACGGGGCGACCATCGATCGATTGGAAATCGATTGGCGTGGCGGGTTTACCGATGGCCATCACCAGATGATCGGCGCCGTCGGTTTTGCCGTGGGGGATCGCCAGACCATTGCCGATGCCGGTGGTGCGGGTCGATTCGCGTTCGAGAACGGCATTGAGCACTTTTTTGGCGTCGGTGATTTCACCGTTGGCGGCCAGCAGGTTGACGAGTTCCTGGATGGCTTCCGTTTTGTTCTTGGCCAACAGGGGCACCTTGATGTTCTCGGGCTTAATAATCTCAGTCAGACGCATGCAAAACTCCACGCAAAGCGAGCCCTGGAGGAATTAATGACGAAGGGGAAATCGTAACTTCAAACGGGTGTGGAGGCAATAAAGGGGGAAAGAACAGTTGATAAAGGGTGTAGAGCGCCCGACGGGTCGATTTGGGATCTCGGTGTGAGATCTCTCGACAGGATTTTACGATTGAATGATTGAACGATTTTACGATTGGAAAATCCTGCAATCGTAAAATCTTCCAATCGTAAAATTCCAGCGGGTCAACAACCGACTGTCCAACTCACTGGCCGTAACTCCTTATTTTTCGTTTTTTCGCCAGAAAAACCGGCCTAAATCCCGGCCTGACCAGAAGCAAGGCGAGCCTTTGGCTCGAACGCCGGTGAGCGTTTCGAGGATCAGTCGAGTAGCGAGTCAACGGCGATTCCGCGCTCACCTGCATCGAAGCCAGACGGCTTCGCGTTGGTTTGCGCATTTTCTTAATAAAGGAATTTCAGCCACCGACACCGATTTTCACGTTCCAAAGATGCGGTCGCCTGCATCACCTAATCCCGGCAGAATGTAACCTTTCTCATTGAGCTGACGGTCGATGGCGGCGCAATAGATGGGGATTTCGGGGTGCAGCTCGTGCAAGGCGCGGATGCCTTCGGGGGAGGCGACGAGGCAGACGAAGCGCATGGATGTGACGCCGGCACGTTTGAGAAGGGTGATTGCAGCGGAGCCCGACCCACCGGTCGCGAGCATGGGGTCGATCAGGAGAACTTCTGTGGAGGCGATATCAGGGGGGAGTTTCTGGTAGTAACTGACGGGCTCGAGAGTCTTCTCGTCGCGATAAACACCGAGATGTCCGAGCCGGGCATCGGGGAGGAGTTTTAATACACCATCGGACATGCCAAGGCCGGCACGGAGAATCGGCACAAGCGTGATCGGCCGGGCGAGCGTGGTGCCGGTCATAACCTCGAGTGGCGTGCGAACGGATTGTGGGCGAGTGGGGCAATCGCGCGTGACTTCATAAATCATCAAGCCAGCGATTTCGTTCAGCAACTCGCGGAACCGGCGATGCTCGGTGAGAACGTCGCGGAGTTCCGTGAGCTTGGTTTGAACGACGGGGTGATTGATCCGGATGACGTTTGGAAAATCCATCGGCAGTAGAATATTCGTACTACTACGAAACGCAATTCTTGCGCGATTGAGACAATCTGCGCTAAACCGCAAGCGGCGGCCGCGCTACTTTAGCATGCCGGCTTTTTGCGCGTACGCGAATACTCCACCGGCTTCGATGATTGGGGTCACGTCGCCGACGGGGAGGAGTTCATGCGCGGTGCCGCGGGTTTTGTTGGTTACCTTTAGGGTTTGGAGATTTACTTCGAGTTCGTCGCCGGTTTGGATTTTTTCTACGAGGCGGTCTTTGGATTCGAGCGGCAGCAGGTAGCCGCCGTTGACGGAATTGCGGAAGAAGATTCTGGCGTAGAACTCGGCGATGACACACTCGACACCGGCTTCGGCGAGGGCGAGGGGGGCGTGTTCGCGGGAGGAACCGCAGCCGAAGTTTTTGCCACCGATGATGATCTTGTAATCGGATTTGAATTCGTTGGGACGGACGAAGGGGTTATGACCTTTGGGCAGGCCGGCCTGGGCTTCGGGGACGCCGGAGTTGGCGTACATGCCGAAGAATTTGCGTTCTTCGGGCTGGGCGGGGTTATACGAGAGGAACTGGGCTGGGATGATCTGGTCTGTATCTATATTGTCGCCGAGGACATACGCGCGGCCGGTGATGATCGATTGCATATTGCTCCTGAATTAGGGACGTGACATCATATTCCCCGCGGAGAGGTTGTACAGTAAGCGTGCAGACACGGGGGAATAGCGACGAAAATCGTGAGTTTCGTTACAATGCAAAAAGTAAAAGTAGTGATCGCGGGCAACCTATTTGTCGTACAAACCACGTCTATGCGCTGAAGTGTGAGGAAACTTGTTGGAACAGGCTCAACATAAAGGCAATAGGGGATGGCAGGCGCTGTTGGTGCTGATTGTGGCGCTGACCTTGACGGCGCTGTCGACGTGGTATGTCTGGAGCCGGGTGGATCGTGAGGATCGGCTTCGTTTCGAACGTGACGCGCGGAGCATCGATAACGCGATTGACACGCGGATGGATCTTTATGTGACCTCGTTGCGCGGCGCGAGTGCGTTGTTCGCCGCAAGCAACGAGGTGGAGGCGAGCGAGTTTCACAACTACATTGAACGAGTGGGGATCGCGACGCATTATCCGGGGGTGCAGGGGATTGGGTTTGCGATGCGGGTATCCGCGGCCGACCTGGCGACGACGCAGCAGCGGATGAGGAGTCAGCCCGGTTTTGAGAAATTCGAGGTCTACCCTGCCGGTCCGCGCGCCGAGTATTACCCCGTGGTCTATCTCGAACCGCAGGATCGGCGTAATCAGGTCGCGGTCGGTTACGACATATTCACCGAACCGCGACGACGCGAGGCGATGGAGCGTGCGCGAGATGAAGGCGCGCCGGCGGCGAGCGAGATGCTGACGCTGGTGCAAGAGATCGATCACGAGAAGCAGGCGGGGATTCTGCTCTGCGTGCCGGTTTACCAAGGCGCGGTGATTCCCGATACGGTACAGGAGCGGCGCGAGAAAATTACCGGATTCGTCTATAGCCCTTTCCGTGCCGGTGATTTGCTGACGACGATCTTGAAGGAAGAAAATGCCAACGGCCTCCGGCTGGAGGTTTACGATTCTCGCAGCGAAGATCCGGCGCGGCTGCTATTCAGTTCCGAGCCGGCGCGACGGGCGGCGCGATTTTCGAGTGTTCGGCAGATTGATGTCGAGGGCCGGATTTGGACACTGGTGTCGGAGACGACACCGGCATTCAAGGCCGGCGAAGGATTCATCGGTGTGCTGGGCGTTGCCGTGGTGGGAACGGCGCTCAGTCTCCTGCTGTTCCAAATCGTGCAGACGCACGCGAAAGCGCGCGTGGCGGCGGAAGCGGCGACCGCGAGGATTCGCGTTTCCGAGGGAAGATTGCGCCGGCTGGTCGATGCGAATCTGGTCGGTGTGATCATTACGCACCTTGATGGGACGATCATCGACGGGAACGATGAGTTTCTGCGAATGACCGGTTATTCGCGTGAGGATTTGAATGCGGGGCGACTGGATTGGAAGACGATGACACCGCCGGACCACAGGCACCTAACGGCCTGGGTGGTGGAGCAGATGAAACTGAACGGCAAGTGCCCGCCTTATGAGAAGGAATATTTTCGCAAAGATGGTTCGCGGTTGCCCGTGCTGATTGGTGTTGCGCTGACGGATCCACCGCGGCAGGATCAGTACATTGCGTTCGTGGTTGATTTGACCGAACAAAAGCGAGTCTCGGGTGAACTTCAGCACGCGAAGGAACAGGCGGAGGCGGCGAGCGCGGCGAAGGATCAATTCATCGCGGTGCTCAGTCATGAATTACGGACACCGCTGACACCGGTGCTGTTGATGGTCGGCGCGATGGAACAGGACGAATCGTTGCCGGAAGAAGCGCGTGATTCGCTCGGGATGGTTCGCCGGAACGTGGAACTCGAAGCGCGGCTGATTGACGATCTGCTGGATTTGACACGCATCAGCAAGGGCAAGGTGCGCTTCCAGTGGGAGGCGGTGGATGTGCACGAGGTGATACCGGCGGCGGTACGCGTGGCGAGCGAAGATGTCTTGCTGGCGGACAAGGGTGTGAATGTCGTGCTGGAATTGTCAGCGCGGCATCACATCGTGCGCGGGGACGCGGCGCGATTGCAGCAGATCGTGTGGAACCTCGTTAAGAACGCGATGAAATTTACCCCGCCGGGTGGGCGGATCGATGTGCGAACGGAGGATGCGGATGATGCGCTGCGGATCTCCGTGAAGGATACGGGGGCCGGGATCGAGCCGGCGCTGTTGCCGAAGATTTTCAATGCGTTTGAGCAAGGCGATGGACCAGTCACGCGGCTTTTCGGTGGCTTGGGACTGGGTCTGGCGATCAGTAAATCGCTCGTCGAAGGACATAAAGGAAAAATCATGGCGACCAGTCAGGGCGCGGACCGGGGCGCGGAGTTTGTGATTGAGCTGCCGACGATCGCGGCGCCGGCGAATGAACCGATCGAGGCGAATATTCTGCCGACGATGAAGCGACGGGAACCGGTTCGGTTGTTGCTGGTGGAGGATCATTCGGATACGGCGCGGGCGCTGGCGCGACTTCTGCGGCGAGAGGGATATCAAGTGGAGACGGCTGGGTCGGTCGCCGAGGCGGTGCTAGTGGGAAGCCGCGGGAAATTCGATGTGCTGGTGAGTGATCTGGGATTGCCGGATGGAAGTGGGCTGGAGATTTTGCCGCGCCTGCGGAACGGTGGCGGGCAGTCGGCGGGATTGCCGGGGATCGCGCTGACGGGATTCGGAATGGACGAGGATGTTCGGCGGACAATGGAGGCGGGGTATGTCGAGCATCTGACAAAGCCGGTGGATTTGAAAATGCTGAAGGAAACGATCGAGCGCGTCACGGCGGCGGTTGAGATTCTGTAGGGTGGGCTTAGTCCACCGCAGGGATTGCACCCCAATCTGCTACAATTCGCCCATGCCGACCTCGATCGATCCGGACTCCCCCGACACCAAAGTTCGCGTCCGACTCCCGCGATTGATCCTCTCGGCGTTCGTGCTGACGTTCATCGCGGCGCGGTTGCTGGTGTTCGCGATCATGGCGCGGTGGATTCCGGATCTCTACCTGCACGTGGGAGCCAATCAAACGCACGTGCACCATCTCAATTACGGGATTTTTCTTTTGAGTTTCGTCGGCGCTTATCTGCTGCTCGGCCATCCGCGCGGGAAAAATCTTGAGCGCGCGGGGATTATCTATGGGATCGGTCTGGCGCTGACGTTCGATGAATTCGGCATGTGGCTGCACCTGGGCGGGGCGTACTGGCAGCGCGGGAGCTTTGACGCGATCGTGGTGATCGCGAGTGTTTTGTCGCTGATTGTCGTCGCGCCTAAGCTGCGGCATTTCACGTGGCGCGAATGGGTTACGACAATCGCGGTTTGCCTGGCGGTGGGTTGGTTTTCAATCCTGTGGGCACAACGCGTGCATCTGGTCGAGCGATTGAGCGGGCTTTTTCAGCGAGTTGAGACGACGTCGCCGCGGTAAACGGTGAAACGGATCACTTTACGTTGTAGGCCCTTGCAGGGGAAGGTAGAAATAGATTAGCTTAAGCAAATGTTGTCATATGCAAGTAATTCAACGGCCTCACCGCAGGCGTGCGCCAAGGCGCTGCTGGATGCGCTGCCGCCGGTGATCGGGGTGGTGCGGCGGGAGATGCGCCGGCATCGCGTCAAGGCGATGTCGGTGCCGCAGTTTCGGACGCTGGCGCTCCTGCGTTCAGCGCCGGCGGCGAATTTGTCGGCGGTCGCGGATTTTCTCGGCGCGTCGTTGCCGACGGCGTCGCGCCTTGTATCGGGATTGGTGACCAAGGGATATATCTGCCGGCGAGAGTGCCCGTGCGATCGGCGGAAGGTGGAACTGGTGCTGACGGCGCGTGGGGTGGCGGCAATGAAGATCGCACGGCAAGCGACGCAGGCAAAACTCAGTGAACGGCTTGAATCGCTCGATGACGAAGATCGCGGCGCGGTGTTGCGGTCGATGGAATTGCTGCATGCGCTGTTCTCACCGGAACTGCGTGAAGAAAATGAAGAATCTGATTCGAAAGAATAGTGGGCAATTATGTGGATCGTTCGACTCGCCTTACGCCGTCCGTATACCTTCGTCGTCGCCGCGATGCTGGTGCTGATTCTCGGCATCGTGACGATCCTGCGCATGCCGACCGACATTTTTCCGAACATCGATATCCCGGTGATTTCGGTGTCGTTCAACTTTTCCGGAATGCCCGCGGATGAAATGGAAAAGCGCGTGATCGGGAATTTCGAGCGCATTTTGACGACCACCGTTGACGACATTGAACACACCGAAAGCCAATCGCTGTATGGCATCGGCGTGGTCAAGGTCTTTTTTCAAAAGGACGCCAAGATTGAAGAGGCCACCGCGCAGGTGACCGCGATCTCGCAGACGGTGATCCGCTCGATGCCGCCCGGCATGCAGCCGCCGCTCATCATCCGTTATAGCGCTTCGGATGTGCCGATCCTGCAACTGTCGGTCGGCAGCAAAACACTCCCGGAACAGAGCCTTTTCGACTACACGGTGAACTTTCTGCGGACCAAGCTGGTGACGGTGCCGGGCGTGGAAATTCCGTATCCGTATGGTGGGAAGCAGCAGCAGATCATGGTCGATCTGGATCCGGAGAAACTGCACGCGTATGGCATTTCACCGTCGGATGTTTCTAATGCGGTGAACGTTCAGAACCTGATTCTGCCGGCGGGGACGGCGAAGATCGGCAAGCAGGAATACCAAGTCCGCCTGAATAGCAGTCCCGAGTTGGCCGAGACGCTGAATGATCTGCCGATCAAAACGATCAACGGCACAACGATTTTTATCCGTGATGTCGCGCATGTGCGCGATGGATTTCAGGTGCAGCAGAGCAAGGTGCACGTGGACGGTAAGCCGGGTGTGCTGCTGTCGATCCTGAAAAACGGCAAGGCATCGACGCTGGATGTGGTTAAGAAT
>Ga0070714_100001215_pt1 | contig 18581 bp, 18 predicted proteins | sample LARL83metaG_FD_65450 | JGI IMG/M metagenome (GOLD analysis project Ga0070714, IMG submission 65450) | Corn, switchgrass and miscanthus rhizosphere microbial communities from Kellogg Biological Station, Michigan, USA - LAR L8-3 metaG | ecosystem: Host-associated > Plants > Roots > Rhizosphere ... | reverse complement strand
TGCATGGCGTGCGGCATGTCCTTGAGCAGGCCGCGGGCGTCGACGTCGACGGTCAGCTGCCGGTGTCGGACGGTCACGGTGGCGTTGCCCCACACCCCGGAGTTGTTCAGCTGCTGGAAATGGGTCTGGGTCTTCACGCCCTGGTTGAGCATTCCGGTCACCGCGGCCGGCGTACCGTCGGTGGGCGCTGCCACCGCGGCGCCGCTGGACACCAGTCCGGTGACCAGCGCTCCCGATGCGAGCAGCGCCAGGGTGCCGATCGATCCTGCACGAGTGGTCTTCATCGATGCCTCCAAGATCCTTTCATGGGGGCAGCCGTTGCCTCCGTTGTGTGTTCGGCGCGCTCGCCACCGCGGATTGGTCCGACTTGGCCGCGCCGTGGCGGAGCGTGGTGTCGGATCCGCCGGCCGCCGTTCGTGGAAAGGTGCAAGGGTGGTCGCAGGGGCCGCCGCGGCAGAGGAGGGGACATGACCGAGCACCTCATCGCGTTCAACGCCGACTGGGTGCCTGAGCACACGGTCGAGCAGCTGCGCGAGAAGGTCCGGGCCGCCCGAGCGGTGGTGGCAGAGATGAAGGCTGACGGGTGAGGTTGCTCGTCCTCGGCGGCACGAAGTTCGTCGGGCGCTGCGTGGTCGAGGAGGCGTTGGCCCGCGGCGACCAGGTCACCACCGTGCACCGAGGAGTCAGCGGCCCACCGGCGGCGGGGGCGCGGACGGTCCAAGTGGACCGCCGTGACAGCCAGGCGTTCGCCGCCGCGCTGGGCGCGGGGGAGTGGGACGTCGTGATCGACACCTGGGCGAGCGCACCGGTCGTGGTGCGGGACTCCGCGCGGCGGCTGCGGGACCGTGTCGCTCATTACGGGTACGTGTCCAGTCGCTCCGTGTACCGGTGGCCCATGACCCCCGGGAGCGACGAGACCGCGCCGGTGGTCGACGGCGACCCGGGCAGTGCCGAGGACCGCGACTACGCGGCGGCGAAGCGGGGCGCCGAGCTCGCGGTTCTCGAGTCGTTCCCGGACCGCGCGCTGCTGGCCCGGGCGGGCCTGATCCTGGGACCCTACGAGGACGTCGGCCGGCTGCCGTGGTGGCTCGACAGGGTGAGCCGCGGGGGCCGGGTGCCCGCCCCCGGCCCGGCCGACCGCAAGCTGCAGTACGTCGATGCGCGGGATCTCGCGGCGTGGATGCTGGGTGCCGCGCAGCGGGGTGTGTCGGGTGCCTTGAACGCGGTGAGCCGACCCGGGCACGCCACGATGGGGCAGCTGTTGGAGGCGTGCAAGGCCGTCACCGGGGCGGCCGCGGAGCTGGTCTGGCTGTCGCCGGACGTGGTCGAGGCGGCGGGCGTCACGGGCTGGACGGACCTGCCCATCTGGGTGCCCCCGAGCGGAGAGCTGGCCGCCCTCCACGACGGTGATGTCCGCGCGGCGTACGCCGGGGGACTGACCTGCCGACCCGTCGTCGAGACCGTCGCCGACACCTGGGGCTGGCTGCGCACCGCGGGTCGCCCGGCCCCTCGAGCCGACCGCCCACCCCTCGGGCTGCCGCCCGATGTCGAACAGGCGCTTGCCGCCGCCGCCGACGCCGTGGCGTGACCTGTCGCCCGGACCCGGACGGCGCGCGGCGACCACGGCGGCCATGCCGGGGGGGCGCATGCAACCCGGGGAGCCGGCGGCGCGTCAACACCATGTCACCACCAGTCAGCACCACGCGCTGCCCCGGACGAGGGACACCGAACGCGGCGTGGCCACCGCACGGCGCCGGGGACCACCTACCATGGGAGGCGTTTTGCGCCATCTTCGTCCCTGCCGAGGCAGGAGGAGGGGAAACCCGTTTTGACCGTGAACCGCCTACGACTGGCAGCCGTGCTGACGGCTGTCGTCAGCCTCAGCGGGTGCGCGGCCAGCGCCGCCCAGCCGATGGCGCAGTCCGGCCAGCCCTCACCCAGCGCGACGTCGACCACGCCCGCGGCCACGCCGGCGACGGCGACGGTGCTGGGCCGCCAGTGGCACCACCCGCTGGACCGGTCGATCGTGATCGAGGCTGCTCACGGCACCATCACCTCCGTGCTGCTGCGCGCCGGGAAGACGACCGTGGCCGGGCGCACCACCGACCATCACCAGCGCTGGCGCAGCACCGCTCGCCTGACTCCCACCACCACCTACCGGGCCGTCGTGCACCTGCGCGACAGTGCGGCTCAGCAGAGCGTGACGCGACTGGCGGTGCGCACCGGCCGGGCGCCGCGGACCCTGTCGATGACCGCGACCCCGGGGGCCGGCTGGACGGTGGGCGTGGGCGAGCCCATCGCGGTCACCTTCAACCGGCCGGTGGCCCACCGGGCGGTGGTGCAGCGGCACATGACCGTCACCACGAGCAGAGGCCCGGTGGCCGGTGCCTGGCACTGGTTCTCCTCCACGGTGGTGCACTACCGGCCGCGGCACTTCTGGCCCGCCAACACCACGGTGCAGGTGCACCTCGACCTCCACAACGTCTACGCCGGGCGCCGGGTGTGGGGGACCCGCAACCACGACTGGAGCTGGCAGGTCGGTGACCGCCACGTCAGCTACGTGAACGCCGAACGGCACACCTTCCGGGTCACCGACAACGGCACCACCATCAGGCGCTGGCCGACGGGGACGGGGATGCCCGGCTTCAGCACCCGGGAGGGTGTCTACACCGTGCTCTCCAAGTCCCCGACGGTCGAGATGACCTCCTGCAGCGTGGGGCTCTCGTGCACCCCCGGCGATCCCAGCTACTACGACCTGACCGTGCACTGGGACACCCGGCTCACCGCAAGCGGCACGTTCGTGCACGCGGCGCCCTGGGACTCCCAGATCGGGTACGCCAACACCTCGCACGGCTGCATCCACCTGACCACCGCGGACGCGGAGAAGTTCTACCAGCTGTCCATGCCCGGTGACGTGGTGATCGTGCGCCACACCGGCCGGGCGCCCGACATCCCCGACGACCCGGGCATGATGGACTGGAACATGAGCTGGTCGCAGTGGTCGGCCGGCTCGGCGACCGCCGGTTGAGCGGGCGAGCAGACGGCCGAGGAGCGGCGTCTTGGCCGGTCACCCGTGGCCGGCCAAGACGGCCTCTACAAGGGATGCGACGGACTGCGTGAGCCGCCTGCTTCGCTGAACTACCCCGTTGTCGCCGGTTCATGCCTGCGCGCCTGGGCGGCTCGTCCTGGGCGGGTCGGGTCGCTGGTCGGCGCCGTTGGTGACCTACGGCCGGTGCGGCGGCACCGGGCGACGCCTACGCTCGACGCATGGGCGCACCACCACGACCGAGTCAGCCGGTCGCCCGCGGTTCCCTCGCACCCCCGCGAGGCCAGTTCTTTCGCGTGCGGTACGACGGTCCCGCCGCGCTGCTGGCCGTCCTCAGCCGGTTCCTCCGGGACGGCGACGTCACGTTGGCCTCGGTGTACGTCGAAGGGGGTGCCCGCACTCCCCGCGGCCCGGACCGCCGCGATGAGAATGAGCGGCTGTCGCTGACGATGCTGTGCCGCGGCAGCCGGGCCTCGATCGACTCGGTGGTCCGCTGCTTCCTGCGGTGCTTCGGCACGCAGGTGGGCCTGCACGTCGTGGGCTGACCGCTCACTGTGCCAGCGGGACTCGCCACGCCGCTCGGCTGCCGACGCCGTCCGGCCCGCTCACGAGCTGGAACGTGCCACCGAGCGCCCGCGCTCGCTCGGCCAGGTTGGACAGGCCGGTCCCGCCGCCGGGGTTCTCAGGTGGCCCGACCCCGTCGTCGGTGACCTCGACGGTGAGCGCCTCGTCCACGGTCACGGTGACGACCGCGGCGTCGGCCCGGGCGTGCCGGGCCACGTTGGACAACATCTCCCGCACGGCCGCCAGGCCGAGACCGGCCACGCCGTCCGGCACCCCGGAGTCCACCGGGCCGGCGAACCGGACCGTGGGGGCGAAGCCGAGCGGTGGGCGGCCTGGCGGCAGATGTCGAGCACGCCCTGCCTCAGCCCCTCCGGACGGCCGGTCGGCTGCAGCTCGAACACCGCGGTGCGCAGCTGCCGGATCGCCTCGTCGAGCCGGTCCACCACACCGTCGAGGGTGCCGCGCACCGACTCCTCGGTGCTGCGCCCGGCGGCGCTCTGGACCGTCAGGCCGGCGGGCGAAGCTGGATGACGTGGTCGTGCAGGTCCCGGGCGATGCGCGCCCGGTCCTCGAGGATCTGCTGCTGGCGCAGCTCCTCCTGCAGCCGCTGGTAGGCGAGCACGACGGCGGCCTCGCGGGCGAACGACCGGAGCATGTCCAGGTCCGAGTCCCCTAGCACCAGACCGCCGGCCGGCATGCTGGCGATCAGCACACCCACGGGCGTGTCACCGGCGACCATCGGCACCACCAGGCCTGCTCCGTGGCCCTGCAGCCACGAGCCCGCCGAGGACTGCGTCGGGAAGTCGGTCACGACGGCCGGCTCGCCGGTCCTCAGCGCCAGCACCTCCTCGCCCGACCGCCCGGCCAGCAGGGCGGCGGTGATCTCACCGAGCGCGGCCTCGCGCTCCCGGGCCGCCCGCGCGGCGCTGTCGTCGCGGGTGACCTTGGCGAAGCCGCGCCGGGTGCCCGCATCGTCGTACAAAGCCGTGATCACCACGTGCGCCCCGAACCGGGTGCCGTCGCGGCGCAGCCGCCAGCCGTCGTCGGTGAGGCTGCCGGCGCGACGGGCGCCTTCCAGATGGGCCTGCGGTTTGCCGGCCTTGCGGTCATCCTCGGAGTAGAAGACCTCGATGTTGCGCCCGATGATCCCCTCGGCGGGGTACCCCTTGAGCCGCGCCGGGGTTCCAGCTGACCCCCGTGCCGTCAGGGGCGAGCAGGAAAATCGCGTACTCCTCGACGGCGGACACCAGCCGGCTGAATCGTTCCCGTGCGTCGGCCACTGCGGCCGCCACCTCGGTGGGCTCCTGCGTCTCCGTCTCTCCGGCCATGCCGCCGCGATCCCCTTCGCTTCGCCGGCACGCCATGTTCGCCCGTGCGCTGCCACCGCCAGGGTAGTCGGAACCGCCGCTGACCACGCACGATGTCAGAGCGATTGGGTACCGACCGGTCACGAGTGACCTGCGAAGGGGGCCGACGTGCGGAGCCCAGAGCCACCGAACGACGCCACGGGCACATTCGCCCGGGAGATGGCGAGCCTGCGCAGCAGGATCGAGCGGCTCCAGGTAGGGCTGCCGGAGGAGGAGCCGTCCGGGGAGCTGCTGATCCAGGACCTGGAGGTGGCGCACGAGGAGCTCCGGGTCGCCGGGGAGGAGCTCCGCGCGCAGCAGGAGGAGCTCGACCAGGTCAGAGAGCTGCAGCGGAACAAGAGCTGGCAGCATGAGCGGCTGACCTCGCTGCTGCCGGTGTCCGTGTTCAGCACCGACCAGAAGGCGGTGATCGGGGCCGCCAACGCCGCCAGCTCCGCGTTGCTCCGGGTGCGCATCGACCAGCTGCTGGGCAAGCCGTTGCTGGTGTTCGTGGACGCGGCGGACCGGGGGCCGCTGCGCCAGCAGCTCGCCAGCGCCGTGCGGGAGCTCGTGGACTTCCGCCGGGTCGTCACCCTGCGTCCGGTGAACGCCGAGCCCCTCGACGTGGAGCTGCAGGCGACCGTCTCCGCAGACCCGCTGACCGGCGCCGCTGAGGTGACCTGGCTGGTCCTTGCCGCCCAGCGCGCCGAGGAGGCGCCGCTGTCCCGGGCCGGAACCCGCGCCGGGCTGGCGCACGCACTGGTGGAGCTGACCCAGCTTCCGCTCGCCGCCAAGGGCAAGAGGCAGGTGCTGGCCGATGCCGCTCGCGTGTGCGATCGAGCGCTCGGGGAGGGTACGGAGGTGAGCATCACGCTGGGTCCCGTCGCCGCCCCGGACGTCGTGGCGACCACCGGGAAGTCCGCGCAGATGGTGGACGGTGCGCAGATGGTCAGCGACGAGGGGCCGTGCATGGAGGCGTGGCGCACCTCCCGGGAGATCTGGTCGGAGAACCTGCACAACGACCACCGCTGGCGGCGGCTCGCCGAGCAGCTGGAGGGGACCGCCGTCGACGGCGTGATCGCGCTGCCCTTCGGCATCGCCCAGCGGCCGGTGGGCACCTTCAACATCTTCCTGCGCTCCGGTGAGCGCGTCGGCACCGAGCTGGCCCAGGCCGCACACCTGCTCAGCCGTGCGCTGGCGGCCATAGTCCACGAGCTGGACACCCGCTTGGAGCTTGAGAACCTCACCCAGGACCTGCGCACGGCGTTGACCTCCCGGGCCACCATCGACCAGGCCAAGGGCATCATCATGGCCCGCCAGGGCTGCAGCGCCGACGAGGCGTTCCGGCACCTGGTCAGGGTCAGCAGCCGCACCAACACCAAGCTCCGGGAGGTCGCGGCACAGATCGTGACGGACACGGAGGGTCGGCCGACTCCCTGAGGCGGTCGCGGCATGATGGCGCCATGCCAACCTCAGCAGCCCCCCTGGACCGCGTCCGCTGGCCGGTGCGCACCGAGCGGTTGTCCCTCCGGCCGGCGACCGAGGGCGACGTGGACGTCACCTGGCGCTACCGGAACGTCGAGGAGGTGGCTCGGTACATCGGCTACGCGCCGGCGACCCTGACGGAGTACCGCGAGGTGTTCTCCCACCCCGACCGGCTGGGCAAGACGCTGATCGTCGAGGCGCACGGCGAGGTGATCGGTGACCTGATGCTGGCGGTCCACAACGCCTGGGCGCAGCGCGAGGTGGCCGAGCAGGCCAGGGACGTGCAGGCGGAGCTCGGCTGGGTGCTCGACCCGTCGTACGGCGGACAGGGCTATGCCACCGAGGCCGTCGCCGAGCTGATCCGCATCTGCTTCGAGGAGCTCGGGCTGCGACGGGTGACTGCCAGCTGCTTCGCGGACAACAAGGCCTCCTGGCGGCTGATGGAGCGGCTGGGCATGCGGCGGGAGACCCACACCCTGCGGGAGTCGCTGCACCGGTCGGGGGCCTGGCTGGACGGGATGGGCTACGCCCTGCTCGCCGACGAGTGGCGCGCCCGCGCTTGACCCAGCCGGCAACCGGCCGAACGGCACGTGTCGGTGGTGGCGGACGGGACCTAGGGCCCTCCCCGTGCCGTCTTCGTCAGCCGCACCGTGGAGGTGACGGGTTCTCGGCCCGTGGGAGTCGAGATGAGGGTTCGGCTGGTGGCCCTGCTGGGGTCTCTTGCACTGCTGGCCATTCTGGGGGCGCCGACCCTGGCGATGAGCCTCAAGGCGCACGTGCCCACCGCACCCTGGCAGTGGAGCCGGGGCACGGAGGGCAGCGCCGCCGGGGCTCCCGGGGCCGGCGCGCCGGTGGCTGCCGGAGAGCGGACCTACCTGGCCGCCATGGTGACCCTGCACCAGAGGTCGCTCGCCGCGGCCCGCCAGCTCGAGCGGTCGCCTCAAGTCCGGTTGCGGAACCTGGCCGCCGCGGTCGTCGAGCAGCGGTCGGCGGAGCTCGGCAGCATGCAGGAGTGCCTGACCCGCTGGTACCCGCAAGAGGCCGAGGCGGTGGCCGACCGCCTCGACTCACAGGACCAGCCGGCGCTGTCCCGCGGTTCCGTGGAGCGGGCCCTGCTGCGCACCGTGATCGGCGACCGGGTGGACGCGGTGACGATGTCCCGACGGCTGCTGGCCAACCACCTGGCGGTGCATCCGGCGGTGGCGCGGCTCGCGCTGCGAATCCAGCAAGGTGGCCACGCCCAGCTGCAGCGGCTGCAGCACTGGCTCGCCGTGGACCTCGGTGGACCCGTGCCGCAGGGCACCGGTCCACGGATGATGGGTCACTGAGCGCGACCGTTGCCCGCCGAGCGTTCAGTCGGCGCGGCGGAAGGCCACCAGCGGGAGCTGCTCCACCAACCGACGCCGGCCCGCCGCGCTCCCGTCGTACTGCCAGCCGACCAGCCAGCTGAGCACCCGCCGCACCACCGGGGCCACCAGCCGGTTGCGGGCCTCGTAGGCGGCCAGCACGGCCGCGGCCTCCTCGTGGTCCAGCACCCGGGCCTGTGGCCGGAACCGGTCCCGCCCGATCACCACCTCGACCGGGGGCAGCGCAAGGATGTTGCGAAACCAGTCGGCATGGTGGCCGAGCCCGGCCATCACCACGACCTCGCCGGGCTGGGCGCCGGGGCCGACCACCTCCAGCACGGTGCGGTATCGGCGCCCGGAGCGGCGGCCCACGTGGGTCAGCCGCAGGAAGCGGCGGCCGAGCAACCAGCCCAGGTGCCAGTCGTAGAGCCGGCCGGGCAGCCGCGCCAGCCGGCGGGCGACCGGGCCGAGGGTGCGGTTCACGCCGGCGTCCGGAGGCTCAGATCCATTGCCGGAACCATATCCGTTCCAGCCAGTGCGGCGTCGAGATCAGCTGATCGGTGTAGATCGGCCAGAACCAGGCGAAGTTCACGATCACCAGCACCACGAACGCGCCGGCCACGACCGTGCCCCACGCTCTGCGGCGGTACGACGCCCGGGGCCCGCCGATCAGCGTGCCCAGGCAGAGGGTGATCGCCAGGACCGTGAAGGGGATGATCGCAATCGCGTAGTAGAAGAAGATCGGCCGGTCGTCGAACTTGATCCACGGCAGCCAGGTCACCAGCACGCCCACCAGCGCCAACCCGAACCGCCAGTCCCGGCGGGCCACCCAGGCGTACGCGCTGTAGCCGAGGGCGGCCAGCCCGCCCCACCACAGCGCCGGGGTGCCCAGCAGGATCACCTGGCGCAGGCAGGTGCTGCCGGCCGGCGCGTCGCAGCCCTGGTGCCCCGGCTTGATGCCCAGCTGGGCGTCCACGCCGACCGGCCGGTTCAGGATCAGCCAGCCCTGCGGGTCGGACTGGTAGACGTGGTGCGCGGTGGTCAGCCCCTGGGTGTGGAAGATGAAGATCTCGCGGTGGTAGTTCCACAGCGACCGCAGCGCATGCACCGCGCGCGGCAGGAAGCCGTCCGGCTCGTGGTTCACGTAGTCGCCCCAGTAGGGGCCGTACTGGGTGTTGGACAGCGCGGTCTCGAACGCGTGCGCGTGGATCAGGAACCCGGTCCAGCTGGCCACGTAGACCACCAGCGCGACCACCACCAGGTAGCCGAACGCCGGCAGGGCGTCCACCAGCGCCGAGCGCGCCCAGGCGTGCCGGACGCCGAGTAACCGGCGGGCCCCGGCGTCCCAGGCCCACACCAACAGCCCGCAGGCGGCGAGCAGGAACACCGGGTCCCACTTGCTGGCGATCGACAGGCCGAAGCACACCCCGGCGGCCAGCCGCCACGGCCGGAACCGCAGCCCGCGCACCGGCCCCCAGCCGTGCGGCCCCGCGTCGTACCCGGACGGCACCAGGGTGGCCAGCCGCAGCCGGCTCCAGTCCCGGTCGGCGACCAGGCAGGCCACCGCGCAGAGCATGAAGAACGCCATGAAGATGTCGAGGAGCGCCAGCCGGGACAGCACGAACTGCAGGCCGTCGAAGCACAGCAGCAGCCCCGCGGTGACCCCGAGCAGGGTCGACCCAGTCAGCCGGCGGCCCAGCCGGACCATCACCATCACCATCAGGCTGCCGACCACGGCGCTGGCGATCCGCCAGCCGAACGGGTTCATCCCGAACAGCAGCTCCGCGGAGCCGATCAGCCACTTGCCCAGCTCCGGGTGCACGATCATGCTCGGCGCCTGGGTGAAGATGCCGTGCACGTGCCCGGCCAGGATCTTGGCGTTGGCGTTGTCGACGTAGCCGGTGACGTAGCCGTGGTTGACCAGCGACCAGGCGTCCTTGGCGTAGTAGGTCTCGTCGAACAGGAACTTGTGCGGGTAGCCGAGGTGCCAGATCCGCATCCCGAACGCGACCGCGCCGACCGCGACGGTGGCCAGCCAGCCGGCCAGCCGGTTCTGGCGGGGCAGCGGCGGCACCAGCCGTCGGCGCGCGCTCGGCAGCACCCGGCCGTCCGCGGTCCACGACAGCGCCATGGTGCGGGCGGGGGTCGCGGTCACGGTCGCCATGCTACGGATCCCGGCTGCGTCGGTGCTGGCGCTGCTGCGAAGATCGGCGGGTGTCCTCCTCCGTGCCGTCCGCTGGGTCCGCCGGGGGCGGCGTGCTGGTGCTGGCCGCCACCCCGATCGGGCGTACGGCGGACGCGCCGCCCCGGCTGGCCGACGAGCTGGCTGCCGCCGACGTGGTGGCCGCCGAGGACACCCGGCGGCTGAAGCGGCTGGTCGCCGAGCTCGGGGTGCAGCTGTCCGGCCGGGTGGTGTCCTACTTCGAGGGCAACGAGGCGGCCCGCACCGCTGCCCTGGTCGAGGAGCTGCGCGCCGGGGCGCGGGTGCTGCTGGTCACCGACGCGGGCATGCCGTCGGTGTCCGACCCCGGCTACCGGCTGGTCGCCGCCGCCGTCGAGCACGGGATCTCGGTGACCGCGGTGCCCGGGCCGTCCGCGGTGCTCACCGCGCTGGCCGTCTCCGGGCTGCCGGTGGACCGGTTCTGCTTCGAGGGGTTCCTGCCGCGCAAGGCCGGCGAGCGGGCGCGCCGGCTGGCCGACCTGGCCACCGAGCCGCGCACCATGGTGTTCTTCGAGTCGCCGCACCGCACCGCGGCCACCCTGGAGGCGATGGCCACCGCGTTCGGAGGGCAGCGGCGGGCGGCGGTGTGCCGGGAGCTGACCAAGACCCACGAAGAGGTACGACGGGCGGGGCTGGCCGAGCTCGCCACGTGGGCCGGGGAGGGGGTCCGCGGGGAGGTGACCGTGGTCGTCGAGGGCGCGGCCGCCACCCCCGTCGTACCTCCCGAGCCGGAGGCGCTGGCCGCCCTGGTCGCGGACGTCGAGGCAACCGGGCTGTCCCGCCGGGACGCGGTGCTCGAGGTGGCCCGGCGGGCCGGGCTGCCCAAGCGGGTGGTCTACGACGCGGTGCACAAGGGCCCGTAGCCTGCTCCGGTGAGCGACCCCCGAGAACCGCACCAGAACGGTCCGACCCGGTCCCGGGCCGCGGGCAGCGAGCGCGGCGGGAGCCGGGACCGCAGCCGGCCGGAGGCGCCGGAGCCGCTGCCCGCGCCGGTGGTGGACAACCACTGCCACCTCGACATCGCCGACGGCCCGGACGGGTGCTGGCTGCCCACCGAGGAGGCGATCGCGGCCGCGGCCGCGGTGAACGTGAACCGGATCGTGCAGATCGGCTGCGACCTGCCCGGTGCCCGCTGGGCGGTGCAGGCGGCGCAGGCGCACCCGGCGCTGGTGGCCGGGGTGGCGCTGCACCCGAACGAGGCGCCGAAGCTGGCCGCCGACGGTGCGCTGGAGGAGGCGCTCGCTGAGATCGCCGACCTGGCCACCAGGGACCGGGTCCGGGCGGTGGGGGAGACCGGGCTGGACTACTTCCGCACCGGCGAGGACGGCCGTGCCGCGCAGCAGGAGTCGTTCCGCCGGCACATCGAGCTGGCCAGGCGGCAGGACAAGACGCTGGTGATCCACGACCGGGACGCGCACGACGACGTGCTGGCCATCCTGGACGAGCAGGGGCTGCCGGACCGGGTGGTGATGCACTGCTTCTCCGGGGACGCCGACTTCGCCCGGCGCTGCCTGGACCGCGGGGCGTGGCTGTCGTTCTCCGGGACGGTGACCTTCAAGAACGCGGAGCCGCTGCGGGAGGCGCTGCGGGTGGCGCCGCTGGACCGGCTGCTGGTGGAGACCGATGCGCCGTACCTGACCCCGACGCCGCACCGCGGCCGGCCGAACGCGTCGTACCTGGTGCCGCTGACCGTCCGCTCGATGGCCGGCACCCGGGAGATGGATGTTGAGGAGCTCTGCGTGGCCTTGGCGGCCAACACCGACGCCGCCTACGGCGGCCGGTGGTGACCCTCCTGGGCGCCGGCGGGTAGCCCGCCGCAGGGGGACAGGTGGCCCTTCCGGGGGACCGACCGCCCCGGCGAATGGCCCCACTGGGCCAGACAACCTGCCGTGATGTTTACCCCTAAAAACGTATAAATCAGACACTGTCCGGTGGACCGATTGTTGCTGGGCCGCAGCATCGTCGTTATCGTCTCGTGACTGTTGGCCGGGAGCGGGGAAGTTCTCGGGCGGCGTCACGGGGGCCACCAGGCGTGGTAGCGGCGAGCGATCGTCGAGACGGCGCCGGGTGGCCGTTGTGCTGTTCGGGCTCGGCTTCCACGGTCCCGACGGTGCGCCCGAGTGGCCACTTCCGGTGGCACTCTCCGTGAGCGTCGTGCCCGCGGCCCGGAGAGCACGACCATTGGAGAATCGTGGGCAAGTTCGAACTCCTGGCCCAGAAGTCGAACCCCGCCGCTGCGGTGCGTGGGCTGAGCCGCAGCCGGAAGCTCCTCGCAGTCCTTGTCGGCGCCGTCGCGATCGCGGTGGCCGCCAGCGCGGCCGGTTACGCGAGCATGCGCAAGAGCGTCACCCTCGCCGTCGACGGCCACCAGAAGCAGGTCAGCGCGCTCGGCGGCACCGTGGGTGACGTCCTCGCCTCGCAGGGCATCCACGTCGGCCCGCACGACGTGGTGGTGCCCTCGGCGAACACCCCGCTCAGCGACGGCGAACACATCGCCGTGCGCTACGGCCGACCGCTGGACCTCACCGTGGACGGGCAGGACCACACCTACTGGGTGACCGCCACCGACGTCGCGGCCGCGCTGCAGCAGCTCGGCCTGCACTTCAGCAACGCGGACCTGTCGACCAGCCGCAGCGCGGGAATCTCCCGCCAGGGCCTGGACCTGTCCGTCGTCACCCCCAAGCAGATCGTGATTCAGGTCGGCCGCGGCAAGCCGGAGCACAAGTCGGTTGCCTCGATGACCGTGGTGCAGACCCTGCACCAGCTCGGCATCCACGTGGACAAGGACGACATCGTCAAGCCCGGACTGGGTGCCACGGTCCACGACGGCGACAAGATCGTGGTGACCCGGGTGAGCACCGCCACGAAGACGGTGACCGAACCCATCGACAACCAGACGATCACCCGCAGTGCCCCGAACATGTTCCGCGGGCACTCCACGACCGTGCAGTCCGGTCACCCGGGCAGCCGCCGCGTGGTCTACCGGATCGTCTACAAGAACGGCCGGGTCGCCTCCCGGAAGGTCGTGCACTCGACCGTGGCCCGGCAGCCGGCGCCCGCGATCGTGAAGGTGGGCACCAAGACCGCGCCCGCACCGGCTCCGGCGCCGGCCCCGGCGGCCAACTACGCCAGCGGGAGCACCGTCTGGGACGAGCTCGCGCAGTGCGAGTCGGGCGGCAACTGGGCCGCGAACACCGGCAACGGCTACTACGGCGGCCTGCAGTTCACGCTGTCCACCTGGCAGGCGTACGGCGGCAGCGGCTACCCGAACCAGGCCAGCCGGGAGACCCAGATCGCCATCGCCACCAAGGTGCGCGACGCCAACGGCGGGTACGGCTCCTGGCCGGCGTGCTCCCAGCAGCTCGGCCTTCCCCAGTAGTCGACGCCCCAGCCCCGACCCGAGAGTCCGACGCTGACCGTGGCCGGTCGGTGGGCACCGCCCCACCGGCCGGCCGGCTGCGTCTCGATAGGCTCCTCGACGTGGTGAGCGCCGACCAGATCCCCGGCCCCGTGCCGGCCCCTCGGCTGCTGGGACCCGCGGAGGTCCGCGCGCTGGCCACCTCGCTGGGGGTGCGGCCCACCAAGCAACGCGGCCAGAACTTCGTGATCGACCCGAACACCGTCCGCCGCGTGGTCCGCGCCTCGGGGGTGGGTCCCCGGGACCGGGTCGTGGAGGTGGGGCCGGGGCTGGGTTCGCTGACCCTGGCGCTGCTCGAGGTGGTCGAGCAGGTGGTGGCCGTGGAGGTGGACCCGGTCCTCGGTGCTGCGCTGCCGGGCACGCTCGCGTCGTATGCGCCCGCCGCGGCCGCCCGCTGCCACGTGGTGGTCGCCGACGCGCTGCACGTCACCGCGGCCGAGCTCGCGCCCGACGACGCGGCACCGTCCGCGCTGGTCGCCAACCTGCCCTACAACGTGGCGGTGCCGGTGCTGCTGCACCTGCTCGCCGAGCTGCCCTCGCTGCGGTGCGGGCTGGTCATGGTCCAGTCGGAGGTCGCCGACCGGCTGGTCGCCCCGCCGGGCTCGCGGACCTACGGGGTGCCCTCGGTGAAGATGGCGTGGTACGCCGCCACCCGGCGGGCCGGTGCGGTGGGCCGCACCGTGTTCTGGCCGGCCCCGAACGTCGACTCCGGCCTGGTCGCCTGGGAGCGCCGCGACCCGCCGGCCACCACGGCCACCCGCAGGCAGGTGTTCGCGGTGGTGGACGCCGCGTTCGCACAACGCCGCAAGACGCTGCGCGCCGCGCTGCGGGCGCTGGCCGGCTCCGCCGCCGCGGCCGAGGCTGCGCTGGTGCAGGCCGGGGTGGATCCTGCGGCGCGCGGGGAGTCGCTGCCGGTGGAGGCGTTCGCACGGATCGCGGAAGGGATGCCCTGGTGAGTGCCGCGGAGGTGGTGGCCGTCGCCCCCGCCAAGATCAACCTGTGCCTGGGAGTCGGTGCGCCCCGGCCGGACGGCTACCACACGCTGGCCACCGTCTACCAGGCGATCGGGGTGTACGACGAGGTGCGGGTCCGGCCCGCCGAGGCCGACACCGTGACCGTGACCGGCGACGAACGGCTGGCCGTGGCCGACGTGCCGACCGACGCCTCGAACATCGCGGTGCGCGCCGCCCGGCTGCTGGCCGCCCACCACGGCCTCGCTGCCGCGGTGGCCATCCACATCGTCAAGGGCATCCCGGTCGCCGGCGGGATGGCCGGCGGGAGCGCGGACGCGGCGGCGACCCTGGTGGCCTGCGACGCGCTGTGGGGCACCCGGACCCCGCCCGAGGAGCTGGCCGCGCTGGCCGGCCGGCTGGGCAGCGACGTGCCGTTCGCGCTCGTCGGCGGCACCGCGGTCGGCGCCGGGCACGGCGAGCTGGTCACCCCGGTGCCGACCCAGGGGGAGTACTGGTGGGTCGTGCTCGAGTCGCCGGCGGGCCTGTCCACCCCGGCGGTCTACCGGGAGATCGACCGGCTGCGCGCCGGGTCCGGCGTACCCGAGCCGGAGGTGCCGGCCGCGCTGCTGCGGGCGCTCGCCGACGGGGACCCGAAGGTGCTCGGCGCGGCGCTGGCCAACGACCTGCAGCCGGCGGCCTTCCGGCTGCGCCCGGAGCTCGAGCGCAACCTCGCCACCGGGCTGGCCCAGGCCCCGCTGGGTGCGCTGCTGTCCGGCTCCGGCCCGAGCTGCCTGTTCCTGTGCGACGGTAAGCCGGGGGCCGCCCAGCTGGCCGAGGCGTTGACCGAGCGGGGTCTCGGCCCGGTCAGTGTGGCCGCCGGCCCGGTGTCCGGCGCCCGGGTGGTGAGCGGCCGATCGTGAGCCCCGCGGCGAACCTGGTGAACCTGGAGCGGGTCGACAAGGCGTACGGCGTGCGGCCGCTGCTCCGCGCGGTCAGCCTCGGCGTCGGCGACCGGGACCGCATCGGCGTGGTCGGTCGCAACGGCGAGGGCAAGACCACCCTGCTGCGGGTGCTCGCCGGTCGCGAGGAGCCGGACGCCGGACGAGTCTCCCGGAATCGAGGACTGCGGCTGGGCTTCCTCACCCAGGGCGACGAGCTGGCGCCGTCGGCCACGGTGCGCGCCGAGGTGCTCCAGGGTCGGGCCGACCACGAGTGGGCGGCCGACCCGACCACCCGGGAGGTGGTCGAGGAGCTGTTGGCCGGCATCGACCTGGACCGCGAGGTGCACGGGCTGTCCGGCGGGGAGCGGCGCCGCGCCTCGTTGGCCCGGCTGCTGCTCGGCGACCACGACCTGGTGCTGCTGGACGAGCCCACCAACCATCTCGATGTCGAGGCGGTCGCCTGGCTGGCCGGTCACTTGGTACGTCGTACCTTCGCGCTGGTCGTGGTCACCCACGACCGGTGGTTCCTGGACGCGGTGTGCGAGACCACCTGGGAGGTGCACGACGGGGACGTGGACTCCTACGAGGGCGGCTACGCGGCGTACGTGCTGGCCAAGGCGGAGCGGCAGCGGCAGGCCGCGGCGGCGGAGGCGCGCCGGCAGAACCTGGTGCGCAAGGAGCTGGCCTGGCTGCGCCGGGGCGCGCCGGCCCGCACGTCGAAGCCGAAGTTCCGCATCGACGCCGCCAACGAGCTGATCGCCGACGAACCGGCGCCGCGGGACCGGCTGGAGCTGGAGCGGTTCGCCACCGCGCGGCTGGGCAAGGACGTCCTGGACCTCGAGGACGTCTCGCTGGTCCGCGGGGACCGGACCCTGCTGCAGGCGGCCACCTGGCGGCTCGGTCCGGGCGAACGGCTCGGGCTCGTCGGGGTGAACGGCGCGGGCAAGACCTCGGTGCTGCGGCTGCTGGCCGGGACGCTGGAGCCGGCCGCCGGCCGCGTGCGCCGCGGCCGGACGGTGTCCCTGGCCCACCTGACCCAGTCGGTCGACTTCGCGCCCACGGCCGGATCCGCTGCCCCGGCGGCGACAGACCGGGTGCTCGACTGCGTGGAACGGTCCGGCCGGGTCGCCCGCACCTCGGACGGCGAGGTGCCGGTCACCGCGCTGCTGGAGCGGTTCGGCTTCACCGGCGACCGGCTCACCGCGCGGCTCGGGGACCTGTCCGGGGGCGAGCGGCGCCGTCTCCAGCTGCTGCGGCTGCTGCTCGACGAGCCGAACGTGCTGCTGCTCGACGAGCCCACCAACGACCTGGACATCGACACCCTGACCGTGCTGGAGGACTTCCTGGACGGCTGGCCGGGCACGCTGGTGGTGGTCTCCCACGACCGGTACTTCCTGGAGCGGGTCTGCGACTCGGTGTGGGCGCTGCTCGGTGACGGGCAGGTCTCGATGCTGCCCCGAGGGGTGGAGGAGTACCTCGAGCGGCGGGCCGCGGGCACGGGCGCCGTCCCGGGCAGCTCGTCGGGTGGCGCGTCGGACGGCAGCCCGGGTGGCGGCGTAACGGGTGGCGGGGCCTCGGCGGCCGCCGAGCCGGGTGCTGCCGCCCGGCCGTCGGCGGCCGAGCAGCGCGAGGCCCGCAAGACCATCGCCCGCATCGACCGGCAGCTGACCAAGCTGGCCGACCGTGAGGAGCGGCTGCACGTGGAGCTCGCCGAGCACGCGGCCGACTACGAGCGGCTCGCCGAGCTCGACGCCCGGCTGCGGGAGCTCGCCGCGGAGAAGCAGGCGCTGGAGGAGGAGTGGCTGCTCGCCGCCGAGGCCCTGGACCAGTAGCTGGTCTCGAGGGGCCATTGCGACGTGCAGCTCTCGCTCCTGGGGCCGGTTTGATCGTGCAAGCCGCGGAGGTTGCACGTCCGTGTGGCCCCTCGACGCTGGGCAGCAGAGCTCCGAATGTCTCGATGTCAAGAATCTCGACGGTTATCCTGGGGTCATGCGTGACGAGGTGGACCGGCTGGTCGAGGCCTGGCGACGGGAGCGTCCCGACCTGGACCTCGGGCCGATGGAGGTGCTCAGCCGGGTGAGCCGGCTCAGTCACCACCTCGACCGGGCGCGCCGACAGGCGTTCGCCGAGCACCACCTGGAGAGCTGGGAGTTCGACGTGCTCGCCGCGCTGCGGCGCGCCGGTGCGCCGTACGAGCTGTCCCCGGGCCGGCTGCTTCGCGAGACGCTGGTCACCAGCGGGACCATGACGAACCGGGTCGACCGGCTGGTGGCCCGCGGGTTCGTGAGCCGGCTGCCCGACCCGCGGGACCGGCGTGGGGTGCTGGTGCGGCTCACGCCGGATGGCCGCTCCACGGTCGATGGCGCCCTGGCCGGGTTGCTGGCCCGGGAGCAGGACCTGCTGGCCGCGCTCAAGCCGGCCGAGCGTGACCGGCTGGCCGGGCTGCTGCGCCGACTGGTCGTCCCGTTCGAGACCGCCTGACAGCGCGAGTGACCACTCGACCCCGCGCGAGTGACCACTCGACCCTGCGCGAGTGACCACTCGGCGGAAAGTGCCTTGACATCAAGATACTTTGCGTCAAGATAGATGCATTGGAATATGTCGCGCCGGGGACGGCGCGACCAAGGACGGCGCGACCAAGGGACGGCGCGACCGGGGATGGCCAGGCCAGGAGACGGAGGCGGACATGCAGGAGATCGGGACGCACAGCTGGGACCCGGAGCGGTACCTCATCTACGCCGACGAACGCGGCCGGCCGTACCTCGACCTGCTCAACCGGGTCGCGGCGAGCGACCCGCGGCGGGTCCTCGACCTGGGCTGCGGCCCCGGCAACCTGACCGCGCTGCTCCCGCAGCGTTGGCCGGGCGCGGAGGTCACCGGCGTGGACTCCTCGGTGCAGATGATCGACAAGGCGCACGCCTCGGGCATCGAGGGCGTGCGCTTCGAGGTCGGCGACCTGCGGCAGTGGCGGCCCGCCGACCCCGTGGATGTGCTGGTCTCCAACGCCACCCTGCAGTGGGTGCCCGGCCACCTGGACCTGTTGCCGGAGCTGGTGGCGATGGTTGCGCCGGGGGGCTGGTTCGCGTTCCAGGTGCCCGGCAACCACGGCGAGCCCAGCCACGTGCTGCTGCACGAGCTGGGCAGCGACCCGCGGTCCGGGGAGTACGTCGACGGGGTGGCCCGCCCGTTCTCGGAGCAGCCGGCCACCTACCTGGAAGCGCTGACCGGACTCGGGTGCACGGTCGACGTCTGGGAGACGAC
>Ga0070714_100001214_pt1 | contig 18587 bp, 14 predicted proteins | sample LARL83metaG_FD_65450 | JGI IMG/M metagenome (GOLD analysis project Ga0070714, IMG submission 65450) | Corn, switchgrass and miscanthus rhizosphere microbial communities from Kellogg Biological Station, Michigan, USA - LAR L8-3 metaG | ecosystem: Host-associated > Plants > Roots > Rhizosphere ... | reverse complement strand
GCTGACGTTGGCCGGGTAGTCAAGCGTGTAAGCCAAGCCCAGCATCCCGCCCCACGACTGCCCGAACAGCGCCACCACGCCAAGGTCCAGCGTGGAGCGGACCGTTTCGACCTCGCGGATGAACCGGGGAATCTGCCACAGCTCAGGATCATCAGGCCGGTCGGACTCGCCACCACCGAGCTGATCGTAGAGAACGAGCTTCAGATCGTCTCCCGCTACCTCGCTGAGACGGTCAAGGTAGCGGCTGCTGGCGCCAGGACCACCGTGCAGGCCAAGCAGGGTGCGACGACCCGTTCCGAAGATCCGGTAAGCAATCCGGTAGCCGTCCTCCACTTCGATGCGGCCCTCACCAGAAACTGCGGCCATGACCTTCACCCATCTCGCAGCCTCCGACCTAGCGACCACTGAGTTCCCTGTTCAACTTGGCCATCGTCTCAGAGCCGGGTAACGGGGCTAGAACATACGAGGTCATAGGGCTAACATCCGCAATGTGACTGGCATTATGCGCAATGCGCATCATCCGGAACGCGCGGCACAGGCCGACGGCGACCAGGCGGAGGCAGGTCCCCGGCTCGCGCAACCGGACAGGGCCAGGCCACGGTCGGTGGGTGTGCAGGCCGTCGAGCGAGCCTGCCGGCTGCTGACCGAGGTGATCAGGACCGCGGAGCCGCTGTCGGTCGGCGAGCTGTCTCGCCGAACCGGCCTGCATCAGAGCACCACGTCCCGGCTGCTCGCCTCGCTGCAACGCCACGGCCTCGTGGAACGCGACAGCACACGCGGCCGCGTCAGGATCGCTGCCGCGCTAGTCGGCCAGATCACCAGCCGTTCGGTCCGTCAGGCCCTGCTGGACGCGGCCGGGCCGATCCTGGCGAACATCGGGCGCACCACGAGCGAGACCGTCAACCTCTCGGTGCCAGTGGCGGGCAAGCTCGTGGACAACATCGCGCAGGTCGACGCGCCGCACTTCCTGGCCACGACCAACTGGGTGGGCCGGTTCATCCCGCTGCACTGCTCCTCGCCCGGGAAGATCTTCCTGGCCTACGGCGTGGCGGAGCTGCCCAATGGCCCGCTCGCGCGGTTCACGCCCCAGACGATCACCGACCGGCGGGCACTTGAGGCCGAGCTCAGGCTGGTGCGCCGCCGCGGATTTGCCACGCTCATGGACGAGCTCGAGCCGGGCCTGCGGGCCGTGGCGGTGCCGGTGGTAGACGGCCACAACGAGGTCATAGCGGCCGTCGCGGTGTCAGGTCCCTCGGCCCGCCTGCCGAAGCGGCGCATCCGCGAGTGCGCCGACGTCCTGTCGCAGGCATCGGTCGCCCTGACGGCCCGTTTTGCGTCCGCCTGGCCTCAGCCGGGGAACGCGGAGCCAGCAGTAAGAGGAGGCACCTGTGTCGATGGACCCTGCTGACGGATTCCCGCACGGCGCCCGCTCTACGCTGCCCTGATCCGGATGTCGCTCGCCAGGTATCTCGGCCGCCGCGTAATCACGGCGTTGGTTGTCGTGCTCATCGTGATGGCGTTTCTGGCCAGCCTGGACCGGCTGATCCCCGGGAACCCGGTCACCTATGTGTTCGGCCCTCACGCCAACCCGGCGCTGATCAAGGAGGTCCGGCACCAGATGGGCCTCGATGTGTCCGTCCCGCAGCAGATCTATCAGTACATCGTGAACGCATTCCAGGGGAACCTGGGCATCAACTTCGTGACGAATCAGTCCGTGGCCAGCCTCGTTATGGAGAACCTCAAGTACACCCTGGTGCTGGCCGTCAGCGGGCTCGGCCTCGCCGTCCTCGTTGGCGTCCCGCTCGGCGTCCTGGCCGCCACGAAACCGGGCGGGCTGGTTGACCGGGCGATCGGAATCGTCTCGATCTCGGTCATCACGCTGCCCCCCTTCGTCGTGGGCCTCCTCCTGATCCTCATCTTCGCCGTCCACCTGCACATGCTCCCGGTCATCGGGGCCGGGGCCCCGGGGCAGCCGGCCGACGACCTTAAGCATCTGGTGCTTCCGGCGGTAGCCCTGTCCCTCGGGTGGATCGGGTACATCGCCCGGCTGGTGCGAAGCAACATGCTCGAGGTCCTCACCTCCAATTACGTGCGGACGGCACACGCCCTGGGGATCCGCCGCCGCAAGGTGTTCTTCCAGTACGCACTGAAGAACGCCGCGGCACCGGTCGTCGCCATCCTCGGAGTCGGCCTCGGCACCCTGCTCGGAGGCGCGATCTTCATCGAGGTCATCTTTGACCGGCCCGGCCTCGGCACTCTCGCTTACGACGCCATCGCCTCGCGGAACTTCCCGATCGTGCAGGGCACGTCGCTCGTGATCGCCGTGCTGGTGATCGTGGCGAACCTGCTGGCCGACGTCACCTACCGCCTGCTGGACACCCGGATCCAGCTCGGGCAGGCAGCGGGGACCTGAAGGGAGCTGAATGGCACTACTTGGCGCAGCCCGTCCAGACGACGGGATCGGCCTGTTCGATCTCGACGTCTCCTCGCTGCCGCAGCCGACCCGGCGCGCCCGGGCCCGCAGCGCCGTCGGGTCCCTGCTGACCACACCCGGCGGCACCCTGGGCACCATCATCGTGCTCGCGCTGATCGTGCTCGCGGTGTTCGGCCCCTTGCTGGCCCCGTACTCGTTCAGCGCGATCGACGTGAACGCCACGCTGCAGGGGCCCTCGCTGCACCACCTGCTCGGCACCGACCAGCTCGGCCGGGATCTCCTGTCCCGCCTGATCTACGGTACGAGGATCGAGATGGCGGTGTCGGTTCCCGCCGTGGCCTTCGCCCTCGTCTTCGGCCTGGTCCTCGGCCTCCTCGGCGGCTATCTCGGCGGGATCTTCGATAACGCGGTGGTCCTGCTGACCGACACGTTCCAGTCCTTTCCCGCGATCATCCTGGCCCTGACGCTGCTGGTCGTGATCGGCTCGTCGCTGCGCAACCTGGTCATCGTGATCGCGGTCGCCTTCCTGCCCAACTACGCGCGGACCAGCCGGGCGCTGGTGCTCTCGGCGAAACAGAACCACTACGTGCTAGCCGAGCGGGCGCTCGGCGCCAGCCGCCTCCGGATCATGGTCAGGCACATCTCGCCGAACATCGTGGCTCCGTTGTTCATCCTGCTGGCCATGGACATTCCGAGCGCGATCGCGGTCGAGGCCGGGCTGTCGTTCCTGGGCCTCGGGGTGCGGCCGCCGAACCCGTCGTGGGGGACTGTCCTGTCCGACGGCTTCAGCTCGATCTACCAGGCGCCATGGGCGGTGCTTTTCGCGTCGCTCGCGCTGGCCATTGCCACGATCGGGTTCCTCATGTTCGGTGAGGCGCTGCGGGACGTCCTTGATCCCAGGCTGCGCGGGGTGTCGCGATGGCGGGCATGAACGGGAACGGCGGCCCCGGCGATGTCCTCCTCGGCATCCAGGGACTGGCCGTTGAGTACCAGAGCCGCGGGGCGGTCCTGCAGGTACTGCCCGGCGTCGACCTGACGATCAGCCGCGGTGAGGTCGTCGGGCTGGTCGGGGAGTCGGGTTCGGGCAAGAGCACGCTCGCGCTCACGGTGCTGCGGCTGCTGCCCGCCAACGGGAAGATCGCCGGCGGCCGGATCATCCTCGACGGAACGACCGACATCGCGTCGCTGGACCGCGAGCGGCTGCGTCACACCCGGGGCGAGAAGATCGCCATGATCTTCCAGGACCCGCTGACCTCGCTCAACCCGACATTCAAGATCGGGCACCAGATGACCGATGTGCAGGCCGCCCACTGTGCGCACCGAGTGGGCCGGGAGGACCGCAAGCGGTTCCGGCAGCGAGCGGTGGCGCTCCTGAACCAGGTCGGCCTGCCCGACCCCGATCACGTCATGCGGTGCTACCCGCACCAGCTCTCCGGCGGCATGCGGCAGCGCGTGATGACCGCCATGGCCCTCAGCCTGGAGCCCGAGCTGCTCATTGCCGACGAGCCCACCTCGGCCCTGGACGTCACGACCGAAGCCCAGATCATCAGCCTGCTGAGACAGCTCAAGGCCGATCGTGATCTCACGATCTTGTTCGTCACCCACGACCTGAGCATCGTCGCTCAGCTCTGTGACCGCGTCGTGGTCATGTACGCCGGCCAGATCATGGAGCAGGGAGACGTGGCCGAGGTCTTCGAGCGTCCCCAGCATCCCTACACCATGGCCCTGCTCGACGCGGTGCCCACCCGGTCGCACCGGGGCCAGCCGCTCACCGCCATCCCGGGGCGGGTGCCGTCGCTGTTCGGCACGATCACCGGTTGCCGCTTCGCCTCACGCTGCTCCTACGTCCAGGACGTGTGCCGGGAGGAGGAGCCCCGCCCCGTGGTCTCCGGCACCAGCGAGGCGGTCCGCTGCCACATGCGTGACCAGGAATCGGATTACCAGTGCGCCGCGGTGCCCGGCGCGGCCGTGACGAAGGCGGTGCCTGAGACATGACCGCAGCCGCCCCCAGCGACCGGCCGCTCGCCGGCGCCCCAGCGACCGCGCCGGCGTCCCCCTTGCTCCGGGTCGAGGACCTGCGGGTGGTGTTCTCGTCCGGCGGGCCTCTGGCCCGGCTCACCGGAAGCGGCCCGGGGGTGCGTGCGGTCGACGGGGTCAGCCTGACCGTCTCTGACGCCGAGGTGGTCGGCGTCGTCGGCGAGTCCGGGTCGGGCAAGACCACGCTCGCGCTCGGCACCCTGCGGCTCGTCCGGATCACCTCGGGGCGCGTGCTCTTCGGGGGAACCGACGTCGGCGAGCTCAGCGGCCGGGCCGTGCGCAGGTTCCGGCGGGACGCCGTCATGATCTTCCAGGACCCCCATTCGAGCCTCAGCCCCCGGATGCGCGTGTCGGCCCTGCTGATGGAGCCGTACGTGATCCATGGCATCGGCCAGGATGAGCAGTACTCCGTGGCCGAGCTGCTCCGCATGGTGGAGCTCCCCGAGCGGCTGGCCACCTACTACCCGCACGAGCTGTCCGGGGGGCAGGCCCGGCGGGTGGGGATCGCCCGCGCCCTGGCCCTGCGGCCCCGGCTCATCGTCGCGGACGAGCCGACGGCGGGCCTGGATGTCTCGGCCGCCAGCGCCATTCTCAACCTGCTGCAGAAGCTCCGCGACGAGCACAGGACCGCCTACCTGGTCATCACGCACGCACTCAACGTGGTCGGTTACCTGGCCGACCGCATCGCGGTCATGTACCTGGGCCGGGTGGTCGAGACCGGGCCAGCGGAACAGATCTACGACGCCCCGCTGCATCCCTACACCCGGGCGCTCATCGCCTCGATCCCCGACATGGACTCCGGGCGGGCCGAGCGGGAGCCGGCCGTCGCCGGCGAGATCCCGAGCCCGCGCAACCCGCCGTCCGGATGCCACTTCCACCCGCGCTGCCCGTTTGCCGTGGAGCGCTGCCGACACGACGACCCGGTGCTGGAGGAAGCGCAGCCCGGGCGGTCGGTGGCGTGTCTGCGGTGGCCCGAGGTGGCCGCCGCGGGCAGCCCGCCGTAAGTCACCGCCCGTGGCTTCCCGCCACCACGACCGACCGACACGTCCCGAAGGAGGACTCCGATGTCGCCTACCCCCGAGGACATCAGATCCCTGGTCACCGACCTCACCAGCAGCAGAATCGGCCGGCGGCAGTTCCTGAGCCGCGCCATGGCCCTCGGGCTGTCCGGCTCAGCCGCCAGCGTGCTGCTGGCGGCCTGCGGCGGCTCCTCGACGTCCGGCACCTCCAGCGGCCAGGGGTCCGGGTCGGGAGCGGCGAAACCCCCGACCACGACCCTCACCTACCGGCCGCAGACCGACATCCAGGACCTGGACCCCGCCTTCTGGGTGTCCCAGGACGACGTGATCGTCTTCGACTGCGTCTACGAGGGGCTCGTCACGTTCAAGCCCGGAACCTGGCAGGTCGTCAACCAGCTGGCCGAGTCCTTCGAGCCATCCTCGAACGGCCTGAAGTTCCACTTCAAGCTCAAGAAGGGCATCGAGTGGCAGAAGGGGTACGGCGAGGTCAGGGCCAGCGACGTCAAGTTCTCCTACGAGCGCATCGCCGGCCTGACCAAACCGAAGCTGAACTCCCCCTACTCAGGGGACTGGTCGGCGCTCGACAGCGTCCAGGTGACCGGCCCATACGAGGGCACGATCATCCTGAAGCAGCCCTTCGCCCCGCTCATGCACAGCACGCTGCCCGCCACCAGCGGCAAGATCCTGCCCGAGAAGGCGGTCACGAAGCTGGGCAAGAGCTTCTCCACCAATCCCGTCGGCTCGGGTCCCTACGAGTTCGTGAACTGGGTGCCCAAGCAGCACACCACGCTGAAGCGCTTCGCCAACTACAGCGGCGCGAACTCGGCGTTCGCCGCCAAGGCGCCGTGGGCCACGATCCAGACGCAGGTCATCGACAGCGACAACACCGCGTTCGAGGCGATCAGCTCGGGCACGGTGGCGTTCGGCTACGTGCCGCCCGCGCTGGTCGGGCAGGCCCAGTCAGCGAACGGCCTGCACGTCTACAGCAAGCCCACGCTGAACTACTACTTCCTCGCGATCAGCCAGAAGAACATCCCGAACCTGAACCTCCGCCGCGCCATCCGCTCGGCCATCGACGTGCCCGGGATCATCAAGGCCGCGTACAACGGCAGATATACGCGGGCCTACGGAATCATTCCGCAGTCGATGGGGATCGGTTACTGGGCCGACGCCCCCCGTTACGACCAAAACCTGACGCTGGCCAAGCAGTACTTGCACAAGAGCGGCCAGACCAATGTGACGCTGAACCTGACCGTGACCAATGACCAGACGGACGAGGCGGCCGCGCAGGTTATCGCGGCCAACCTGGCGCAGATCGGCATCAAGGTCAACCTCCAGCCGCAGGACTCGGCCACCTTTGACGCCATTCCGGGGAACGGCGGCGGCGGCCCGCACCGGCAGCTGGTGTACTCGAGCTTCGTCTCCGAGCCGGACCCTTACTGGTCGTTCATCTGGTTCACCTGCGCGCAGATTGGCCTGTGGAACTGGGTGGACTGGTGTGATGCGGGGTTCACCTCGCTGCTCAACCAGGGGCTGCGGACCTACGACGTGTCCAAGCGCGACCAGTTCTACATCCAGGCGTCGAAGCTGTGGGATGCCCAGGCCAACATCGCCTGGATCGCGTATCCCACGTGGTACTTCGCGGCCCAGCCGTGGGTGCGGCCGTCGCTGCGGCCAGACGGCTACCCGTACCTGTGGAACACCACGTGACCAGCGAGCGCGGAGCCGACTACGTGAAGTACGCGCCAGGGGTACGCCTGATCAAGAACGTGCAGGTCCCGATGCGCGACGGGGTTCATCTCGGCGCCGACCTGTACGTGCCGGACCGGGAGGACAGTGAGCCGCTGCCGGTCGTCATGGAGTACATCCCGTACCGCAAGGACGAGGTGGCGCCGGGAGACCGCTTCTACTCCTACTTCCCGGCGCACGGCTACATCGTCGCCCGCGTCGACATCCGCGGCACCGGGGCGTCCGGCGGTGTGGCCACCGACGAGTACGTGCCGCAGGAGCAGCAGGACGGGTACGACACCATCGAGTGGCTGGCCGGGCAGCCGTTCTGCGACGGCCACGTCAACATGATGGGAATCTCCTACGGCGGGTTCACCTCGCTGCAGGTGGCCACCGTGCAGCCGCCGCACCTGTCGTCGATCATCCCGATGTACTTCACCGACGACCGCTACACCGACGACTGCCACTACCGCGGCGGCCTGCTCCGGCACTACTACGACGTGGCTCACTACGGCAACTTCATGATCGCCTATAACGCCCTGCCGCCGTACCCGGAGTGGTCCGAGGACTGGGCCGCGGTCTGGGAGGAGCATCTCGAGCACAACGAGCCCTACCTGCTCAAGTGGCTGCGGCACCAGACCGACGGGCCCTACTGGCGGCACGGCTCCGTCCGGGACATCGCCGACCGGATCACCTGCCCGGTGTTCATGATCGGAGGCTGGGCCGACGGCTACCCGAACCCGCCGCTGCGCCTGTATGAGGCGCTCAGCGTCCCCCGCAAGGTGCTGATCGGGCCGTGGAACCATGCCGTCCCTGACGTGGCGGTGCCCGGGCCGCGCATCGATCACCTGCACGAGGCCGTGCGCTGGCTCGATCACTGGTGCAAGGGCCGGGACACCGGCATCATGGACGAGCCGCCGGTGGTCGTGTACATGCAGGACTATGAGCGACCCGACGCCGACCGGCTGGAGTCGGCCGGGGCCTGGCGGGCCGAGCAGGACTGGCCGGCACCCGGGTCCAGCGAGCTGACCCTGCACCTGGCCGACGGCGGCCGGCTGGAGGCCGACAGCGGCAGTGACGGCGCCGACGAGTTCGAGTACGTGGCGACCGTCGGGGTCACGGCCGGGCTGTGGTCCGGCGGCCTGCCGTTCGGCCTGTCCGGCGATCAGCGACCCGACGAGGCCTACTCGCTCGTCTTCACCTCGGCCCCCCTCGACGACGACCTGCACGTGCTCGGGCGCCCGCGCGTCCGGCTGAACGTGGCCTCCACCGCGTCGGTCATGGGCTTTGCCGTCAGCCTGGCCGACGTCGCCCCGGACGGGCCGTCACGGCTGGTCGCCAAGGGCATGCTGAACGCCACCCGACGCCGCTCGCTCACCGAGCCCGAGCCGCTCGAGCCCGGGGAGATCTACGAGCTGCCGGTTGACCTCGACTGCACCGGCTGGCGCTTCCGGCGCGGGCACCGGATCCGGGTCAGCGTGGCCAGCGCCGACTGGCCGAACGTGTGGCCGACGCCGGAGCCGGCGGTGAACCGGGTGTACCGGGGGGCCGGGCGGCCGTCCCGTATCGTGCTGCCGGTCGTGCCCGCGGCGGCCAGCGCGGCCGCGCCGGAGTTCCGCCCCTCCCCCGAGGTGCTGGAACGGCACGCCAGCCAGATCGAGCCGCCGGTCTGGGAGGTCATCCACGACGCCCTGTCCCGCCGGGCCCGCGTGCACGTGTCCGCGAGCCATACCGAGCGGATCAACGACACGACGGTGGTGACCCGCGAATACGAACTGAATTCGCTGGTCGATGCCGACGACCCGGCCGGGGCCGGGGCCCGGGGCCGCCACACGACGCGGATCCGCAGGCCGAACGGGCTGACCGAGGCGACGTCATCCGTCCATATCCAGGGCACGGCCACGCGTTTCCAGGTCACGATCGACCTGGTTGTCACCGTCGACGGGCTGCTGCACCACTCCCGCCAGTGGACCGACTCCGTGCCACGCCAGCTGCTGTGAACGGGCCGGGGTCATCGCCGGGCACGGTCGCCGCCCTGCCCTGCCGGGTGCGGCTGATCAGGCATACCTGGATCCCGATGGCCGACGGCTGCCGCCTGGCGGCCAGGATCTGGCTTCCCGAAGAGGCCGAGACCAGCCCGGTGCCCGCCGTGCTCGAGTACATCCCCTACCGGAAGAACGACGCCACCGCGCTGCGGGACGCCCCGATCCATGGCTACTTCGCCGGGCACGGGTATGCGTCGGTCCGGGTCGACCTGCGCGGATCTGGTGACTCCGACGGCATCCTGGCCGACGAATACCTCCCGCTCGAGCAGTCCGACGGCCTCGAGGTGCTGCGCTGGCTCGCGGCCCAGCCCTGGTGCACGGGGAAGGTGGGGATCATCGGGAAGTCGTGGGGCGGCTTCAACGGCCTGCAGATTGCCGCGCACGCACCGCCCGAGCTGGCCGCCGTGATCAGCGTGGACTCCACCGACGACCGCTACGCCGACGACGTGCACTACATCGGCGGCTGCGTGCAGGCTCTCGACATGCTGGCCTGGGGCTCGACGATGCTCGCGTATAACGCCCGCCCGCCGGACCCGGAGGTTGTCGGGCCCGGCTGGCGGGAGCAGTGGCTCGAGCGGCTGGAGAAAACGCCGCCCCATGTCGAAGCGTGGCTCGAACACCAGCGGCGTGACGGCTACTGGAAGCAGGGCTCGGTCTGCGAGGACTATGGCGCGCTGCGGTGCGCCGTCTACATGGTCGGCGGGTGGGCGGACGGCTACCGAAGCGCCGTGCTGCGCTTCCTCGAGGGCTATCCGGGCCCGGGCAAGGGGCTGATCGGGCCGTGGGCCCACATTTACCCGCACGACGGCACCCCGGGTCCGGCCATCGGCTTCCTGCAGGAGGCGGTCCGATGGTGGGACCACTGGCTCAAGGGGGTGGACAACGGGATCATGTCCGAGCCCAAGCTGCGCGTGTACGAGCAGCAGCCGATCCGCCCCCGGCCTTTCGTGCCGGCCAGGGAAGGCCGGTGGATCGCCGAGCCCAGCTGGCCCAGCCCGAACGTCTCCGATCACACATTCGCCCTCGCGGCCCCCGGCCAGCTGCAGGCTGACCCTGGCGCCGCGCAGCACCTGCAGATCCGGGGCAGCGAGTCCCTGGCCGCCGACCCCGGACCCTGGTGCGGCTGGGGCGGCCCGCTCGACCACGCCGCCGACCAGGGCGGCGACGACGGGCGGTCGCTGGCGTTCACCTCCGCACCGCTGGATGAGCCGGTGGAGATCCTCGGCCGCCCGTCGGTCCGCCTGCGGGTCAGCTCGGACGTGCCGCAGGCGCTGGTCGCCGTGCGGCTCTGTGATGTGTGGCCGGATGGTGCCTCGACGCTCATCACCAGGGGAATCCTGAACCTGAGCCACCGAGACGGAGATGAGGCACCGGAGCCGGCGGTCCCCGGCGAGGCCTACGCCGTCCGCGTCATGCTCAGCGCCATTTCCTACGTGGTGCCGGCCGGCCACCGGATCCGCGTCGCGGTCTCACCCACGTACTGGCCGATCGTGTGGCCATCGCCGGATCCGGCCACGCTCACCGTGATCACGGACCAGCTCTCGGCGCTGGAACTCCCGGTCCGGCGCCCTGGCGTCCTGGACCCGCCCCCGCCCGCTCACTTCGCCGTGCCCGAGGCTGCGCCGCCGCCGGACCATGCCGTGCTCGGCGGGGCGGACGAGGAGGAGCGGGCGTGGTGGCGTGACGCCAGGCGCGGGATCACCCGCGTCGTCGCCCAGGCCAGGCACTTCCCGCACGTCCGCCTGGCCGACTCCGGTGCCGAGTACGAAGAGCGAGGTCATGACGCGTACGAGATCACCGACGCGAGCCCGCTGTCCGCGCTCGCCAGTTCGGAGCGCCACATCACGATCTCGCGTGGCGCGTGGAGCACCCGGATCGAGACCCGCAGCACGCTGTCTGCCACGCGCGAGCAGTTTCACGTGACCAACGCCGTCGACGCCTATGAGGGCCCGACCCGGGTCTTCGCCCAAGCCTGGAGCCGCGCAATCCCCCGCGACTGCGGCTGACCAGCAGGCCGGCTTCGCCCAGCCGACCGGAGCCGAACGTGACCTGCGGAGGAGGATGGCATGTTCGTCAACCAGATGCCCTACTACGAGATCCTCTCCGAGGAGGCGATGCAGACCCTCGACCGGGGCTGGAAGCGGATCGTGAGCGAGATCGGCATCGAGTTCGATCACCCCGAGGCCCTGGAGCTGTTCCGGAAGGCCGGCCAGCAGGTGGAGGGCAGCGTCGTCAAGCTGGATCCCGAGTTCATCCTGGCGCAGGCGGCTCTCGCCCCTCGGGAGTTCGACCTGCGGGCCCGCTCGACCACCCGCGACCTGCACATCGGCGGGCGGCACATGGCGTTCCTCCCCGTCTACGGCTGCCCGTTCGCCCGCGAGGGCGGCCAGCGCCGGGAAGCGACCATGCACGACTACGAGCGGCTGGTCAAGCTGAGCCAGGTCTTCCCCCAGATCGACATGGCCGGAGGGACGGTGGTGGAGCCCAACGACCGGCCGCTGGACTCCCGCCATCTGGAGATGGTGTTCGCCCTGATGACCCTCTCGGACAAGCCGTTCATGGGCTCGGTGACCTCGGGGCCGAACGCGCGGGACACACTGGCCATGGCCGACATCCTGTTCGGCGGGCGGGCGCAGATCGAGGAGCGCCCGGTGCTGATGTCGATCATCAATGTGAACTCGCCGCTGCGGTTCGACGAGCGCATGCTCGCGGCCATGCTGGAGTACTCCCGGGCCAACCAGCCGGTCATCGTGACGCCGTTCCTGCTGATGGGCGCCATGTCGCCGGTGAGCTCGCCGGCGGCGCTCGTGCAGCAGACCGCCGAGGCCCTGGCCGGCGTGGCGCTGATTGAGCTGGTCCGCCCGGGCTGCCCGGTGGTGCTCGGCTCGTTCCTGTCCAACATCGACATGCAGTCCGGCTCCCCGATGTTCGGCACGCCCGAGTCGGCGTTCGGCCTGCTGGCCGGTGGCCAGATAGCACGCAGGCTGGGGCTGCCCTGGCGCAGCGGCGGCGGGGGGCTGACCGCCAGCCAGACGGTCGACGCCCAGGCGGCTTACGAGTCGCTGATGACGATGATGCCGGCGTTCCTGTCCGGCGCCAACGTGGTCATGCACGCGGCCGGATGGCTGGAGTCCGGCCTGGTGTCGTGCTTCGAGAAATACGTCGTGGACATCGAGATCCTGCGGATGCTGCTGCAGATGTTCAAGCCGGTGCAGATCGACGAGGAGTCGCTCGCGTTCTCCGCCCATGAGGAGGTCGGCCACGGGGGCCACTTCCTCGGTGCCGCGCACACCCTGGAGCGGTTCCGGGAGTGCTTCTACCGGCCGCTGCTGACGTCGTCGGAGAACTTCGAGCGCTGGAGCCGGAAGGGAGCCCTGGATGCCACCGCCCGAGCCGCCACGATCTGGCAGGAAAAGCTGGACGGCTACGAAGCGCCCCCCATGGACGGCGCGGTACGCGAGGAACTGGCCGATTATGTGGCCCGGCGCCGCCATGAGCTCGGTGACTGATCGCAGGCGGTCGGCCCGCGGCCGGGCCGGGAAAGCGTGGTGACCCATGCCTGACCTCGACGCGGACGCCGTCGTCATCGGGGGCGGGATCGCCGGGCTGGCCGCCGCCTGGCGGCTGCGCCAGCGCGAGGTGGTGCTGCTCGAGGCGACCGACCGTACCGGGGGGCGACTGTGCTCGGAGGGCCGCGGCTCATACTGGCTCAACTGGGGCGCCCACGTGTTCTCCGGTCCCGGCTCGGCCACCGGGCAGCTGCTCGACGAGACCGGCGTCGAGACCGTCCCGGTTCCCGGTGAGCTGGCGGCACTGGCCATGAACGGCCGTCTGCTCACCGACGGCCGGGTGCTGACCTACCCGTTCCGGGTGCCGATGCCCTGGGCCTCGCGGCTGGCGCTGCTGCGGGCCGGCGCCAGAGTGCGCCTGGCCGTCCGCCGGTACGGAGCGGCCTGCGTCCCGCGAGCCGGTGACGCCCCGGGCGCGCTGCAGCAGCGGGTCTACGACTTCCTGGGCGATCGGTCGTTCGCCGACTTCACCGGCCCGCTGCCCCCGGACGCCGACGCGATGTTCCGCCCGACCGTGACCCGGTCGGCCGGCTCACCCGAGCAGGTGTCAGCCGGAGCGGGTATCGGCTACTTCCGGCTGGTCTGGGACCGCAAGTCCGGTCTTTCCCGCAACATCCCCGGCGGCGCGACCACGCTGACCGAGGCGATCCGGGCCGAACTCGGCCCCCGGGCCCGCACCGGCACCGAGGTTACCGAGGTGAGCCGCGGTCCCGGCGGCGTGGCCGTGCGCTACCGCAGTGGCTCGGGAGACGGGGAACTGCGCGCCAGACACTGCGTCATCACCACCCCGGCGCCGATCACCGCGCGGATCGCGGCCGACTTGGAACCGGAAACGGCCGCCGCACTCAGGCAGGTCCGCTACGGGCCGTTCGTCAGCGCGGCGTTCCTCACCGATGAAACGGGGCCGGCTCCGTGGGACCGCTGCTACGCCATTGCCACGCCCGGGCGTTCCTTCAACATCTTCATCAACGTGACCAGCGTGGCCCGGGCGGCCGAGCAGGCGCGCCAGCCCGGATCGAGCATCATGGTCTTCGCTCCCGCTGACCTTGCCGCACAGCTGATCGACCTGGATGACGCGACGATTCTCGGCCGGTTCCTCCGGGATGCCGACGAGCTCTTCGGCGGGTTCGGGTCCCACGTGCGCGAGGCGCACGTCCGGCGCTGGCCGCTCGGGCTCGCGTACTGCTTCCCCGGGCGCGGACGGCTGCAGGCCGCCCTGACCCGGCCGCTGGACCGCCTCTGGCTGGCAGGCGACTACCTCGGGACCTTCTACACGGAAACGGCGATCACCACGGGGTGGCGCGCGGCCGACGGCATCCTGGCCGACCTCGGGCCATGAGGTCAGCGGGAGACCCTGAGCAGCTCGGGGCGGGCGGGCCACTCATCGCCAGCGGGCAGGCCGACGGCTCCGGCCAGATACCGGTAGAACCCGGCGATGAGATGCTCGCTCGGCACGAGCACGCCTCCATCCCTGAAGCTCCGCGACGACATGCCGAGCTGGCAGCGTTCACACGCGGTGAAGTCCTGCTGGTTCGTGACGTCGAGCAGTTCCACCGCATCGGCCGGGCTGAAGCCCTTGTCCTGCACGGCCCCGGCCTCGAAGAGCCAGTCGCAGATGACTCGCGTGCGGTCACACGCGACCGGCTCCAGCCGGAAGAAGGCCACATGGTCGGGCACCAGGATGAGGAAGACATTCGGCAGCAGGATGACGCCGTAGAACAGGCGCTCCGTCCCGTCGGGCAGCCCCGGCAGGGGCGGCCGGCTGGCCCGGCCGGAGCGGGAGAACGCCTCCATCTGCCCGGCGAGCTGCGCCCCGTGGAACTCGCCTCCGGAGATCGACCCGTAGCCGGAGCGGAACTCCGGCACCGCGGCGGTCAGCTGCGGGTGGATGATCGGGCAGTGGTAGCACTCCGTGAAGTTCTCGACCAGAGCCTTCCAATTCGCCGCCACGTCGTAGCTGATGCGGTGACCCAGCGCGAGACTGTCCAGCCCGTACGCGTCGAGCACCTCGGTGGATCCCAGGCGCTCAGCGATCTGCGGCTCGATCTGGGCGGACAGCGGGTCTGCGCCGGGGTCCAGGCAGCACCACAGATAGCCGCCCCACGTCGTGACGGCCACCCGCACCAGGCCGTGGCGGTCCTTCTGCAGGTCACGCATCTCCGGCATGTTCGGCGCGCCCAGCAGCCTGCCGTCGAGCCCGTACGTCCATCCGTGGTACGGGCACCGGATGCTCGAGATGTGTTCGGCCGGCGTCAGGCACAGGCGGGTGCCGCGGTGCCGGCATACGTTGAGCATGCCGTGGAGCTCCCCATGCCGGTCACGCGTCACCAGGACGCTCTCGCCGGCGACCTCCGCCGTGATCAGCTGGCCGGGCCGGCTGACCGAATCGGCCCGGCCGACGCACATCCAGGATCGCGCGAAGATCTGCTCCGTCTCGAGCTCGTACATGACCGGCGACGTGTAGTAGGTCCCGGGCAGCGTCGGACGAAGGCTCGGCTCGATCGGCACCGTGATCCATCCTTCCCTGGGGTGGCGAGGCTGGGCATAGGGGGCATTTTCCCCGAGCTATCAGGTCACACCAACCGTGTCAACGGCGGCTGACTGGAGGAGGCACAATGCCAGGACGGGTAGCGCTCGTGACCGGAGCGAGCAGCGGGATGGGCCGCGCGGCCGCGGCCGAGCTGTGCCGCCGCGGAGCCCGGGTCATGGCGGTAGCGCGCCGCGAGCCGTTGCTGGCACAGCTCGCCGCGGAAACGGGAGCCTCCTACGTGGCCTGCTCACTCGAGACCCGCGACGGCTGTGAGCAGGCGGTCGAGGCGGCGCGCTCGCAGCTCGGGCCGATCGAGATCATCGTCAACAACGCGGCGCTGGGCACGGCCGAGGACGGCTCGGTCCTCGATCTGGAGTGGGACGCCTGGCGCCGGATCATGAACCTCGACCTCGATGTCCCGTTCCTGCTCACCAAGCTCGCCGCCGCTGACATGAAGCGCTCGGGCTGGGGGCGCATCATCATGGTGAGCTCGACGGCCGGCCAGGTCGGCGGGCCAGGCATGGCCGCCTACTGCGCCGCGAAACACGGCCTGCTGGGCCTGATGCGGGCCACGGCGGCCGACCTCGCCAGCCACGGCATCACCTGCAACGCGGTCCTGCCGGGCTGGGTCAGGACGGAGATGGCGGAGCGCTCGGCCGGCCGTGAGTCGGCCAGGCGGGGCGTCCCTGTCGAGGAGATCTGGGCGGAACGCGCCAGCTCCTCTCCGGCCGGCCGGATCGCCACCGAGGCCGAGGTGGCCGCCGCCATCGCCTTCCTCGCCTCCGAGGAGGCCAGCGGCGTCAACGGCGAGGCGGTGACGGTATCCCTGGGCAGCCTGTGGTGAGCCCTGCCGCAGCGGGGCCGCGGACTGCCGTCGCGCCCGGCTAGGCCGGCACGGCCTCGTCCTCGCGGGCGGGCGGAGCCAGCTCGCTGGTGCAGTTGGGGCACCGGCTGGCCTTGAGCGGGATGTCCGTGTAGCACGCGGGGCAGGTCTTGGTGGCCGGCGAGTGCGAGGCCGGCGACATGTGGAACCGGTCGATCATCACGTTCACCGGCTTGACCACGAAGAAGAACACGGCTGCGCCGATGATCGCCAGCGAGATGACCCGGGTGATGAAGTCGCCGTAGGCGAAGACCGCGTGATTGACCGTGAAGTGGAACTTGGCGAAATCGGGCCTGCCGAACAGCGCCGCGATCACCGGGTTGATCAGGTCCCTGACCAGGCCCTGGACCACGCTGGAGAACGCGACACCGATGACGATGCCGACGGCCAAGTCCACGACGTTGCCACGCAAAATGAACTGGCGAAACTCGGTCAGCAGGTTACGCATCAGGGGTCCTTTCTTACTTGGCACTACGCCCGCTTGATCTGCTCGATGCTCGCCCGGTTGAGCTGCCCGGCGCTTTCCTTTGCGGCCGGGTGACCGGCCTGCGCGGCCGCCTCACGCTCGGCCTCGGCGTTGATCTCGCCGCCCAGCAGCACGGCCAGCCCGGCCAGGTACAGCCAGAAGATCAGGATCACCACGCCGGCGAACGCGCCGTAGGTCCTGCCGTAGGAGCCGAACCAGGCCACGAACGCGGCCCCGGCCACCGGCGTGTGGCTCTCGATGGCCGAGCCGATGGACGCGCCGAACACGATTAGCGCCGCGGCAACGCCGCCCAGCACCGCGGTGGCCGCCATGAGCACGAACGCGCGCAGCCGCTTGGCCACGAACTTCCGTTCCGTGGGCACGTCATAGGCGATGTTCAGCCCGGTCTCCAGGGCTGCCATGCCGCCCGAGGCGCTCCACAGCGCCACCACCACGCCGAGGATCAGCGCGGTCAGCGAGCTGGCGGCCGACCGGTGCGTCGCGGACTGTACGGCCTGCGTGAACACATCCTTGGCTCCCGGCGGCAGCGCGCTGTTCAGCCCGTTGACCAGCCGGTGCACGGTGCTGGTGCCGATGTTGATCAGGCTGGCCAGGCCCAGCAGGGCGATAAGCGCGGGGAACAGAGCCAGGAACCAGTGGTAGGCCAGGCTTCCGGCGGTCATGCTGCAGCGGTCGGCGACGAACTCCTTGCCTGCCCGCTTCAGCGTGTGCCGCCAGCCGGTCTCGCCTAATTCCAGCGGGGTGTCCGGGCCACCCGAGGTCTCGTTCTGCGGGGGGATTGCCTGCCCCTTGCGGTCCACGTCGACGCTGGCTTCGCTGGAGGGCGCGGGATCGGCGGCGTTTCCCATCATGTCGCCCTTCATCCGGAGGAGCCCCTGCCCTACCCGGGGATCCGCAGGCCTAACGCGGCGATTCAGCTGCCGCCCAGCCCGGCCTGAGGCAGGCGATGGCTGATCGGCTGGTCACGGCAGCGGATGGCGCTGCTCGGTGAGGCGGCGTCCCCGCTCGTAGTCCTGGTCGGCATCGTGAGTCAGCACGCCAACCGTGACGCCGTCACGCCCGTACCAGACGGTGAACGCGCCGTGGCCGTGGTCGACCAGACGGGCGTCGTCGAAGCCGTCGCCCCAGGCGGCGTACTTGAGCGTGCGCTCGCCGATTGTCGACCAGAACCCAGGAACCTCCGCCCAGAACGCCTCCTGGCCGGCCGCGGTGCTGCCCGCGACCTGGCCCATGGCCAGGGCCTCACCCCAGTGCTCGACCATGAGATGCCGGCCGGCGGCGGCGTTGAAGGCGAACGCCACGTCGCCCGCGGCCAGGACATCGGGCCGGCTGCTGCGCATCTGGGCGTCCACCCGGACCCGGCCGTGCTCGACGGCCAGGCCAGCGTGCTCGGCCAGGGCGCCCTGCGGGTCTACTCCGCCTGCGATCAGGACCAGGTCACCCTCGGCACTCCGGCCGCCAGCGAGCTGCACCCGGCGGCCCGCGTCGATCCGCTCTACCTCGGCCCCCAGCCGGAGCTGCACCCCTTCGTCCTCCAGCCATCCCCTGAGCCGCTGGCCGGCCGCATCGCCCAGCCGGGCGGCCTGGGGAAGGTCCTCCATGCTCACCAACGTGACCTCCAGGCCCCGCCGGGCCAGGGACGCCGCCGCCTCGCAGCCGATGAAACCGGAGCCGACCACCACGGCCGAGCGCGCCGCGGCCGCGGCTCCCCGCAGTTCCCTGGCATCGCGCCGGGAACGCAGGTACCGGACTCCGGGACCGGCGGCCCCGGGGACCGGCAGCGGCTGGGGCACGGCACCGGTGGTCAGGATGCACGTGCCGTACTTCAGCGTCTCGCCGCCATCGAGGATGATCA
>Ga0070714_100001213_pt1 | contig 18598 bp, 18 predicted proteins | sample LARL83metaG_FD_65450 | JGI IMG/M metagenome (GOLD analysis project Ga0070714, IMG submission 65450) | Corn, switchgrass and miscanthus rhizosphere microbial communities from Kellogg Biological Station, Michigan, USA - LAR L8-3 metaG | ecosystem: Host-associated > Plants > Roots > Rhizosphere ... | reverse complement strand
ACACCTCCGGCAGCCATGTGGTGATCGGCCCCGGTGGCACGGACAAGCACACCCTGGCGCACGAGCTCACCCACGTGCTCCAGCAACGGGCCGGCCAGGTGTCCGGTGTGGACAACGGATCGGGGCTGCTGGTCAGCAAGCCGAGCGACCGGTTCGAACGCGCCGCGGAAGCCAACGCCCACCAGGTGATGTCCGGGCCGCCGCCGGTGCAGCGCGCCGAACCGCACCAGCACGCCGCGACCGGTGCACCCGAGCCGGTCGTGCAACGCCGTGTCGGGTTCGAGTTCGAGACACAGTGGAATGTCCGGAACATCGCCGACCGGGCGGGCGCCGAGCAGCGATACCAGCAGGCGGTCGCGGATCGTGACCGGACCATCAAGGTGGCCCTGCTGAACCAGATGATCGCCTCGCTGTCCTCGTCGATTCGCGATCTCAGGGTGACGGACGAGGAGCGCGCCAGGGGCGCCGCGGCCCTGCGACAGGAATGGCTCGATGCCGCCGGGCCGACCGAGAACGGCGAGGTCAAGCTCAAGAGCCAACATCTGGAACCCGGCACCCCGCAGTGGGACGGCGCGGTCCAGACGTTGATGTACCGGTCCCAGGTCACCGAGGCGCCGCTGCTCGGCGACAACCCGCGCAAGGGCGAGGTACTGGTGGCGGGGGACAAGTTCGACCTGACCGCGGACGTGAGCCCGACCGGCGGGGCCGATCTGGAGTGGGTGACGGCTCCGTTGGAATCGATGAGCCAGGTGGAGAAGGTGGTCGGCAACATCATGAAGATGGCCAAGTACCTCAACTCCCGGCGAACGGAACGGACCATCCCCGTCGAACAGGTGCGAGCGGGCGGCGGTGATCCCCGGCCGAACCTGCTCATCTATCCGATGGGCGGCGAGTTGTTGTTCCAGCCGCAGGTGACCGGCGGCATCCGGATCGACAGCCTGGCCAATCTGATCGATTTCCTCCACCAGCCGGCCCCCAGTGAAGGCGCCACGGCGGCGACCGAGATCTTCACCGAGGGCGTGCAGCCGCTGTTCGACTCCATGGGGCAGGCACGTGCCGCGGTACGGAGCGACCCGAACCTCCAGCCGTACGAGTCCGAACTCGTCGGCCTGCTCGGCCTGATCGGCAGTTACCTGCGTACCGCGGCCTCGCTCGCCCAGGGCGCCAATCCGAAATCGATCGCCGGCGGCATGCTTGCTCGCACGGACTTCGCGCACGACTTCGGGTTGCTGCCGAACGACGCGCAGGACTACCTGCGCACCACACCCGACGTGTTCGTGCGGCTCGCGATGGACAGCGCCGAGATGAACATGACGGAAGCGACCAATCGGTTGTACCCCAACACCATCGAGCGCGGCGAGGTCGGCGATCGGACCCCGGTGACGTTCCCGCTGACCCGGCGGCAGTGGCTGGAAGGCATGCTCAACGGCACCGACTATCTCAAGCACTGGGACCTGCTGACGCCCGCGGCACAGGCGACCGTCGCGGCGAACCAGGACGCGTGGCAGGCGATGCATCCCTCGCTCGGTGGGCTGGGCACGGTGACCGACCAGGTACCGATGCAGCCCAAGGGTATCAAGGCCAAAGCTTCGGCGGCGGGACACCGGGCGATCGGTGACCGTGCGCCTGATCCGGTGACCGCGCTGGTGGTGGAACTGCGGCGGATGCGGGGCGACCGCCGTGTCGACGACCTGAAACAGTTGTCCGTGGTCACCTTCGAGCTGTTCGAGCGGTTGAACCTGGGCCGCCGCCTTCGGTTCAAGAGTTAGTGGTGCCCCGCGCGGACACCGTGACTGCCCCGGCCGGGGTACGCGCGGACCTGTTGTGTGGCAGGCGATCCGGCCAAAATTGACAGTACAGGCCAGTACCGAACAGTGGCACGAAGGAGTTGGGTATGCCGTCGTATCTCTCCCCGGGCGTCTACGTCGAGGAGGTCCAGTCCGGAGCCCGGCCGATCGAGGGGGTCGGCACCGCGGTGGCCGCGTTCGTCGGGTTCGCCGAGCGCGGCCCGTTCCACGAGCCCACGCTGGTCGCCAACTGGAACCAGTACGTTCAACTGTTCGGCGGTTTCGTCGAGGGCCACCACCTGCCGCACGCCGTGTACGGCTTCTTCGCCAATGGCGGCGGCACCGCGTACGTGGTGCGCATCGGCGGGGCCAGTGCGAACGGTGGCCGGTCCACTCCCGCCGTCCCGACGCCGGCCGTGCTCGGCGGGCTCCAGATCACGGCGCTGCCGGCCGCCACCGGCGACATTTCGGTGGAGGTCGCCGACGTCGACGGCGAGAACCCGCCGGAGGACCGGTTCCGCCTGCTGGTCAGGCAGAACGGCGAGGTCGCCGAGACGTTCGACGTGTCGACCCGCAGGAACGTCCGGTCCTATGTGGTCAACCAGGTACGCGAGCGGTCGAAGCTGATCGAGGTCAGCGAGCTGGCGAGCACCGCGCTCACCCGGCCGGACAAGCAGTCCGTCGCCGTGCCGCCGGCACCGGCCCCGGCCACCACACCAGCCACCGTGGACACCAATGAGTACGTGGGCGACGTGGACACCCGCACCGGCTTCGGCGGACTGGAGACGATCGACGAGATCACCATGGTCGCGGTGCCGGACCTGATGACCGCCTACCAGCGCGGTGTGATCGACGCCGAGGGCGTCAAAACCGTCCAGCTCGCGATGATCTCGCACTGCGAGCAGATGGGCGACCGGATGGCGATCCTGGACCCACCGCCGGACCTGAACGCGCAGCAGGTCCGGGTGTGGCGACAGGACGAGGCGGGCTACGACTCCAAGTACGCCGCGCTGTACTACCCGTGGATCAAGGTGTTCGACCCGGCCACCGGTCGCGCTGTGCTGGTACCGCCGAGCGGGCACGTCGCCGGCGTGTGGGCGCGCAGCGACGCCGACCGGGGCGTGCACAAGGCGCCGGCCAACGAGGTGATCCGGGGCGCGATCGACCTCCAGATCACGCTGAGCAAGGGCGAGCAGGACCTGCTCAACCCGATCGGCGTCAACTGCGTCCGCGCGTTCCCCGGCCGGGGCATCCGGATCTGGGGCGCCCGCACCCTGTCGTCCGATCCCGCGTGGCGCTACCTGAACGTGCGGCGGCTGTTCAACTTCCTGGAGGAGTCGATCCTGGCCGGCACCCAGTGGGTGGTGTTCGAGCCCAACGACGACCGGCTCTGGGCGAGCATCCGCCGCAACGTCACCGGGTTCCTCACCGAGCAGTGGCGGCGCGGCGCGTTGTTCGGCCGCACCTTCGAAGAAGCTTTCTACGTCAAATGCGACCGCGACAACAACCCGCAGGAATCCATCGAAATCGGCCAGGTGATCTGCGAGATCGGAGTGGCGCCGGTGCGGCCCGCCGAGTTCGTGGTGTTCCAGCTGGCCCAGTTCTCCGACAGCACCAGCCTGGTCAGCGAGTGAAGGGATAGATTCCGATGACAGCACCAGCAGGCGGCGACTCGCTCGCCACCCATCGGTTCGGCGTGCAGCTCGGCGGGATCACGGTCGAGTCGATCCAGGAGATCAGCGGGCTGACCGTGGACCAGGCCGTGGTCGAGGTCCCAGGGGTCACCAGCACCGGTCGGCCGTTCATCAAGAAGCAGCCCGGCGCGTTCAAGGGCGGCGAGGTGACGCTCACGCGGGGCCTGGACAAGAGCACCGCGCTCTCCGACTGGATCAACCAGACGCTCAACGATGGCGCCGTCCAGGCGGCGCGGCAGAACCTGACCATCGAGGTGATGGACACCCAGGGCAACACCGTCCGGCGCGTCGAGATGATGAACGCCTGGGCGTCCAAATGGGAGGGTCCGTCGCTGAAGGCCGGCGACACCGCTGCCGCGACCGAGCAGGTCACGATCACGTTCGAGGAAATCCAGGTCAAATGAGGCGCCGCACGCTGAGCCTGGCCGATCTCGACGATCTCGCCGAGGCGCCGGCATCCCGCTCGTCGACGAAGGCAGGTCCGGTCGCCGAGTTCGAATTCGAACTGCCCCGCGGTTACGTCGACGATCACGGCACCACACACCGGCACGGCCGGATGCGCCTGGCCACGGCGCGCGACGAACTGCGGCCGCAGATCGACATCCGGGTCAAGGAGAATCCGGCGTACCTGGGCGTGGTGCTGCTCAGCCAGGTCATCACCCGACTCGGCACGGTCACGGACGTCCATGTCGGCGTGGTGGAACAGATGTACGCCACCGACATCGCGTTCCTCCAGGACTTCTACCGGCGGATCAACAGCGAGGGCCACACCAGGGCCGGGGTCACCTGCCCATCGTGCGGCAGCGCGTTCGAAGTGGATCTCGCCGGGAGCCGCCTGGGGGAATCGTGACCTACCCGGCCGGCCGGCTGCACGAGGAGATCGCGTACGTGGCGTACCACTTCCACTGGCCGCGCGCGGAAATCCTCGACATGCCGCATCACGAGCGGCAGTCCTGGGTCCGGGAGATCGCCCGGATCAACACGCGGATGAACGAAGGGGGTTGACCGATGGGCATGCTGGACCGGTTCCGGCGTCAGCGCGCCGACGCGATCGTCGCTCCGTCATGGACGGACGGCGGCTGGCGTGATGTCGCCCCCATCACGCCGGTGCTGCGGCGGACGGACACCAGGGTTGCCCCCGGCCTGTCGTTCCGTGACGGCCTGGCGTCCTGGCAGGACATCACGTTCGGCACGCCACTCGGCCACGCGGTCGCCCCGTCCGCCCCCGTCGGCACCATGCACGGCGTCATCCGGTACCGCACACCGGGGCCATCCCTGCGCCCCGGCGGTGGCCGCCTGCTGCTGTTGCGATCCGAGGGCACGGACGTGGTACCCGCGGAGCCGTTGCCGACTCCGTCGCCGGTCGCGGTGCGGCTGCGGGCTCGTGGTCGCATCGCGACACCACCGGTTCGCTCGGTGCCGGCCGCCCGGCTCACCGGCGATCCTGCCTCGGACGATTCCGTTGCCACGGTTCGGCACGGGACCGGCGAGCCGGTCGCGCGGCGTACCACAGATGATCGGCCGTTGCTGGCCGACAGCCCAGCGCCGGTATCGCGGGCGCCCCGACGTCAGCCACTCAGGCCCGGTATCGGTGCGCCGTTGACGTCCATGCCGACCACGGCCGTCCCACAGCCGGCCACACCGCCGCTGCCCGGCTCCCCAGCCGTACCGCCCGGTTCCTCGGTCGCTCATGTCTCCTCGCTGCCGGTTTCTCGGGCCGTCGCTGATGCCTCCCCAACAGGTGAACAGCCGCTACCGGGTTCGGCGGCCACCGCATCCGGGTGGAGCGGTGGGGAGAGCGGATCTGGGTGGGGTGGCGGGGATCGGGTGCGACCCGATCCCGGGGCCGGTGCCGATGCGCCGCTGCTCGGTGAGCGGGGGTCGCCTGGCTCGGTGGCTGCCGATGCCCCGCTGCTCGGTGCGCGGGCGGCGCCTGAGCCGGTGGCTGCCGATGTCTCGTTGCCGGTTTCCCGGGCGGTGACTGGTGCGCCTTCGGCCGACGATCGGTCATCGCCGGGCGCGGTTGCCGATTCTTCGGCCGTTGACGGCGCCTCGGTTTCCGGTGGGCGGCCGTTGTCGGGCTCAGCGGCTGCCAGTGTTCCGCTGCCGGTTTCTCGGGCCATGACTGGTGCGGCGGTTGACAAGGGATCGTCGCCAGGCTCCTTACCTTCGACGGTTGGTGGCCCCTCGGTTTCCGGGCAGTCGTTGTCGGGCCAGGTGGTCGGTGTGTTCGGCCAGGAGGACACACGGCCCGGTTCGCCAACCGTTGCTGGTCCGTTGTCCGGCAACCGGCCGGGCGCTATGGCTGCTGGTTCGTTCGCAGGTGTCCCGACATCCGGCGAATCGCCGTCGCCGGGCCCGGTGGCGGCCGATGTTCCGCTGCCGGTTTCCCGGGCCGTCGCTGGTGCGCCACGGTCGGCTGACCGGCCGAGTTCTCCGACTGTTGGTTCTGCGCCGACCACGGCTCGGCCGTTGGTGGGTTCGGCCACTGTCGGCACTGTCGGCGCCGTGCGGTCCGGCGAGCGATCGCTGTCCAGCTCTCCGGCCGTGGGTGTGCCGCCGACTCGTTCCGTGGAACCGCGACCGGTGACACAGTTGGCTCGGCAGGCTGGCGTCGGTTCGGTGACGGGCGCACCGTCGGACCGGGTCGTGCCGTTGCTGGATGTACCGCTGCTGGACGTACCGCGGTTGGCGCGTCCGGTTGTGGCCGCGAACTCGGTGCCGGAGCGTGTGGCACCGGCGGTGTGGCGGCGACCGTCGGCCCCTGCCGGGGTTCCGGTCCGTCCGGCCATGCCGCTGTCCGGGGAGCCGAGCCGTGCCGTCCATGGCGCCGACATCGTCGCGATGGCGCCGGTGCGGCCCGTGCGACCTTCGGCGCTGCCGGTGACTCACGTGCAGCGCGCACCGCAGACCGCCGGCCCACCGCGTGCGCGCTCGATGTCCGCGCCGCCCCCGGTCACTCTTTCCCCGGCCACCAGCAACACGGCCAAGTCATCACCGATCACTCCACCGCGGTCGGACCCGCTGGACGGGATCGAAATCGAGAAGCTCGCCCGGCAACTGTTCGAGCCGATCAGCCGGCTGCTCCGGACCGATCTGCGGCGCGGCCGGGAACGGGCCGGCGCCGGGCAGGATCATCGACGTTAGCAGCGAGGAAATCCATGACCGCCAGCGTGTTCGCGAGTACCACCTTCTTCCAGCTCACCATCGCCGGCAACTCGTTGGGCAACTTCCACTCCTGCAGCGGACTCGGCGCGCAGATCGAGCTGGAACAGCACGTCGAGGGCGGCAACAACTTCTTCACATGGCAACTGCCGTCCCGGATCACCTGGTCCAACATCACGCTGACGAGGCCGGTCACGGCCGACACCAGCAAGATCGCCACCTGGTTGGCCCAGATCATCCGGCAGGCGCAGCCGGAGGACGGCGAGATCGTCGCGCTGGAACCCGATCTCACCCCGATCACCCGGTGGCAGGTGCTCGGCATCGTGCCGGTCCGGTGGCAGGGGCCGTCGTTCGACCCGGCGGATTCGCAGCCCGCCGTGGAAACGCTGGAGATCGCGCACCACGGCCTGATGGCTTCGTGAGAGGGGAACGAAGTGGCATCGTCGTTGTCCAATGCCGGCCTGGCCAGGGCACGGCTGCGGATCATGGAGCCGCCGGCCACGGTGGGCGCCGGCCCGGGCGGTGAGATCGCCACGGTCGCGTTCCAGTTCAACCCGAGCAGGCTGGCGCTGACCAAAACCATCGACTGGCAGCGCACTCCGGCCCGCACGGCCAGTGAGTCGGCGTTGCCGGAGTTCGTCGGCAGCGGGCCGCGTTCGCTGTCGGTGGACGTGTTCCTGGACGCCACCGCCACGCACGACAACTCGGTCGAGCAGCGGGTCGGACAGTTGATGGTGGCGTGCGTGCCGACGCCGAGCAGCCTTGCGGCGCGCAAGCCGGCCAGCCCGTGGGTGCGGTTCGAGTGGGGTACCGCGCGGACCACATCGTTCAACGCGGTGCTGACCAACCTCACCGTGGACTACTCACTGTTCGATGTGGACGGTAAGCCGCTGCGCGCGACCTGCTCACTCAGTCTCGAGGAGGCCGCGACTGGTCCGGCCGGCCAGAATCCCACCTCCGGCGCACGCGAGACACGCCGCACGCACCGCGTGGTGGCCGGCGACAGCCTGCCGCAACTGGCGTGGCGCGAGTACGGCGACGCGACCGCGTGGCGGGTGATCGCGGCGGCCAACGACATCGACGACCCGATGGAGCTGCCGCCGGGCACCGACGTGCTCGTGCCGGCCACCACGTCGGCCGATTCGGGCGGCGCACGATGACGGCGGCGGGCGGCGGCCGGGCGTTCGCCGGCGAGCCGATCATCGCGGCGCCGGGCCCGCTGCCCGAGGCGTGGGTCCAGATGCTCGAATCGTGTGTCGTCGACCAGAACGTCGGCCTGCCCGACGTGGCCACGCTGACCTTTCGCGATGCCAACCACGAGTTCCTGGCCAAGACCGGAATCACGATCGGCGGCAGGCTGACCGTCGCCGTGCGCACCGTGCGCGACGAGGAGCCACTGTTCGCCGGCGAGGTGACCGCCCTCGAACTGGACGTGGAGAGTACCACCGGCACGTTCACCGTGGTCCGGGCGCAGAGCCCGGCGCACAAGCTGTTCCGGGGCCGGAAAGTCAAGGCGTTCAACAAGATGGCCGCCGCCGAGATCGTGCGGACGGTGGCCAAGGACGCGGGGGTGCCGGCCGGCCGGATCGAGACGGCGCCGATCACCTATCAGCAGCTCAGCCAGGCCAACGTGTCGGACTGGGAGTTCCTCCAGGGCATCGCCCAGGAGCACGGCCTGACGCTGCGGGTGGACCAGCAGACCGGGGAACTGGAGATGCTCCGGCCCACACCGGCATCCGGCGCTCCCGCTCCGTCGACGTCGTCCCAGACCAACCCCTACGTGTTGCAGTACGGCGACAACCTGCGCGCCCTGCGCGCGGTGCTGACCAGCGGCGACCTGGTGGACAACATCGAGGTGCGCGGCTGGGACGTGGCCACCAGGTCCCAGCTCGTGACGAACGGGCCGGTCGGCACCAGCCGGACGGTGGTGCCCACGATGCGGGTGCCGACGCCCGGCGCGAACACCACGCTGCTCGTCGCCGACACGCCGTACCGCACGTCGGCGGAGACCACCGCCGTGGCCAGGTCGATCGCGGCGGCGGTGACGGCCGGGACGGGTGAGATCGAGGCCGTCGTGTGGGGGGAACCCCGGTTGCAGGCCGGGGTGCCGGTGGCGCTGGGCCTGCCCGGGTCGCCGTTCCAGGGCAAGTACACCGCAACCGCGGCGCACCACGTGCTGGATCGTTCCGGCTACCGGACGACGTTGCTGGTCAGCGCGTCGCCGGACCGGTCGCTGGCAGGTTTGGCGATGGGCGGCAACGCGCCGTCCCGGGGACCGCGCATGCCGGGGTTGGCGATCGGGGTGGTCACCGACGTCAAGGAGCCGGGGACCGCCCAGCGCGGCTGGGTCCGGCTACGGTTCCCGTGGCTGTCCGACACCTATGTGACCGACTGGGTGCGCACCGTCCAGATCGGCGGGGCCAGGGGTGGTGGCGTGTTCTGCCCCCAGGTGAACGACGAGGTGCTCGTCGGCTTCGAGCAAGGCAGCCTGGACGCGCCGTACGTGCTCGGCGGTCTCTACAACGGGGTCGACCACCCGTCGGACCATGACGAGGACCTGGTGAACGAGATCAGCGGCGCGGTCCAGCGGTGGTCACTCGTGTCGCGCGGCGGGCAGCGCCTGGAACTGCTCGAAGTGCAGAACGGTCCCACCGGGGTGCGCCTGGCGACCGGTAGCGGACGGTTCGAGATCCGGCTGGACGAACACGACCGGGGGAACGTGACGATCAAGGCCGGCGGCAACACGATCACCCTCACCGAGACCGGCATCACCGTGGAGGCCAACACCGGCAACCTGACGCTGCGCGGCGACACGGTGTCGATCAACGGCACGACCGAGGTGAACGTGCGGGCCCCCCGCATCCGGCTGAACTGACAAGGAGAAGACATGCCAGCAGCCGCGCGTACCGGAGACGAGACATGAGTACGCCGTTCATCGGTCGAGGCTGGGGGTTCCCGATGCGGACCGGGCCGACCGGCGGGATCGGCATGGTCGAGCGGGACGAGGAGATCCAGGAGGCGATCCGGCTGGTGCTGGGCACCGCGCCGGGCGAACGGCCGATGCGGCCGGAGTTCGGCTGTGGCATCCACGAGTACGTGTTCGGTGGCACGGACGGCGACACCGCCGGCCGGATCGCGCACGAGGTACGGATCTCCCTGGAGCGCTGGGAACCCCGTATCGAGGTGACCGACGTGGTGATCGCGTTCGACTCGGTCGAGCTCGGCCTGCTCTACATCGACGTGCACTACGCGATCCGGTCCACCAACGACCGGCGGAATCTGGTCTTTCCCTTCTACAGCATCCCGTCCGAAGGGGACGATGCCTGATGGTGCTCCCAGCGCCCAACCTGGACGACCGAAGGTTCCAGCAACTGGTGGACGAGGCCAAGCGGTACGTGCAGCAGCGATGTCCGGAGTGGACCGACCACAACGTGTCCGACCCGGGCGTGACGCTGATCGAGGTCTTCGCGCAGATGGTCGACCAACTCCTGTACCGGCTCAACCGGGTGCCGGAGAAGAACTATCTCGCGTTTCTGGACCTGTTGGGGGTCAAGCTGTTCCCACCCGGCGCGGCCCGCGCCGACGTGACGTTCCGGCTGTCCGCGCCGCAGCCGGAGACGGTGCTGCTGCCCACCGGCACCGAGGTGGCCACGGCGCCGGGCGAGACCCGGGCGGCGGTCGTGTTCGCGACGGTGGACGACCTGCCGATCGTGCCGTGCGCGCTGGACCGCCTGGTGACCGTTTCGGCGTCCGGCGAGACGGCCGAACGCACCGCCGACCTGCGGGCCCGCCGGGACGTGCCATGTTTTCAGGCCGCACCGGCGCCCGGCGATGCCATGCTGTTCGGCCTGTCCGCCGCCGTGCCCCGGTGCCTGATCGTGGTGCGGCTGGACAGTCGGGTCGAGGGGATCGGCGTCGACCCGACCCGTCCGCCGCTGGTCTGGGAGGCCTGGGACGGCCTGACCTGGACCGTGTGTGCCACCGACGCGGACACCACCGGCGGCCTCAACCGGCCGGGCGAGGTCATCCTGCACGTCCCGGCGTCGCACGCGCTGTCCGTGGTCGGCGGTATCCGCGCCGGCTGGATTCGCTGCCGCGTCACCGAACGCGTGCCCGGCGCGCCGTTCTACTCCGAGACGCCGACGGTCCGGGTCGCCGAGGCGTTCACCGTCGGTGGCACGACCACCGTCGAGCACGCCGAGACCCTGACCGACGTGCCGATCGGGACGTCGGACGGCGTACCCGGGCAGCGGCTGCGGGTGCCCCGCACGCCGATCCTGACCGACGGCGAGCCCGTCGTGGTGCAGGTGTCGTCGCCGGACGGCTGGCAGGACTGGACCGTGGTCGAACACTTCGGTCGGTCGGACCCGGCCGACCGGCACGTGGTGCTGGACGCGACGAGCGGGGAACTGCTGTTCCCGCCGGTGGTCCGGGAGGCCGACGGGACGCTGCGGTCCTGCGGCGCCGTGCCGGGCAAGGGCGAGCGGCTCCGGATTCCGCGCTACCGCACCGGCGGCGGCCGGGCCGGCAATGTGCCGCGTGCGGCGATCTCCGTGCTGCGCAGCTCGGTGCCGTACGTGGCCGCCGTCGCCAACCGCGAAGCGGCCGGCGGGGGAGTGGACGGCGAGACGGTGGCCGAGGCGAAGCTCCGTGCGCCACAGGAACTCCGCGTCCAGGAGCGGGCGGTGACCGCCGCGGACTACGAACACCTCGCTCGCATCGCCGGGCCGTCCGCCGCGCGGGTCCGCTGCCTACCCGCCGGGGACGGGGCCGAGCCGGGCGCGGTTCGGCTGCTGGTGGTGCCGCAGGCCGTCCCGGACGAGGGGGACCGGCTGCGGTTCGAGCAGCTCATCCCGCCGGACACGCTGCTGTCGGCGATCACCGCGAACGTGGCCGAACGCCGGCTGATCGGTACCCGTCTGGTGGTGGAACCGCCGCGCTATCAGGGGATCACGGTCGTCGCCCGGCTCGGGGCCGTCGGCGGTGTGCTGCCCGGCCGCGTCCAGCGTGACGCCCTGAGCGCCCTCTACCGCTATCTCAATCCGCTGCGCGGTGGTCTGACCGGCACCGGCTGGGAGTTCGGGCGCGCCGTCCAGTTCGGCGAGGTGTTCTCGGTGCTGCAACGGGTGCCCGGCGTCGGGCTGGTCGAGGAGGTCCGGCTGTTCCCGGCCGACCCGATCACCGGCCGGCGCGGCACGATCGTGGAACGGGTCGAGCTGGAGTCCAACGCGCTGGTTTTCTCACACCAGCACCAGGTTGCCGTGACACCGTGGGTTCCGAGATGACCCGCGCGGCAGCGCCCGGACTGCCCAGCCGGCACCCGCTGGGCGTGTTGCTGCCCGCGATGTACGCGGACGACGACTTCGCGCAGCGGTTCACGGCCGGCCTGGATATCGTGTTGGCCGCAGTTCTGGCTACTTTGGACAATTTGCCAGCCTATCTGGATCCCCGGCTCACCCCGGCGGACTTCGTTGCCTGGCTCGGCTCCTGGGTCGCGGTCGATCTCGACCCGGACTGGCCGGTCGAACTGCGCCGGCAGGTCGTGCGGCACGCGGTCGACCTGCACCGCTGGACCGGCACCGCGCGCGGGCTGGTGGAACGGCTGTGGCTGTGCCTGGGCGTGCACGCCTCGATCGCGGACGGGGCCGGCGCGATCTGGTCGTCGTCGCCGGACACCGCGTTGCCGGGTGATCCGGTGACCGAGGTGGTGGTGCGGGTCTGGCCCGGTCGCGCCGACGTGGACGTGGCGCGGGTGACCGCGATGGTGGACGCGGTCCGGCCCGCCCACCTGACCTGCCGGGTCGAGGCACTCCCTGGCCCGCCGGACGAGGAAGGCGTCTGACCATGCCAACGACCCCGCTCACCTGCACCAACTGCGGTGCCACTGTCGCCGAGACGGACGAGTTCTGCGGCAACTGCGGCACGTACCTGGCCTGGCTCAAACCGGACAAGGACAAGGACGACGAGGGTCGCGAGGCGGACGCCGAGCAGCCACCGGCCCCCGACCAGCCCCAGGCAGTCGCGCCGGCCCAACCCGTGGCACCGCAGCGCAAGACGGCCGCACCCACGGCGACCGAGTTCGCCGAGGACGGCCCGCGATGCCCGAAGTGCGGCACGGTGAACCGGGCCGGGGCAAAGTTCTGCCGGCAGTGCGGGACGTCGCTGACCGAAGCGGCACCACGACCGGCTGCGCGCCGCCGTCGTCGGTCGCACCGGACCGGCGGATCGCCGTGGCCGCGCCGGATCGCGGTGCTCGTGGTGCTGGCCGTGCTCGTCGTCGCCGGTTTCGTGCTGGCGCCCTACATCGGGAACGTCGCGCAGACCGTGTTCGACAAGCTGGCCACCCCGGTGTCGATCAGTTCCAACCGGGTGACGGGCAGCGCGGCCGCGCCAGGTCACCCGGTCGGCGCGGTCGTGGACGGTGTCTCGAACCAGTACTGGGGTGCACCGTCGGTCGGCGACTGGGTCCAGTTCGGCTTCGCCCAACCGTTCCGCCTGCTCGGCGTGGTGATCACCCCAGGCGCGTCGACCGACCCGACCGCGTTCGCCCAACAGGCCCGGCCCACCAAGGTCGACCTGGACATCACCACATCGACCGGTTCGACCACCACGCTCCCGATCGTGCTTGCCGACAAGCCCGGCTCGCAGACCACCAACACCGGTATCAGCAATGTGACCACGATTCGCCTGGTGATCCGTGCCGCCGCGCACCAGGGGCCCGGCCGGGTGATCGCGCTGGGCGAGATCGAGTTCTTCAAACGCTGACGACATGAGCGTATGCCGACGGGCTCCCAACCGGGTCCGGGCCAGATCCGTGTCGCGGCCAGGCTGCGCGGACCGCCCACAGTGCGTCGCGAGTTCTAGACACACCTTTCCGCTACCCAGACCCGACGCATCCTGGCTACCCGGCTGCGGGTAGCCAGGGCTGTCGGTCATCCGCAGAGCGCGTGGTCGATCAGCGCGTTGGTGGGGTCCTGGGTCGGCGCCGGTGTGCCGGGCTTGGGCGCCACGGGGTCGCCGTTTAGGGACACCACGACGCTGCGTGTGCCATCCGGGCTCACCCCGTCGCGGGTCTCGAAGCCGGGGATGTCCCCGCCATGTGCCCATTCGCCGCCGCACGAGTTCGGGATCCACATCAGGCCCAGGCCGTAGCGAATTCCCGGCCACGCCGCGTCGAACGCGGTGGCCGGCACCGTCGTCTCCATCTCCGCCAACTGGGCCGGTTTCAACAACTCGCCCCGAACCAGCGCCCGCAGGAAACGATTGCCGTCCGCGGTGGTGCTGATGATCTCGCCGGCCGCGTCGGCGCCGGACGTGTTCCATGTGGTGACGTCGACGTCCGGCCCGGTCACCGAGAACTGTTGGTATCCCATGGCGTGCGGGCCTGGAATGAACGGGAACGTGCCAGGGATGAACGTGTGCCGCAGACCCAACGGTGTGATGACGCGGCGGGTCACCTCGTCCTGCCAACGGTGCCCGGTGAACTTCTGGATGATCATTCCGGCGAGGACGTAGTCGGTGTTGGAGTAGGCCCAGTTCGTGCCCGGCGCGAAGGTCGGCGGCAGAGTCATCGCCAGCGCGACGAGTTGTTCCGGGGTGTACGTGCGGAACCTGTTCTGCTCGAAGCCCTGTTGGCTCTGCAGTACCGGCAGCAAATTGGTGTAGTCCGGGATGCCGCCGGTGTGCTGGAGTATCTGCCGTACCGTGATCTTGTCGCCGTCGTTGCCGTTGCCGGTGACCACGCCGGGCAGCCAGTGCCCGACCGTGTCGTCCAGCGACAGTTTGCGCTCGCCGACCAGTTGCAGCAGCGTCGTGGACACGAACGTCTTCGTGAAGCTGCCGATCCGGAACTCGGCATTCCACGGCATCGGCGCCCCGGTCGCCAGGTTGCCGACGCCGCTACGCACCTTCGCGGTGTGGCCGGGGGTATCTACCTCCACCAGCACACCGGGCGCCCCGTAGCCGAGCAGGGCATCGGCGTCCCGCTGCAACGTTGATGACGGCGTTGCTGTGGCCGCTGTGGCCGTCGTCGCCGCGGTGACCGTGGCACCGACCGCGAGCGCGGCGGCCAACACACCAACCGTTGTTCGCCTGATCATGACCACCCTTTCGTTGGGGCATCGAGAGATCCCTGCTGGGACGACGCTAGGGAACGGATCATCCGACCACCATGGTGCTGGCCCCCAAGACCCGGTGGTGCCAGCCCCACCCGACGGGTCGAGCGTAAGAATGCGAACTCGCACTCGGTGCCTGCACCGACGTCTTGATCACGGTGGTTCCCGCAGCGGCGAACGCCTCGTCAAAGGTGGCGGTGAACTTGGTATCGCGATCACGGATCAAGAACCGGAAGACCTGCCCCCGTTCGTCGAACCGCATCAGGAGATTCCGCGCCTGCTACCGACCTCGATCACGAAGAACACGTACAGCCGACGCAGGATCACAGTGTCCACGGCGATGCGGTTCCGCGAACACCAGGCCGCTGTCGGACACGGCAAGCTGGTTGGTGGTCTTCTCGGGCGTGATGGGCATGACGCCGTCTTCTCGGTGATGGAGTCCGTGCGTCGGGACGTGCGTGACGAGGCGAACCCGATCAGGCCAATCCCACCCGGCCGGAGCCTGCACCCGGCACAGCCCGCCCGGCGGTTCGATCATGTTGTGCGCCCGAACAACCACAATGGACTTCACATCGGTGCCGGAGGGAGTCCACGACGATCGTCGGGCACTCAACGATGATGTCGAGCCCCGGCGAGGAGTGCGGCGAGCGGGGGTCGATACGGCCAGGCACGGCCGGTGGATCGTCGCCGACTTTGTCCGCTGTAGACAATGGCGCTGCTGACGGTGCCGCATGGCGTACGGCGAACCTCCGCATCGGCTTGACCGGTGGCGACGCTGTTCTCCTAGCTCGACCGGGCAGGTACGCCACCGTGAGGTGCGTCATGGTCGGTGTCACTCCGGGTTTCGGGACTGCCGTTGGCGGGATGGCTGTTCCGGGCGCACCGCGGTACTGGCCAGCAGATCGCGCGTACTCGTGTGACCCGAGATCACCAGGCGGGCCACGTCACCGAGTTTCTGGTTGTTGGCTCGCGCGTGGGTGCGCAACGTCGTGAAGGCGATGTCCATGGTGACGCCGAGCCGTTCGGCCACCAGGCCCTTGGCCTGTTCGAGGACGACGCGACTGTTCAGCGCGGTCTGGAGCTGTTCGGTGATGACTTCCTGGTGGCGGATCGCCCGTTCTTGTAGCAGGCCGATGGTGGCCACGTCGACCAGGCCCTGTGCGCTGCGCAGGGCCGTGGTGGGCAGGGCACCGCTGCGCGCGTGGAACAGGTTGAGTGCGCCGATCACCTGGCTGCGCAGCCGCATCGGCAGCGCGTCCACCGCGGCGAACCCCGCCTCGGTGGCGGCCGCGGCGAAGCGTGGCCACCGGCTGGTCGCGGAGTGGAGATCGGCGCTGCTGACCCGGACACCGGTGGCGAAGGCGTCCAGGCATGGCCCTTCTTCGTTCTGCAGTTGGAACAGCTCCAGCACTCGGGCGTGTTCGTTGGAACTGGCCATCACCCGCAGGTGACCGTGCTCGTCGGCCAGCAGCAGCCCGACAGCCTCGACGTCGAACAGTTCGACGCACCGGTCGACCAACAGATGCAGGAAGTCGATCACGTCGAAGTCGTCGGTCAGGGTGTCCGCGAGCTCGACGAACGTATCGATCAGACGTTCATCCGCCACACCGATCATCTCCTCTGTCCGTACCAGCGTACGGCGATGCCGTCACACCTCACCGGCGTTCATGAAGCCTCTCCAGCAGGATCGAACCGCTGCCGGCGGGCCACCACGTCGGCAGCCAGCTCGGCCAGCGGTTGCTGGTCGGCGAATGCCCGCGCACGCAGCCGGACGAACGCCTGCTCCAGGCTCACGTCCAGCTGCGCGGCGATCATCCCGGTGGCCTGGTGCACTTCGGGAGCGTGCAACCGGAGATCGGCATCTGCCGTCGGGTGCGCTCCGGCGTGCCGGTCCAGTTGTAGTCGCAGGGCCAGTTCGGCGAACGCCAGCGAGTCCGTGATGCTGTCGGCGGCCAGGTGCCCGGGCCGGGTACGGTGCAACGCGAGCACACCAACCCGGATCGTGCCGATGGCCATGGGTAGGGCGAACAGCGCCCCGGCTCCCGCCTCGACCGCCAGCGGCCCGAACAACGGCCACCGACGCTGGATGGCCGGAGCGTCCAGAATGGGCACGAGAACCGGCCCACCCTCGCGCCACACGTCCAGACACGGACCTTCGCCCACCGTGATCTGGAGTTCGGCCAGCCGCGCACCGAGCTGATCGGTCGCGTACCGGGTTTCGGGCCAGCCCGGCGGTGCTTCGACCGTCACGGTGACGCCGCTGACCCCGAGCCGGTCCATGGCCGTTTCGCACAGCACGGCCACCGACACCGGTTGCCCGGTGCTCGCCGCGTGCTCCGCGGCCCAGATCCGCACCCGCGCGCCTGGGCCGACACTGTCAGCCGTGGTCATCGGCCAGCCTCCCGGCCCGTTGCTCCGCGAGCGCCGCCACACCGGCGACAGGGTCAGCGTGTCAGCGGAGCTTCTCCGGGATCGTGTCCAACGCGTGCAGTACGTGTACGGCGATCTCGCCCGCGGTTTTGGCGCCCAGTTCCGAGTGGGCCTGAATGATGTCGGTGACGGTCTTCAGCCGTCCCTCGTACTGCGAGAGCACGACCGGTTGAACAGCCATGGCTGGCCTTCCTGAGAGTGATTGTCGTTCATGGTCGTTGTGCCGCCGGCCGCCGCAGCGGTGCGCCGACCGCGTGCAGGTGCGCCAGGACAGTGCCGTATGACCGGAACACGCCGCACTCGGTGTAGTCGATACCCCTGGCCCGGCAGTAGTCGCGGACGATCGGCCGGGCGCGCCGCAGGTTCGGACGCGGCATGTTGGGGAACAGGTGGTGCTCGATCTGGTAGTTCAGTCCGCCGAACGTGACATCCACCCACCCGGCGGCGACCACGTTCCGGGACGTCAGGACCTGCTTGCGCAGGAAGTCCAGCGTGTGTCCCTTCGGCAGCGTCGGCATGCCCTTGTGGTTGGGGGCGAACGAGCATCCCATGTAGACGCCCCAGACGCACTGGTGCACCACGACGAACAGGACGGCCACGCCCGGTGAGAGAACCACGAAAACCGCGGTCAGATAGGCGCCGACGTGCGCGGCCAGCAGCACCTTCTCCAGCCGGCCGGCTTTGACCTGACCGCGCCACACCGCCTGGACGCTGACCACGTGCAGGTTCAGGCCCTCCAGCAACAGCAGCGGGAAGAACAGGTACGCCTGGTACTTCGCGATCCAGCGGGTGAGGCCGACCTTGGCCAGGCCCTGGCCCGATGTGAACGCCAACGCGGGCATGTTCAGGTCGGGATCGTCGTCCTCGTGGTTGGGGTTGGCGTGGTGACGGTTGTGTTTGGCGATCCACCAGCCGTAGCTCAGGCCGACCAGACCGCCGAGCAACAGGCCGAACGCGTCGTTGGCGCGGCGGCTGCGGAAGATCTGTTTGTGGCCGGCGTCGTGGCCGATGAAGGACAGATGGGTGCACACGATTCCCAGGAACGCGGCGACGAACAGCTGCCACCAGGAGTTGCCGAGGAACCCGAAGATCACCCAGGCACCGGCGAACGCGACGATGGACAGGCCGCTGGCGCGGGCGTAGTAGCCGTAACGGCGGCGCAGCAGTCCGGCCTGGCGAATAGCGCGGGACAGTTCAGCGAAATCACTGCCGGGCTGGTCATTACGCCGCGCGGCGTCGACCTGTGAACTGGCCGAGGTCATCCGTAACCCTCCGATGTCGCACGAGTGGCGTACCGGGGGCTGGGGCACTGCCTTTGCCGCAGGAAGCAGCGGCCTGGCGTCAGCGTACCGCCTCGGGGCTTCCCACGACGATCCGAACCCCCGTTGTCCAGGCATGATTCGACGGC
>Ga0070714_100001212_pt1 | contig 18610 bp, 21 predicted proteins | sample LARL83metaG_FD_65450 | JGI IMG/M metagenome (GOLD analysis project Ga0070714, IMG submission 65450) | Corn, switchgrass and miscanthus rhizosphere microbial communities from Kellogg Biological Station, Michigan, USA - LAR L8-3 metaG | ecosystem: Host-associated > Plants > Roots > Rhizosphere ... | reverse complement strand
AAGTCTCAACGGTAAATATTTTTGCACCAATAGAGTTGAAATGGCTACCGTCAGAATTGCCGACAAAAATGGATGCTTGGTGTCGATAGATTTCGATAGATGTTGAACATTTAATATATTTGAAACAGCAAGTTAGTTACAATAACCGATAGTCCTCGAAAGCTGCTGAATAACCCTGAATCATTCCCACTCGATTGTCGCAGGAGGTTTGCCCGAGACATCGTAGACTACGCGGTTGATTCCGCGTACTTCATTCACAATGCGGTTGGACACCTTGGCCAGCAGCGTATAGGGAAGCTCCACCCAGTGCGCCGTCATGAAGTCTTCGGTTTTGACCGCTCTCAATGCCACCACGTATTCATAGGTTCGCCCGTCGCCCATTACCCCTACCGATTTCACCGGCAGGAAGACGGCAAAGGCTTGCGAAGCTTTTTCATACCAGCCAGCGGCGCGTAATTCCTCGATAAAAATTGCGTCGGCACGACGCAGCAGTTCAGCGTATTCGCGCTTCACCTCGCCGAGGATGCGGACGCCCAGTCCGGGCCCGGGGAAGGGGTGACGGAATACCATGTCGTGCGGCAGCCCCAACGCTAGGCCGAGTTCGCGCACTTCATCCTTGAACAGTTCCCGCAGGGGCTCCAGCAATTTCAGGTGGAGCGTATCGGGCAGCCCTCCGACGTTATGGTGGGATTTGATGGTATGGGCCTTTTTTGTCTTGCCGGCCGATTCGATCACGTCCGGGTAAATCGTTCCCTGGGCGAGCCAGCGGGCATTGGCAATCTTTGCCGCTTCGCACTGAAATACTTCTACAAATTCCGCACCGATGATGCGGCGCTTTTTCTCGGGGTCGGCGACGCCTTGCAAACGTCCGAGAAACGCTTCGCCGGCATCGACGTGGATGACTTTGAGGCCGAGATTCCTGCTGAACGTATCCATCACCTGTTTTGCCTCGTTGAGCCGCAGGAGGCCGTTGTCGACGAACACGCAGGTAAGCTGTTTGCCGATGGCGCGATGAATAAGCGCCGCGGCTACCGACGAATCCACTCCCCCGGATAGACCCAGGATCACCTCGTCTGCACCGACTTTGGAACGAATTTTTCCTATCGCTTCTTCCAGGAAGCCGGGCATATTCCAGTCGTGGCCGGCTCCGCAAATGTCGTGGACGAATCGCCCGATAATGGCCTTGCCCTGGGGCGTGTGGGTGACCTCCGGATGGAACTGCATGCCGTAGAATCGGCGTGCTTCATCCGCGATGGCGGCATTAGGCGTTGCCGCATTGCGGGCAATCACTTTGAAACCAGGGGGAATTGCCGTTACCTTGTCGCCATGGCTCATCCATACATCCAGAACCGGCTTGCCATCCGCGCCGATGCGATCCTGGATGTCCCGCAGGAGCGCAGCCTGGCCACTGGCCTGGATTTCAGCGTAGCCGAATTCGCGGACTCTGGACGTCTCCACTGCGCCGCCCAACTGCGCAGCCATGGTTTGCATGCCGTAGCAGATACCCAGTACCGGAATACCGAGCTCGAACACGATTTGCGGTGCGCGCGCCGTTTCATTCTCTGCAACGGAATCCGGGCCGCCCGAAAGAATGATGCCTGCCGGCGCAAAATTCTCGACAAACTGCGAGCTGACATCGCTGGGATGAACCTCGGAATAAACGTTGGTTTCCCGGACCCGGCGGGCGATCAGTTGGGTATATTGGGAACCGAAATCAAGAATGAGTATTTTCTGATGCATGGCTTGGAGCGTCGGGATATATCGCCCGACGCGCGAAGGAGGGAAGTGGAGGTTGAAAGACTATACTGGCGTCAGGCAGCGCGTGGAAATATCCGCCGTTATCCATCGAGTGGCACAATATGGCGTAGCGTCAAGCAGGCACCTATTCCGCTTATTCCACATGATAATTCGGTGCCTCCTTGGTAATCTGCACGTTATGGACGTGGGATTCGCGTATGCCGGCGGAAGTGATTTCGATAAACTCGGCTTTGGTATGCATTTCGTCAATTGTTCCGCAGCCAAGATAACCCATCCCCGAGCGTATGCCACCCATGAGCTGATGAATCACGGCGATAACGCTGCCCTTGAAAGGAACGCGGCCTTCCACGCCTTCGGGCACCAGTTTCTCGGTATCCTGCTCGGCCTGCTGGAAATAACGGTCGCTGGACCCCTGCTGCATTGCGGAAAGGGAGCCCATGCCACGGTAGATCTTGTAGGACCGTCCCTGGAAAAGCTCGATTTCTCCCGGTGATTCCTCCGTCCCCGCGAACAGGCCGCCCAGCATGACTGAGTTGGCCCCCGCGGCGATTGCCTTGGCGATATCGCCGGAATAACGGATCCCCCCATCGGCAATCAAGGGCACCCCGGTTTCTTTCAATGCATCGGACACGTTTTTGATGGCGGTGATCTGCGGCACCCCCACGCCGGCAACAATGCGCGTCGTGCAAATCGAGCCGGGACCAATTCCGACTTTTACGCCATCGGCGCCGTACTCAACGAGTGCCCTGGCGGCGGCACCGGTGGCAATATTGCCGCCAATGACCTGAATTTCCGGGAAGCGTTTTTTTACCCATTGGATCCGGTCCAGCACACTCTGGGAATGGCCGTGCGCCGTATCCACTACGATGACGTCCACGCCGGCTTCGGCGAGCGCTTCGGCACGCTCGTCGCTGCCCTCGCCGACGCCGATGGCGGCGCCCACGCGCAAGCGTCCCAGCTCATCCTTGCATGCATTGGGATGTTCCGAGGTCTTGATGATGTCTTTCACGGTAATCAGCCCGCATAATTCGAAGTCACCGTTCACGACCAGCACTCTCTCCAGGCGGTATTTGTGCAACAATGCCATCGCTTCTTCGCGGGTGGTGCCTTCGCGTACTGTCACGAGCCGTTCCTTCAGCGTCATGATGTTCTTGATGGGTTGATCCAGATTGGTTTCGAAGCGCAGGTCACGATTGGTGACAATGCCCACCACCCTGGAACCCTCTACCACCGGCAAGCCCGATATCTTGTACTTGTGGATGAGATTAAGCACTTCACGCACAGTCATGTCCGGGGGAATGGTGATCGGTTCTTTCACCACGCCGCTTTCGAAGCGTTTGACCTTGGCCACATGCGCCGCCTGCGATTCCGCCGGCATATTCTTGTGAATGATGCCGATTCCTCCCTCCTGGGCGAGGGCAATGGCGAGCCGTGCTTCGGTAACCGTATCCATGGCAGCGGAAACCAGCGGGATATTAAGGGAAATGTCGCGAGTCAGCCGGGTGGTCAAGTTCACGTTACGCGGCAAAACTGCCGAATGGGCGGGAAGCAACAAAACGTCGTCAAAGGTCAGAGCTTTTTCAACCAGTCGCATGATATTGATCCTCAAAGCGGTATTATAACGAAACTCGGGGAGCGGGGACATCGGTCCCCATTATTGCGGAAAGTCAGGAGAACCGGGGGGCTGGAACGGGGGGCTCACATGTCGGCGGCAGGAGCCCCTATGAGAGGTGGGCGGGAGGCATAATCTTGAGCTTATATCTACTTGTCCTTCTTCAGCGCCGCGAATTCTTTTGCGCGCCTCCTGCGACGTTCCTTGGGGTCGACGGGTAAAGGCCGGTAAATTTCCACGCGGTCGCGATGGCGCAGAATGGTGCCAGGTTTGACCAGTTTGCCATATATGCCCAGCTTGTTTTGCGAAAGGTCGATCTCCGGAAATATGCTGAGGATTCCGGAAAGCTCCACGGCCTGCTGCGCTGTTATCCCGGCCGGGAGACTCAGTTGGCGAATTATCTGATTGTCCGGCAATGCATAGACGACTTCGACTTCGATGATTCGTTCATGAGCGTCCATAAACGTCTTCCGCACGTTCGATGAACGCCTCAACAAAGCTGTTGGCGATAATGAAAAATACCGGTCCTACCAGCTTTTCCAGGAATATATGCGAGAACGTGTAATGCAAACGGAATTCTATCTTGCAGGCATCTTCCGCCAGGGGAATGAAACGCCAGTATCCATCCAGGTTTTGGAACGGCCCGTCCAGCAGCGTCATTTTGATCAGTTCCGGCGGCCGCCGGGTATTCTCGGTAGTAAAACTGTGCTTGATGTGATGATAATCGATCAGGATTGTCGCATGGGTAACGGACTCGTCCTGCGGGCTGACGGATGAACCGCCGCACCAGGGCAGAAATTTGGGATAATCTTCGACTGCGTCTACCAACGCGAACATCTGACTTGCGGAATAACCTACCAGAACCGACTTTTCTATATCAGCCATGAGATAAACTGCCCAACCCACGAAACAGTATTGAAAGCTGTTAAAATACACGAAACCCGCGTGGAACTCACCCTTTTTCTTCCCTTACATGAGCATCGTTCAGAATAAGAAAGCCTTCCACGATTATTTTATCGAGGAGAAGTACGAAGCGGGCGTGGTTTTCGAAGGTTGGGAGGTCAAAGCGATCCGGGCAGGGCGGGTGCAGGTAAAGGAAGCCTATGTCATCATCCGCAACAGCGAATTGTTCCTCATCGGCTGCCATATCAGCCCCTTGCCAACGGCATCCACGCATATTCATCCGGATCCGGTGCGCACTCGCAAGTTATTGCTGCACGCCGAGGAAATCAAGCGGCTCATCGGCAAGGCCGAACGTGCCGGCTATACGCTGGTGCCGCTGGACATGCACTACAAGGCAGGGAAAATCAAGCTCGAAATCGGCCTGGCCAAAGGTAAGAAGCAGCATGACAAACGCGAATCAGAAAAACAGAAAGAATGGGTGCGCGACAAGCAGCGCCTGATGCGTGCCAAATAATCCATTATGCAGTTTTGCGGGTTGATTCCTGCGGATTATTCATAAATCATTAACTTCCGTTTATAGCCGTTGCCTATTTCTATCATGCAGAAACCCATTGCCGTCTGGTTGCTCGTTTGCTGTGCGCTGGTATTTGCCATGGTGGTTGTCGGTGGCGTCACCCGGCTTACCCATTCGGGACTTTCCATTGTCGAATGGCAGCCCATCATCGGCACGATCCCGCCACTTAGCCAGAATGACTGGGAAGTGCTTTTTGAAAAATACCATCAGACGCCCCAGTATAAGAAAGTCAATCTCGGCATGAGCCTGGAGGAATTCAAGGGCATTTTCTGGTGGGAGTATTTTCACCGGTTGCTGGGCCGTGTTATCGGACTGGCATTTTTTATCCCATTTCTATATTTTCTCGCCAGGAAGGCAATTGACGGGCCATTAGGCTTGAAGCTGACAGGGATTTTCCTGCTGGGCGGCCTTCAGGGCGCGATGGGCTGGTACATGGTAAAAAGCGGGTTGGTGGATAACCCCCACGTCAGCCAATACCGGTTGACAGCCCATCTGGGGCTTGCTTTCATTATTTATGCCGCAATGCTCCGGGTGGCCCTGGGACTGCTTTTTCCTATCGGTACATCCTATTACGGGAATGGCAGATTACGAGGTTTGCGCAGCTTTGCCATCGCCATTACGACCCTGATATTTATCATGATTTTATCGGGAGGGTTCGTGGCGGGCATTCGGGCGGGACTGGCCTACAATACTTTCCCGCTGATGAACGGCCACCTGATACCGCCCGAGCTATTCATGCTGGAGCCCTGGTATCGGAATTTCTTCGACAATATGGCGACGGTGCAATTCAACCATCGCATGATCGCCTGGACGCTGGCGATCCTGATCCCTGTTTTCTGGTTTAAATCTAGGAGTCTGCCGCTGCCGGGATCGACGCGTCTTGCCTGCAGCCTGCTGTTGCTCATGCTGGCGGTACAGGTAAGCCTGGGTATCGCCACATTGCTGCTGGTAGTGCCCCTGCCATTGGCAGCAGCACACCAGGCGGGTGCGATGCTGCTGTTTACCGCCGCCCTTTGGGTCAATCACCAGCTCCGCCAATAAAAAACGGCTGGATTGGGAGGAATCTTGACCTGCTGGCTGAGTACTAGACTTTGGAGCGCCTCGTGCTTGAATTTCGCAGCGTATTCTTTCGTGTTCCCATGACACACTTCCCGAGTCATTATCAGCCTTTTTAGGTGTGTCCGTGAAGTCGGGTAAAACCCTTGCCTGGGGTTTATCGCGACTGCATCCGATCAGGGACATTAAGATGCCATGCTAATCATGTCATCATCTTCCCGTCGCGAGCTTCCTATATGTTTTCAAATCGTAGCTTCGCCCCCAATGGGCCAATCTGCCTGATTATCGGACCTTAGAACCGGACATCTGCAAGGCAAAGCCCCGCTTCGGGATTGAAATTTTCGGTTCTGAAGAAATGTGGGTACCGGTGTCGACCTCTATTACATTCGTTCCTCGTCCAGTCGGCGCCAGTATTTCGTTACTTTCCAATCTACTGATATGGCGCCTGTTTTATAAACGGCATGAAACTTGCTTGGGTATTGCAAGGGTCAATAATTGCTGCCATTAGAAACTCAATCAGAAGTCACCTGAAACCCACGAGGAGAATATTATGTTCGATAAGGCTCACGTTTTGGATAGTGCAATATCCGTAGCCCAAATGAGAAAGGATGTTTCGATGAAACGACTGATGTCAACAGTTGGCCGCACCAGTCTAACCAGCATTTGTCTACTGTCCCTTCTCTTGCTTGGGAGACCCTCTTACGCAACAACGTTTACTGAGCTTGGAGACGCTGGCAATCTTCCGGGTACCGCCCAGATAACGGGTGGCGTGGGTTTTCTCACGGAAATTGACGGAACATTGAGCCCGGGAAATGGAGACGCCCAGGATATGTATCTGATACATATCGATGGCGGCGGAACATTTTCAGCTACTACCATAGGTGGGGTAGGTTTCGACAGCGAACTATTTCTCTTCGATGCAAGTGGAAAGGGCGTGTATGCAAATGATGACGTTTCCGGAGACTTCGCTCCATCAACGCTCCCTGCCGGCAATCCACTTACACCCATTACTGCCGGAGATTATTACCTGGCAATTACACAATGCTGTTCCGTGCCAATCAGTTTGGACGGTCAAATCTTTACGATTGCAGGGCCGCACCATCGTGTCGTAAGTGGCCCGACCGGCGCTGGAGGTGATTCACCGGTTACAGGATACTCGGGCACGTTTGTTCAGACTCCTACGGTGGGGGGTCCTTATCAGATTTTTCTCACAGGTACGCATCCATTTCTTAGAAGTGCTGATGCTTCAGTCGTTCCGGAGCCACATACCCTTGCGTTAATGCTTGCCGGGTTAGGCATGATGGGTTTATTCGCGCGGCATCGTCGCCAAATGATTTTTCCCGACAAGAGGATATGAATTATCCTTTTCCGCTATTAATTTTAATATCCCTGCATCCGTTTGTTACTTGGGGGCGCTGAAAAATAGCGGTTTTCGGATTTGAGCAGGCTGCAGCCGATTTTTTTAGCACGGACTGACCGGCAATTTATTTCCCGGCTGTATTTCCTTGCCGAGTTGCCCTCTTTCTGTTTCATCCTCCACTCCGAGTCATGGGGGAGAAATTTCGCCCGCCAGGCGGCCATCAACCGCCTGCGCAATAAATACAGATTCGCCAGACCAACCAGCATATTCATCTGGGCCCCGTTCTTTGCCAGTCCCGGTAGCCGGTCCTGACAAAGTCAAATTGTCGCTTGATCACTCGGATCAATGTTCCACCCCATGCCCGGATAGAGGAATGCTTGTGATTGTGCTGAAAATATCGTTGAATTCGAGTCAGTAAGTGGTTACTCTGGCGCCGTGGTAAGGGATGGCATGCAAATGTACGCTGTATGCATGGCACGCGCAGCAATATTACGCATGGCAATGCGTCACAGGATTCGGTAGATTTTCAGGCTGGCGTTGCAGCAGTTTTCATGCGGCGCAATGCGCTTTGCTTATTGCGCCCTACATTATGTGATAGGGGGAATAAGGATGTATGCATAGCACGCGCATATAAACGTGCCGAACGTAACCCGATCGAACGGCCATTCAGGCTAGGGCAGTTGCTGATCGATTACGACATCGATACCCTTGTCGCCAACCCTGGCGGGTTGGCTGAGTCCTTGCAGATCGCCGCTTTGCGGCATGGGGGATCCGGATTTCGAGATTCTGGCGCCTACCACGACTTCATTGGAGAAAGTGGATAGCTGCACGCCGGACCTGGCCATGGAGTCATTGAGCGTGAAAGTGGCAGGCAGATCTTTGACCTGCAGGCGAAGCGTCGCCAGCGGCGCCTTTGGACCCACTTTCGCGCGGGCAAAAATATACAGGCTGTCATTGGGGGAGGCTTTGCCAGCGAGCGCAGGACCCAAGGTCACTTTGCCCGAAAGCGTACCGCCTCCCGGTGTTGTGCCCCCACTCGAAGCTGAGCCTGCGTTATTCCCGGCGGTGGGCGGATTCTGACCTCCTCGCGATTGATCCTGCGCGCTCGCCATCGTGGGGCCTTTCCCCGCAGCCAGGGATTTCGCTTCGGCTATGCTGCTGCTGACGGATCGTCCCAGTTCGGACTCTGCCGGAATGAGCGCCAGCAATTGCTCCCAGTATTTGGCTGCCTCTGCGAATTTTTTCTGCTCGAATTCGGCCGTTCCCGCCAGCGCCAGCGCTTTGGGATTCTTGGGATCCAGACGAAGGGCCTTATCAATCAGTTCAAGCGGTTTTCCCATCAGGCTGCCGTTGTTCGTCATCGCTACAATATCGGCATAATCGGAAATCAGTTCCGCGTCATCCGGGACGAGGGCAATCACTTTCTCATAAGCAGCTTTCGCTTCGTGGAAACGCTGCATGATGGCATAGGTCCTCCCCAGCATGATCCAGCCTTCTACATCGTTCGGCTGATCCTTGAGGCGCGTGGTAAGGTTTTCCAGTACCGACGAGAAATTTTCGTGGCCGCCCTCATCCGAGGTGGATGACATGGGCATCTGCTGGGCCGCGGGCTGCGGTGTCAGCGCCCGTGTGTTGCCCAGCCAGAGATAAAGCGAAATCGCCAGAAGCGGGAGCGCCAATACGACCAATGTTATGGTCGCAACATTCCGTTTGCCGCCGCCCACCACGGTGGCCGTATTGGATGCTCCTTCGGGAATATCTTCCAGCATCCGGTGCTGCAATTCACGCTTGCTTTGCTCATACTGCTCACGCGTCAGGATGTCGGCGAGCAAATCGTTATCGAGTTCGGCTAGCTGATCGCGATAGATATTGACGTTGGTGGTATTACGCGCCAAACCGGCGTGCTGGTACTTTTTTCTCAGCAGGGTGGGAATGACGAACAGCAAAGCGCCGACAATAAAAATGCCGACAACAACCCAGAATGACGTCATGCGTTATTACCCTTGCTGTCCTTTAGCAAGGCTTCGGCCTGCTGGCGCTGTGTCTCGGACAGGGCCGGGTCTTCTATCTGCCTGCGGCGGCGCTTGAGATAGAAAAACAGCAGTATTGCTCCCGCGGCAAGAAAAACGAATGGGCCGAACCACAACAAGAAAGTGGTAGGCTTGACCGGCGGCCGATAGAGCACGAAATCACCGTAGCGTGCCACCAGAAAGTCGACAATTTCCTTATCGCTTTTATTGTCTTTCATCTGCTCGCGGATTTCGCGGCGCAGGTCGTTGGCAAAATCCGCCCGGGAACCCGCCAGCGATTCGTTCTGACATACGAGGCAACGCAAATCCTCAGACAGGTGGATCATGCGTCTCTCGATCTCGGGGTCTTCAGCCACGAGCGCTGCCTCCTTGGCCCAACTTGAGGGCAGCACAAGCATCAGCGCCAGCAGGAGGGCAAATTTCTTCATGCCGAAAGGATCTTCCCGGAAAGTGGCATGCCTTGCCTGCGGCAGGATAGCGGAGATTCGAAGAAAGACCGCAGGCTCATCCTTGCAGTTCCTTCACCAGCGGGAGGATTTTTGTTTCAAGTGCTTCCACCGTTACGGGACCGATCTGCTTGTAGCGGATAACGCCATTTTTGTCGATGACATAGGTTTCCGGCACGCCGTAGACGCCATAGTCTATGCCTGTCCTGCCTTCGGGGTCTCTTATGCTGACGGTGTAAGGGTCACCGAATTGTTTCAGCCATTGCAAAGCCAGGTCCCGCTCGTCCTTGTAGTTGAGTCCGTAGACGGGAACTATCCCGGACTTGGCCAGTTCCACCAGCAGCGGATGCTCCTCGCGGCAGGAAACGCACCAGGAGGCCCAAACGTTCAGCAGCCAAACCTTCCCAAGATTCTCCTTCGACGTCAGCGTCTTATCCGAATCCTGCAATTGCTGCAACTGGAATTCGGGAGCAGGTTTTCCGATCAGCGGCGACGGTACCTGACGCGGATTGAGGTTGAGACCGATAAGCAGAAATACAACGAGTACGGAAAATGCTACCAGCGGCAGCAGGTAACGCATCATGCCTTTCTGCTCCGGGCGATCAAGGGAGGTACGGAAACCATGCCGGCCGTACCCACGGCTTTTTTATCGTCAATAGGTTGACGCTTCTCGCGCATGGCCAGCCGATAACGCCGGTCCGACACAGCCAGAAAGCCTCCAAACGCCATCAACATGCATCCGAACCAGATCCAGTCCACGAATGGCTTATGATAAACCCTGACCACCCAGGCACCATTTTCCAGCGGCTCGCCCAGCGCAACATAGAGGTCGCGGAATACACCCGTGTCGATCGCGGCTTCGGTCATGGCCATGCCCGAAGCGTTGTAGGTCCTTTTCTCCGGTTCCATGCTGCGAACCTTTTCACCATTGCGCAAGACATCCAACTGGCCGATATCAGCAGTGTAGTTGGGCCCCGGTTCCTTTTTCGCGCCGTTGAAGCGGAAGGTATAGCCGCCTACTTCGACGGTGTTGCCGATTTCCATGCGGACATCTTTTTCGGTCTCGTAGCCACCGACCAGCGTGACGCCAATGATGAACACCGCTATACCCAGGTGCGCAGCATGCATGCCGTAATAGCTGCGCGATTGCGAGGCAAGCTTGGCAAACAGCCCTTCCTTGCCGCTGCTTTGCAGGCGATGCCGCAAATTAACGGCCATGCTGGCAATGACCCAGAAAGCCAGCAGCAAACCGAAACTCACCCATGGCTTCCATTCGCCCAGGACGAAAGGCATTATCAGCGCGGTGATCACGCTTACGGCAAAAGCCCAGCGCAACCGCACCGCCAGATCGGGCAGACTGGCTTGCTTCCAGCGTGCAAGCGGACCGACACCGATCAGGAAAATTGCCGGCGTCATCAATGGGACGAATACCGCCTCGAAGTAGGGAGGGCCCACCGATAATTTGCCCAGATCCAGCGCATCGATGATCAGCGGATAAAGGGTGCCGAGCAGAATGCTGCCGGCCGCAACCATCATCAACAGATTATTGGCAAGCAGCAGCGATTCTCTCGACAATACCTCGAACTTGCCGCCCAGCCCGATCTTGGGCGCCCGCCACGCAAACAGGAGCAGGGAGGCACCGATGACGATAACCAGGAATGCAAGGATGAATATGCCTCGCTTGGGGTCGGTGGCAAAAGCGTGAACCGATGTCAGCACGCCGGAACGAACGAGGAAGGTGCCCATCAGGCTTAACGAGAATGCGCAAATCGCCAGCAGTACGGTCCAGCTCTTGAAGCTGCCGCGTTTCTCGGTTACGGCCAGTGAATGAACCAGTGCGGTTCCCACCAGCCAGGGCATGAAGGAAGCATTTTCCACCGGGTCCCAGAACCACCAGCCACCCCAGCCCAGCTCATAATAAGCCCACCAGCTGCCGAGCATGATGCCGATAGTGAGGAACGACCAGGCGATAGTGGTCCAGGGGCGTGACCAGCGTGCCCAGGTTGCATCCAGCTGTCCACTGAGCAGTGCGGCAATGGAGAAAGCAAATGCCACGGAAAAGCCTACATAGCCCATATAGAGCATGGGTGGATGAAATACCATGCCCGGATCCTGCAGCAGGGGGTTAAGATCGCTTCCCTCCGCAGCTCCAGGCAGCATGCGGTCGAACGGGTTGGAGGTAAACAGCATGAAGAGCAGAAACCCCACGCTTACCAGTCCCATCACGCCGAGCACCCTTGCCACCATGTCATCCGGCAACCGCCGGCTGAACACGCTGACGGCGACCGACCAGGACGCCAGCATTAATACCCACAGAAGCAGCGAGCCCTCATGCGATCCCCAGGTTGCCGCAAAACGATACTCCACCGGCAGTTTCGAATTGGAGTTCTGCGCGACGTTTATTACCGAGAAATCGCTATTGACGAACGAATAGGCAAGGCAAAAGAACGCGATGGCGATAAACACGAATTGCCCCTGCACGACGGGCCGGGCCAGGGCTATCCACGAGGGGATACCACGGGCCGCGCCGATAATGGGCAGGGTACCTTGTATCAATGCCAGCAGCAACGCGAGGATGAGAGCAAAATTACCGAGTTCTGGGATCATGGTTTAGGGGACGATGATTGTGGATTAAAAAAAATTCACGCCAGGGTTAGCGCCGGGAATAAGAATTTTTCATGACTCCGCCGCGATTTCGCAACGTTGCGCCTTGCTATTGTATCAACACGGTCTTGCGTGCTTTATCCGCCTGCTCCAGGGCGCTGGCGGCTTCGGGCGGCATATAGTTCTCGTCGTGCTTCGCAAGCACCTCGTCCGCGCGGAAAACGCCGTCGCTTGCAAGTTTCCCCTGGGCAACGACGCCTTTGCCTTCCTTGAACAGATCGGGAAGAATGCCCGTATATACCACAGGGATGACTTTTGCGGTATCGGTTACGACGAAATTCACCGTTACGCCGTCACTCTGGCGCTTCACGCTGCCTTCTTCCACCAGGCCGCCAATACGGAAGCTCCTGCCCATAGGTGCTTCATTGGCCGCTACCTGGGTGGGACTGAAGAAAAACACCAGGTTGCTTTGGAACGCATTCAGTACCAGTATGGAAGCAACGCCCAACGCAGTCACGCTCGAAGCGATGATCGCCAGTTTTTTATGACGTGGTTTCATTTCCCTTCTCTTGTTTAGTTGACTGATGAATCAGACTTAAATGTCTCAGCAAAGTTCGTTTACGGTTAAAAACGAGGATAATCTCCCCGGCGATGCAGATAAATGCCACCAGGTAGGATCCCCATACGTAAAATCCATATCCGCCCATATTCAGGAAATCCGACACGCTGGCCCAGATCACCGCGCCGCCCCTTGCAATTCGCCTACCCATACCGTGTGGCGCTCCCGCTCGAGGATAATGGTCCGCGTGCGTATCAATACCACGGCGATGGCATACATCCAGCATGCGATCGACATGATCAGCATGCCGGTCAGCATGGTGCTGGCCATTTTGGGGGACTGGGTCACGCTGACCGTGGCGCCCTGATGAAGGGTATTCCACCATTTTACCGAGAAATAGATGATCGGTATGTTAACCACGCCCACCAGGGCGATCATTGCTCCGGCCTTGTCGGCGCGGCGCGGGTCATCGATGGCCGCCTGCAGCGACATGAAGCCGATATAGAGAAACAGCAGGATCAATTCCGACGTGAGCCGCGCATCCCATACCCACCAGGTTCCCCACATGGGCTTGCCCCACAGCGCGCCGGTCCATAAGGCGAGGAAAGTGAACATCGCCCCTGTGGGCGCAATAGCCGTGGCGATCATGGACGAAAGCCGCGTATTGAATGCGAGCCCGATGCCAGACCATACCGCCATGACCACGTATAGGAACATGGACATCCACGCCGCCGGGACGTGAATGAAAATAATGCGGTAGGCTTCGCCCTGCTGAAAATCGGTGGGGGCGACGAAGAAACCGATATAGAGGCCGACCACGCCCAATAGAACTGCGGCAATGGTAAACAGCGGAATCATTTTGCCGGCAAGGAAATAGAAACTCGCCGGGGAAGAGTATTTGAACCAGTTAATCGCCATGTTAAAAAATACTGAATCCTGTATTCCAGATTTTATGCTTCGGTGAGTAACTCGTGATTTTAAACTAAAAACCTTGAATTCAGAATTGGTTTCTTCATTCCATCGAAATCATTCCATGGAAATTCGCAATGATACCGCCGCTGTCCAGGGGGCCAATACCAGGGATGCCAGCAGGAAAGCGCCCAGCAGCGACATATGCGCTCCGGCTCCCAGGCCCGCCGCGCTTGCTTCCACCGCACCCGCGCCGAATATCAATACCGGGATATAGAGGGGCAATACCAGCAGCGAAACCAGTACGCCGCCGCCCCGCAATCCCAAAGTCAGCGCTGCGCCGATGGCGCCGATCAGGCTTAATACCGGCGTTCCCAGCAGCAGGGAGGCAGTCAGCACCCCCAGCGCATCGCCCGGCAGGTCAAACTGGATGCCCAGCACGGGTGCCATCAGCACCAGCGGCACGCCCGTTACCAGCCAGTGGGCCAGCGCCTTGCCCAGGACCAGCATGGGCAGCGACTGAGGCGAGAGCAGCATTTGTTCGAGCGTGCCGTCCAGATGGTCGCTGGCGAACATCCGTCCCAGCGACAGCATCGATGCCAGCAGCGCTGCCACCCATACCACCCCGGGCGCCATGGTCCGGAGCATGCTCATCTCCGGCCCCACGCCGAGGGGAAAGAGGCTCACTACGATAATGAAGAAAAATAGCGTCGTCAGGACATCCGATCGCCTTCGCATCGCGAGCAGAAGGTCGCGCTGAATTATCCAGAGAAACATATCAGGCGAGCTGCAGCCGCTGGGTTGCGGCTGCGGTTATCTCGATCTCCTGGTGGGTCGTCATCACGATCATCCCGCCATGTTCCAGATGCCGTTCCATCAAGCCCTGCATCAGCTTCACGGCGGCCGTGTCCAGGGCCGTCAGCGGCTCGTCCAGTATCCACAATATGGTGCCGCATACCAATAAGCGTGCCAGTGTCACCCTGCGCCGCTGCCCCTGGGACAATACCTTGGCCGGCAATAACTCGCGGCCTCCCAGCCCCATATGCTGCAAAGCTTCATGCGCCTTATGCTCATCAATCTCGACTCCCCCCAGCGCGCTGGAGATGCGCAGGTTCTCGATGGCCGTCAAATCGTCCTTTACGCCGCCTAAATGGCCGAGATAAGTCATTGCGCCGTAGTAATCCCCCCCAAGGGAACGAATTTCGGCGCCACCCCAGAGAATTCTTCCGTGGGCGGGTATCGCCAGCCCGCACAGCATGCGCAGCAGGCTGGTTTTGCCGCTGCCGTTGGGCCCCTGAACCTGCATCAGTCCGCCGGCTTCGAGGGAAAAATTGACATCACGGAACAGCCTGCGGTCGCCGCGCACGCACTCCAGGTCGCTTCCTTGCAGCATGGGCATTTGTCGAGGCCGAAAAGACCGGCATTATAGCGTATCGACGCAGTAAGGCGTAATGCAGTAAACGTTGCGCCATATCGTAGGCCAATCAACGCGGTAAGGCGTAGGGTGTCAATAGGCGCAGCGCATTGCACCATGTCGTATGTCAATCAGATTCCTCAGGTGATGGTTCTCAATGAAATATTGCCCACCGTGGATGACGAAGGGAATTATTGATCGAGTTTCGGCGCAATGCGCTGCGCTTATTGGCCCTACGTCTTGTTATCTGGCATCCTGGCGATCATCCGGCTTTTTTTTGCACGGACTTGGCCATATATTATTCCCTTGAATGAACAAGTGGCTGAAGCGCAACTACCTTTTGTATAACTACCTTTTTTCAGGCTATATTGTTCAATTGGCAGAAACCCCTAAACGCCCTTTTCGGTGAGCTGGAAGCTGACCAGAAAAACATAAATCGATGGGCATTCGTTGTGCGTATGCGTACTTTGTTTCTAGTGCGATGGATATAAATGAATAATTTGAGCAACAGCGATATGAACATCAGGGATACTGACTTCATGCATTCGGCGCTGGAACTCGCTGGACTGGCACAAGAGGCAGGCGAGGTGCCGGTGGGCGCGGTAGTGGTGAAGAATGGGGTAATAATTGGGCGGGGCTATAATCGTCCTATCTCGACGGCGGATCCTACCGCCCATGCGGAGGTGGTGGCGCTGCGCGATGCGGCACGGCACCTGGGCAATTACCGGCTGGCGGACTGCACGCTTTATGTAACGCTGGAGCCGTGCGCCATGTGTGTCGGAGCGATTTTTCACGCGCGGATCGCGCGGCTGGTTTACGGTGCGGCGGATCCCAAAACCGGCGCGTGCGGGAGCGTGATCAATCTCCTGGCGGAGACGCAACTCAATCATCATACGCAGGTGACCGGCAGCGTTCTGGCCGAGGAGGGGATGCTCAGGTTGAAACGATTTTTTGCTGAACGCCGCAAAGCCGGCGCCGGAGCGGAGTCCCCGTGAAGATAGTCATTGATATTCCCTCCCAGGAACTGGGTTTGTACGATGACCGTGAGCGTGCGATCAGGCACTATAGTATTTCCTCGGCAAGAAATGGGACGGGGCAGGTAAATGGCAGTTTCTGTACGCCATTGGGAAAGCATGTCATTCGCGCCAAAATCGGTGAGGGTCAAGCGGTCAATACGGTATTCGTCAGACGCCGTCCCACCGGTGAAATCTACACGCCGGAACTGGGCGCCAGCTTCCCGGGGCGCGACTGGATTTTAACCCGCATATTATGGCTTTCCGGCTGTGAAGTCGGTTTCAACCGGCTGGGCGCCGTGGATACCATGTGTCGCTATATCTATATTCATGGCAGTCCGGAGAGCGTGGAAATGGGAAAACCCGGTTCCATCGGCTGCATCCGCATGCGCAACAATGATCTGGTGGAATTATTCGAGCTGGTGGAAGCCGGAACGAAAGTGGATATCAACGGATAACACGCAAGATCCCTTTTTTTTGCGGCCGCCCCTAGCCAGCCGTGCGGTAGCGTACGGTATACCTCATCCTTTCAGGGTAGGGTATTACTTCGGCAATTTCGCTATCTCCAAGGAGGCTGTATGAAGTACTTTTCCATGTTGGCAAGCAAGGCAACGCAATCGATGCTGCTCGCCGGTTCCCTGACTTTTTGCATGGCAGGCATCGTCCAGGGACAGTCGCATAATCCGGAGGGTGGGTCTGTACAGGAGCCCGTGGCCGCGGATTATGGGTCCGCGAATAAGCCTGCCTCAACAGGCAAGGAAAAAGGGGCGACGAAAAAAAGATCGAAACAGGAGTCGAGCAAAAAGCAGGACACGGAAAACTATAAAGGCGCCCAGCCACCCCAGGGCGGCAGGATAGGCCAGGGTCCCGAACATGCCACGGAGAATGGCGGCAATTAACCGCCGTGCCGGAGCGACGGTCACGGACGCGAATTGATTAATCTTTCGATAAGGTCGTCCATGGATCTTCGGGAGGATTCAAGTGCGGTGTGCAGCGCCAGCAAATTTACGCTCACATTTTTTTTGCAGGAAGGGCAGTAGTGTTTCGGGTGATAGGTCAGTCGTGAAATAGTTTCCTCAAATTTATGATTACAATGAGGACATGTAATCCTGACGGGCTCCGAATCCAGATTGAGTGCCACGGGGATTCCTTTCATGATGAGAGTCGAGATACGGGTCGAATCTTATCATGGTTGAAGTCCTTTTTTACTATTCAGATTTTCCCGGTCACAGCGGCTCTCCCTTCACCAGGGAAAGCCGGGTGTCAGCCTGCAGGTTGCGAAGAAAACGTTGGAAGGGGACATCTCCGCCCAGCACGGCGCGGGCATCGATCACGAGACGCAGACGCCCGCTCTTCAGCCTCAAGAGCTTCAGATAACTGGGAAATAAGTGATGCGCGGGTACGGCGATGCCCGACCCGGGCGTTTTATCGGGATAACCCACCCATTCGGGCACCCATCCGGACTGGCGTATCGTGGATTCCGGTTCTTCGAACACATAGGCAATAACGCCCATCGCATTGCTCTGCCAGTGACTGATCGGCATCAGAAGCGGCGTCGCCCGTGGGAGGGGCTCTGCTGCTGGCCCGGGCGCGCGCTTGGGTTCGGCTTTCATGATTACTCCTTTGTAAGTGGTTCAAGATTCTTCCTTTACCCTCCCGGCCACCCGATTCCGGTGGCCGGGGCGCTTGATCCAACCCGGTGCCCAGGCCGGGATGAATCAATCTGGAAGACACGCCGTTTATATTACGGCTTTTGAGAACATTGCAAATTGTACTTAGGTACATATTATGGAATAGCAGCTTTTTATTGCGCCTGTTCAGCTAACCGGACCGGCATCACATGTGATGGTGATGTCCGCCCTGATCTTCAGCCCTGGGTTTGGCATCCCCGGCTTTCCGGGCAGTCTTGGCAGCAGGCTTGAGCGGGATAAAACGGGCGGCAGTCACTTCCTGTCCGGGCAGCTCAACGAATACGGTTACCACCGTCTCGGGGGTGACCTTGAAGTCTCCGGTCGCCTTGAGCATATTGCTGCCCGCCGGCTCCAGCTTGACCGAGGCTTTATTCCCGGCCTTGCCGATTTGAACGGTTGCCTTGCCTCCCCCTCCATCGGTGCTGAGATCGCGGTCGGCATGATCCATTACATAGAGCACGATTTCCTTATCCTTGGCAACAAGCTCCAGGTGATACGGCCCGGCCATGCGTGTTTGCCCGCCATGAGCCGATTCCCTGGAATCAAAAAATTCTTCGGTATGCGCTCCGGCAAGCATGGATGCCCCGGCCAGCGTGGCGCCGATGAGAAGGGCGGCAATTTTTAATGTATTCATTTTAATTTTCTCCTTGAAGTGTGCGTAAATTTGAATAAATTTCATGG
>Ga0070714_100001211_pt1 | contig 18614 bp, 10 predicted proteins | sample LARL83metaG_FD_65450 | JGI IMG/M metagenome (GOLD analysis project Ga0070714, IMG submission 65450) | Corn, switchgrass and miscanthus rhizosphere microbial communities from Kellogg Biological Station, Michigan, USA - LAR L8-3 metaG | ecosystem: Host-associated > Plants > Roots > Rhizosphere ... | reverse complement strand
AGACGGCGCGCTGCGTGCTTCTGGATGAGATAGGAATGGCCGGCGCCGCGCGCCACCTTGCCGGAAGGCTCCGGCGTCCGGCGAAAGTCGCGCTTGGCCCGATAGGTCGCGAGCTTGCGCCGGGGAGTCGCACGCCGCGGCGTCGTCACCGCGCAGACCTTCGTTTGCGGTGCGGCCGTGCGGAGGCGTGCTGCCGACGAACGCTACCGCCGCCCTTCTTGTCCAGGCTGCGGCGCAATGCATCCATGAAATCCACCACCTTCTCGGGCTGCCTGCCGCCCTTGGGCAGGTGCGGCTTGCGGTGCGCCTGTTTGGCCTCGATCAACTCCCGCAAGGCCTCGTGGTAACGGTCGTGGAAAGCGGAGAAGTCAGGCTTCGCGGCGTTCTTCTCGATCAGCTGGTTGGCGAGCGCCACGTAGTCGCTCTTGAGCTTGTGACGGCCGAGGTCGGGGAAGACATCCCGGCCATCCAGGAGTTCGCGGTCGTAACGGAGCGTCTCCAGCATCAGCCCGCCCGGCGCGGGTAACAGGGCGCAAAGCTCTTCGTGGCCCCGCAGGGTGATCTGGCCGATACCGGCGCGCGCCTCGTCGAGGAGGGCCTTGTGGATGACGGCGTAGATCTCCTCCGCATCCTTGCCGTCCGGCAGCACGAAGTAGGGCCGCTCATAGCGTTCCACCGGGATGGCGGCGATGGCGACGAACGCGCCCAGGTCCAACACGTCGCTGGAGGGAAGCTTGATGGCCTTGATCTCGTCCGGCTCCAGTAAGACGTTCCTGTCGCCGCCGGCATCGTAGGCGCGGATGATGTCGGAATATTCGACCTCCTTGCCGCTCTCGGTGACGTTCAGGTGACGGATACGCTCGCCGCTCTCCCGATCCACCTCATGCAACGGTATCTGGCTGCCGCGCTTCAGGGCGCTGCGCAGCGTGATCGCGAACGAGACCAGCGAGATGCGGATCTGCCCGCTCCAGTAGGGGCGTCCGGCCATGGTGATGCTCCTTGGCTAGCGGCTTGAGGTGCGCTTCTTCTTGCGCCCGCCGGTCTTCTTCTTGCGCCGGCCGACAGTCTTCTTCGGCACCCGCTTGCCTTCCTTGCGCGCCTCCGACAGGCCGATGGCGATGGCCTGCTTGCGGCTCTTCACCTTGCCACCCTTGCCGCCAGGGCCGCTCCTGAGCTTGCCCTTCTTGAACGCGCGCATCTCGCGTTCCACGTCCTTGCCTGCACTCCTGGAATATCGACGGGCCATGTTTGCCCTCCTCTCGATCGGATACCTGGATTCTCCCAAGCACGTGGGCGGCGGGCTGCGAAATAGCCGACAGAAACGCCAAACCGGAGGATATGTGCAAGGTTAAATGGAGGGATTGACCTAGATCAACGCAGCGCATGAGTCCGGGGCTTGCCGGAAGGGCTTCGCCTGGATTTGCAGCTAACATTAGAGGTGCTCACCACCATGACAACGACCGATTGAGACCAGGTACCGACACGGCAAACCGATCCGTCCAGATCCGCATAGGCATCTCCGGCTGGAGATATGCGCCTTGGCGCGGCGTGTTCTACCCGAAGCACCTCGCACAACGCCTGGAGCTCCACTACGCGAGCCGCCAGCTCAACTCAATCGAGATCAACGGGTCGTTCTATTCGCTGCAGAGCCCGGACAGCTACCGGAAGTGGCATGACGATACTCCCGAGGACTTCGTCTTTTCCGTGAAGGGCCACCGCTACATCACTCATGTGCACCGTCTCAAGGAGCCGCGGACGCTGCTGGCGAACTTCTTCGGCTCAGGCGTCTTGCACCTGGGTAAGAAACTCGGACCATTCCTCTGGCAACTTCCGCCGAGCCTGCGATATGACCGTGAGCGGATCGAAGGATTCTTCCGGCAACTCCCGCGCAGCTTCGCCCAGGCATCGCGCCTGACGCGGGCCGCCGACCGGGTCGAGCCGGCCCTGCCCAAGCCCCTTCCCCGCCGGCGACTGCGCCACGCACTCGAGGTGCGGCATCACAGCTTCGAGGATCCCGGCTTCATCGAACTCGCCCGCGAGTATGGCGTCGCGATCGTGATCGCGGATACTGCCGGCAAATGGCCCTACATCGAGGATCTGACATCGGACTTCGTCTACGCGCGCCTGCACGGCGAGGCGAAACTCTACACCAGCGGCTATGACGACGCTTCGCTGCGGTGGTGGGCCAAGCGCATCAGAATTTGGCAAACAGGCCGCCAACCCAAGGATGCCTCGACGATATCTTCCAGGAGACCTCGCGTTTCGAAGCGGGATATCTACGTCTATTTCGACAATGATGTGAAAGTGCGTGCGCCCTTCGATGCGCGGCGGCTGCATCGGATGCTGACTTCACGTATCAGGCAGTGAAACTCGAATGGTCATGAGAGTGGTGCGTGCTCATCGGTCGGCCGACCGAAGAGATCATCTGTGTACAAAAGGATTTCATAACGAAGACCCGTGGGAACCACAGCGATGCAACATATAATAAGCGCCCTCATGGACTATGATCGGTTCTCCAGGTAACTCATGGCCTTCAATTCAGACAGGACACGGGATCGCGGACAGTCAGATCGACCTCAGGTATCCCCCGCAGGGCGCCGTCGTCGGCGGGTTACGCTGTTGGCGCTAGTCCTGTTGTTGATGCTCGGCAGCTTCCTGCTGGGCCGCGCCACCTTCCAAGCCCCGGCTCCCCCGGTGGATTTCGAGACGCCGACCCTGCCCGCGTCCCCGAGCACCGCGCCAGCGGTCCCGCCGGCCTCCCAAACGGTGACAGCCGCGGCGATGATCACCGCACCGCCGTTGGCCAGTACACCAGTAGTTTCCGCCGCGTCCGTCTTGACTCCCGCCATGGCCACCGAGGCCGTTCCAGTGACTGCGATCCTGGAGGCGACCGTCGGCACCCACAGCAATGGGGGCCTGACCCTGAAGTTCGATCATCCCGTATCCTGGACGGTGAGCAACAACAACGGAAAAGGAGATGCCGAGGTCGACATCCAGGGCGTACGCGACCTGGATACCTTCCCGCGTAACCTGCCTCTACCACCGGGTGTGAAAGTCATCCATGCCGGCATCGTAGATGCCGATACGCTGCATCTTCGCTTCACCCTGAGGCCGAACGTGCGCGCCTTCACCGCACCGACCGAGGGGCCATCTCCCGTGTTGAGCTTGTTCTTCCGCACCGCCGCCCAAGGCAATGTGCTTCCCGCGCTGCCGCTGGGTCTCCAGACCACTGGAGGCTGCGGAAACGCCGCCTCGGCCATGACGGGCAAGGCCATCACGCTGTTGCAACGATCGCTGGACAGAAACCCGGCCTACTCCGACGTGCGCACTGCCCTTGCCTTGCTCGAGACCTGCATCGGCGATGGCAGCAAGGCGGAACAATTGCTGGCGCAGGACCTCAAGGCGGGCGGCGGCGATGCGATGCGTGTGGTCGCGGCCGATGCGGCGTTGCGCTTCGCGCGCGGCGATGCGGGTGGCGCCGCGCAACTATTGAAGGCGAACCTGGCGGCCACCGATGGCGACCGGAGTTATGCCGAGTTGTTGGCCGATCTACAGGCCGCAGCCCGCTAGCTAGCCCACTGGAGACCGGCAGGCGCTCATGTCTTGCCAGGCTGCAGCGGCAGCTTCGATTGAACATATAATAAGTGGCGTCATTAGGTCGGGGATTTCAAGGGGTTATATATGGCTACCATCGTCAAGGAACGCGCGCCGGGCGCGCGGAAGAAAGCCGGCAAACGCAGTCCAGCCAAAGACCTCACACTGACGGCGCCCAAGCAGAAGAAGCCGCGCAAGGCCGCGGCACGCAAGATGCCCAACCGTCCGATTCCAGCCGGGACCGAGAGGGATATGTTCGGCGAGGACAGTATCGTCTCACCCCGCATCGGACAGGGTCATATCCATCGGAGCAGCCTGATACTCGCGCCGACGCAGGGACAGTATGAATTGCTGGTGAGTAACACCACGGCACCGCAGGCCGGTCCGCGCCACCGCCTGCTTTATCTGCTGCTGCTTCTGGTGACGATGGGGATCGGCTTCGGGCTGGGTCGCCTCAGCTACCCTCCCGTCGGCGCGCCCGTGGATATACAGACCCAGGCTCCCGCCGGCGGCACCGGCGCGGTTCCGGTGGCAGATGCAGTGACACCCCCACCCACCGTCGCCAGCGCGATGAGCAAGCCTAAGGCCACTGTCGCATCCGCGATGCTCGCATCGATCAAGGCCAAGGTCGTCTCGGCGCGACATGCGCCTGAGACCGCGCTCCGGGAAGTAAGTGTCGGCACCAGCAGCCGCGGCGGCCTCACCCTGAAATTCGACCGTCCGGTATCCTGGACGCTGCACGACAACGGCGGCCGAGGCGAGGCGGAGGTGGACATCGAAGGTGTGCGCAACCTCGGCACGTTCCCCCGCAACCTGCCGCTGCCTCCGGGCGTGATGGTGATCCACGCGGCCATCAAGGGACCGGACACGCTACGCTTGTGGTTCACCCTGCTGCCGAACCTGCGGGCATTCTCCTCTCCCGAGGGCGGTCCTTCGCAGATCCTGAACGTCTACTTCCGCACCGACTCCGAAGGCAGCGCCGCACCGGCTCTACCCGAGGCGCTGCAGAGGGGCGGCGGCTGATAGGAAGCGGCGATCGGACCGCGGATCGTCGCCGGGAAGCCCTCACTTCCCGGCGCAACCGCATCGCAATAAGATGCGGGAGTCGATGGTGTCGGCCATCGACTCCCGCCGTGCCAACCCCGGACGTCCATCCGCGGGCATCCGAAGTCACACAACCAACCCTCTGTACCTAACCCCTGCGAAACCTCACGGCGCCGCCGGCAAGGCAATCTTGCTGGCGCTCGCCCAATCCTTGACCGTGTCTTGATCGAACTTGAAGCGGAACCGCAGGAATACGCCCTTGGCGGTGTAGTGGTTCGCGGTGAAGTCCGGATCGTAGAAGCCGCTGAAGTTATAACCCAGGCTGACCCACGCATTGGTGCCCACGCTCCAGCCGGTCTCGATTCCGTAGCTGCCGTTGACGGTGCCGGAACTCCAGGAATGGATGCGGTTCACCAGGAAACCTACATCCCACTTGGGCTTGAGGTCATAGCGGAACTCGGTGCCCATGAGGTCGGTGTAACCCTGATAGTGACCCGAATCGAAGGCGAAGCGCGCGAGCTTGGCGCCGTAATATAGGGAGATCTGGTAGCGATCCTCGACCGTGTAGTTGCCTTGCAGGTTGTCCACGATCTTCCAGTTGCGCATGTCGAGACCGTAGGTCGCCACGGTCTGCGGATTGTTGGCGAGCGTGGCGGCCGACTCCTGGCTCGCGGCAAGACCGGTGCCGGTGGCGAACTGCGGCAGCGTGTTCAAGCCCTGCTGATCGGCGTAGATGAAGTCGAGCTGTTGCAGCCAGGACCAGCGGCTCGCATCCGGACGGAATGCGTAACCCAGACGGCCATCCACGTTGTCGGAGGTGCCGCCTAGGGTGTAGAAGCTGTGGAAGGCCTGCAGGCTGGCGCTCAAGGCTTGACCCTCCGAGAGCGCGCGGTAGAAACCGACGAACAGGTTGCGGGTGCTGTCCTGGTCCGAGTTCAGCGTCTCGAAGCGGCCGTTCATGGACCAGTTGTCCTGGTGATAGCCGAAGCCCACGAACAAGGCATTGAAATCCGATGACAGCGTGCCCACCGCCGGAACGACGGCGGGAGCCGGCGCGCTGCCGGTTCCCGTCGAGGTGCCTGTGCTCGCGGCAGACGGGAAGTTCGGCTCATGTATGGAGGCTACCCGGTTGTAACCTGCTTGCAGACTCAGGTTCTTGCTGACGTCCCAACCCTGCGTCAAGCCCATGGTCGAGAACAGGCGCGGACCATACTCGGTGCTGTCCTGGCCGACCGAAGAATCCACCTGGCCATGGTCCCAGGGTTCCGCCTTCACGCCGAGCTCGGTGCTGCGATCGGACTGCTGGGCGCCGGATGCCACCTGCTCGTCCACGAACAACGTGGCTTTCTTGCTGACCTTATAGTCCACTCCAGCGGTGGCCATGTTCGGGTACTGCGGGTCCGCGGCCTGGCCGCCTATGCCGGACTGCACGTTGCCGTGCAAGATCACGCTATGGTCGAGCACGCCGTAGCTGGCGTTCGCCGTGACCTGGTTGGTGCTGTAGTTGCCCTGCGCGGAGCCGCCCGGGACGGTGGGTGTCAGGATCGGATAGCTGTCTTCAGCGTGCTGCAGGCCCGCGCCCATGGAGTCGCCATCCTGGAACTTGTACTCGACGCCGCTGCTGGCCACGTCGGTGGTCACGTCGTACGCCAGGGACTGCTGGCGCTGCAGCTGGCCAAGGATCGCCCAGTTCTGATCCAGGTTGTAGCGGGTGTCATCGCCGATGCGGCGCATGCCGGCATCACCCAGGCTCTGCTGACCGAGACCGAAAGTGGGCGCCTCGTTCTTGATGTAGACGTCGTTCTCCAGCGCCAGACTGGTGGTCTTCAGGTCCACGCTGTAGGCATTGCCGGTGGCATTGCTGGTGTTGGTGCCGCCGGTGGTCACGCTGGTACCGCCGACGTTACTGACCGTACTGAGGTTGCCGTTGGGGCCATTGTCGGTATGCGCCACTTCCGCGCGCAACGTGCTGCTCTGGCCCAGCTGCATCCTCAGGTCGGCGCCGGTCAGCTTGTTGTTGCCGTCACCAGTGCCTTCGGTCACTCCGGTCAGGCCCAGCTCGACCTTGCCATCCGCGGTCTTGATGGAGGCACGGCCGCCGGCTGTGATCGCGTTGCCGGCGCCGGTGGAGACCTCGTACTGGACCACGATGTACTCGGGGTTGAAGCTGGAGTCGCGCGGCGGCACAGGCTGCTTGAAGAAGACGGTGCCGCCGAAATAATCCAGGGTGTAGTCCACGAAGGGCGTGAGCTGCTGGGTCGAGAGCACCGCATTGGTGAAGCGATCACGCACCTGGATGCTCACGCGCTCGGAGTTGATCAGAAGCCGGGTGTGGGACAGGTGATACAGGCCGGAGGTGCCGTTGCCCTGGATCTCGTCCTGCACGTAAGCCTGGTTGTTCTGCGCGGCGAACGCGGTGTAACCGAGGTTATCCCCCTGGTAGGCGCTCTTCACGCCGGTGAACTCACGGTCATAGCGCGACAGCTCGGTCACCGTGAGACCGGTGCCGTAGTCGCCGAACATGGCGTAGAACTGATCGCGCTCGATCTTGACGTACAGCTTCTGCGAACTGGAGGCGTCGAAGCCCTGCTGTGAGGCATCCCCGTACAGCATGAAATAGGTATTGGGGTTCACCGCCTGCTGCAAGCCATTGCTCAGGACGCCGCCCGCCTTGGCGGAGTCATAAGAGGTAGTCAGCAGGAACCCGCCCTGGACCGTGCCCTTGGCATAGAAAGCGAGGCGGCCGTCCTGGTAGATGTCGCTGTGGGGGTCGTCACCCTGCAAGGACTGCATGTTGTTCTTGATCTTGTCGAAAGCCGCGGTGCCGCTGGCCACGCCTACCAGGATCCAGTCGCGGGCGGCGGGACGCATCCAGGCGTGCAGCTGCTGCTGGATGTTTTGCGGCAGCGGCACGGTCACGGTGACCTGGCCGGTACTGGTGGTGGGGCTGAGCTTGAGGTATGCGATGCCGCCCTCGCCGATGACGAACGCCGGCTCGCGTGGCGCCAGCGCTGAGGTCTGGTCCTGCTGCAGCTGCTCCACGCTCTGCCAGGCGGTGAACGGCTGGGCTATCTGGTATTTGCCCACCATGCCGCGGCGGGCCGGATAGTCCCAGCGGTCGAAGAAGCGCACCGCGAACACCGGTTTGGTACGGCCGTCCGCCACCAGGGTGGACCTCTCCGGCACGAACTCGGCGCGCACCGGCGCGCCGGAATAGTGCACCTTGCGCTCCAGGCGGCGCACGATGGTGTCGCCCTCCATCACCTGCGCAACCAACTGGTTGTCGCCTTCCTTGACCGGCACGCCCATCCAGGTGTCCACCACGGCCGTATGCTTGCTGTTGCTCTGCTGGTTCAGGAACTCACGGCTGGCGACCTCGTCGCCATTCACGAACAGCGTCACCTTCTGCTTGGGAGTGTGTTCCACCGCCACCCGGATGGCGGGGATCGCAGGCAAGGTATCGCTGGCGGGCCAGACGAACTGCGGCGTGCCATCGGCCTCGGTCTCAAGCCATTTCGGATCTACCTCGAAGCTGTCCGCCAGCTTGTCTTCGGCGGGCGGCGCGTCGTCGGCGTTGTCGGCGGCATTCTGCTGCTTGGCACCGGTCTCTTCGGCCGGCGAGAGACCCTTGACCGCCGCATGCTCCACATCCGAGTGACCGGTGGCGGCGGCCACTGCCGCCGGATCCACTTCCTGGTAATTGACCTTGATCACGGTGCTGCGACTGCCGGCTTGAGCGTCATCGTCGGCGCCGCTATTACCGCGGCCGACGATGAACACTTGGGCACCGTCCATGTCCATGTGGCTGCGGGCGAAATCTGCGGCCGCCTGGGCGCGGGCCACGGACAGCTCCATATTGTTGGCGTACCGGGAGCCCGCCGCGATCTGCTGGTTGTCCGCATAGCCGACGAAGGTCAGGCTCACATGACTGGAATTATTGATAAGGGCGGCGACCTGCCGCAAAGCCGCCTGATCGCGGCCGCTCAATTCGGTGCTACCGGGAGCGAAATCCTGCAAGGTGAAGTCTTTCTCTTTCTCATCGCCCGCAGACAATGCGTGCAACATCACCGTGGCCGGCGGAGTGTGCTGACTCTTGGCGCTGGGTGAGTCAAAGTTGGCGAGCACGCGGGTCTGGAAAACGGTGTTTTTCGCAGCGGCGGCGTCAGCCTTGTCGTCATACTGCACGTCGATCACGGTGCGGCGGTTCTTGGCGCGGCCTGCCTCGCTGTCGTTGGAGGCCAGCGGTTCATTCTCGCCGCGGCCGGATATGAAGATCTGCGCGCCGTCGGTGTCGATATGCGCTTGCAGGTAATCGGCGACCGCCTGGGCACGGCCGATGGAGAGCTCGATGTTGTTGGCATACTGGGAACCAGCCGCCACCGGCACATCGTCGGTATAGCCGACGAAGGTCATGCTGATGTTGGCCGAATTCTTGATGAGATCGGCGATCTGCCGCATCACGTCGCGGTCGTGTTGGTCGAGCTCGACCTTGCCGGAGGGGAAGCCCTCGATGACGAAGGATTTCTGCTGGTGACCGGCCGGCGCCGCGGCTTTCGGCTGCGGCAACACGGTATCGAACTCCAACACGCCCTTCCAGCCGGCCGCGCGGCCATCGAGGCGGAACACCAGCATGCCGTCACCCGAATCCTGCGGGTCCGCCAGGGGCTGACCGTCGAGGCGGGCCGAGCCCTTCGTATAGGTCATGCCAGCGGGCAAGAGCACGGTCGCGCTGAGGTTCGCCACCGGCACGTCGGAGACCGCGAGTTGCACAGTGTTGTGCACGTGGCCCTGAGCCGGGGCCTGACTCAACTGCAGGCTGATATCCCCCTCGGTACCGGGGATGGGGCGCACGTGGAAATCGGCGCGCCAGAGGGCGCCGCCATGCACTTCGACGAACTGGGAATAGTCACGGCCTGCCCAACGCGTGTTCTGGGTGCACTGCATGGGTTCATAACCCTTGGGCAGGCTGGGCAGATCCAACTGCACCACGTGGGTGCCATTGGTCACGGCCTGGAAGTGATAGTCGCCGTTCTTGTCGGTGACGGCATAGCTGCCGTCTTCCATCACCACCCGCGCTTTCTCGACGCCTTCCTTGCCCTGCGCGTCGCAGCCCACCACTACGCGGCCGATCAGGGTGTTGACGTTCTGCAGGAAATCACTGGTCACCACCACGCCCGCGGTAGCCATGTTGGAGACCGGCACACCGTTCTCCATGGCTTCGGCCTGATTCACCACCGTCGTCAGCGGCGTGGCCGCTGTCAGTTCCACGGCGTAGGTGATGGTCACGCTGGCAGACTTGGCGACCGTACCGATATCGAAGCTGAGCTGCTGGCCGCTGGCGTTCATGGCCGGGTCCGCCAGCACTGCGTTGCCGATCCGCGCCGAACCTTTCACATAGCGCAGACCGGTGGGCATGAAGTCCACCAGGCTGACGCCTTCCGCGGCCAGCGTCGCACTGGCGTTCACAGCGGTGATCGAGAACTGGATGATGTCGCCGATCGCTGCCTGGGACTGGGATGCGGACTTCTGCACCATCAGCTTGGTGGAGATCGGATCGAGCGGAAGGTCGAGCTGGAGGATACCGAGCTTGGCGTGCTCGGCCTTCTCGCCGAAGGACGCCGCCGGCAGGACATAGGGCGCGCCCGTCAGGGCCTGCAGGGCTTTCACACTCGCTATCGAAGGCGCGTGGTAGCCCGATGGCGGCACCACTTCTACCCGGTAGTTGCCGGGCTTGACCATCGGGAACAGGTAGCCGCCCTGCGGCATCGGGTATTTGACGCCGGCCGAGTCCGTCACGTCGCTGCCGCTGGTCACGGTCGAGGGGTAGGTGCTGACTCCATCTTTGCCCAGCACCGTCGCCGGTTTCCCGGTGGCGGCATCCACCAGGGTCAGTTTCGCGCCGTCCAGGCGCTTGCCACTGGTGGAATCGAACACCACATCGAAGGGGTTAACCAGCGCCGTCGCCGAGGACTTGTCGCTGGAATCCGCGGCGTCGGTATAGGCCACCTGCACCAAGGTGTTGGCACCCGCCTTCAGCGAGCAACCGCCGCCCACGGTCGGGCTGCTGGGCACATAGCCCGCGAATACGCCGGTATTGATTCCCGTCTCGGCGAGTCTCAAGACCACGGACTGGTGGGTAGAAGGCACCGACACCGTCACCAGCACGGTATCGCGGACCGCCGGGTCCAGGTCCTGGTCCGGATCGGTCAGGCGTACGAACAGCACTTCGTCCTGCTCGTACATGCTGGTCTGCACCAGCGGTAGAGCCTTGGAGGTGTTCAACACCGTCCCCAAGTCGTTGGGATTGGACAGGGTATTGAACGTGGCGCCTCCATCGACGCTGCACTCCGTGGGACCCGCGAGCAGGCCATTAACACTGGCGGACGCACGGGTCACAGAGGAGACCCCGGACAAACCCGGCGCATAGCTCATGAACGCCACGGTGGACGGCGTGCGATTGGCGCTGACCACCGTGACCTTCACGGTATTGGTCTGCTGGATCGCGATGCTGCCGCCCGGAGCGGTGTAACTGAGTGAAGCAGTGTTGGAGATCACGGTACCCGGCGGCGTCCCTGCCACCGCCGTGCCGACGTGCAACGAGCCAAGAGCCAGGGCTAGCGCCCACGCCTTGCTAAAGCCTCCCGTGCTTCCGCCGACACGGCGGGGGGCTTTGGCAAGGCGGGCCGGCGAAGTACGCACTTCTTCCGGCCGCGTCTTGTCCGCACATATGACATGCTCGCTCCTCATCGAGGGCCACAGACGCGCGAGTGCGCGCCCGGGGCTATACCCCGGGCGCGCGAGCGCAACTGAAGCTCTCGTCAGGAATCTCATCACTGACTCATCTCAACCGGCCACCCAGGGTTACTGGATGGTGACGGTGTAGACGACCGTGGCCGTATCACCCGGAGCCAGGTACACGTTGCTGATCGTCACCGTACTGGCCGTGGTCTGCGCAAAGTCGCAGCTCACGTTGGTGTACGAACCCGTGCCGGTCTTGGTGGTGACGCTGCCATCCGGGCAGCTGAACTGCGCACCGGCATTCACACCGGGCGTAGTGACCTTCAAGGTGCCGACGCCCGTCGTACCCCAGCTGGTGTTGGATGGCAGCGCGTCCGTGAGGCCGATGCTGGTGGCCGCCGTGGTGGCGCCCGCCGCATTCGCGACCGTGATGGTGTACTGCACCACCGCACCCGGGATGGCATGCTTGATGGCGTCGCCGGTCGGGTCGCTCAGCACCGTCTGCGTCTTGGTGATGGTCAGCTTGGCCGACTGCACCTTATACGCATCACGGGCCGAGGACAGGCCGTCATGGCTGGCGTCGCCGTCACCGGCAAGGCCGGCGGCATCGGCGAACAGCTGCTGCACCGTACCCGGGGTCCACGCGTTCAGCGTGTCATCCGTGGTGATGGCTGTACCCGGAGCCGTGCCGTAGGTGGCGCTGCCACCCGCCGCGGCTACCTGGGCCACGAGGGCCTCCACGGCCACGTCCCCGTCCACCTGCGTATTGGGGATGGTGGCGACGATGTACACGACCACGGAAGCACCGGCAGCCAACTGCGGGATGCTGCTGGCGGTGTCGGTGCCCGACACATAAGCGCCACCGTGACCGTTGGCCACGAACACGCTGATGCCGGTCGGGTCGAAGTTGTCGGTGCCGGTGAAACCGGCGCCGGCGGTCGACGCGAGCACACCCGCGAGTTCCTGCACGGTGCTGAACGTCACGCCCTGGGTGGCGTTGCCGTTGTTGGTCACCGTGAAGGACAACACCGCCGCAGTCTGCGCCGGGGTGACCGACACGTCAGCGGCATCGTTGGTGGTGACGCTGATCAGCAGCTTGGTATCCACCTTGAAGGTGGTCGCGGTACCAGCACCCGAGGTGTTGCCGGTAGGCGAGCTGCCGATGGCGGTCTGGGAGACGCCGCCTACCTGATAGTTCACCGTGGCCAGGTTGCTGATGGTCGTGCCCGACGCAGTCAACGCGAACGAGTTCGCGGAGAACAGCGACAGGAGCACGCCGGCCAGCAAGGCACCGGTGAGTCTCACTGTTTTCAAGAGTTTCATTTCAATTTCCTCCTTACGAGGGGTTTCAGTTGCTAAACACAAAGTCCGTCGGCCACTCGGACGTACATGCCTCCCTGGCTGGCCTCTTCTCACATGGCTCCGGCTCCCTGCCGACAACCCATGTTCTTTTTACATAACAATTCAAATTCGCTCGCAGCAAACCGTGATCGCAAATCCTGTTTGCGATCATTCCGATGTCCTTTCCTGGACTACGTTGTCAGTCCCGGCCGGGACTGTGATGCGCTAATGAGTCTCCGAGCACTCGCGCGGTGAAAAGCCGTAGCTGCTGTTATTGCAGCGTCGCGTGGAACGACACGGTGCCCTTGGCACCGGGAGCGAGCGTGCTCTTCAGGATCCAACGGATATCCGTGTAATCCTTCGGAGTGGCACCGCGCAGCGTACCGTCGGCATTCTTCACCTGGAGGGTCTCGGGCTTGCCCCAGGTCTTGCCGCCGTCCACCGAGAAGCTGATGTCGGCGTTGTCGCCGGCGGCGGAACCCGCCACATACACCATGTCCTGGGGGATCGGATCGGTGATGACCGCACCGGTCACGGAAGCCGTGCCGATGATCTCGTATTTGACGTCCCAGGTGACCTCTGTGCCGGGCAGGACATGGTCCGCCGGTACGGTGTCGGTGTGCTTGCTGCCATCTTTGGCTACAGTCACTTTCTGCTGGAAGCCTACGGTCTGGAGCTTGATGTATCCCTGCTGATCGGCAGCGAGGACGATGGAAGCCCAACCCGACAGAAGGGCGATGCTGACTAGTACGCGGATGGATTTCATGGACTTCACCTCTTACTCAATTTATCGTCACTTGGAACTTAACGACTTGTGCACCGGCGCTCCCCGCCAGGCTGCCCAGTTTCACAGTCACCGCGCCCGGCACGGTGACGTTGAAATCCCCGGTGCCCGCGCCGACGACGGCGCCGTTCAATAGCAGGCTGCCGGGGACGAAGGTGGTATCGGCAGGCACGGGATCCGTGACCACCAGATTGGCCCCGTTGGCGCTGCCGCTCGGCGTCACGGTCAGGGTGTATTCGATGGTGGCGCCGGACACAGCTTGGTGGCCGCCGCCAGGCGCGCTCACGCTCGCACTCTTCACGTATGCCACAGCAAACTGGCTCACCTTATATATCCCGATGGCGTTGCTGATGCCGGTGGTGGTACCGACGACCGCATCCACTCCGCCCACGCCGCCTCCCGCATTCACGGTGCCGAAGCTGCCGCTGGCGGTCTTGGAGGTGGCGCCGAGCTGCATCTCGCCGAGGGCCGTGTCCACCGCGCCGCTGGGCACGTTGCAGACGATCAGCATGTTCTGCGACTGGTTCTGTGCCAGGTGTGGATCATTGCTGCCGGAGGTGTAGAGCACGTCGGAGGGATCGAACACACCAGTATTGGCGGTATCGAAATACACCAGGCAACTGGCCGGCGTGAAGTGAGTGCCGGCGGGCGTGACCAGGGTCTTCCCCAGGGTGAAGACATCGGGGCCGTTGCCGGTGTTGGTGACCTTAAACAACAGGGCCTGGTTGGTGGCGCCAGCCGTGACGCTGACGTCGCTTCCGTTCTGCCAGGTCACCGTGACGTCCACGAGCTGCGCCACGGTCAGGTTGGCGGAGGCGCTCTGGGTGTAGGGTGTGCCGGAGATCTGATAGCTGACCTGGGCGGTATTGACGATGACCGAACCCGCAGGCGCGTCCGCAGCGCGCACACCCATGGCGCACGCACCGGACAAGGCCAGTAACGATAAGAGCAGCTTTCTCATCCCACTCCTCACCCCCGGTGATTCCCTATCCACACCCCTTAAGGTGTTTGCCGGGGTCTTGCTTAATTCTTTGTACGGCACTATTGTCGTAAGAACGACCATAATATGTCAACATTATTTTGGTTTTTATTTTACATATCACATATAATAGAATCGCATAACAGATTGTTTTATAAGCTAAGCGACATGTTTTTTGCTATTAGACTGAGTCTATATGTGTCTTGCCCCCCCCCATTCCGGGGGTGGCTGCTAGGCTTAGCCCCGGCAGAAGGCCGGAAACCGGCGTGGGGCGGGACCGGCGCTGAAATGAGGTGGTTCTTGAGGTCTAGGTCAACAACATGAGTCCTATGAGACCGCTGCTCCTGGCATCCCAGGGCCGAGGCCTTTTCCGCTTGGCTCGCATCTGTCTATGCGCCGCCCTGCTCGGCTTGGGGCTGCCGCAGATGGCTGAGGCGGCCACCACCATCAGCCTGTTCAAGAGTTTCGCCGGCAACATCAACTTCGTCACCACCGGCAATACCCTGCGGGCCTCCCCGAACAACACCTATGCGGGCGGCAATGCCTGCACGCTGCTCTCCGGCAACAACGGTACCTCGGTGAACGCCGGTACCAGCAGCAGCCCGGTCTCGGGCATCCCGGCCGGTTCGACCGTCGTCGCGGCCTATCTGTACTACGCCGGATCGGGCGCCACGACCATCTCCACCGTCACCTTCAACGGCAGCTCGGTCACCGCCAGCCGCACCTTCACGGATTCCACCAATCCCACCGGCAACCCGTTCTTCAGCGGCTTCGTGGATGTCACCAGCCAAGTGACGGGCAATGGGACCTATAGCTTCACCGGCCTGAGCGTGGACAACACCGCCACCTACTGCGGCAACTCGACGGTGCTGGCGGGTTGGGGGCTGTTCGTGATCTACAGCAACCCATCGGAGAAGGTCCGGGTCATCAACGTATTCGACGGTTTCCAGCCGTTCCAGGGCAGCTCCATCACCCTCACACCGAACAATTTCAAGATCCCGACCTCGAACATCGACGGCAAGTTCGCGGTGCTCACCTGGGAGGGCGACCCGGACATCAACAGCACCAAGGCGGGAAGTACCAATACCGAGACCCTGCAGTTCAACGGCAACGTGCTGTCCGACGCCTGCAACCCCACGGCCGACACCAGTCTGCCGAACGGTTCGAACGGCGGGGCTTTCGTCAGCGGCAACCCGAACCAATACAACTCCACCATCAACACCCTGGTCTGTACCGGCACCGCCACCACGGACGAGATCTACTATGGCGTGGACCTGGATACGTTCAACGTCAGCAGCTACCTGACCGCGGGCAGCACCACCGCGTCCAGCTTCTATTCGTCGGGCCAGGACCTGGTCTTACTGAGCACCCAGGTGATCAGCGTGACCGACGTGCCGGTCTCCGATCTCAGCATCACCAAGGCTCATAACGGCGTCTTCGGTTACGGTGACAATGGCACCTACACGCTCACCGTAACCAACAACGGCCCGGCCACCACTTCCGGCACCACCAAGGTCACCGACACCCTGCCCGCGGGTGAAACCTTCGTCTCCGGCACCGGGACCGGTTGGACCTGCTCGGCTGTCGGCCAGGCGGTGACCTGCACCACTACCGCCGCCATCGCAAACGGCGCGAACTTCAACCCCATCACCCTGACCGTGGCCATCGCCACCTCGGCAGGCACCAGCCTCGCCAATACCGCGACGGTGGCCGTAGACCCTTCCGCCTTCGACAACGTCAGTGGCAACGACAGTAGTACCGACACGGTGTCCAATGCCGGCAACACGCTCGTGCACCCGGATCTCAGCACCTCAACCAAGAGTGTGGTCAATACCGGCGGCGGCGATGCGCTGGTGGGCAGCACGCTGCAATACACCATCACCTTGAACGAGAGCGCGGGCGTGGATGCCAGTGGCGTCAGCGTGAGCGACGACATCCCGGCGAACCTGAGCGGTTTCACCGCCAGCGCTGTGACGGTGACCGGCAGCAGCACCACCGTCACAAACTCTTCCACCAACACCGGCGGCGCCAACGGCGACGGCCTGCTGAGCATCTCCAACATCACCGTGCCCGCCAACGGCTCGGTGACCATCGTGTTCACGGCGCAGGTGAAGGCAGGCACAGCCAATTGCACGACCATAAACAACAGCGCCACCGTCACCTATGCCGGTGGCAGTCCCACCACGCAGACTCCGGCCGCACCGACCGTCATCGTGGCTCAATCGAGTTGTACGGCTTCCGGCAACAAGATCCTCTATGTCTATGACAACTTGAGCCTGACCCGCGTGCTGCAGACCGCCAACGGCACGGGCGTGACCGTCAATGGCGCCGGGGGTGCCGCTACCTGGACCATGACGCCCGTGGTGCCCACGGGCAGGAGTCTGGTATTGACGGCTGGCAACATCACCGCTTCACTCATCGTCGCCAACTTCAATGCTTCCACCGGCAGCACCCGCACGGTGACGGTGGAATTGCGCAAGAACTCCGGCACCATCGCCACCAGCGGCGGTATCGCGATCACCACCGCCACTGCCGCGGTGCGCAACTTCACCATCGCCGTTCCCGCCACCACGATCAACGCAGGCGATCAACTGATCATGGTGGTCCACGTGGCTTCCGGCGCCACCAACCGGCAGCTCAAGGTGTATCAAAAGAACGCCACCACCGGCGCATCGACCAGTACCATCACCTTCGCCACGTCCACCGTCATCAACGTGGACAGCGTGACGGCCTACAGCAACGCCTTCATCGTCACCGCCACTCCCCCGGCCGTCCGCACCCAGGTCACGGTGTACAGCCCCAGTAACCAGGTCTTCATCTGCGCGGTGATCAGCGATCCCTTCGGCAGCGCTGACGTCAGCTCCGCCACCGTCACCATCACGGATCCGAACGGCTCGGTGCAGGTGGCCAATGCCGCCATGACCAAAGAAGCTGCATCTGACTGCCTCGATAATCCGAGCACTGCCGCGGAAGCCTTCGAATACGCCTACACCCTCCCTATTCCAGGGACTGCGGCCACCGGTTTCTGGACCGCCAGCGTCACCGGCAACGAGGGCTCGGAAGGCACCGTGACCCATACCGCCAACGGCTCATTCGACGTGGACGTACCTTCGTTGCTGATCCTCAAGAGCGTGGCAGTGACCGCCGATCCGACCCTGGATGCCATCAAGCACGCCATCCCCGGCGCCACGGTGCAATACACCGTCCAAGTGCAGAACAACGGCCGGGGGCCCGTGACCAGCGGCAGCATGGTCATCAGCGATCCGGTGCCCACCAATACCGTGTTAAGCCTGGGAAACACCGCCCCCTCGCCACCCTTCACCTTCACCGACGGTGCGCAGAGCAGCGGACTGAGCGTGAGCACCAATTACGGCAGCATTACCTTCACCGATCACAGCAACAACCCCTACACGCCGACCTGCACCCGCCCCTGCACGGACTCCAACATCGGCGGATTCAAGATCACGCTCACCGGCAGCATGAACGGCAAGACCGGCGCCACCGCGCCCTCTTTCACCATCAGCTACAACGTAGTCGTCCAGTAGGCGGTACCGGGCACGGCCCTCTGATGCAAACGGGCCTGGGAATCCGTTTGCCATGGTCGGAACAGCGTAAGTCACGGGCGGAACAGGGATAATTCCCTTGACAGGGAGCCCTCCGACGGGGAAAATGCCGCTCCTTCGGCTTGGGGCTATAGCTCAGCTGGGAGAGCGCTTGCATGGCATGCAAGAGGTCGCCGGTTCGATCCCGGCTAGCTCCACCAAGCTTCTGAAAGGGCGTCCTGCGGGACGCCCTCATACTTTGAGAAGAGGTTCCGTCCCCATCGTCTAGAGGCCTAGGACATAGCCCTTTCACGGCTGTAACTGGGGTTCGAATCCCCATGGGGACGCCATAAAAGAAAAGGGGCCGCTTCGTGCGGCCCCTTTTCTTTTATGGCGCCTCTTAGGGCGATGCGTGGCTTCTACCGTTCACTGGGGTTCGAATGCCATGGGGGCAAGCCGCGAGGCGGCGAGCGCCGCGCCGTGGTTGGCGCGGCAGTAAACAGCACCAGGGACGGTTACGGGCACCCACTAAAGAAGAACCCGGCTTCAAACCGGGTTCTTTGTTTTTGCCTTCTCAAGCACGACTCTTGAT